>Ga0210378_10000821_pt1 | contig 16157 bp, 12 predicted proteins | sample PLM1_60_b1redo_FD_155465 | JGI IMG/M metagenome (GOLD analysis project Ga0210378, IMG submission 155465) | Groundwater sediment microbial communities from an aquifer in East River, Colorado, USA - PLM1_60_b1 redo | ecosystem: Environmental > Terrestrial > Soil > Riparian zone | place: USA: East...
GAGCCTGGGTGCCGTCGGCGAAACGCTTGCCCACGCGGGTGAAGGAGAGGAGAGACGGGGTCGCTGTCGTCACTTCCTGTCCTGTCATCGGCGCTGTCATCGGGCCCCGCCGTCCAATCTGCTCGCCCGAAGCGGACCTGCGTGACCACAGCGAGTTGCTGCACCGGATCGGCCAGCGCGGCAGGCCAGCTCGAGGACGTTCTCCGTGGCACAGCTCGCGCCGACGCAGATGAGCGGGTCCCAGCGTCGGGACCCGCCTGCGGCGGCAGGTCGGGTCTTCATGATCTGCCGGGTGTGCCCGGCACAATTGCCGGCGTCCCACTCGACGATCCGGGTGGCGGGGTCGACCCGGCCCGTTCTCGAGCAGGTCGGGCAGAGCCCGGTTCTCGTGGCCGTCACGGTCCTTCCTGACTTGTGCTGACAGTGCGGGAGGGCGGCGGCCTGCTGGAGTGCGCAGGTCTAGTAGGTGGATCGTAGTCGGCGTCTCGATACGTCGGATGCTGACTTGTCGCATAAGAACCACGTCTTGGAACGGCTGAGTGGTTCGGAACGACCGTGGCCCAAAACGCATGCGACCAGCTCGCCGGGCGCGCTCGCCGCATACGGGCCCCACCGTGTGGCAGTCGGTCGCCGGCGATCGCCGCGTCCGTCGCGCACGGGCCCACGGCCCAGGCCCATCTCAATGGCGCAGCAGATGGCGGCTAACAGGTAGGAACCGGTCGCTGCGTGCAATCGACGTGACGAACTGTGACCAGGCACGTTCGCTTTGTATCGTGCTATTGCAGCCGCAGATGCACGTGCATATGATCGTGCGACAACCGCTGGCGTTGCAACGAACGCCCCGTAGATCCCCAGAGGAACGACATGAGCCAGAGACAGAACGGGATATCCGCCGCCCAGCTCGGCGGGGTGACGTGGCAGAAGAGCCACCACAGCAACCCGACTGGCAGCTGCGTAGAGATGGCCCAACTGCCTGGCGGGGAGATCGCGGTACGGAACTCCAGGCACCCGGAGGGTCCGGCCCTGATCTACACCAAGGCCGAGGTTTCGGCGCTGATCCTCGGCGTCAAGGACGGCGACTTCGACGGATTCGTCCAGTAACGTCCCGAGCAAACAGCGAGGCCCCGGCTCCGGCGAAACGGATCTGGGGTCTCGCATTTGCGGCCCGGACCCCCGGGGGGAAGCCTCGCGGTTTCGGATGTCTCGACGTCATGGAGCCTGTTCAAGAGCGGCAGGTCCCGATGGCCGGTGCGCGTGCAGACGCCGCACGTTGGCCACGCCTGCAGCAGGAGCTCAGTTCAGATACGGAGCGGAGCGGCGCTGTGGAGTGGCACACTGTGCGCTGAGTTGACCACGCTGAGCTGACCACGCGGAGGCCAGGCCATGACGACCCAGCTACCGGAGCGTGGGTCTGCTGGTCCCACCGTTCGCCGGATGTTGCTGGGCGCTCAGCTCCGCAGGCTTCGGGATGCTGCGGGCATCACCCGCGGAGACGCCGGGTTTGCGATCCGTGGGTCGGATTCCAAGATCAGCCGGATGGAGCTGGGCCGAGTCGGCTTCAAGGAGCGCGACGTAGCGGATCTGCTCACGCTCTACGGCGTCACCGACGAGGAAGAGCGTGCCACGCTGCTGTCGCTGGCCCACGAGGCCAACACGCCGGGTTGGTGGAATCGCTACGGCGACCTCCTGCCGACCTGGTTCCAGCCATTCGTGGGGTTGGAGGCGGCGGCGGCGCTCATCCGGACCTACGAGGTCCAGTTCATTCCCGGGCTGCTCCAGACCAAGGACTACGCCCGTGCGGTCATCGACCTGTTCGACAACCCGATGACCGCGTCCCCTGAGGAGACCGAGCGCAGAGTCCGCCTCCGGATGGATCGTCAGCAGTTGCTCACGCGGCCAGACCCTCCGCAGTTGTGGGCGGTGGTGGACGAGGCGGCGCTGCGGCGTCCGATCGGCGGCGCCGACGTGATGCGTGCCCAGCTCGAGGCTCTGATCGATGCCACCAGGCTTCCGAACATCACCCTGCAGGTGCTGCCGTTCCGGGTCGGCGGCCATTCCGCCGCGGGTGGGATGTTCACCATCCTGCGGTTCCCCGAGCAGGACCTACCGGACGTGGTCTTCCTGGAGCAGCTCACCAGCGCTCTCTATCTCGACAAGCGGGAAGACGTCGACCTCTACGCCATGACCATGGAACGCCTCTCTGTGCAGGCCGACCCTCCCTCGCAGACCGCCAAGACGCTCGCCGGAATCCTCCGAGGGGCCTAAATGAGCAATGGCCTGCCATTCCACACATTACAAGGATTCCCTGTCTTTGCGGACGTACCCGCCGAGAGCGGCCGGATCGTCCCCCTAAGTGCTTCGATCACGGTGATCGACTATGGTCTTTGCCGAAGGCTGCATGACAGTAGGTCACGCGACAGTCACCGCTCGTGCCGCCTCGAGTTCGAGGTAATTCAGCAGGTGTCGTCCTTTAAGTCCGCTTCCAGCGAGGGGCCCCCGATCATGACACCGCCCATGACGGGGCAAGGCGTCGCGACGACGGCTCCGTCCCTTCCTCTTATTCGGCGGCGTGTTACTCGGCGGCGTGTTACTTGGCGGCGTGGCAAGCGTTTCACCGAAGGGGGCTTTCGCCGCACTCGGTGCTTAGACACGCAGGTCTTCTGCTCTACCGCACGATCACCCGGCGCTGGCCGACGGCAGGCACGAGCCTGCTGTGATCTCGCCCCCTCCGCGCTGGGCGAGCGTTTCCCGATTGTCGACAAAGAGAGGCCCGATGACAAGCAGACGTAGGTGCGCACTCGCCGCCGTCCTCGCGCTGGCGCTGTCTATCGCTGGATGCGACAGCGACAGCGACAGCGAGGCCGAGAGCACAAGCCACCCCCGTGGCGTTGCGACAGACGGGCCGCTCGCGCTCAAGGGGGTATGCCCGGACCGAATCGTGGTCATGACACCGTGGTTCCCGGAATCGGAGATTGGCCAGGTCTATCAGTTGTTGGGCCCCGGCTATGAGGTCGACGCGGCAAAGAAGAGGGTCATCGGGAAGCTGGTGGCACGGGGCACGGACACGGGCGTGAAGCTGGAAGTGCGCGCCGGTGGTCCGGCGATCGGGTTCCAGCAGGTCTCAGCGCAGATGTATCAGGACAAGAGCATCACACTGGGCATGCCGCCACTCGACGAGCTGGCGCAACTGTCCGCGAGGCAGCCGACGATTGCAGTGGTCGCACCCTTGGAGGTGGACCCGTTGGGAATCGGCTGGGATCCCCAGAAGCATCCGGATTTAAAGTCGATCAGGGACATCGGCCGGACCGATACGAAGGTGCTGGCCTACTCGCCCGACACAGCAATGGACTATATGGTGGGCTCGGGCATCCTGAAGCGCAGCCAGGTGGACGGCTCGTTCGACGGCTCGCCTGCACGGTTCGTCGCCTCGCAAGGGGAAGTGGCAACGGTTATGTTCGCCACGAACGAGCCATATACCTACGAGCATGAAGTGAGGGCCTGGGGCAAGCCGTTGAAGTTCCAGCTCGTGAACGATGCTGGCTACCCTAACTACAGAAGTGTGATGACGATACGCACGGCTGACAAGGACAAGTTGGCGCCTTGCTTGAAGAAGCTCGTACCAATCATCCAGCAGGCCCAACTCGACTTCGTCGACGACCCAAACCCGACTATCAGCATCCTCCTGAAAGCCAACACTGCCTACAAGGCAGGTTTCGTCTACTCACGTGGCAACGCCGAGTACTCCGCGCGGATGATGAAGGAACTTGGAATCGTCGGCAACGGTAAGGATCAAACCCTCGGCAACTTCGATGAGGCGCGGGTTCAACACATTATCGACATCACCAAGCCTATCTTCGCCGCGCAAAAGATTCCGACCAAAAAAGACCTGAAGCCGGGTGACATGGTCACCAACGAGTTTATCGATACGAAAATCGCATACCGACCCTGACGCTTGTACCGCCACCGGCATCGCGGCGCCCGGGCCACGTCTCCGCGACGAATTGCTCGTAGCGATGGACGAGCCCGTGCCTGGCCGCCGTGATGACCTGCCGGGTCAGTCCATCGGCGCCCGCGGGTCCAGCATTCCGCCCGCGCCCACCTCGGCGGCGGTCAGCGGGCGCAGCGTCACCTCGTAGTGGAAGGGTCCAGCGGGCGGGACCCGGTACGGGGGCAGCACCGAGTTCGGCGTCTCGCCCATGCCGGTTTCGCCGTGCTCGACGTGCAGGGTGACCCAGCCGCGGTTGCGCACCAGCGCCAGCTGGAAGTCGTACTCGGCACGGTCGAGCGCATCGTAGGGCGTCACGCTCACGTCGAGGTCGCCGGCGACCAGCAGGCCCCGGTGCTGGCCGTCGCTGAGCGTCGCCCAGCGGGTGTCGGTGTGGTTGCCGTATGCCTGCGGCCGCGAGTACCGCACGTACTCGTCGTCCACCGTGCTCCGCCACACGCCGACCGGGTAGCCGTCCTTGCGGTCGCTGTAGCTCTCCTGCGGCCCGCGGCCGTACCAGGCGAACCGCTGCAGCTCCGCCGGGACCTGCAGCGCGAACCCGAGCCGCGGTAGGTACGGCAGCGAGGAGAGCCCCGAGCCCTCCGGCCGCACAGAGTGGGCGAGGGTGATCGTGCCGGAACGCTCGATGCGGTATCGCATGACCTGGTGGAACGTCGCCAGCGCTGCGGTGTCAGGTCCCGCGGCGGTGCTGTGCACTTCGACCATCACGGCACCGTCGGCCTCGGTCGACGTGGTCAGCTGTCCGATTACGGTGCGGAGTCGGTCCAGGCCGAGCCTGTGCCAGATCTCCCGGTCGGCGGTTCCCCAGCGGAACGTCTCGTTGCTGGTCGGCGGCCGGTACACGTCCAACCGCGGCCCCTGCCGGAGCAGTTCGCCACCGCGACCGTCCATCGAGGACAGGGTGCCGGTGGTCTTGTCGAAGGTGTACGTCCACCCCCTGCCCGCGACGACCACGCGGGTGTCGGTGTCGGTCACCCGCGGAACCGGTGCGGTGGAGGGTGGGAGCTGCACGCCGGGCACCAGCCGGCCGCCGGCCGGGAACTGGTCGTGCCCGAGCCGCCACCCTCTCGGCGCCCAGGGCAGGGCCCGGGTGGCGACGGCCACGACGTTGAGCCAGCGTTCGACGTCCCGCGGGTTGGCTGGCGCCGCACCCAGGTCGAGGTCGACGGTCTGGCCCGGTTCGAGCCGCAGCGGCCGGCTGCCGGACTTGAGGACCCGGCTAACCTCCGCCAGCGACCAGTCCAGCCGCAGGTCGAGCGCGCCGGCCTGCTGCTCGTTGTGCACGCGGACCTTGCCGGCGGCCACGTCCACCGCGGTGAACCGGACCGGGGCCTGCGCCCACGCCAGCTGCACCGTCTCGGGCTGTAGGTAGCGGTCCGTGCCGACCAGCCCGTCGGTGCCGGAGAGGCTGATCCCGAGGCTCGCGAACTCGCCCCGCTCTACGTACCGGTCGAAGTCGAGCGCCAGCACCGCCGCGGCAGCGGGGTCGGCGCCGGCGGAGAGCTGCGCCGTGGTCAGCGCCACCGGGTACACCCGGACGTCGTCCACCAGCCCGCGCCCGAGCCAAGTGCGCAGAGACTCCTGCTGGGTCTCGGCGTTGCGGCCCACGTTCACCTCGTAGAGACCCGGCCGCAGTTCGCCGGTGTGCGGGGTGTCCGCGGCCGACCGGCCGTCGATGTAGAGCCGCAGCGCGGTGCCGTCATACACGCCGGTGACCCGGTGCCAGTTGCCGTACCAGTCCGCCGGCACGGCGGCCGCGACGACCTGCCGGGTGCCCGTCTCCACGCCGAACTCCAGCGTCCGCTCGTCCCGCATCTGCAGGCCGTACTGCTGGCCCTTGGTGAGGATCGGGAAGCTGCCGCTCCACAACCCGGGCTTCACCCAGGCGTCCAGGGTCAGCGCCGTGCCGGCCACGTCGAGCCGCGGATCGCGGAAGGTGTTGACGTAGTCGTCCAGGCCGGACAGCTCGACCGCCTGGCCGCGGCGTCCCGGTGCGCGGTCGACCTTGCCGACGAGGAAGGCCTGGATGCGGCTGGGCGAGGAGTCCGGGGTGAGCACCAGCGGCTGCTTCAGATTCGCCTCGGCCCAGTCCCAGACGAAGCCGCCCTGGAGTTGCGGATACTTCCGCGTCAGCGCCCAGAACTGATCGAAGTTCCCGAGCCCGTTGCCCTGGGCGTGCGCGTACTCGCCCATCACGACCGGCTTGGTGCTGGCCTGCACCCGGCGTTCGAGCTCCGCCGGAGCGCGGTACCGCACCCCGTACACGTGCGCGAACGGCGCGTCGCCGTTGGGGCTGTTCGGCTGGTGGTACAGCAGCCGAGTCGGCTCGTTGGCCTTGGCCCAGTCCGCCATCGCGTAGTGCGCGGTGCCCAGGCCGGCCTCGTTGCCGGTGTCCCAGAAGATCACGCTCGGGTGGTTCCGGTCGCGCGCCACCATCGCCTGGAACCGGTCGGCGAAGGCGTCCTGCCACTCCGGCCGGCTGGCCAGGCAGTCCGCCGGGCAGTTCTGGTGGGCATGCGTCTCGATGTCCACCTCGTCGGCGAGCCACAGCCCGTACCGGTCGGCCAGGTCGTAGAAGTAGGGGTCGGACGGGTAGTGGGAGGTGCGGACGGCGTTGACGTGCAGCCGCTTCATGAGCATGACGTCGCGACGCTGGGCGGCCCTGGTCACGTGCCGCCCGGTGTCGGGGTCGGTCTCGGCCCGGTTGACGCCCTTGACCAGGATCCGCCCGCCGTTCACCAGGACCGTCCTGTCCCGCACCTCGATTTCGCGGAACCCGACTGCCTGCGAGGTCGTGTGGATGACCCGCCCGGCGGGATCGACCAGTTCGAGCAGTAGCGCGTACAGGTTGGGGTCCTCGGCGCTCCACTTCGCGGGGTCGGCGACGGGCGCGATGAGGGTGACCCGGGCGCCGTCCCCGGTCAGGTCGACCGCGGCGGTGGCCAGGGCGACCCGGCGGTGCCGGGCGTCGAGGAGGGTGCCGCGGACAGTGTGGCGGCCGGTTGTCCCCGCGGGCGCCCTGGCCAGGTCAACTCGTGCGGCCAGGGTGGCGCCCCGGTCGTCGGCGTCGAGGTCAGTGGTGACGTACAGGTCGCTCAACCGTGTCTGCGGCGTGGAGTACAGCCACACGTCGCGGAAGATGCCGCTGTACCGCCACTGGTCGACGTCCTCGAGATAGGACCCGGAGCCCCACCGGTGCACCTGCACCGCGACCCGGTTGCGCCCGGGCCGGACCAGGTCGGTGATGTCGAACTCGGCCGGGGTGTAGCCACCCTGGTCGTAGCCGGCGTAGTGGCCGTTGACCCAGACGAAGTAGCCGCTGGTCACGCCCTCGAACCGCAGCACGTTGCGACGGCCGCTCCAGGACGGCGGAACGTCGAAGGAGCGGACGTAGGCGCCGGTGGGGTTCACGTCGCGCGGCACCTTGGGTGGGTCGTCCGGCCAGAGCTCCTCCGGGATGTTGCGGAACATCGGGTGGTCGAGGAAGTCGGACTGCCACGTGTGCGGCACCCGCGCGGTGGGCCAGCGCGAGACGTCGTAATCCGCGGCGGAGAAGCCGGCCGGCACATCCTCGGGGCGATTCGCCATCCGCAGGCGCCAGTCGCCGGAGAGGCTGGCGACCCAGGGCGAAGCGCCGGCGTGCTCGATGACGTCGCGGACGGCGGATCGGGCGTCAGCGTACGGGCGCAGCAGGCTGTGTGGCGCCTGCTGCCCCTCGCCGGTCATCCGGGGATTCTCCAGATAGGAGTACACGTCGGCCGGGCTCGTCGGCCCGGCCGGAACCGCAGGGGCGGTGCGGCCTAAGTGACCGGGCGACGCCGCGGCAGCCGGAACCGTCGAGAGCGTCAGAGCCAGGGCCGCGGCGGCGGTGAGGGGGACGCGGCGGATCAGCGGGGGACGGACGCGCACGGGCTCTCCTCGATGCATATGAACCACATGTCCTAGTTCATGACCGAGCCCCGACAAGAGAACACAGAAACTCACAAGAAGTCAACGGATTCGCTCAGAAACCACTCGCCCACGCCGTCGCCCCTGGCGCGCTCAGCCGTGGAGACATTGCGGTCCGCGCGAAGCATCGCCGCTGGTCAGACGGCGACTAAGGATGGTGCGTCTATGCTCCCGCAGGAGCGTCCGCACCCCCAGCCCCGACCTGGCTGACCATGGCGGAAAGGGCATACCGCGGCACGCCCGCCGGCCCGCCGTCATGCTCGACAGCGACGGCTGTCGTCGCGTCCGCGTACGCGTCGCCAGTTTCGGTGTCCCGCTCGGCGGCGCAGGCCGGAAGGCAGACGTGTGGTGCCTGCAGCTTGTGTGCGTCGACGAACTCTCCGATGAGAGTCGAGCCAGCGTAACCATTGCTCGTCCACTCAGCCGGTGGTACGTAGTGCTGAATCATTGGGGCATTATGTCGGAATCGCCTAGCTTCAGGTGGTCAGTCTGCAGTTCGCCGGAGGGTCTGCAGTTCGCCGGAGGGCTGAGTACGACGGGACACTTTCGGCCTGAGGCTCCATGCGGCCGTCGCCGATAGTCACATCGCCACTACATTGGGTGTCAGATTGTGGCTATCGGGTGAATCGTCGTGCCGGATGGCGAGAGCGTCGAGTGCGTGGTTGGCTTCGGCGCGTTCGGCGGCGTGGATCTGATCGGCGCGGACGGCTTGCCAGGCGTTGCTTCGCGCGGTGTGTTGCCCGCCGTGCGCCCAGAACGCGGCCAGCACGGCGCCGACCGCTGCGGGAAGATTGGTAGTCGCTTCGGTGGTGTCGCCGCTTCGTGTCATGGTTTCCGCTCCCGGTTGGGAGGGGGCGGCCGATGGCCGGGTGGGATATCGGGTCAGCCGGCCGCCCCCATCTGAGGGTGGGAGATTTAGACGGTGAGGAGGCTGCCGTGTTCGTCGTGGGCGTCGGCGGCCTCGTCGTCGAACCACACTCCGCCGGCGGCGAGGTAGCGGAAGCGCAGCGTGGTGCCGGTCGGGACGCTCACGGTGGCGACCCGGTGACCATTGCCGTCACCGTCGATGTCGCTCGGCCGGAGTTCGTGGACGCCGGGTTGCCAGTCATTGAAGTCCCCGACCACCGACACCGGACCCTCCGGTGTGTCCAGAGGCAGGGCGAAGGTCAGGTGCACGGTGCCGTTCTTGCGAGGCTTGGTACGAGTGATCACGAGCGTCTCCGGTCAAGTGTGTGGGATCGGGTTGCGATGCGGGTGGGTCGGTGGTCGGGCAGTTCGGGTTGCGGCGGGTGTGCACGGGGGATGTCGACGCGGGGACTGGGCACCCGCGCCGACACCGGTCCTCGGCCGGGACGGTGGCTAGACGGTCAGTCCCTTGTTGGCTTCGGTCTCCAGGCGCTGCAGGGCCTGTTCCAACTGGCGTTGCAGCTGCAGCGGGCGGTCCTGCCCGTCGGGTGCCGATCCGTCGGGCATCGATCCGTCGGGCATCGACAGGTGGATCTCAGCGGCGATCTGGAACACGTCATCGCTGGGCAGCGGCATGTGCGCCGAGGCCTCGAACTCGCTGTACGTCACGTGTGTCCCCCCATGCACCAGGGCGGGCAGCCGCCCATTAATGGACTAAACAGATGAATAGTTACATACGCGACACAGATTGTCACGAGGGTAAGTGGGGAACCTCTGCGGGTGAGCGGGCGGGAGACTGGCCGCCCAGGCCAAGGCCACCGCGCCTACCCAAGGTGATCGACCCCAAGGTGGTCGACCCCAAGGTGGTCGACGCGGTCAGGGGCCGACGGCGATCTCGTGTACGGCGGCCGGAAGCCCCTCGGTGGTTGTCAGCAGTGCCGATCCCGCTGATGAGTACGTGACGGCCTCTCCCTGCCTGGTTCTCGCCAGCGCGATCGCGCGGGGCGACCCCTTCAGCAGTGCCGTGACGAGGTCGCCGCCCGGCGCGCCCCACTCGTAGGCGGTGGTGTAGGTGCGGAGGACTACGCGCTGGCCGTCCGGTGCGACGCTGGCCCCGGTCACCTGCACGGATCGGCCTTTGCCGGGAGTCACGAGCTGTCTCATGTCGAGCGTGCCGACGTAGCCGAGCTGCGCGGCCGGTGCGACAGGAGGGGCGGCCACGTACACGCGGCTGTACCCGGCGGTGCTCTTGGTGATGATCAGGACCTGGCCGGTGTGCGAGACGGCGAACGCCTCGGCGTTCTGCGGCCCGTCCGGATACCTCAGGGCGAAACGCTGGACCGCGCCGCCGGTGGCCGGCCGGCGGTACACCCACACCTCGGTCCGGCGGAACCGGTTGCCCCCGATGTCGCCGAGCCAGAGCGCGCCGTCAGGCCCCAGGGCCAGATCCTCGGCGTCGCGTACCGGCACGGCGAAGTCGATAGCCCCCACTACCCGGCACCAGCGGTCGAGCACGTACACGGTGGCCGGCGGCTTGTCGTTGACGACGTGCAGCCGGTCGCCGGCCGCGGCCATCCCGCTGATCTCCCGTAGCCGGCCGTCGGTGATGTTGCACCGTAGCGACGGCGCTGCGTCGCCGGCCGCCTGGGCGCCTGGGCAATGGCTCAGCGCGACCACCGCGCACAACATCAGGCAGCCGAATCCCCGTGACTGTCGACGAGCACGGCACATACCGACCCCATCCGATCTGGCGGGTACCTGCGGTCAGCTCCGCCGATGACGCGCACGAGTGCGACATGTTACCTATTGAGATGTTTCGAACCTTAAGTCACGTGCGGCTGGTCATCGTGGAGCGCGCGTCATGAGTACCTCGCGGGCCTGGACGGCGGCGTGCGGGCCGTGCCAGCCCTCGGTCGCCTCGGCCAGCGCGACGATCCCGGCGTCGCCGATCCTGATCAGCGCCTCCGCCGCGTTGTAGGAGACCGGTTGCGCGGCGTCCGAGAGCAGCTCGGTCAGGTGCGGCACGGCCTCCACCGCACCGAGTTCGCCGAGGGCCCGGCACGCGACCGCACGCAGGTGCTCGGGCTCGTGGGCAGCGGTCGCGGCGAGCAGGGGTCCGCGGCCGGAGGGTGTGCCGAGCCGGCCGAGGGCGCCCGCGGCCCGTACCCGCACGTCGAGGTCGCCGTCGTGGTCGAGGAGTCTGATCACCGGGCGGGCGAGGCTGATCGCGCCGAGCACGCCGATGATCTCGACCGCTGTCGCGCGGACCCGGGGGTCGCGGTGGGTCACGGCGGTGGCCAGGCTCGGCTGCGCCCCGAGGCCGAGCCGGGCGACCGCCCGGACGACCTCCAGCGTCGGCAGCGGCCGGCGGCGACCGACTCGGCTCAGCAGTGGTTCGGCGGCGGCCGGGTCGCCGATGTCGCCGAGGGCGGCCACGGCCGAGCGGCGCACCTCCTGGTCCGCATCGACCAGCAGCCGGCACAGTGCGGGCACGGCGTCGCGCCAGCCCAGTACGCCGAGCCGGGCCGCGGCGCGGCCGCGAAGGTCAGGGTGCTCGCTGGCGAGGTCCTGCATCGCCGTCGCGACCGCGTCGCGGTCGACGAAGAGCTGCACCAGCCGTGCGCGGGCGTCGCCGCGGAGCTTGCCCAGCATCGCGAGGAGCACCGGTTCGACCGCCGCCCACTGGGATCGCCGCAACCTGACCAGGCGCTGCATTGCCGCGGCGGAGCCGGCGTCGTCCATGGCGGCGGCGAGCAGGTCGCCGCGGGCGCGATCGGCGAGCAGTGCGTCGCGGCGGGTCCGCCGGCCGCGCCGGGCCCAGCCGCAGGCGACGAGGGCGCCGTGCAGGACGAGTGCGGCCATACCCGCGAGTGGCGCCGAAGCGAGTACGGCCCTGGCCGTCATGTCCGCACTCTGCCCAGCATCGTGTGGATCCGGCTCACCAGCTCGCTCGGGCTGAACGGCTTGACGACATAGTCGTCGGCGCCGACGGCGAACCCTGCTTCCACGTCGGATTCCTGAGCCCGCGCAGTCAGCAGGATGACCGGCAGCGCCGCGGTCCGCGGCTCGGCCCGCAGCTCACGGCAGACTTCGATGCCGGACATGCCGGGCATCATCACATCGAGCACGACGAGGTCCGGCTCGCAGGCGCGGGCCGCGCTGAGCGCCTCCGCGCCGTTCGTAGCAAGGATCACGTAGTGGCCCACCCGCTGAAGCTTGTATGCCACGATGTCCCGGATGTCCCGGTCATCGTCGGCGACGAGGATTGTTGCCATCCGCCGTCCTTCCCATCTCCGCGGGCCAGGGAGCTGCTGGTGCAGCTCGCCGGACCTGGCCGTTACGGCCGGCGCTGTTTCAGCGGTGACCGGCCGCGAGCGGGCTGCCCGCAGGGGAATGCTGGCGTGGCCGGGGGTCGCGTCCGGTTGCCGGGCGGGTGCGGTCCGGTTGCGGCCTAGCCGGGGCCGAGCGGGCGTCAGGTCGTCCGGCGGAAGCGGTAGCCGAAGCCGCGCACGGACTCGATGGGCGAAGCCGCCGCATCGTCCCACGCGAGCTTGCGGCGCAGCCGGAGCACGGCGAACTTGACCCGCTCAGGGCCGATCCCGGTCGGGTCGTCCCAGACTTGGGCGAGCAGTTGGGTGGGGCTGAGGATCGCGCCCTGGTGGCGGACCAGGACGGCGAGCAGGCGGAACTCGGTTGGGGTGAGCCGCACCTCCTCGCCGCCGACGCTGACCGTCCGCTGCGCCGGGTCGAGCCGCACGTAGCCGTCGTCGTAGATCTCGGTTGACCACTGTGGCGGCGCGGTGCGGCGCAGCAGCGCCTCGAGCCGGGCGACTAGCTCGTTGCTGCCGAACGGTTTGGTGATGTAGTCGTCCGCGCCCGCGCGCAGTCCCCGCACCTTGTCCGACTCCTGACCGTGCGCCGTGAGCATCAGGATCGGCAGGTCGCTGATGTCGCGGACCCGCTCCAGTACCTGCCATCCGTCCAGCCCGGGCAGGCCGATGTCGAGGATGAGCAGGTCGGGGTGGAGCTTGTGGACCGCGCGCAGTCCGGCGCGACCGTCCTTCACGTGCTCGACCTCGTGGCCCGATCGGCGCAGCAGCATGCCCAGCGCGGTGGCGATGTCGGCGTCGTCCTCGACTACCAGCACACGGCTCATAGGTCGTCTCCCCGGTCGGTGGTTCGCCGCTGCGGCAGCCAGAGGGTGATCGTCGTGCCCTGGCCTTCGGCGCTCGCTGCCTTGATGGTCCCGCCGTGGCGCGCGACGATCGCGCGGCTGACCGCGAGTCCGAGGCCCGTTCCGGATCTCGTGCCCGGCTCCACGTTGGACGGCCGGTAGAAGGCGTTGAACAGCTGGTGCACCTCGCTCTCGGGCACGCCGACGCCGGTGTCGGCGACCTCGATCTCCCAGCCGGCCTGGACCGGCGCGGTGCGCAGGGTCACCGTGCCGCCCGGCGGGGTGAACTTGAGCGAGTTGCCGATGAGGTTGAGCAGTACGTGGCGGATCCGGTCCTCGTCGCACCGCGCGTGTGGCCCAGCCTCGACCTCGCACACGAGTTCGACCTTGGCCGCCTCGGCATCCGCCTGCCGCTCGGCGGCGACCGCCCGGACCAGCTCCGGGATGGGCACTCGGGAGATGCTCAGTTCGAGGGTCCCGGACTCCAGCCGGGAGAGGAGGACGAGATCCTCGACGATCCGGAGCACGCGGGCACCGTTGCGCCTGATGATGTCGGTGAACTGGCGCTGCTCGTCGGTGAGCGCGCTGTGCTCGGCGTCGTCGAGAAACTCGGCGAACGTCAGCATGGAGGTCAGCGGGCCGCGGAGTTCGTGCGAGACCGTGCCTACGAACTCGCTCTGCACCGCGGCGACCTCGGTCAGGGCCCGGTTGCGGCGCTCGAGCCCCGTCCGCACGGCCGCCCGCTCGGTGACGTCCCGGACGTAGAGCAGGGTGCCGAGCTCGTCGCTACGGCGGCCGATCGGCATGATGTCCAGCTCGACCACACTCCCGTCCAGTAGCGCGATCTCGGCTCCCGTCGTGCCCAGCCCGTCCTTGGCCTCCTCGATCTTGAGGCTCACCAGCTCCGGGTCCGGCAGGGTCCCCGCCAACCGGGCGAGCACCTCCCTGCAGGGGCGCCCGATCAGCGCTTCGACGTTCTCGGTGAGGTCGAACATCGTGGCGAACGCGCTGTTGACGACGACGACGTTGAGCTCGGGGTCGAGCAGGACGACCCCGGCCCGCAGCGTTTGGATCACCTTCGCCAGGTCCAGCCTCTGGTCGCGCAACCCGCGGTCGGCCTGTCGGCGGCTGGTGACGTCCTGCCCGTAGAAGACGACGGCACCTACGGGAGTTTCGTCGAGCAGGCTGCGGATGCGCGTCTCCAACACGACCCATTCGCCGGTCGCGGTGCGCAGGCGTAGGTCCACCGGCTGATCGAGTGGGCGGCGCGCGAACGCGGCCTTGAACAGGCGGGCGGCGGTGGCGCGGTCCTCGGGATGCACCAGGCCGAGAATGCCGCGGGGCAGTTCCAGGGTGGAGTCGTAGCCGAGAACCACCGAGAACGACTGCGCGACACTGCTCAGCGAGCCGTCCGGCCAGACCAGGACGACGACAGTGCGGACGTTCTCAACGACGGCCTTCAGCAACTGGGGAGCGAGGTCGGCGGGGCTGTGGCCGCGCTCGCTCAACGCCTCGCCGAGAACCCGGGCGAAGGCGTCCAGTGCGGTGGCGAGCGCGGTGTCCGGCGGGCTCGCCTCGGTCCTGACGTAGAGCGTGCGGGCAGCGGCGCCCTTCCCGAGCTGCCAGGCGAAGACGCCCTGGGCACGGTCGGAGCGGCGGGTGGCCGTGGTGAGCACCGCGTCGCGGATGCCCAACACCTCCGCCAGGCTGGCGACCAGGTGGTCCGCCTCCGCGGTCGTCGCGACGTTTACGCCGTGGGCCGTGATCTCAAGCACTGCCCGGACCGTCAGGCCGGTGCCCGCCGCCCGGCGGGCAGTGCCACTACGTGCTCCCGCCATCCGCCTCGCCGCCCCCCAGGCCGCCTCGAATCGATGCATGGATTGTCCGATATAACCCTATATTCGGCTCAGCAAGCTAACTATATGCCTAATCGTCGATGTAGGTTCGTAAGTGGGATAATAGCCGCAAGCTCGGAGAGGAATCCCGATGATCGCCAAGGACGCGTGCGTGGGCGCGGCGCGGCGGCGCGCGCAGCCGGCCTACGGCGAGTTGCCCGACTGCGTCCGGGCGTCGCCCGTGGCGGTGGTGGCGATCGACCGGTCCGGAGTGCTGATCGGGTTCAGCGCCGGCGCGGAGGCGTTGCTCGGGCACCACCGGGCCGAGGCGCTCGGTCAGCGGGTGAGCGAGCTGCTGGTTCCGGGGCGGCTCCGCGCGGTCTACGAGGCCAGCTTCGGGCGTTACGTCGCGACCGCCGAGGCATCTCTGGCGGACCAGGGCTTCCAGGTGCCGGTGCTGCGTGCTGACGGCACCGAACTGCTGGTCGAACTCGTCGTGAGCCGGGTGTCTATCGCCGGGAAGGAGGTCTTCGCCGGCCTACTGTGGGAGGCCGGCGGCGATTGTCCGGGCGCCGATCCGCACCTGCTCGAGGAGCGGGACCGGTTCCTGGCTGAGCAGGCCGCGTTGCGAACTCAGTTCGTCGCAGCCGTGTCCCACGAGCTCAGGACCCCGCTGACCTCGATCGTGGCCTTCGCCGACATGGTTCAGGGGCTGGCCGCCTATTCGGCGGTCGATCGGGACGTGGCGGCGGCCGGGATCGCCCGCAACGCGGAGCGGATGCTCCGGCTCGTCGACGACCTCGTACTGCTCGCGAACCTCGAGTTCGGCACCGTCCCGCTGAACGTCACCGCGATCGACCTGCCGCTGCTGGTGCGCGGAGCGGTGGAGGGGTCGCGGGCCGAGGCGGGCAGCAGGGAGGTCACGGTCGGCTGCACCGCAGCAGATGGGCCGGAGCTTGCCGGCGACCGGAAACGGATCGAACAGCTCGTCGACACCCTGCTCGCCGCCGCGATCTCGGCCGTAGCCGCCGGCGGGCAGGTGAACGTGTCCACCCGATACGAGTATCCACAATGGATATTCGAGCTCGTGGCCGGGCTTGGCGAGGATGCGGACTGCGGACCGGGCGAGGTCCGGCCCGAGGACGGCCCCGCGCTGATGACGCAGGGCTCGGCGCTCGCGTTCCTGCTGGGGCGCGCGATTGTCTTCTCCCACGGCGGCGAGCTGACGGCGGCCCGCACGCCCAGCGGCATCAGCTTCCTGGTCCGCCTGCCGGTGCGTGACGAGAGC
>Ga0210378_10000822_pt1 | contig 16154 bp, 19 predicted proteins | sample PLM1_60_b1redo_FD_155465 | JGI IMG/M metagenome (GOLD analysis project Ga0210378, IMG submission 155465) | Groundwater sediment microbial communities from an aquifer in East River, Colorado, USA - PLM1_60_b1 redo | ecosystem: Environmental > Terrestrial > Soil > Riparian zone | place: USA: East...
CGGCCGAGCGGGGCATCCAGCGCATTCGCCAGACGCACCACTTGGCCTACTCGTTCCTGCGCTACTGCGGCCTGTCCCTGTGGCGATCATGTCGCTGGAACGAGCGAACCTCTTTTAACCTCTTAACCATTTGGGGTCACGTACAGCGATCCTGGTCACTCGGCTGGTGGGTTGCTGGCCGTGCTCCTGGCCCTGGGCGCCGTCCTGGTGTGGCTGAGCGACTGGCCACCGCCGTGGTCGGACACCTGGGTCGATTCGGCGTCATCCTGCTGGCCGAGTTCGCCTCGATGGCCGTGTTCACCAGAGACGTCTGAAGCGGCGCTGGTGAGCGGCTCGCCCGTCGCCGCCGGTGGCTAGGCGCCTGCATCGTTAGCGGTGCTCTTCCTCGCGGTCCTCCCCACCCTGGACCAGGGAGCTGCCATCGATTCCCGGCAGCTCCTGAACGAGCTGGTGCCGGGCCAGGAGCAGGTCCCGTTCGGAGACGGTGCGCCGTGCGTCCGGCGATGTGATATCGGCTGCGAACACGATCAGGCCGTTGTGCCCGGGCGTGGTAGCGATGGCGGGCGCGGCGCCTTCCAGTGTGGCGAGGCTGATGAGCGTCGCCCAAGCGTACGGCAATGAGCCGTCCCATTGCGGGAGCATCCCTCGGATGCGTTCGGTCGCGGTTGACTGCGGTTGTGTCCCGGCCAGCAGAATGCGGTTCCTGCGTGCGAAGGTCCATCCTCATAGGGCGTTCCCGATTCCCGTTGGGACCGCCGCCCGTGGCGCCCCGATGGGGGCAGCCACGGGCGGCGGTCGCAGCGCCAATGTCAACCTCATGAAATGCCTATCCAGCATCCTGGATTACGTGATCGCGGCGTCGATGGCGAGGACGCTAAGAAGCGCGGTCGCGTCATGGGAGCCGGGGGCTTGATGGACCTCGACGACGACAGACAGTCGATACTGAGAAGCCGGAATCGCAGGCAGTTTCAGCGTCTCAACGTACTCGTCGTCCGAGCCGGCAGGGAAGTGCGCAATGGAACTGGCGCCGTTGACCCTGAGGGTCAGACGTGCAGTCGCACCCTTGTCGGCGAAGGCGTAGCCGCTGGCGTGGAACGTGATCGTGGCATTCTGCGCACCGTCAGTCAGCGGCAGCACGAGGGGAAACATGCGCGTCGCATCGGATGCAGTCGACTCGCCGTTCCCCACGCTGACCTCAAGGGCTGAGAACGTCGTGGTCATCGTCGTCCGGTCAGGGTCGATCGCGATGTTGACGGTGCTGTCGTTGCTGGTCACCGGACCGAAGCGCACCGGGCCCGTACTGGGCCGGTGCTGTTGAGATGGCTTCGTCCCTGGCAGGGTGGCGGTGCCTCCTGGTTTGATGGTTGGGCTCGACGAACGGGGTGTGGACGGGCGCGACGGGCCGGAGTGTGGTGTCCGGCGTGGGGTGGATCCCACGGTGGGGCTGGATGGGGCTGCTGCTGCGGATTCGCCGTCGGCGTTGACGGTATCGGTCGACCGTCCGCCGCACCCTGGCAGCATCGCGATCGTCGCTGCCAAGACGACGGACAGAAGGATTCGGCTTCGCATTGCGAGCCTCCATTCGGTTGGTGGTGTCGCCCCGAGCCTAGGCGGCAAGGAACCCGGTTGGAACAGTGCGAGCCCTGGTTTGAGATGAGGGTTTCCCCTGCTCTTTGGGCAGAATGGTGAGGGTGCGCCCTATCGCCGCCGATGCTGAGTCGTTAACATTGAAGGCTCGCCCTACTGCGGCGGTCTGGTGACGGGGCGGGCAGGGGCCAGGGTCTCTGATTGTCAGAGAGTCGGAGCCGGTTGAACCCAGCGACCCTCACATTCCGCTTGTTGGCGTCGATCCGCGAGGACGCGCCAGCACAAACGCGTAGACCGATGGCAGGGGGCGAGGTGACCCGCCCCCTGCCGGAATTTCTCAGGTCGTACCCGCGAATCGAGACTTAGCCGGTGAGCGCCGCGCAGAGTTCCGCGGCCACCCCCGGATCCTCGATGAAGCGGAACACGCCGCGGTGGGTGCCGTCGGGAAGGTCCAGCCCAGCGATGTGCACGATCACCCCGAAGCCGGACGCCTGCACCGTGAACCCGTCACCGTGCGAGGCACCGACAGCTGAGGACTCGTCGCCGGGGACGGCGTACACGTCCCGCCAGTTAGCGTGAGCAGTGACCCTCACCGTCCGTCGGTCCCGCCCCAGTGGGCGACAGGCTCCACGCGCCCTCCATGTCCTGGCTGACGAATCGCCTCACGAGCTTGCCGTCGTCGCTGTTGTACCAGCGGATCCCACGCCGGACGTCGGTGGCGGTCTCGTAGAGGGTGCCGCAGGGCAGCTCGAAGTCGAGGATCGGCTCGTTGACCGGGGTGAACAGCAGCCCGGTGTGGCAGATGGTCCACGCCCCATCGGCCCGGCACTCGGCGCCAGGGGGCGGGGGTGGTTGCAGGGTGCTGGGATCGATGAGCGGCCCGGCAGCGACCGACAGCGCCATCCAGATGAGCGAAGCCACCGCAAGGACACTCGCCCCTGCAAGAACGCGGAGCCGCACTCTTCCACGGACGACACCTCCCAGCGACGCCGTCGGGCCAAACAGGACCGGCTTGCGCATCGCGGGCCTCGTTTCGGCTGGGTGCTGGTTGTGGCCCGAGGCTAGGCGGCAGGTGGGGCCGCCGAAACAGGGCGAGCCCTCGTCCTGGGAGAGGGTTTCCCCCGATCTTCGGGAAGGACGGTCAGGGTGCGCCCTGTGCGCCGTCGAGGCGCGATCGCGCTCCCCAATAAGGGGTAGCCCCGATGCGGCGGGCTTGGGGCCCGTGCGACGATGTCCGCGTGGAGCCGACAGTCCTGATCGTCGATGATCATCCCGAGTTTCGCTCGGCCGCCCGCGCCGTGCTCGAGGCCGACGGGTTCGACGTGATCGGCGAGGCGGCCGACGGCGAGTCTGCGCTGGCTGCCGCCGAGCGGCTCCGTCCCGGGCTGGTGCTCCTTGACATCCAGCTTCCGGATCTCGATGGGTTCGCGGTCGCCGAGCGCCTTGCGACTGGCTCCGAGCCGGCCCCGGCGGTGGTGCTCGTCTCCAGCCGCACCGCAAGCTCCTACCGACGTCGCCTGGCAGCCAGCTCGGCGCTGGGGTTTGTCGCCAAGAGCGAACTGTCGGGCGCCGCGTTGTCGGCGCTGCTCGCAAGAGGCTGAGCGCACCAATGCGGCGGCTGCGCCTGGCGCTGTGGCCGGCCGGCCTGATCCTCGGGATCGCCGCCGAGTGGGGCGCGTGGACCGATGACCCGGGTCTGACAGCAGTGGATCTCGCTACTGGCTTCGTGCTGATCGGTCTCGGCCTTGTCGCGTGGCAGCGTCGCGCGTCCAGCGCGGTGGGACCGCTCATGGCGGCGGGCGGGTTTGCTTGGTTTCTCGGCAACTTCGCAAACTGGGCGCTGTATTTACACCGCGGGCCGCTGATCCACCTCGTCGTCTCCTACCCGAGCGGGCGGCTTCGCTCGCGGCTGCAGTGGGCGGTCGTGGCGGCCGGCTACGCGTATGCAGTGGCCTCCCCGCTCGCCCGCAACGACGAGGCGACGATCCTCCTCGCGCTCGCCGTCTGCGCTACGGCGCTGCGCCGCTACCTGGTCGCCAGCGGGCCGGAGCGCCGGGCGCGTGCCTCGGCGCTGGGCGCCGCGGTCGCGGTCGCCCTGGTCCTTGTGGTAGGGGCCGCGGCGCGCATGACAGGCACGGACGCCGACCGGGTCGTGCTGTGGGCGTACGAGGTCGTCACCGGCCTGGTCGCCGTCTGGCTGTTCGCTGACCTGCTCTGGGGCCAGTGGACGCAGGCGGCGGTGACCGGCCTAGTCGTGGATCTGGGCGAGCTTGGCGACGCCGGTACCTTACGCGACCGGCTCGCCCGCGCCCTCGGCGATCCCTCGCTCGTTGTCGGCTATTGGCTGCCCAGTGACGGCCGGTACATCGATGAGGCTGGCCGGCCGGTCCAGCTGCCGCCTGCCGGCGCGGAGCGGGCGGTGACGCCGCTCGAGCAGGACGGGAAGCCGGTCGCCGCGCTGGTGCACGACACCTTGATCCTCGCCGATCCCGGCCTGGTCGCCGACGTCGCCTCGGCGGCGCGGCTGGCGGTGTCCAACGTTCGCCTGCAGGCCGAGGTGCGGTCACGGGTCGTCGAGGTGGCGGCCTCCCGGCGCAGGATCGTCCAGGCGGCCGACGCGCAGCGGCGCGGGCTGGAGCGAAGGCTTCGCCGGGGCGCCGAGCAGCGGCTTGCACGGGTGGCCGAGCTCATCTCCGACTCGGGCCCGCCGCTTGCGGACGTCGCGGTTGGCCTTGACGCCGCCCGAGCCGAGCTTCGCGAGTTCGCCCGCGGGATCCATCCCCCGGCGCTGGTCGAGGGCGGCCTGGCCGCGGCCTTGACCGAGCTCACCGGGCAGTCCCTCATCCCGGTCCAGGTCGAGGCGCCGTCCGGACGGTTTCCGCCAGCGGTCGAGGCGGCCGCCTACTTTGTCTGCTCGGAGGCGCTGGCGAACGTCGCCAAGCATGCCCAGGCCTCGCATGCGTCGATCCGCTTGGAAACCCAGGGCGGCGTCCTGGCGGTCGAGGTCGCCGACGACGGCGCTGGCGGCGCCGACCCGGCGGCCGGCTCCGGCCTGCGCGGCCTTGTCGACCGGGTCGAGGCGCTCGCCGGTCGGCTCCGGCTCGACAGCCCACCGGGCCGCGGTACTCGCCTCAGCGTGGAGTTGCCGCTCCCGGAGGCGAGCGGGACCGGTCTCCTCGCCACGGATGCGCCATGAACCGTGTCCGGAGACCGCGACACCGACCACCCGCTTCATCGGGCCGGAAAGGAATGGCGGCACAGGTAAAGGGGTGTCGTAGCAGGGATTCCGTCGCGAGCATCCGATTTGCGAGAGCTGTGGTGGCTCCCCTCAGTGCATCTTCGGCTGTGTGCACCTCACCGCGGCAGGGCGTTGCCTGGTGGCGGGCAGCGCTTGCTGAAGTAGCGTGACGACGGCGTGGCACTGATCCGATGCCAGGGCTCCGCACGGAAGTTCTCAGGCGAGATCGCCCCCTCCACGGGCGTCACGGTGAGCGCGTCGCGATAGCGGCTCCAGCCGAACACGAAGGCCTCGCCCGGCTTGTTGACAGCGTTGTTCGGAGCGATCCCGCCGCCGTCGGTGAAGGTCCAAGCCATCTCGCGACCCTTCACCCTGAATTTTCCGTAGCCCCACGTGCAGGCGTCCTTGTTCTCCTGGGTGATCGCGAAGCGGCCGCCGTCGAAGACGAAGATCCACGTGCCCCAATTCTCTGCAAAGAACTCCGGGGCGGCGGCGCTCTTGTTCGTCGTCATCTCGTAGACGCCGTCGATCGGGGTCGCATTGCCGGTTATCACCTGACCGCCACTCAGGCACCGGGGCAGCGTGTCCGGGGGCGTTGGAGAGTCCCGCTTGAGCCGCTCGATCGCCGCGATCGCCTCGCGGGTACTCGGGTCACGGTCGAGGTCGTCGTAGACCGGGTGAACCGCTCGGCGGAGCGCGGCGAGGTCGTCCCGGCTCGCCGTCTTGAACGTCAGCCCTCTGCGGCACAGATTCCCGGCCGCCTCCTGCTCGTCGCGGCGCTGGAGCGCGGTGTGGGCCGAGACGACGTTGGCGACCGCCTGCCGCAGGGCGTTGCGCTGGTCCGGGCTGAGCGAGTCGAGCACCTTCTTGCCCGTGAAGATCACCAGCGGCCTGGGCCAGAGGTTCACGTTGGCGGTGACGTGCTTCCCGATCGTGTCGTAGCGGTTACCGGCGATCGACCCAGTCTGCTGCTCGATCCCATCGAATCGATCGATCTTACCCATCGCCGGGAACCATACGGGCTTGGCACCTAGCACACGCATCGTCTTGTCCGCCACCAGCGACTGCTGAACGCCGATGGTCAGGCCGGCATAGTCGGCGGGCGCAACCAGCGGCTTGGAGATGCCGAGCGGCTTTCGCATCGGGCCGGGCAGCACGCCCAACCCGACGAGCCCGGTCGGCTCCAAGCCACGGAGCATCTCCCCGACGAGCGGGCTTCGGACCACGCGCTCCTGGAAGACATAGCTGTCGATCAGCAACGGCGCGTGCAGCGCACGCAAACTCATGACGCCGACCGAGTCCCAGGCGCGGCTGCCGGCCCAGCCGAGGTCGGCCTTGCCGGCTTTGACGTCGTTGATGAGCTCTGTCTCGTATTTCACTTGGCCCGCGCGCCAGCGGCTCCGCACCTGGATGCGGATCGTCCCACCGGAGAGGCGCGCGACCTCCTTGGCGAAACCGTCGAACTCGCCCGGGTCACCTCCCGCATCCGCCATCGTGAGGATGCGCGGCTTCTGGCCACCCGTTCCGCCGGCCTTGTCGGCACTCGAGCCGCCGCAGCCTGCGACCAGGACCAACACGAGGCCAACGCCAACAAGCCCAATGAGTCGCCGGATCGTAGCCATGTCGTCGCCTCCTTCGCGTGACGCGGTCGAGGCTACGCACAGGTGACGCGCGGCACATCGGGGCGAGCCCCAATTCTCACAGAGGAGGATCGGGGCTACCCCTCCCCCACAGGCTTCGGTGACCCCAACCGCCGCTTCCGAGCTGCGTCATCCGCGCCTGGTGCGGTCCGGCATGCCGAGTGGCGTGGGAGGGCCGGGCGTACCCCGTGTTTTCCCGATTGAGCTTGCCCGCGAGGCTTGCGACGATTCACACATGAAACCCGCTGATGGTCTCGGGCGTGCCGTCTGGCTCGCGCTCTGGCCGATGGGGCTCGCCGCCGGGCTGGTGTCGCTGGCGATCGCCCACGGCACGCCCGGCTACGGGTTCGCCGGCCCGTCGCTCTGGAGCGCCGCAGCCGCCCTCGCCGCCGGCTGGGCCCTGATCGCCGTGGGGCTGATCGCCTGGGCGCGGCGGCCCGCCAGCCGGTTCGGGCTGCTGCTCGCCGCGGGCGGCTTCGGTTGGTTCCTCATCGACTGGAACAATCCGAGGATCGGCTCGGAACTCGCCTTTGCCATCGGGCTCGCGCTGTACGCGGTCGGCGCGCCGCTCATCGCCCACGCTGCCCTTGCCTATCCCAGCGGGCGACTCTCAGGGTGGCTCGATCGCGCAGGGCTTACCACCGCGTATGTGGGCGCCGGGCTCGTGCTAGGCCTGCTGCCGGCACTCTTCTTTAATCCCGCCTCCCAAGGCTGCGGACAGTGTCCCCGCAACCTGCTGCTCGTGCGCGACGACCCCGACGTCTTCAGCAGGCTGAACCGCGTGGGCGTCCAGCTCGGGCTCGGCTGGTCACTCGCCCTCATCGTGCTGCTGGCCTTGCAGCTCGCGCGGTCGACGCCCGCCTTGGTGCGGCTCAGGCTCCCCGTTGCCGCCGCAGCCACGGCCTACCTTGGACTGGTCGCCTGGGACTTCCAGCACAGCCTGGATCGCGGCACCCTCGGCAACGATGCCACCGACCGGCGCCTCTGGCTCGGTCAGGCCGCAGCGCTGCTTGCCCTCGCAGCGGGCGTCGGCTGGAGCTGGCTGCGCGGCCGCAGGACCCGCGACGCCGTGGCCCGGCTCGTCGTCGAGCTTGCGGGCTCCCCCGCCCCGGGCGGGCTCCGCGACGTGCTCGCCGGCACGCTCGGCGACCCGTCCCTCCAGCTCGCCTACCCGCTCGCCGACGGAAGGCGCGTGGATGCCCACGGACGGCGGCTCTCCCTTGAAGGCACCGTCACGCCCTTGGTCCGCGGCGGCCAGCAGGTCGCGTTCCTGGCCCACCGCGCCGGGCTGCTTGACGATCCAGGGCTCGCAGAGGAGGTCGCCGCGGCTTCACGGCTCGCGTTGGAGAACGAACGACTCCACGCGGAGCTGACAGCGCAGCTGGAGGACCTGCGTGCCTCCCGCGCACGGATCATCGCCACCGGTGACGCCGAACGCCGGAGGCTGGAGCGCGACCTGCACGACGGCGCCCAGCAACGGCTGGTCGGGCTCTCGCTCTCCCTGCGTCTTGCCCGCTCCAAGCTCGAACCCTCCGCCGACCCCGGCCGAATCTCCCGCATCGATCGGGCGGAGAGCGAGCTGCGCGTCGCCCTCGGGGAGCTTCGCGAGCTGGCGCACGGGATCTTCCCGGCCGTGCTTGCCGACGAAGGCCTCGCCGCCGCCGTCGAGGCGCTCGTAGAAGACGCCACGGTGCCGATCCGGATCATCGCGCTGCCCGAGGGGCGGCTCGCGCCGATGGTGGAGACCGCGGCCTACTTCGTCGTCTCAGAGGTCGTCAGGCGCAGCGGGGGCAGCACGGTCACGGTCGGCGCCACACGGCGCGACGGCCAGCTCGTGGTCGAGATCCAGGGCGACGGCGACGGCCCGGAAACACTCGTCGAGCTCGAGGACCGTGTCGGTGCACTCGACGGACGGCTCGAGGTCCTCCACGAACCCGGTGGACACATCAGAATCCGGGCGGAGATCCCATGCGAGTCGTGATCGCCGACGACGAGGTGCTCCTCAGAGAGGGGCTCGACCGCCTGCTCACCGAGGCGGGCTTCGACGTCGTCGGCAAGGCCGCAACGCCAGACGAGCTCCGCCGCCGCGTCGAGCTGACCCGCCCCGACGTGGCGATCGTCGATATCAAGATGCCACCGACCCACACCGACGAAGGTCTAGTCGCCGCCCAAGAGATCCGCGGCTCCCACCCCAACGTGGGGGTGCTCGTGCTCTCCCACTACCTGGAGTCCCGCTACGCGATGCGCCTGCTCCAGCAGCACCCCGGCGGCGTCGGCTACCTACTCAAGGAGCGAGTCTCCGATGTCGCCGTCCTGACCGACGCGCTCCGGCGCATCCACGAGGGCGAGTGCGTGCTTGACCCGACCATCGTCGCCCGCCTCATCAAGCGGCCCCGACCGGACGGCCCGCTCGCCGCCCTCACCGAGCGCGAGCGCCAAGTGCTCGCGCTGATGGCCGAGGGCCGATCCAACCAGGGGATCTGCGACCGCCTCTTCCTCAGCCTGAAGACCGTCGAAGCACACGTCAAACACATCTTCGTGAAGCTCGGCCTGGAGGAGTCACCCGATGACCACCGGCGCGTGCTCGCCGTGCTCACCTTCCTCCGGCCGTCAACGGGCTGACCCCGGCCGGGCACGGCCCACCCGAGAAGAGAGCGCTTAACTGAGCGCCAGGAGAGCATTTAACTTCGACCCCTACGGTCGAGCGCGACCTGCACCAACGGCGCTTAGCACAGCGGTTCCCGGTCGTTTGCTGACACGGAAGAAGTCGCAGGTTCAAACCCTGCCGCGCCCACCGTACCCGCTTTGAGCAGGGCTTTTGTAGACTTACTCGTCCCGCTAGTGAACGGGATCGGTGGGCGAGGAGGTCCAGCGTCGGGAGAGCTCTTAACTACTTAACCGAATGTGGTCTCTTACGCGGTCGAGCGGGATCGGGACGGCCGTCATCGGCGTGCGGGGGGAGGTTCCCGGCGAGCGCAATCCCGCAGGATGCACTGTAGGCGGCTCCAGGACGTGCGGCTGGGCGATCTGCGGCTCACCCAGGCGGCGAAGGTACATTCCGGGATCATGCCTGCTCGTGGTCGGGGAAGCGTCGCAGCCAGTAGTCAGTGTCCCATGGCGTCGGCTCCGGCTGCTGTTCGACAGCGACGGCCGGTGTCAAGAGCACGAGGGCGGCGCGCGGGATTGCCTCAGTCACGCGCCCGCGGAGCTCGGCCAGGAGCTGACGCAGGCGTAGGCCGGAGATGGCGTCCAGCGGCTGGATCTCGGCTGTGACCAGGAGCTGGTGCGGCCCGAGGTAGACGCTGGTCACCTGGCCGACGGCAGCCACTTCTGGGTCGGCGGCGAGCAGGTCCCGGATGCGGTCCAGGACGACCGGGGACTCCGAGCGGTTGGTCAGCAGCGCGCGGTTCCGTGCCGCCAGCCGTAGCCCGATGGCAGCCAGCAGCAGGCCGATCACGATGCCGGCGGCAGCATCGGGCGCCGGGGAGCCGAGGAGCTGGTGCATCCCGAGCCCGGCGAGGGCGATCGCGTTCCCGAGCAGCGCCGCGGCGTCCTCGGAGTAGACGGCTGTGACCGCGGTGTCGGTGGTGGAGCGGAGGTGCTGCCGGAACGGGACGCCGCGCGCGTTCGCCTCCCGCCGGAGCTGGCGGACCGAGGTGAGCCATGAGGTGCCGTCGAGCAGAAAGCCGAGGCCGAGCACGGCGAAGCCCAGCACGCCCACTTGCAGTTCGCTGGGGTGGAGCAGGCGTTGGGTGCCTTCCCAGATCGACAGCACGCCGCCGACGACGAAGATGCTGAGCGCGGCCAGCAGTGACCAGTAGAACAGCTCGGCGCCGTACCCGAAGGGGTGGCTGGTGTCGGGCCGCCGCCGGCTGCCCCGCAGGCCCTTGAGCAGTAGCAGCTGGTTGCCCGTGTCGGCCAGTGAGTGCAGGGTCTCGGCGAAGAGCGCGGCCGAGCCGGTCAGCGCGGCCGCGACCGCCTTGGCGACGGACATCGCCAGGTCGGTGCTGATGGCGATCGCGACGGTGCCCAAGCTCTCGGTGCCGCCCGTCGGGGCGTGGTGCCGCCGGATCGCCGCGCGGTGGCGGCCGATGCTGGCCTTCAACACGGCGACGGTCCACCGCAACCAGGCGAGGGCGTTGCCGGACGGCGGGGGCGGCGGCAGGTCCGGAAGGCCCGGCGGTCGCGTCGGCGGCGATTCCTGTGGCATCAGGCGTTCCGGGCCCGGCGCGTGCGGCTGCGGAGCTGCCTCATCGAGGATCGCTCCCGCGCTGTGCCGCGCGGAAGGATGCGAGGCCCGCGTCGCCGCGGCGCTATCGCCGGCACACGGCCGAAGGCCGCTTCCGTTCTTGGAAGTGACCTTCGGCCCATGTACGCAGGAGCCGGCTGGGGATCGAGGGTCATGGCTCGGTGAAGAAGGACCGGATTGCCGGGGCGACGATTTCGGGCTTGCCGCCGCGGTTGGTTGGGCCGACGTCGCTGGAGCCGCCGTGCTCCAGGCCGGGGAACTCCACTGCGGGGTTGGTGTTTCCGGCGGTGACACAAATGGCCGTGCCGGTCACGCCGGTAGGGCTTCCAGTTGTGTCAAGAGCCGTGCCCTGCCCGACCGTTCCAGCCAGGTACCGAAGTCCATGAGGTCTCCGAACGCCTCTCGCAGCGGCGCGAGGTCGGTGTCGAAGTAGGTCTCGTTCGCCCAGGTGAACACCTTCGCGGCCTCGGGGCTGTGGTCCCAGAGGACCTTGAGCGGGATCTGGGTGTGCGGTACCGGACGACCGGCCGCCGTGGTCAACGCGTCGGCGATCTGCGGCGTGGTCAGCTTGTCGCCGGTGATCTCCATGGCCCGGCCCAGGTACTGGTCCGGTTTCGCGAAGGCCAGCGCGGCGAACGCCCCGATGTCGTCGATGGCGATGAGCTGCATGACCAGGTCGTCACGCCAGGGCACGTTGAGCGAGCCGTTCTGGAAGAACCGCGCCGGGCTGGTGAAGTCCTCCATGAACCCGGCGGGGCGCAGGATCGTCGCGGGGACACCCAGGTCGCGGATGTGCTCCTCGATCTGCCACTTGTCGATGGGTCCCCAGCCCTGCTCCAGGTAGAACCGGTTCTGGCTCTCGGCGCCGCCGACCGACGAGTATACGAGGTGCCGTACGTCGGCGGCCTTGGTGGCGTCCGCGATGTTCTTGCCCTGAGCGACCTGGTTGTCGTTGGCGGACTGGACGCTGTAGACGCCGTACGCGCCGCGCACCGCCGCCTCACAGGAGGCGCGGTCGTCCAGGTCGCCGAGGACGAGTTCGGCACCGGCGGCGGCGAGCGCGGCGGCCGCCGGGGTGGTGTCGTCGCGGACAAGGGCGCAGACGTGCCAGCCGTCGGCGAGCAGGTGACGGGCGGTGGCGCCGCCCTGGTTCCCGGTGGCGCCGGTGACGAGGAGAGTCTTGCCGTGCGAGTCCATGGCGGGTCTCCCTCGGTGCTCAAAGCTGGGCGAAGAACGACCGGATCTCCGGGGCGACGACCTCGGGCTTGCCGCCGCGGTTGGCCGGGCCGACGTCGCCGGAGCCGCCGTGGTCCAGGCCGGGGAACAGCACGTGCCGGTTGTGCGGGAGGGTGCGCGCGAGGGCGTCGAAGGCGGGCTTGATGAAGGCCGGCCGCTTCATGTCGCCGCCGAGCAGCAGCACCTCGGCGGGGACGTCGGCGAAGCTGCCGATGGCGCCGGCCATCTCCGCCAGCAGCAACCCCTCCCAGCGCAAGGTCGGGGCGAGCTTGCGCATGGTGACGGTGTCGCTGGCGGCCTTCTTGTCCTCGCTGTCCATGACCTTGTTGGTGAGGGCTTCTGCCAGCGGTCGCGGCATGCGCTTGAAGGCCGGTGGGGCCAGGTCGAGCCCGCGGACGCTGGTGACCACCGCGGCCGCCACCTTGCCCTTGGCCATCTCCTGGTCGAAGCGGCGCACCCAGCCGGTGTATCTCGTCGACCGGTCCATCAGCAGCCCAGGCTCGTAGGCGGCCACCTTGCGGATGGCCGGCTGGGTGCGTGCGGCCTCCAGGACGATCAGCGCGCCGATGCTGACCCCGAAGACCTTGTGGGCGCCGGATTCGGTCAGCACGGCCTGCAGGTCCTCGACCTCGGTGCGGATGCTGTGGTCGGGGCGGTGGGGACCGGACATGCCGCGGCCGCGCCGGTCGGGTAGGTAGACGGTGCACGTGTCGGCCAGCGCCAGCGCGAGCTGGGTGTGGCTGCGGGCCGACTCGTTGCTGCCGTGCACCAGCACCACCGCCGGGCCCCGGCCGAGCCGCAGGTAGCCGATGCGGGTGCCGTCCTTGGAGACCACCGAGCCGGTGGTCATCTCGGCGGTCGTGGTGCTGGTCATGACGTCCTCCTGTCTGTTCGGCTCCAGAGCCGAACCGCGCTCACGACGCTGACTGCCAGGACAGCGCGCTGGTCCCCTTGCCGCCAGCGGCCAGGCCGACCACGGTCACCAGCAGCCAGGCAACAATGACCAGCCGTCGGCGGGCCAGAACCCAGCGGGTGGACGCGCCGATGGACATGGGCTGGCTCCTGTCTCAACTGGACCGGGGCGCCCGCACGGCTGCGAGCCGACCTATACGCCATCGAGCATTCACCCGGCGGCGGTGCTGTGGCATTGTGGCCAGCCGCCATCTCGCCTTCCGGCTGGCTGGAATCTCCACCCGCCTGCCGGGCGTCGGAACGCGCGTTGGTGGTCCGCAGCGCCACGCGTTCGCGATCGCTGCTGCGTATCGCCGCTCGTTGTGTCGCTCTCAACGCCAGCCGACGTGCTCGAGGAGGTTATGGGGCGGTTATGGGGCCGGCGGTGATCTGCAGGATTCGCCCGCGCAGTCCGTGCTGGGTGGCGATGAGCAACCTGCACCCCTACGGCTATTGGCAGGAAGCCGAAGTCGGTGGCGTGGTGGTGCGCTCCTACGAGCAACTGTTGGGAGACGAGCACGCCCGGACGATGCAGAAGATCATGGGGCGGTTGGCACACTGCTGTCCTCGTTGGACGTCGAAAGTTCTGCGCATGGGTAGTGAGACAAGGGCGGGTGCTGCAGTGTTAGGCAGCAGGGTGACAGGATTACAGAACAAGCCTGTGACGCGGCATGCTTGGTGCAGAGATGCAGTTATTCCCATCCCCGGTCGGCCGGAGTCTTTCCGCACCTGCCAGCCGCACCAGGTTGCGGACCTGGACGTCGGCCCGACCCGCAGCCCGGTCAGGTGGGCAGCAAGCCCCACCGGCCGAGGATCGCCGGTGCCGCCGCCAGGAGCAGCGCAAGCAGCAGCGGCGCTCCGGCCAGCCCGGCGACCGCCGAGGTCCACCGCAGGTGATGGCGCCGATGGAACCAGACCGCCAGCACCCCAAACAGCGCTGCGCCCACCAGGAAGAACACCACGTACAGGATCGCCTTTGCGGTCACGCCGCCGACGGCGGTCCAGGCCGCCGACGGCGGCAGCAGGCCACTGACGGTCCCCACGGTGATGGCCAGGTTCCCGGCCGAGTACAGGCCAAGCAGCCCGAAGGCTCCCCACAACGCCACCCCGAGCAGCTGCAGCGGTCGGCGCGGCAGCCCCGGCCGCACCAGGACCGCGGCCAGCGCCACGGCCGCACCGGCCAGCTTGAGCACCAGGACCAGCACGCTCATGATCGCCAGGCCCGACGCGTAGGCGGCATACCGCTGGCGCGCGTCCGGATGCCCGATCGGGCCGGCGGCGACCAGCCAGGCGCTCACGCCCGCGAAGCCAAGGCACCAGGCGGCAGCGGCGTACCCCAACGCCCTCACCGGTACCGCAGGCAACGGCCAGCGCCAGGGCCAGGCACGAGCGTGGCCGGGGCGGTCGGCCGGGGCGACGGTGCCGCGATCTGGTGGCTGGTGGCTGGTCATCGTCATATCTCCTGCTCGTTGGTGCATGCATCGCAAGGATCTGCCTTGAGCATGGGCCGTGGACGCCGGTGCGTCATGGATGCCAGCCCCCATTCGCCGTTCCCGCCGGCTGCAATCTAGGGCGACGCAAGGCGCCGGCCGGTGCCGGCCGACCTGCGACCAGTCGCTGCGGGTCGCTCGCGATGGTCATAGCCACAGCAGCGCACGCTCTCCCGTCGGCGGCACCAGTCACACCGCCGAAGCGGCGCGTGTCAACCTTCCCGAGGCACATTCGTACGGGAATCACTGTGTCGTAGCGGTGTCCTCCTTCGGCTCGTTGATCCAGACCGCCGTGGGCAGCGCCGGTGGTTCAGGGGGCTTGCGGACGAAGCGTTCAGGGTGCTCGGCGTAGGCGGCGGTGAGCACATCAGCCCGCCGGGCCCGCACCAGCTCGGCGCGGCCGCAGTGGACGTCGGCGGGGGTGTGGAACCCGATGCCGGAGTGCCGGTGCTCGTGGTTGTACCAGCGAAAGAACCGGCCACAGAAGGCGTGCGCGTCCTGGAAGCTGCCGAAGCGGTCGGGGAACTCGGGGCGGTACTTCATGGTGCGGAACTGGCTCTCGGAGTACGGATTGTCGTTGCTTGTATGCGGCCGGCTGTGGCTCTTGGTCACGCCGAGATCGGCCAGCAGGAACGCCACCGGCTTGGCGGTCATCGGCGAGCCGCGGTCGGCGTGGATGGCCAGCTGGCCAAAGGTGATGCCCTGCTTGGCGGGGTGTCGGCCAGCAGCGCCTGGGCGAGCGTGGCGTTCTCGGCATGGGCCAGCATCCAGCCCGGCACATACCGGCTGAAGATGTCGATGATCACGTAGAGGTAGAAGTAGGTCCACTTGGCCGGGCCGAGCAGCTTGGTGATGTCCCACGAGTAGACCTGGTTGGGCTGGGTCGCCAGCAACTCCGGTTTCTTGGCCGCCGGGTGGGTGGCTTGGCGGCGGCGTTCACCGACCTCGTCGTGGTCGCGCAGCACCCGGTACATCGTCGGCACCGACGCCAGGTAGACGCCCTGGTCCAGCAGCTTGGCGTAGACCGTCGCCGGCGCCTCGTCCACGTGCTCGGGGCTGTTGAGCACCCGGCGAAGCTCCTTACGCTCGACCTTGCTCAGCGCCCGCGGTTGCAAGGCCCGGGCTCGCTCGGGCTTGGGCGGCGGCGAGCTCTGGCGGTGCCGACGCCAGTAGCCGGCTTGCGCCACGCCCACCGTCGCACACGCTGTCCGCGTGCCCACCACCGGCGCCAGCTCGGCGACGGCCTGGTCGATCATCTCGTCTCGCCCCCGGTCTCCGGGGCGCTGTCGGTGGCGAGCTGCTCCAACAGCGCCGAGAGCTTTCCCTGGACCTCGATCACCTTGCGGGCCTTTGAAAGCTCGGCCGCCAGGCGCTCGTTCTCCTTGCGCAGCCGGGCGACCTCCCGGTCGCGGGGATCAGCCGGCTGACGTCCCGCCGGCTTGGCCAGCGCCTGCAGCGCCCCGCGATCGCGCTGCCTGCGCCACTCGGAAAGCAGCGACGTGTACAGCCCCTCGCGCCGCAACAGCGCGCCCTTGCCGGCCTTGTCCAGCCGCTCGTACTCCTCCAGGATCCGCGCCTTATAGCTGGCCGAGTACCGCCGTGGGCCGCGAGCACGCTCGGGGACCTCGGGATCGGGATCGGTGCTGTTCTCCATGGCGCCCGTCTGGGCGTGCGCGTCCAAGGAATGATTGCTCGTCGTGGTCACCGGGGAACTCCTCCCCGCCCTCTCAGCTCAATGAATCGGCAGCTCGATCTGCCTCACC
>Ga0210378_10000823_pt1 | contig 16146 bp, 15 predicted proteins | sample PLM1_60_b1redo_FD_155465 | JGI IMG/M metagenome (GOLD analysis project Ga0210378, IMG submission 155465) | Groundwater sediment microbial communities from an aquifer in East River, Colorado, USA - PLM1_60_b1 redo | ecosystem: Environmental > Terrestrial > Soil > Riparian zone | place: USA: East...
CCGCAGGTCTCGGAGGCGATGGGGCTCGCGATCGTGTCGGCGATGCTCGGCGAGAAGGACCCGCAGACCGCCCTCGACGACGCCGCGGCGCAGGCGAACGATGCGCTGGCGCTCGCCGGGTAGGCTGCGGCGGGTCGAACCGGAGGCGACGCCAAGAGGTCACGCCAAGGTCACGCCAAGAGGTCAGGTCAAGAGGTCGCGGAGGACGGGTGGATCGGTTTCGGCGGTTCCTGGTCTCGGATCACGCCGCCGGCTGGGCCTTCATCCTTCCATCGGTGATCCTGATCTTCGTCTTCGGGATCCTCCCGATCCTGTGGGGCCTGATCCTCTCGTTCCAGAAGGCGGGCCTGATCTCGCCGGAACGCGAGTGGGTGGGGCTCAGCAACTACGCGAAGATCGCGAGCGACCCCAAGGCGCGGCAGGCGGCCGTCAACACGATCTACTACACGGCGCTGTTCGTCCCGACGTCGATCCTGGTCTCGCTGTTCATCGCCCACGCGCTGAACCGCCGGATCGCGTTCGTCCGCTTCTATCGCCTCGCGGTGTTCATCCCGGTGGTCACCTCCACGATCGCCACGGGGATCATGTTCCTGTGGCTGTTCGACAAGAACTACGGCCTGGGGAACTGGCTGCTCGGCAAGGTCGGGCTGGGGCCGTTCGGGTTCTTCGAGGATCCCAACCAGGCGATGATCGCCCTGGTCCTGATGACGGTCTGGGGCTGGTTGGGGTTCGACACGATCATCTACCTGGCCGCGTTGCAGGGCGTCCCGCAGGAGCTGCTCGAGGCGGCGTCGATCGACGGCGCGAGCCGTTGGAGCTCGTTCTGGCGGGTGACCTGGCCGATGCTCGGCCCGGCGACGCTGCTGCTCGTGGTGTGGTCGACGATCAGCGCCCTCCAGCTGTTCGACGAGGTGTTCTTCGTGACCCACGGCGGGCCGCTCGGCCGAACGTCGGTCGTGGTCTTCTACGTCTACCGGCTGGCCTTCGAGCAGGGCCTGGGGAGCCTGTCGCTCGCGGGCTACGCCGCCGCCATCGCCTACGTGCTCTTCCTGGTGATCCTGCTGCTGACCCTGGCGCAGTTCTGGCTGGGCCGACGCGTCGTCCACTACTCGTCATGAACGTCGTCGCCGAGGCCCCCGTCCGAACCCGGCCCGACCCGCGCTCGCTGCGGGGGGAGACCGGTGTGGTCGAACGCCCACGCCGCCGCTTCCTGCCGTTCGACCCGTGGCACCTGTTCCTCGCGCCGCTCGCCGCCGTGATGTTGCTGCCGCTGCTGTGGATGGTGGTGACGTCGCTCGAGACCGAGGCGCAGACCTTCCACTTCCCGCCGATCCTGTGGCCGGGGACGCTCCGGTTCGGCAACTACGCCGAGGTGCTCGGCCAGTCGGCGTTCGGCACGTGGTTCTGGAACACCACTGTCGTGACGGTCACCGTCGTGGCCAGCAATCTCGTCCTGTGCACGCTCGCGGCGTACGCGTTCGCGAGGATCCGGTTCCTCGGGCGCACGTTCGTCTACTTCCTGATCCTGGCCACGCTGATGGTGCCGCTGCAGGTCGTGCTGATCCCCACGTTCCTGATCGTCAAAGAGCTCGGGCTGATCGACCGCCTCGGCGCGCTCGTCGTGCCGAACCTCGTCAACGTCTTCGGGATCTTCCTGCTCACGCAGTTCTTCCGCACGCTGCCGATCGAGCTCGAGGAAGCGGCGCGGATCGACGGCGCCTCCCGCCTTTCGATCCTGCTGCGGATCGTCGTCCCGTTGTCGTTGCCGGCGCTCGCGACGCTGGCGGTGATCCAGTTCCTGTGGACCTGGAACGACTTCCTGTGGCCGCTCGTGACGATCCTCACGAACCAGGACGCGTTCACGCTGCAGCTCGGGCTCGCGACCTTCCAGGGAGCCCACAACACGCAGTGGCACCTCGTCGCGGCCGCCAACATCATGTCGATGCTGCCGATGATCGTGCTCTTCCTGCTCGCTCAGCGGTACTTCGTGCGCGGCATCGCCACCCAGGGACTGAAGGGCTAGCGCGATGGCCCGGGTCGCGTTCGACGGGGTTACGAAGGTGTACCCGGGGCCGGTCGTCGCGGTCGACGACCTCACCCTCGAGGTCGCCGACGGCGAGTTCCTGATCCTGGTCGGGCCGTCCGGGTGCGGGAAGTCGACCGCGCTGCGGATGGTGGCCGGCCTCGAGCGGATCAGCGACGGGACGATCGCGATCGGCGACCGCGTCGTGAACGACGTGCCGCCGAAGGATCGCGACATCGCGATGGTGTTCCAGAACTACGCGCTGTACCCGCACATGACGGTCGAGAAGAACCTCGGGTTCGGCCTGCGGCGGCGCCGAACGCCGCATGAGGACGTGCGACGGCGGGTCGACGAGGTGAGCCGGATGCTCGGGCTCGACGACCTGCTCCGCCGTCGCCCCGGCCAGCTCTCGGGCGGCCAGCGGCAGCGGGTGGCGATGGGGCGAGCCCTCGTCCGCGAGCCCGAGGTGTTCCTGCTCGACGAGCCACTGTCGAACCTCGACGCCAAGCTCCGAGTCCAGATGCGGTCCGAGCTCAAGCGGCTCCACGATCGCATCGGCGTCACGACGATCTACGTCACCCACGACCAGGTCGAGGCGATCACGCTCGGCGAACGGATCGCGGTGCTCTCGGACGGTGTCCTGCAGCAGGTGGGCCCGCCGCAGGAGGTCTACGACCATCCGGCGAACGTGTTCGTGGCCGGGTTCATCGGCTCGCCCCCGATGAACCTGCTGGCCGGGATGGCGCTCGATGGGCACGTCACGGTCGGCGAGGTCGAGCTCGAGCACGCCGGCGCGCCCGACGGCGAGGTCCTCGTCGGCATCCGGCCCGAGGGGCTCCGTCCGGTGGGGGCGGAGCACGCGGGTCCGGTCTTCGAGGTCTGCGTCGACGTCGTCGAACCGCTCGGCGACGAGGTCCTCGTGCACGGCTCGGTCGCGGCGGCGGACGGCACCCCGGCGACCGAAGCCGACGGGGCGATCCTGGTGGCCGAGTCCGAGAGCGGCCGGGCGAGCGTGGTCGTCCGCCTGCCGCCGGAGGACCGACCGGCCACCGGCTCGCTCCTCCGAGTGACGCCCGCGCCGAACGCCCTCCGCCTGTTCGACCCTTCCACCGGCCGGGCGATCTCGCCGACGTGACCGGCGAGCGGCGGACCGTCGTCGTGCTGTCCGTCGTGTGTCTCGCGCTCCTCGGCGTGACCGTGTGGGCGCTCGCCACTCGTAACCCCGGAGCGCCAACTTCGACGCAAGGTCCCGTCCACTGGGTGGCGATCGAGGGTGACGATGCCGGCCCCGGGACTCGAGACGAGCCGTGGGCCACGCTCCAACACGCGGCGGACTCGGTGGGTTCCGGCGCGACCGTGTACGTGCGCGAGGGCGTGTACGAGCAGAAGGTCGAGATCAGAGCCTCGGGCCTGCCCGGACAACCGATCACGTTCGCGGCGGCTCCCGGCGAACGGGTCGTGCTCGACGGCTCGTCGCTCGAGGTTCCCGCGGGGCAGAACGCCATGATCGCGATCGACTCCCAGCGCTTCGTCACGATCCGCGGGTTCGAGATCACGGGGTACCGGAGCGACGCGTCCGGGCACGTGCCGATCGGGATCCTGGTGACGGGCGCCGCCGACCACATCCGGCTCGTCGGCAACGTCGTCCGCGACATGGGGACGACCTTCGAAGGCCGCAACGGCGGGGACGCACATGGGATCGCGGTGTTCGGCTCCGCCGGCGACCATCCGATCGAGGAGGTCGAGATCGTGGACAACGAGCTCGCGAACCTCACCTTGGGTTCGTCCGAGACGCTCGTCGTGAACGGCAACGTGAAGGACTTCCTCATCGAGGGCAACGAGGTGCACGACACGAACAACATCGGGATCGATGTGATCGGCTTCGAGGGCACCGCGCCCGATCCCACCGTCGACCAGGCGCGCGACGGGATCGTGCGCGGCAACGAGGTGTGGAACGTCGACAGCTACGGGAACCCCGCCTACGGCAACGACCGGAGTGCCGACGGTATCTACGTCGACGGCGGCCGCGACATCCTGGTCGAGGGCAACACGATCCACGACGTGAACATCGGGATCGAGCTCGCCAGCGAACACGCGGGTCGTTCCACCCGGAACGTCACGGCACGCAACAACCTGGTCTACGACTCGACGGCGATCGGGATCGCGATCGGCGGCTACGACCGGCGCCGGGGGAGCACCGAGGACTGCGTCATCGTCAACAACACCGTCGTCAACACCGACGGCGTCGAGCTGCTCGTGCAGTTCGACACGCGGAACAACGTGATCGCGAACAACGTCATCGTCGCAGGTGCACGGCACGTGTTCGTCGAGAACGACTACCGCGAGAACGCAGACAACGTCATGGATCACAACCTCTACTTCTCCGTCGACGGGAGCTCCACGGGCACGTGGCAGTGGAGGGGCGTCCGCTACGACGACTTCGATCGTTGGAGCGCGCGCTCGGGGAACGACCGTCACTCGACCTTCTCGGATCCCGGGTTCGAGGACGCCGCGGCGCATGACTTCTCACTCCGGGCCGGCTCGCCCGCCGTCGACGCGGGGGCGTTCCTGGCCGCGTCCGGCGCGACCGACCTGCGCGGCGACCCCCGGGCGCAGGCCGGGGGGATCGACCTGGGAGCCTTCGAGGAGACCGCGCCGCCGCCCTCACCCACTCCATCGATCGCGGGGCCCGTCACCTACGCGGGTGACCTCGCGTGGCTGCGGTCGAGCAACGGGTGGGGGCCGCCCGAGGTCGATCGGAGCAACGGCGAGCGCGCCTCCGACGACGGAGGGCCGATCCGGATCGGCACCGCGGCGTTCGATCACGGGATCGGGGCGCACGCACCGTCGCGGATCGTCGTGGAGCTTGACGGCCGGTGCTCGCTCTTCCTCGCGGACGTGGGACTCGACGAGGAGGTAGGCGATCGAGGTTCGGTGGTGTTCGAGGTGTGGGGCGACGGCGAACGCCTCGCCGTGAGCGGCATCGTGCGAGGGCCTCAGGTCGCCGTCCCGATCGCGGCCGACCTCGAGGGCGTCGGGCGGATGACCCTGGTGGTGAGGCCCGGCGGAGACGGGAATGCGTTCGATCACGCCGATTGGGGGGATGCGCGCCTCGCGTGCTCGGGCTGAGCTCGGTCCTGCGTGCTATCGCCCCGCGTCGCCCCGCGAAAGCAACGTGAGGACCTCGTCCATCGTCGGCTGGGCGTCCACGCCGCCCAGCGCCCGCGTCGAGAGCGCGCCGCACGCGTTCGCGATCGCGAGCGACCGCTCGAGCGGGTCGCCGGCGAGCATCGAAGCTAGGTACCCGGCGTCGAACGCGTCCCCGGCACCGGTCGTGTCGAGCGCGCCGATCGTGGGAGCGGCTGCGCGGACGAGCCGTTCGCCGTGGGCCGCGAGGGCGCCGCCGGCACCGTCCTTCGCGACGACGACGCCGGCGCGCTCGGCGAGCGCGAGGACGGCATCGTCGAGCTCGGCCACGTGCGCGATGCGGGAGGCCTCGGTCGCGTTCGGTAGGAAGACGTCGGTGTGGCCGAGCAGGTCGCGCAGGCCGCCGTCCCACCGCTCGGACGGGTCCCAGTTGGGGTCGACGGAGGTGGTGGCGCCACCGGCCCGAACGCGTCCGAACAGCGCCGGGAGCTCCGGCGCGAGGCTCTTCTGCAGGAAGAAGGAGCTTACGTGCACGTGGCGGGCGAGCTCGAGGCGCGCGGGGTCGATCAGGTCGGTTCGCAGATCCGCGATCGTCCCCGCATGCGTGAGGATCGCGCGGTCGTTCGGGCGAGCGAGCACGACGCTCACCCCGGTCGGCCGGTCCGGATCGACGACCAGCCCGCCGACATCCACATCGTGGCGTTCGAGCTCGTCGCGCAGGAAGTCACCGAACGGGTCGTCGCCGACGACGCCGCAGAACGCGACGCGGAGCCCGAGCCGGGCGGCGCCGGTCGCGGCGATCGCTCCGGAACCGCCGATGGTGAGCCGCGCGTCGTCGACGAGCCGCTCGGTCTGGCCGAACCGCGGCTCGACGTCCCCGGTCAGCACGAGGTCGGGGTTCGCGTCGCCGAGGACGAGGAGGTCGAACGGGTCGGACACGCCCGGACGATACCGGAGGCCTCCGGGGTCGTCGCGAGGGCCAGAGGACTACGGTCGGCTGCTTGGACGAGCCGGCGGGTCGTCGTGTGCCGTCGAGGATCGATGACGCGGCGTTAGGGTGGGCGAACCGATGAGATCGATGCGTGCAGCGACCTCCCGGCTGACCGCGGGCCTCCTCGTGATGCTCGCTGCCTGCACGGGGGAATCGACCGAGGGTCCTCCGACCTCCGGCTCGGGTACCGGTTCCTCGCCGTCGGGCATCATCACCAGGTTCGCGAACGGCCAGCCCCTACCCGCCGGTTGTCCGGCCGGCGACAGTGCCCGAGCGCAGACCGTTGCCTTCGTCGCGGGCGGGAACGCCTGGGTCCTCGACCCCGACAGCAGCGACGCCAGCTGCCTCTTCCCGACGCCCGCTCCGGGACCGTTCACGTGGAACCCGCGCGGAGATCGCATGCTCCTGAACGGGCTTTCGATCCGGTCGATCGACGGGAGTCACCTGCGCGACGCGACATCCCCGACGAGCCCCCTGTCGTCGTGGGGTCATCCGATCGGCAAGGCGGTTGTCTACATCTCGCCGAGCGCCACGAGCCTCCTCAAGGTCTATCCCGGCAGCCAACGCACGGACGACATCACACCGGTTCCCGACGTCCGCTACCTGAACGTGATCTACCACCCCTCGGGCCTCGCGCTCGCCTTCGTGCTCGATACGGGCGACGGTCAGGAGATCTGGCTCTCGTCCAATGTCGGCGAGGATCCCGTGAAGCTCGTCTTCGCGGTGGGAGGGACCATGTTCGGAGCGCTCGGGTTCACAGCGGACGGGCGCACGTTGCTGTATGCGGCCGTCCACGGGGACGACGCTCCGGTCCTCCATGCGCTCGACCTCACCGATCCAACGATCAACCAGGGGCTGTGGCACGGCGATGCCGGCGACCGGATCTCGGCGATCTTTCCGCAACCGAAACGGTACGGGGACCTCATCGCGTTCACTGTCGGGACAGCGTGTGGTGACTCGACGGCGATGCTGTTCCGACACGGCGAGCCGGCCCGGTCGCTCGCCGCCGCGCCCTCCCGCATCGTCGGCTGGCTCGACGCTCGAACGGTGCTGGTCGCCTCCGGCGGCTGCGAGGGTCCGTCCAACCTGGCCTCGGTCGACGTCACCCAGGACGCGACGGTTCCCCTGGTGGATGGCGTGGACATCGCAGCGGCCCGCACGCCGTTGCTCGGGTACGTGCCGCCGCTTCCTCAGCACATCGAGGAGGAGGTCGGCTCCGGCGTCGGCTGATGATGGTTCGGGCGGCCGGTCGGCCGCCGAGGCGAATCACTCCGAGGCGGCCGTAGACTGCACACCGCCGACTGGGGGAAGGAGCCGACATGTCGTTGCAGGGACCGGGAGGACCGGGAGGCCGCGATCCCGGAGCGCAGCGGTGGGGCGCCGAGAAGGAAGAGATCGACAAGCAGGCTCGAGAGGAGCACCTCGCGCACGAGGCCGAACGCATCCACGCCGAGGAGGCCGCCGAGATGGCCGCGGAGCGGGGAGAGGCCCCTAAGCCGAAGCGCCCCTGGTGGAAGTTCTGGGGCTGAGAGCACCTCGAGTTGTGGGGAGATCGATCGCCCTCGGGGCGGTCGTCGCGATCACCGTCCTCGGTTCGATATCGGCTTCGGCGGCGCCGACCGTCGACGAACGAAGCCTGCTCGGCGAGTCCTACGAGGGCCGGCCGATCCGAGTCTTGCATCGAGGGGATCCCGACGAGATCCGTGTGCTCGTGGTCGGCTGCATCCACGGCGACGAGTGCGCGGGGGTCCGGATCGCGCGGCGGCTGCGAAGCGGCCGGCCGCGCTCCTCCCTCGACCTGTGGATCCTGCCGAGCCTGAACCCGGACGGCCGGGCCGCGCACACGCGGCAGAACGCGCGCGGCGTCGACCTGAACCGCAACTTCCCCTACCGCTGGAGGCGCGGACCGCGGGGTCGCTACTACCCGGGACGGCGTCCCGCGTCCGAACGCGAGACGCGGATCGCGATGCGCTTGATCCTGCGGATCGAGCCCGACATCACCATCTGGTTCCACCAGCCGCTCGCGCTCGTCGACGCGTCGGGCGATCTCGCGATCGAGCGCCGCTACGCGCGCCTGGTCGGCCTGCCGCTCGTCTACCTCGGCCGGCTGCACGGGACGGCGACGTCCTGGCAGAAGCACGTCCTGCGAGGCAGCGAGGCGTTCGTGGTCGAGCTCCCCGGCGGCGCCCTCCGCCCGCCCCGAGTCCGCAGGCTCGCCAACGCCGTGTACCGCCTCGTCCGCGCGTAGAGCGCTCCAGGTCGACGCCGTCCGAGCAGCGTGACCGAGGTCACAGGGAGACCGTGCCGCCGGTCCGTGCGGCGCGTGACCGGTGGCCGCACTCTCGGATCTTGTTCGTGATCACCGGTCGATCACGACGAGGGATCCGGGGGTGCAGCGATGATGCAAACATCGGACACGAGGGTCGTCTCGCCGGACCCGCGACAAGCGTTGAACGCCGTCCGCACGCTGCGGGCGATCATCGCGCGGCTCGGGCTTCCGGACGGTGTGCGCTCGGAAGCGTGCGGCGCGCTCGAGCAGATCGAGAAGGAGATCCGGATGCCCGATCCGGATCGCGGCGTCGTCACCGCGCGCCTCAAACGGTTCACCGAGATCCTCATCGGCGCGGGCGTGGACATGACCCGCAGGTCGCTGATCCGATCGATCCGGCAGATCGCCGTGTGGCTCGGCCCGATCGGCGTGCCACTTGTCCTTCACCTCGTCTAACGCGAGATCGACAAAAGGCGTCCGTATGGATCGGAAGGCTTGCTTCGACAGTCCTTCTTGTGTGGGCCATATTTGTATCGGTAGCGACAAAGGGGTAGGAAGATGGAACAGGCGCAGTCAGGCGGGGGGCAGAGGTTCCCAGGCGCAGCGCACGGTGGTCGGTTCTTGCGCTGCTGTCGGTCGTCCTGCTGACAGCCGCTTCCTGCAGCGAGAACAGTGGCGCCCCGTCTAGGGAGGACTGTGCCGGAGCGTGGAACAGGCCAGGCAATCACGCGAATCGACAAGAAGTCGTCGATGCTGGGTTCAATCAAGCGATCGTGTACGGCTGGACCATCAAGACCGGCGCCGGGGGATGTTCGGTCACCTTCGTGCGAGGCGACAACGGTCCCTGGGTGACGTACTCAAGACCCACGCCTGCGTCACAGTCCTCAATATGGGACGTTATCGGAGGACGCCACTGGGGGGTAGACAACCCTGAGGGAGGACCGGAGGAAGCAAACGCGGCGCTTACTCGTGAAGGGACCGTGCGGGTTGGCTAGATCGGATTACTCACGCGACGAACTCGCCACGTTGTCGAGGCCCTCCCCAATCAATGCAGAGTCGCTCCTTGCGATCCTGGAGCAGAGGCCGTCCAGCTGACGCGGCCGCCGTCAGATACCTCAAACTCCTCTGGAGCCATAGTCAACGGCCACGACGCGCGTGTGTGGAGCGGGGACCTATGGACTGTCCTGGACAAGAGCAGCCTTCACCTGTGCGAGGTTCGACTCCCAGATCGCCACAGGTGTCGGGGGCAGCATGTCGTCCCATATTTCGGCGAAGCTGCTTGCTAGTTGGAGCATCCGAGACGGGCGAGCGAGGAACCACCAGTGAAGGTGTTCCGAACCCTCTCCCCATCGACAGATGTGGACCCGTTCGATGCCGTCGATGGACGAGACGGCGCGGTCGATGCGGCTGATCATCACGCCGAGCTCAGCGGCCAGACCATCGGGGAGTTCTCCCGGTTCACCGACGTGCAGACGCGGCTCTAGAAAGAGCACGAGCGGAAGGCCGCTTGGTTCGGCGGGCGGACGGACGCGCCAGTAAGCGTCGGTCCACAGGTACTTCTCATCCGGCGTCGTGCAAGCCTCACAGTCGATGCCGCCCTGACCCGCACGTGACACGTCCTCGGGCGATGGGGGCTCAAGGGTTCTGGGGCGGATGTCTCCCTCAAAGGGGAAAGTGTCCCACTCCTCAAGGGCCGGTCTACGGATCGACCCGGAGACTCGCTCGTAGAACAGCTCTGGAGTCTCGCTCATCGGGCGAGCCTAGCCCGATTCTGGAAGGGGCATCCGTTGCAGGGGACGGATAGGCTCGCTGGATGGAGTGGCCTTCAGCCTTCTACGAATGGAAGTCGGGCAAGGGCTGTCCTGCCTGTGGACAAGGGCGACCGGACGAAACAGACGACGGGGTACGTTTCTTCGCTGGGGAGGTCGTGGATGCCTACCTACGGCGCTCTGACATCCAGCGTGGCCTCACCGTCGCGATCTGGCGCGGCCACCACGTAGTCGAGCCCACGGAACTCACCGAGGAAGAGACGTCGAGCTATTGGCGCGAACTTCGGCTCGTCGCTGCGGCTATCGAAGAAGTGATGCGACCGGTCAAGATGAACTACAACCTGCTCGGCAACAGCGTCCCGCACCTGCATGCCCACATCGTCCCTCGGTATGCGGACGACCCTCGGCCTGGCTGGCCCTTCCCTTTCCCTGATCCTGAGCCACCGAGCATGCCAAAGGAGCGACTGGCCGAGGATGTCATTGCGCTTCGAACCAGCATCGCGGTGAAAGAGCGACGCCGTGAGGAATGACTGCCGGAAGGCCCGGTCCTCGACGAGGCCGAATCTCCGGGTGGCGCCTTGACGCGGTCGGCGCCGAGGCCTCACACCAGCTCGAGGTACTCGGCGTCTCCGACCGCCATCAGGACCGCCCCGAGCTCCCTCAGGAGCTGGATCGCCGCGGAGCCGATCGCCCCGGTCCCGCCGTTGACGAACACCCGCTGGGCGCCGCGGATCCTCGCCCTCGTGATGAGCGAGAGGGCGCAATGCGCTCCTTCGCCGGTCCGTCCTTCCTCGGTGTTAGGGTCCGAACGGTGCCCGAGCTGGAGAGCGTCCTCGCCGGCCTGAACGAGGCCCAGCGTGAGGCGGCGCTCGCGCTCCGAGGGCCGGTCGCGATCCTGGCCGGCGCGGGGACCGGCAAGACCACCACGATCACGCACCGCATCGCCTGCCAGGTGCGGGGCGGCGCGTTCGAGCCGTCGCAGATCCTCGCGGTGACCTTCACCGACAAGGCCGCGGGGGAGCTGCGGGCCCGGCTCGCGGCGCTCGGGGTCGAGGGGGTCGAGGGGGTCGAGGCTCGCACGTTCCACTCGGCCGCGCTCTCGCAGCTCTCGCGGCTATGGTCCGTATCCACCGGCGAGCCGCTCCCCGAGGTGCTCGACCACAAGGCTCCGCTCATCTCGTCGCTCGCGAACGCCCTCCCGCCGCCGCACAAGTTCCTCCCGCGGCGCGAGCTCGCCGGCGAGATCGAGTGGGCGAAGAACCGCATGGTCACGCCGGAGCGGTACCTCGGCGCGCTCGGCGATCACGAGCCGCCGATCCCTGCCGACCTGATGCTTCGCGTCTACGACGGCTACGAGCGGCGCAAGCGCTCGATGGGTCGGCTCGATTTCGAGGACATGCTCGGGCTCGCCCTGCGGCTGTTCGACGAGCATCCCGAGGCCGCCGAGCAGGTCCGGTCGCGGTTCGCCGCCTTCACGGTGGACGAGTACCAGGACGTGAACCCGCTCCAGGCCGCCCTGCTCGAACGCTGGCTCGGCGACCGCGACGAGCTGTGCGTGGTCGGTGACGACTACCAGACGATCTACGCGTTCACCGGCGCGTCCCCGTCGCACCTGCTCGGCTTCACGACGCGGTTCCCGCACGCGACGGTCGTCCGGCTCGAGGAGAACTACCGCTCGACGCCCGAGGTGCTCGAGCTCGCCAACCGGCTCGCGGCCCGACTCGGAGGGTTCCGCAAGACGCTCCGCGCGACCCGGCCCTCGGGACCGCCGCCGCTCGCACGCGCGGAACCCGACGAGGAGGCCGAGGTCGGCGCCGTCGTCCAGGCCGTGCGGCGCCTGTACCAGGAGGAGGACGTGCCCCTCGAGGAGATCGCGGTGCTGTACCGGATCAACGCGCGCTCCGAACCGTTCGAGGAGGCGTTCGCCGCCGCGGCGATCCCGTACCAGGTGCGCGACGGCGCGTTCCTGCGGCGGCCGGGCCCGCGCTCCGTGCTGCAGCGGTTGAAGCGGGTCGCCGCCGCGACGGTGGCCGAGGCCGTCGAAGCCATCACCGACCAGCTCGGCTACGACCCAGAGGCCGCGCCCGACGCCGACGAGGAGGTCACGCGCCAGTCCGACCTCGGCCGGATGCGTTCACTGGCGTCGGAGTTCGGGCGAGCGCACGCGGACGGCGACGCCGCGGCGTTCGGCGCCGAACTCGCCAAGCGGTTCTCGACCGAGCACAGCGGCCGAGGCGTCAACCTCCTCACGTACCACAGAGCGAAGGGGCTGGAGTTCGACGCGGTGTTCCTCCCGAGGCTGATCGACGGCGAGCTCCCGTTCCGGTCGAGCCGCGCGAAGGCCGACCCCGAGGAGGAACGACGGCTCCTCTACGTCGGGATCACGCGCGCGCGGCGGTACCTGTTCCTCACCTGGCCGTCCGCCGGTCGCGCGCGGCCGAGCCCGTTCCTGGACGAGATGGAGCTCGCGCCGTCGGTGCCCTCGAGGGCGAGGGCGGCCCCCGGGCCGGCCGTCACGGTCGGCCGGGGCGGCGCGTTGTTCGATCGTCTGAGGGAGTGGCGCCGCAAGCGCGCGAACGCGGATGGCGTGCCCGCGTACGTCGTGTTCCACGACCGGACGCTCGCCGAGATCGCCGAACGCCAGTGCAAGGACTGGGCCGATCTCGCCGCGATCTCGGGCGTGGGACCCGCGAAGCTCGAGCGCTACGCGGACGAGGTGCTGGCGGTCGTGGCGGCGGGGTAGACGCGTCCGTCACGGGCGGGACGTCTATTCTTCCGCGGGCGTGCGATATCGAAATCGGTATCAGCGGGCTCCGGAAGAAGCCACCCCCGCGGGGATCGGACCTTCGCCCGGAGCCGCTCGACGGCAGGAGATGGCGGTGGAGCTCACACACTGATGACGACCTTGCCCCGAGCCTGTCCCGATTCCAGGTAGCGGATCGCCTCGTCAGGAAGGCCACTCGGGTTTGGGCTTCGGCCTGCTCAACAGGTCGTCCAGCGACTGCTTGGGCTCGCCTTCGGCCTTCGCGAGCTCCTGCTCCAGCCGGTCCGGCTTGAGGTCCCCCGTCGCCTCGAGCATCTCCTCGAGCGACTTCCCGGAGCTCCCCTTCAGCCGGATGCGCAGGGCGGCCAGCACCGAGGCCTGGCGGTCCGACAGCCCCTGGGCGACCTTGATCTCGGTCAGGGCCTCCTCCGCCTGAGCCAGGAGCTCCTCGTCGTCCACCAGGACAGTCTGACACGACGCTCGCCGGAGCTGCGACGCGCGCCCGGGCCTGCGAGCATCCGTGCGTCGATCTCACGGTGGGTGCGATATCGAGATCGGTATCGCCCGGCTGCGAAGGAGCGGGCCCCCGCTACTCGGCCAGGAGCGACGCGGGCAGGCGCTGGTGCGCGCCGCTGGCCGCCTCGGTCCAGAGCCTCACGGCCGCACCCCCCAGACGCCGAGCCACGGTCGCGAGCGTGAAGTCGCCCGGCGCGATCCTCCGCAGGTCCTTGGGCAGGACCGGGAACGAGACGGTGCCGTCGGTTCGGATGCGAGGCGAGTAGGGAGCCACGAGCGTCGCGCCCGTCCCGTTGCGCGAGGGGTCGAGCATCACGCGTCCCTCGCGCTTGGCCTTTCGGAACTCGGCGGTCACGAGGTCGGGCCGGCGCTCGGTGACGATCTCGGTGAGCCGCGTCGCGGCGTGCCGGAGCCGTTCGGGCGCCACGCTCCTCACGATCGGCACGACGACGTGGAGGCCCTTTCCGCCCGTGGTCTTGAGCAGGCTCTCGAGCCCCAGGTCGTCCAGTACGTCGAGCACCAGGAGCGCGACCTCCACCGCGGCGTCGAACGCATCGTCCGGCGGGTCGATGTCGACGACGAGCAGGTCGGGACGGTCGAGCCGGTCCCGGCGGACGGGCGCCGGGTGGAATTCGAGCGCCGCCTGGTTTCCCAGCCAGGCGAGCGTGTCGGCGTCGTTGCACACGGTGTAGGCGACGTCCCGGTTGGCGCTCGGCGCCGGGATCGAGACCGTCTTGATCCACGACGGCGCGTGCGATGGCGTGTTCTTCTGGAAGTATCGCTGCCCGTCCACGCCGTCGGGCGCCCGCACCAACGAGAGGGGCCGGTCTCGCAGCCACGGGAGCATGCGGTCCGCGACGGCGCCGAGGTAGTCGACGTAGGCCTGCTTGGTGATGCCGATCGCGGGCCACAGGAGCTTGTCCGGTCGGGTGACCTCGACGCGAGAGGACGTCATCGCCTCGCCCCCCCGGTCGGTTCGGTGACGCCCGGCGGCACCTTCGGCGCGATCTCCACAACAGCACGGTAACGCTCCGCGGGCGGGAGCGGATCGTCGTCGCTTGACGGCCTACATGTCGGGGTGTCAGCCCTCGGCGAGCAGCGCGTAGAGCTTCTTGCGCGCCTCGGTCAGGATCTCGGCCGCCTGCGTACGCTGCGGCTCCGAACCCGTCCTGGCGACCTGCATCGCCGCCGCGGCGAGCTGGAACCCGGCGTCCCGGAGCTGTCCGAGTCCCTCGCCGAGCGGGCCGAACTGCCATGGCTCCTCGCCGCCGCGTTCCCGGCGCTCCTCGAGCTCGGCCCGGCCGGCGTCGTTGATCGTGTAGACGCGCTTGCCGTCCCGCTCTTCGCTCGCCACGAGCCCCTCGTCCTCGAGCAACTGCAGCGTGGGGTAGATCGATCCCGGGCTGGGTCGCCACGCCCCGCCGCTCCGCTGCTCGAGCTCTCGGATCAGGTCGTACCCGTGCATCGGCTTGTCCGACAGGAGCGAGAGGAGCGCCGTTCGAACGTCGCCCCGCCGTGCCCGGCGGCCGCCACCCCAGGGGGGTCCACCGGCCCAGGCCTTCTCCCAATGCCGGCCGCCGAAGGGGGAGTCGTGGTGGTGCGGATGGTTCGGTCGATGACGCATGGTCCCGCCTCCTCCGTTCTATCTCAACTGGTCACGATATATCGTAACCCATCGAGATAGTCAAGTTGAGAGGCGCTCGAGGCGTAGCCGGGCCACGAGGCCATTCTCCGCAGGCGCTACCAGCGCTCGCGGTGAACGACGTCCTCGAACGCCCTGCGGTTGGGGTGGTTCATCGGCTCGAGCCGTCGGCCGACGGGGAAGCCGAGCGCGATGAAGATCGCGCACTCCCGATCCTCGGGCAGGCCGAGGATGCTGCGGGCGAGGTCCTGGTCGCCGACCGAGGCATGGCCGCTCCCGATCCCCAGGTCGGCCGCGGCGAGCATGATCGACATCGTCACCTGCCCGATGTCGTACTGGAGGGTGTCGCGCTCGTCCCGGTCCTCGGAGGCCGGCACGACGAGGACGATCGTGGCCGCGGACGTTCCGACGTGGGCCGCGTACCGCCACGTCCGTGCCAGCTCGCGGAGCCCATCGCGATCCGTCACGACGACGAAGTCCCAGGCCTGCTGGTTCATCGAGGAGGGCGTCCGCCGCGCGGCCTCGAGGATCCGGTCGAGGTCGTCGCCGGGGATCGCCCGGTCCTCGTACGTCCGAACGTTCCGGCGAGCCCGCAGGGCGTCCCAGGTCTCCATGTCGGGAACGATAGCTGGGCCTGCACCGGGCGGCTCGGGAACGTGTGACCGACACCGGCGTCGGATCGTGACGGGCGTTCAGCTTGCCTCGGCCCCGGACGGATGGAACATCGACAACGCCGCGGTCCGACTCCGCACCCCCAGCTTCGCGAAGACGTGCTCGAGATGCTTGCGGACGGTCGATGGCTGGATCCACAGCCTCCGAGCGATCTCGACGTTCGTGAGACCATCGGCGACGCAGCGCATCACGTCGCGCTCGCGGGCCGTCAGCTTCCCAGCGCACGACGGATTCGCGCTGAGCCGCAGTGCCGAGCCGCCTGCTTCGCTTCGACGAAGAGCGTCGAGCCGTCGGTCGCGATCACGAGCGTCCCGATCGCCTTCGCGTGGCAGTCGGCGATCCGTTCGGGCAGC
>Ga0210378_10000824_pt1 | contig 16132 bp, 12 predicted proteins | sample PLM1_60_b1redo_FD_155465 | JGI IMG/M metagenome (GOLD analysis project Ga0210378, IMG submission 155465) | Groundwater sediment microbial communities from an aquifer in East River, Colorado, USA - PLM1_60_b1 redo | ecosystem: Environmental > Terrestrial > Soil > Riparian zone | place: USA: East...
ACGGCACTCGACCGGCTGGGTGAGGCCGCCAGGCACGTCGATGTCGTTGTCCCCGGCCACGGCGCCGTTGCCGAGGGTCCCGAGGTGACGGCCCGCCTGGCCGCAGATCATGCCTACATCGACGCGCTGCGGCGAGGAGAGGAACCGGTCGACGCGCGTCTGGGTCAAGACTGGCTCTCCGGCCCTCACCAGTCGAACCTGGAGCAGGCCCGACACTCAACCGGATGAACCTCGGCGTCATCGCGTCATGGTCGCCACCCGCTCGTGGCCCGCACTGCGGCAGAAGCGGACGTTCCGTGGTGCCCGGCGGCTACGTTTGCGCGGTTTAACCGAACGGCTGGCAGGGTCATGTATTTGCCACGGCGGGGCGGTCTCTGAACTAAGGGATGGTCTGTGTGGTGGGGGTGAGGTCCAAGTGTTCGACAGGACCGCACCGGTGAGGCAAGGTGAGATCACCGATGGGAACCGTGAGCTCGGCTTTGGATGCTGCGCCTGCTACCCGGGCTGGAGCGGGGTCGGTAGCCCAATGTGGGTGCTCGTTGGAACATGCCATTGAGTACCGGCAGGCCGATCCGCGGCCAGTTGCTGACTGGCTGCAAATTGATCAGGCCCCAGCTACCGCCTCCGGCCGGATCACATCTAAGGGGGATTTCTGATGAACTTGTCTCGACCGAGGTCAGGCCCCATCCGCCCGGCCGTCGTTATTTCACGCGGCGCGTCATCTCTCTGGCGATGTCTTCGCACCTTGGTGCTCGCCATGGCTGCGGCCCTCGCGCTGCTCTTGGTGGCGGCTCCCGCCGCGCTCGCGCAGCCGACCAATGACGACTTCGCCGATGCCACCGTGGTCACGACGGTCCCGTTCAGTGTTACCGAGGACACCACGCAGGCCACGTACGATCCGACGGACCCGTTCGGGTGCTCGAGCAATGGGTCGGTGTGGTTTGCCTACACGCCATCGTCGGACGCGACGATCGTCGCGGACACGTTCGGCAGCAGTTACGACACCGTGCTGTCGGCGTGGACGGGAAGCCAGGGCGCTCTCAATCTTCTCGCCTGCAACGACGACGCCAGCGGTCTCCAGTCACGGATCACCTTCCCGGCTACGGCCGGAACGACGGTGTACTTCATGGTTGGATTCTGCTGCGGTTATGGTTCAAACGGCGGTGGGCAGCTCACCTTCTCGGTCAACCACGTGCTTCCGCCGACGAACGACAACTTCGCGGACGCGATCCCGATCACCGCGGTGCCGTTCAGCGATAATGTGGACCTCGGGGCGGCCACGAGGCAGCCGTCGGAGCCTGCGGCGTGCGGACTGCAGAACACTGTGTGGTACTCGTTCACCTCGGCCACCGACCGATCGGTGGTGCCGAGAACGGATCAGTATGGTTACGGGATCGCCGTGTACACCGGCACCTCGCTAGCCAATCTGTCCCAGATCTCGTGCAACAGCGGCCAGCCGACTCTGCTGAATGCACAGGCAGGCATCACCTATTACATTCAGGTCGGCGGATGGTGCTGTGGTGGGTACGGGCCCATCACGTTCCGCCTGGAGGTACCACCGGATCCGATCGCCAGCTTCTACTACTATCCGTATGACCCTTCGGTCTTTGATACGGTGCAGTTCCAGAACTCCTCCTACGATCCGGTCGGTGGGACCTTCGCATCTGCGGCATGGGACTTTGGAGACGGCGCCACGGCGACGGGCTGCTGCCCAAGCCACCAATACGCACTGGACGGAGATTACACCGTCGCGCTCACCGTGACGACCACGGACGGCCGTTCGGCATCGACCTCGCAGGTCGTTCAGGTACGCACCCATGATGTGGCCATCGTCCAACTCGCGGTGCCCAACAGCGCACACGTCGGCCAGACCATCGCCATCAACGTGTACGTGCGGAACACCCGTTACCCCGAGACGGCACAGGTCGACCTGTACAAGAGCGTCCCGGCAGGATTCGTGCAGGTCGGCTCGCTCACGCAGGCGGTACCGGTGCGGCCACCGGGCGGCAATGCAACCCGCTTCGCGTTCAGCCACACCATCAGCCAAGCCGACAAGACCATCGGGAAGATCACTTTCCGGGCCATGGCCACCCTCCTTGGGAGCCGCGACGCGCTGCCCGCGGACAACGAACTGACCTCGCCGCCAGTGAAGATCACCTGAATACGGAGGCCAATCGATGAGCCTTGACCGGCGCGTCCGCGGCAAGCACCCGCTGATCGCACGCCTCTGCATGCTCAGCGTGGGTGTCATGATCGGTATGCTGTTCGTTCCGCTAGCGGCACATGCTGTCACCCAATGGCGGGTACCGATCGACTTCCCGACTATCCAGGCTGCTCTCGACGCGGCCTCCGACGGAGACACCGTACTGGTCGAGCCGGGCATCTATACCGAGCACCTCGACTTCCATAGCAAGGATGTCCGCGTCGAGAGCACCGATGGCGCCGCCGCGACGATCGTGCAGGTTTCCGGCGGCACGGCCGTCACAATAGGCCCACAGGGCGGCCTCATCGGGTTCACCGTGACCGGCGCGGCGGAGTACTTCGGCGCAGCGGTGAGTGTGTCGGGTATCGGCACACTCATCCAGCGGAACATCTTCGATGGCAACACCCAACTGGCCGGCGGCTTCGGAGCCGCCATCGGAGGCAACAGCGCGTCGCCTCTGGTGGACCGGAACGTCTTCCGCAACAATTCCTGTGATCAGCAATACCTTTCCGCAGTGGTCAGTTTCATCAACATGTCCTCGCCGCGCATCACAAACAACCTGTTCGCCCACAACCAGTGCCGCGCGATCAACATGACACTCCCGGAGGGCAACAGCCCCTCGGTCATCAACAACACCATAGTCGACAACCGGGTCGGAATACGCGTGGACGCACGGGTCAATACGGCCAGCCAGGTGTATCGCAACAATATCCTCGCAGGCAACCAGGTCGGACTGCAGACCGAGTTCGGTGCGGAATCTCAGAATCCGACCTGGCAGCACAACCTGGTATTCGGCAATCAGAGCAACTACACGGGGATCGCCGATCAGACGGGCTTGGCCGGCAATCTCTCACTTGACCCGCAATTCCTGAACGCCACGCAGGACGATTACCATCTACAGCCAGGCTCACCGGCGGTCGACACGGGCACAAACGACGACGCCCCCCATACCGACTTCGACGGCAACCCGCGACCCTTCGACGGCGACGTCGACGGCGTGGCCACAACGGACATCGGCGCCTACGAATCCCACACTCCCAGCCCGGTCCCGCCACCGGCCAACGACGACTTCGCCGACGCGATCCTGATCACCTCGCTGCCTTTCAGTGCCACCGTCGACCTCAGGACCGCCACGACCCAGACATCCGAGCCCATGCCTTCGTGCGTCGCGCTGCAACACACGGCCTGGTACTCCTTCACGACAACCACCGCCGAATCGGTACGCATCGTGGCCGCCGACTACGGCGCCGGCGTCGGCGTCTACACCGGAAGCTCGCTGACCAACCTCAGCCAGGTCGGCTGCAACTACGCCCTCCAACCAGCGTTCCTGCGAACGCAGCCGAACACCACCTACTACCTCCAGGTAGGTGCCTGGTGCTGCGGCGTACGGCCGGTCACGCTTGATCTGACGGTCGCGTCGAACCCGGTAGCCAGCTTCGTCTATTCCCCGACGGATCCATCGATCTACGACACCGTGCAGTTCCAGGACACCTCCGTCGACCCCGCCGGCGGAACCCTGGCCTCGCAGGTCTGGAGCTTCGGGGACGCAGGCACGGCAACGGGCTGCTGCCCCACCCACCGGTACGCACGCGACGGCGACTACACCGTCGGTCTCACCGTGACAACCGCCGACGGCCGCTCCGCCTCGACCTCACAAGTCGTGCACGTGCGCACCCACGACGTCGCCGTCGTCGACATCGCCGTGCCTCACACCGCACGCGTTGGGCAGACCATCGCCGTCAACGTGTACCTACGAAACACCAACTACCCGGAAACGGTCAGGGTCGACCTGTCGAAGAACGTCCAGTGGGGGTACCAACAGGTGGGCTGGCTCACCCAACTGGTGCCGGTCCGGCCACCCGGCGGCAACACGACCCGGTTCACCTTCTCCTACACCATCACCCAAGCCGACCAGGCCGTCGGAACGCTCACCTTCAGGGCCATCGCCACCCTCTTCGACTACCGCGATGCACGGCCCAACGACAACGAGCTGACCGCATCGGCCGTGAAGATCACATGATCATCAGCCCCGATGCCAGCCATCTGGGTAAGTTACTGGCTTCGGCATACCACAGGAGACAGGCCGCGCTCACCACAGCCGCCTCCTGACATCCAGTCCCCCAGGCGCACGCTCACACCGATCGCGGCAAGAGCGCGCGTTCACTGGGAGTCCTGGGGGTCGCCGCCGTAGGCCTGCCCTCGCCGGCTGCCCGGCCCTGGCGCCACCACCGGCCGTTCTATCTCCGCCAATCTGCGTCGAGACCCCGGACCTTTGCTCGTGGACGCGTGGATCAGGTCACGTACTGCGGCGAGACTGGGAGCATCGCGGCCTTGGTCAGATCGCAAGGGCGGTACCCGCAGCGTGCTACAGCCGCTGTCGCAACGGACAGGTTCCAGCCATTAGTGTGCTGACCGAAGAGTTCATACGTGTCTACCGCCATCCGACCTGCGACGAGCATGGCTTGCCGCTTCGGCGCTTCCGCGACGGCGTCCTGCGGCGCTGCCCGGTCGCCAATGGCGAGCACAATTAGGTATCCTGTTCTCCGTGAGTGTACCGGAGGCCTCCCGTCGGATATTCATCAGTCATTCGTCCTATGACACGCTTACTGCGAAGGTCATAAAGGACGTGCTCGGTCGAGCCGGAGTAGGTAGGACGTTTCTCGACGCCGATAACCTACGGCCTGGTGATCACTGGTTGCCGAGCATTAGAGCTGCTCTTGCAGAGTGTGATGCGATCGTCACGCTGCTCACACCGGAGTTTGTGTCACGAGCATGGATGCCGGCCGAATGGGCCTGCTTCTGGGTGGCTGACAAGACCACCTACCTACTTCGCTTAGGTGTCGCACTGGAGGACGTGTTCGAACCGATGCGGGCCTCACAGATGGCCGACCTGGCATCGGTGTCGTCGATGACCGCGTTTCTCGATGCGGTTGCGGAGGGTAACACTGACAATTACACCCTGGCCACCGCGTTGGTCAAAAGGGTGGAACGGGCCCGAACGGAGCAAGCGTCGGTCCACGTCGAAGGTCTGATGAAGACTCTTCTTACTAGCATCGATGCGGTACCCGATAGCCACATAAGGTCGCTGATCGCGGCTGGCCAGATAGAGGAACTGACTCACGTCCATAAACGAGTCGTCGAGCCAGGTGCGAACCTAACAAGGGTTCGACTCAACCAGGTAGCTCGTCTGTTGATCCAGGCCGGGGTTGCCTCTCCCAGGCTCGTGGACCTGACTCGGTCGATTGGCAATTCAAACTACCAACGGGACATTGTCATTGCCGTGCTTGCGTCGTCAGAGCCGGCCGCCGAGCGAAGGGAGTTTGCCGACGTCATCTTCGACGATCTCTCCAATGTGGCGAGACGACGTATAGTGTCGGCGGCCGACGAACAAGGGCTCCGGCTAAGTGACAAATGGAGTGGCATAGAGGCCTACGGCACATAGAACGGTCATATCCACGAACTCGGAGTTCGTCATATGCGTAGTGCAGCGGCTGGCAATCTCCGCTCGCAGAATCGCGCCAGGCTCTGGGAAGATTCACTGGCCGCCTGGCGGCGTGTCGCTTCAGGACAACGTCCTCACGTCCTCACATCGGCATGTGAGCGAGTTGGGCGGGATCTTGCTGGTGGTCGTGTCGGCGTTGGGGACGGCTTGGCTTGTTGCGACGTCGCCGGGTGAGGTGACCCGGTGGCTTCCGGGTTCTCCTCGGTGGTCGTGGCTTGATCGATTTGCGGGGGTGGGCTGGGGGAGCATGACGGGTCCGATAGGCCGGGACTGGAGGAGGGTGTGATGGCGTGGGTGGAGCAGACCGGGCGGCGGTCGTGGCGGGTCCGTTACGCCCGGCCGTGCGGTGGGACCGGATCGATCTCGGGGGTTCGCTAGCCGCAAGGACGCGGTGGCGTACGCCGCGGACGTGGAGTCGGATCGTCGGCGTGGTCGGTGGCTGGATCCGGATGGTGCGCAGAGGACCGTGGCCGCCTGGGCGGCGAGTTGGGTGCAGACGCTGGATGTGGAGACGCGCACCGAGGAGAACTACCGGGCCCATCTGCGTAACCACGTCCTGCCCCGTTGGGGGTGTACCACGTTGGGCCAGATCAGCGCCTTGGGGGTGACGGTCTGGGTGAAGGATCTTCGTACCCGCCTGGCCGCGGCCACCGTGGCCGGCATTGTCACGGTGTTGTCGATGATGCTTGAGGATGCCGTGGACGAACGACTCATCGTGACCAATCCGGTGCACCGGCGGCGTCGGCGGGGACGGCGCCGCGAGCGGTTGCCCTTGCCCGCCGAGCGGGTCTGGGCGATGCCGGAGCAGGTGCTGCGCATCGCCGAGCAGGCTGGCCTGCTCGGCGGACCGTCGGCGGGGCTGTTGGTGATCACTGCGGCGTGGACCGGCTGCCGGTGGGGCGAGCTGGCGGGGTTGCAGCGCGAGCATGTGTTCCTGGATTCGTGTCGCGACCGTGGGGTGATGGTCGTCGACCAGGACACCGGCGCGCTGCACGAGTCCGGTCATCGGTTGTGGTTAGGTCCGCCCAAGACACCGGCCTCGGCCCGGACCATCACGCTGCCCCCATTCCTGGTGGCCTTGCTGCGCGAGTACCTGGCGAGCACCTCGGGCGGGTACGTGTTCACCAGCCCCTTGGGTCACCGGTTGCGGCGCAGCACGTTCGACCGGCGGGTGTTCCGGCCCGCCGTTGATGGCAATACGCGGGCTGGCACCCGGCTGGTGCGACCCGGGCTGACCTTTCACGGGTTGCGGCACAGTCATAAGACCTGGCTGATCGCCGAGGGCATCCCGGAGATCGCCCAGGCCCGTCGGCTCGGCCATCATCTGTCCAATCGCCTGGTCGAGACCTACAGCCACGTCGCCCCGCAGATCGAGCACCGGTTGCTGCGTGCGCTGCAGCAGCGCTGGCGCCGTGCGCAGCGGCTGCGGCGCCCGGTGGACAATCGGCCTTACGGCCGCTCACCGGGGCGTGCACCCCACACGCGTGCCGCGCTGCGCAGCACCGCACACCGCCACATGATCAGCGGCCGACCGCAGCTCCCGACGACGGTGAGTGCGCGAACAATGCGGATTCGGCAGGCGACCTCCCTCCCGAATTCCTCCACGTCGGTGCCCTCCGGCGATCAACGACGAGACCGATCCGCGATCATCGACCGGGTGAAGAGGGCCCTCAGACCAGGCACAACGCCGACAACACCAGGAATTGATCAAGAGTGGAGCTGACGGGGCTCGAACCCGTGACCCCCACACTGCCAGGGGACCAGGAAGGCCTCCCACCTGCGGAAACAGTATGTCCGCAGGTGGCGCGGTTCCGTTCGATGCACTTCGACGCGGTTCGGTGCCGTTCAGGTCGACAGGTTGCTCCAGATCTGCTCCACCCTGACCAGTGTGAAAGACGCCAGCGCCTCGTCTGTGGCGCCGGGTTCGACCGGGCCGGACCTGCTCCCTGCTGTAACCTGCCGGTCCGGTCATCGAACTTGGTCCACGTGATCAGCGCGCTCGTCGTGGCAGATGGTGACGCAGACCCGCAATGTCCTCGAGCGCTACCGCAACGCCGCCGCGCTCACGTACCCGATGCCGGCAGTTCCGTCGACCGCACCAGGCTTGGCCGCGGCCGAGTGCTGTGCGGTCGGCGTCGGTCAGGTCATCGACGAGGACGCTGTAGCCGATCAACTCGGCGCCGCAGTCGATGACCAGCTGGCGGGCAATACCTGAACTGGCTGCCGGTCTCGATCCAGTCGTCGACCAGGATCAGTCGATCGCCGGGTGCGAGCCGGGATCGCTGCCGCCGCACCGTGTTGGCCACACCGCGGTAGTCCGCTACCGAGGTACGGGTGAAACCGAGCACGAAGCCGATGAGGAACGGCGGCGAGCTGACCAGAATGGCTGGGCCGCGTGCGGAGCTGCTGACATCGGCGGAGCAGAGCGGGCGTACTCGAAGATCGTGCGGACCTGGTGGCGACCTGCGGCTGAGCCGACTTGGGTGCCTTCGTGAGCAGGTTGCCGCAGGTAGCGGACCACGGTCGTTTCAAGATCATGAGATTGGCTTGAGGATCTTGAAGGCGGTCCATGTTCCGGGCTGCGGAGCGGGTTGCTTCGGCGATGTCGCGTCGATGGCGAGGTTACCTGCGCCTGACCGGCAGCACCAACATCGCAGCCGCACTACGTCACCACGCCCGCGACGCCACCCGACCACTCACCACCCTCGGACTCACCTGACGACTTTGCCGGGGCCTGGGGCTCACCGTAGTGGGAATTGCGCGGCGTGGCCGAAAGCGATGGCCGGGACGAAATGGTGCGCATCGAGCGACCCGAACTCGGGAATGGTCGGCTCGTGCCCGGGGGCCTTCTTGTCGCCTTCGAGGGCAGGGTTGGAAAAGTGCACCCAGGTCACGCGTCCATCCGTGGTCTGGCCCTGCTCGGCGAAGACACCCTTCACCGGAGCGCGGGGCTGCCGCACGACCAGGGACTGGGGAACCAGGCCGTTCTGCGCCACGTGGTATGTGGTCTGGGAATGGTAGGAGCGCAACGTGCGCCTGGCGCTTTGGGACTGCCAGCCGCGAAAGGCGCTTGTCATGTGATCCCAACCGTCGGAGTCCACGCCGTCGATGTCCCAGAGTTCCCGCCAGTTGTCCAGCAGGTCGCCGGGCGGCGCGTAAAACAGGTCGGGTGGATAGCGTTTCTCGTCGATCCGGTCGGTGGTGCACGCCTTCACGACGGCGTTGATTCCGGCGCTGAAGCCGGAGACGGTGGCCGTGAAGGCCCGCGGAACGCGCTCGTCGGTCCGGCGCCCCTCCGGCGGGAACAGCGAGCTGCGACCGCCGGCCAGGCTCAGCTTCACCAGCGGCGAGGTGCGGCTCGACACAAGCTGCCTGGCGTAGAGAAAGCGGACCACCTCCTTGATCAGGCGGGCGAGGCCGGGCTGGGTGTCGAGGGGACCCCAGTCGGTGCTCGGCTGGCTCGGCATGATGACGATCGGGTTGCGCCCGGCGGCCAGCAGCTGGTAGATGATCTTGTACCCGGTCAGCAGGTAGTTGACCACGACGTCGACGTAGGGCTGGCTGGCCGCCGACGGCGGGACGGCATACGGGTAGTTGCCCAGAAACGGGTAGGCATCGGGCGGATAGCCGAGCTTGGCAAACGTCGGTGGCGAGTAGAAGACCACCACCTCCGGAACGGCGGCGAGCGGCTTGAACGGCACCCAGGTGGCGACCAGGAAACGAGGCAGCCGGCGGCCCGCCACCTGTTGCGGCCCGAACTCCAGCAGGACGAACCGTCCGTGCCTGGCCAGCGGCACCTGGACCCGCGAATGGTTGAACCGCTTCCAGTCCATGGCGGTGAGGTCACCGAAGACCGGATTGTCGAGCCGCCGGATCGTCTCGTCATTGTGGCGGGCGCCGCGGTAGATCCATTCCGCGCCGCCGACGTGGTCGACCAGTGCCGCGCGCGGATTGCCGACCAGCTTCTCGTCGGGCCGCACGGTCGTGGTTGGCGCCAGCCGTACCGTGCCGATCGTTGTGGTGACGTCCAGCTGGGTGCCCTGCTGGACCGCCTGGCCGGCGGGGTTGGACGACAACCAGCCGGCGCCGGACCCGGCGAACAGGAACCGCTCGCCGGCGAAGCCCTCCATCGAGACCTGGACCTCGAGCTGGTTCAAGGCGAGCGAGGCGTCCAGGACCTCGCCGGGCCCCAGGGTGACGGTGGTCGGCTCCGGTCCGGTCCCCGTGGCCGTGTAGCTGACCTTGATCCGGGCGGCCGGCAGCGGGCCGCCGTTGACATTGCTGACGTCGAACTTGATGAGCATCTCCGGCTCACAGCTGCTGGCCGGTGCGGGGGTCGTAGCGCACGGCCATGGCGGCCACCTGGTCGGTCGGCAGGACCTCGACCCACTGGTCGAAGATCTCGTAGGGTTCGGCCGGCCGGAAGCCACCGGCCAACGGGTCGAAACCGGTCTCGAAGACCTTCTCCGAGGCCAGGGTCCTGTTGACGTCGGTGTTGGCTGCCGTGAGCTGCCTGGCGACCCGCTGCAGGACCTCGCCCATCTTCAGGCCCTGGAACTCGGCCGGGTCGCCCTCCTGGAGGATGTAGTCGACATCGAGTCCGGCCTCACCCTCGACCTCGATGAGCCATTTGAGGGCGGCGAGCTCGTGGCCGGGCCGCACGGGCATGACCGCCTTGACCCACGCGGCGTTGAGGAACTCGTTGCGGCGGGCGTCGCCGTCGATCTGGATCAGCCAGCCGAGCGAGCTGCCCAGCGGTGCCGGCTGGGTCTGCTCGGTGATCAGGTAGTCCACCCGCCACTCGGAGGGCCGTGGCACCTGGCCGCTGGCTGCCTTGTACTCGTCCGCTCGGGAGTACCACCCGGCCACGGTCTGGCCGGCGAGCGGCAGCGGCGTGGAGCCGGCCGGCGGCGTCGGGCCCTCCGCCGGTGGCACCGGGTACCTGCCGACGCTGTCCCTGCTGGTGGGAGGGGGATTCACCGGCCCGGGCCGCCAGAAGTCGGGGGCGACGAAGTACAGCATCTCGTCCACGTCGAAGAACTGCTGGATCGTCTCGGCCTCCAGGTACGGCAGGTGCTCCGGGTCCTGCGGGTAGTGGCCGCTGCCCTCCAACCGCCGGAGGAGGCTGCGGAACACCCAACGGCGCTCCTCGCTGCGCAGATCCTCGGCCGGTCGCGCGCGCATCGCGCTGACCAGCCGCAGCCGCTCCCGCACGGCCTTGCCGTAGGCCTCGTGATGCAGCCGCACGACCTCCTTCTGATAGGCGGCCTCGGCGGCGGCATTGGCGTCCTTGATCTCCTCCTTCAGCGCGTCCGTCGGCTTGTACAGCAGCGTGGCGTCGAAGGGCAGCGACTTGCGGCCCTGGAAGTTGGCGTAGGTCAGCCGCAGCTTGAGGACGTTCTTGACCGGGTCGGGATTCGGCACCAGGTCTGGTGAGTCGAACGGCGCGAACTCGACCTGGGCGCCGTGCCTGTCCAACGATGCCATCCCGACCAGGTGGTAGCCGGACGGGGGCGGCGGGAGCGGCTTGTCGAAGCAGAACTGGATCGTGTCGTCGTGGCCGGTCGTGCTCGTGTTCACACCGCGGCAGCGGTTGTCGGGGTGTGGCGTGTAGGTCAGCTCGGCCTCGTCGTCCGGCCCGGCGTCATGCAGGAAGGGAATGTCGAAGTGGAACGGCACCTGCTTGTCCTCGGGCTCCGGCCGCTTCTCGGGCCGGCTGACCGCGGTGAGATCCGGCGCCTCCACGACGTGAACCATGTCGCCGAGCCCGAGGTCGTCACCGGGGTCGCCCAGGTACACCTGCCAGCACAGCCGGGACCCGACGTGCTGCAGCTGCACCCCGACCTTGCGCATCTTGCGCCGGATCTCGTAGTTGACCAGCTCCGTCGAGTTGTTCTGCAGGACGTAACGGCGGCTGGACGTGTCGGTGGCCTCGGTCACCGTCTTGAAGCTGGTCTTGAAGTTCCGCTTGATCTCGCTGGTCGCCTTGGCGGTCTGGGTGCGGGTCTGCTTGTGCGTCGTCTCCGAGCCGCGCTTGACCGTGTTCTGGGTGCTGAAGCTGGCGCTCGCGTCGGCGTGGTAGATCTTCGCGTTGACCCCGCCAGTGGCGCTGACGCCGAGCTTGGTGTCGGTCGAGTTCTCCTCCTTGACCGCGTCCGCGAGGTCATCCTGCTCGGTCAGGCTCTCCTCCGTCTTGCGGGAGATCTCCTCCGACACCTCGGCGAACCGCTCGACCAGCGTGCGACGAGTGCTCGTCTCGACCACCTCGACCGTGCCGCCAGGACTGATCCAGATGTGCCCGGCCGGCGTGCCCAGGAAGGTGTCGAACTCGAAGAAGTACTGCCGGAACAGGTTCACCATGCCGACCGGCGAGAGCCCACCCGCCGCGAACGCCTCGTACCGCTGCGCCAGCGCCGCCAGCGCGTCGTCGGTGAGCGTGCGAGCCTCGTAGCCGTGGAACCGCCCGTGGTCGAGCACGGCCAGGCTTGACTCCGGGTGCACCGCGGCCGCCGCCAGCCCCGTCTGCGCGCTCATCCATCCCAGCAGCGGCTGGTAGACGCCGAACAGCTCACTGGCGTACGGCAGCGTCCCCGCGAAGTCGTACACCGGCCGGCCCGTGTGCGCCGGCGCACCAGACGCCGGCAGCACCAGGGTCTGCGCCGGCTCGGCCGCGCCGCCCGCCACCGTCGCGAACGGCACCGACGTCCACCCGGCCGGCGACGTCGCCTTGTAGAGATGCACCTCACCGGTGGACGTCCGAGCCGCGGCGACGAACGAGATCGTCAGGCTGTTCGGCACGGTCGCCGTGCGCCCAACGAAATGCAGGCCCGACACCGGATCCCGCCACAGGAACGTGCCGTCCAGCGCGGCCACGTCCGGGAAGGCACTCGGATCCACCACATTGACCTCGCTCGGCAGGGCCAGCGCCATCCGCTGCCCCGCCGGGATGTCCGATCCGGTGCCGTCGACCCGGTACGACCAGACCCTGTACGCGGTGCCGGAACTCGGCACCGGGATCGACGACGTCCCAACGAAACTGACCACCAGCGCCATGCGAACTCCTCAGTCGGCTTGCCCCTCTCGCCCTCTCGGATGCATCACCCCAAGGCGTGATACGAGCCGCTGGCACCCCGACGACGTTTCATGCCCCCAGACCCACCCCAACAACCTCCCATATGACCAACCAACTCGACCACACTCGCACGCCGAGCGCACACACAGCGGCATGAGAGTGGCTCGTTCGCTCCATGGGGCAAGGTCGTGCTATCCGTTCATCGTTGAGCTTCGAAGGCGAGACGGGACCGTCTTCCGCCGCAATCCCGATCCCTCGGGAGGGGCGTTCGATGCGGCGGGCGACTTCGACCGGCTGCTCAGTAGCGGCGCTTATCCGGTCCTTAGCGCGATCGATCCGCTGTCCGGCTATGGGGTCGGACACGCGGACTCGCGAAGGGTGATCACGATGTCATCGGGACTGTGACTGCGTGGACGGCGGCTATTGGGCGGGTTGGAACAGTTCGACGAGGTTGCCGGCGGGATCGGTGAGCAGGATTTGGCGCCCGCCGGGGCCGGTGACCAGGTCGCTGCGGAAACGCAATCCGGCGCTGCGCAGTCGATCGATCTGCGTGTCGAGGTCGTCGACGATGAGATGGATGCGGTTGCGGCCCGGAATAGCGGCATCGGCAGGGGTGGCGCGGGCGCCGGAGCTGGCCGGCCCGGACAGCAGCAGGCGCAACGGGCCCCGGAGCACATCGGCGAACGCTGGGGCGAGGTTGGTGTGCACGGTGAAGCCGAGGTGGGTGGTGTAGAAGTCGACGGCGGCCTGGACGTCGTAGACGAGGTAGCGGACGCTGGCGAGTTGGTCGGGTGCGGTCATGGTGCAACCTCCGGGCGTGTGGTGGTGGCGAACAAGGGCAGCAGGTGGCGGATGCGGGTGTCGATCTCCGCGGCGACGCGGCTGAAGGCCGGATAGTTGGCCCGGTCGTTGCCCCCGACAGCGGCCGGGTCGGGAATGCTCCAGTGGAGTGGCCGGCGCTGGTCGCCGGGGTCGGGGTAGATCTCGCGGACCTTGTCGCACAGGGTGATCACGCAGTCGAACCGGCCGTCGGCCACCATGTCCAGGTATCGCGGGCGGTGGCCGGCGATGTCGATGCCGAACTCCTCGCGTAGCACCCGGACCGCGTGGGGGTGGATGCACGGCTTCGGGTGGCTGCCGGCACTGGTGGCCTGGACGTGGCCACTGGTGCGGTGGCCTAGCAGGGCTTCGGCGATCGGTGAGCGGGCACTGTTGCCGGTGCACGCGAACAACACCCGAGGCCGGCCCGGTCCTCTGCCGAACACCGTCGGCGGTGGGGGCTGACCGAGGCCCAGCGCGGGGTGCAGGGCCGCGCCGGCGGTGCTCAGCGCGTGCGCGCAGCGGTCCAGGTCCAGGTGGTAGTAGCTGTCGCGGCCGTCGAAGCTGCTCCGACGCGCGGCGACCAGTCCACCGCTGCGCAGTAGCCGCAGGTGGTAGGAGACCAGGTTCTGCGATTGGCCGACCAGCTCCGTCAGCTCGCGGACCCGGTAGTCGCTGGTGGCCAGTTCGGTCAGCAGCCGCCACCGCAGTGGGTGGGCGGCCAGGCGCACGAACAGCGGGCTGCCTTGACCCGATGGCACCATGCCGCCGACGATACATCAAAGCAGTTTGATGGAATGTGGTGTGGTGGGGTCATGTCCGCGCCGCGGCCGCCCTACGCAGGCGAGCAGTCGCAGCGGGTGCTCTACAGTGCGGGAGTACCTGTCGCTGGTTCCACCCGCGTCCGGCCGCTCGTCACCGCCGCAGCTGCGCCACCTTGTCCAGCCGCCCCAGCTTGTGCGGGTTGCGGATCGCGTAGATGCGGGCGATCCGGCCGTCCTCGACCACGAAGGTGACCGCCGTGTTGAGCTCGCCGGCCGGGTCGATCCGGGCCGCGACCGCGCCGTTGAGCAGCACAGTGGCGACCTCCGCGCCCGGCGCGACCCGCGAGAAGCCGGACAGCAGCGCCGCCACCCGTTTGATGCCCTCGACCGGGTGCCGCACGGCGGGCACCAGGCCCCCGCTGTCCGAGACCAGGACGACGTCGGGCGCGAGCACGTCCATCAGGCCCTGCACGTCACCTGTGGTGAGGGCGGCGAGGAACCGCTCCACGACTCGCTGCTGCTCGGTGCGGCTCACCTGCATCCGCGGGCGCCGCGCGGCCACATGTCGGCGCGCCCGGTGCGCGATCTGCCTGACCGCTGCGCAGGACTTGCCCACGGCCTCGGCGATCTCGTCGAACTGGCGATGGCTTTGGCCAAGATCGTGCAGGCCGGCGTGGATAGCGAGGCCGCCGGCCAGATCCAACGCCGGGTGGAGCTGCAGGCAAATTGCTTTGCCGGGATGTTCTTCGGTGCGGCCGCCGGTCGAGGTGCCATCCCACCGGGGCTGGCGAGCGCGGCGGTCCACGACTTCGGCGCGGGCTTTCCCGACGTCGCCCACGGCGGCCTGCTGAGCCAGACCGTGTGGTCCGAGCGGGGCTACAACCGGGGGACCACCGCGGCGTGCAACACCTGGGCGGCGCCGGTGGCCGAGATCGGCTAGCGACGTAGTCTTGTTGAAGTCTTGTTGCCGTGACCGCAGTGGCACAGCGTGCGCCGAGCGCACGCAGCGGCAAATGAGGATGCTCAGCGACAGCGGCCCAGCGCTCGTGCGGCGCGTTCAGCGACAGCGGCCCAGCGCTCGTGCGGCGCGGCGACGAACTCCATGAGAATGGCGGCGCTCTCGACGTTCGTCCACAGCGGACGATAAAAGGGAAGGAGTATCTACTTCCTTTCCGCTCTCAACGTATAGCGCACCGGGGGGCGGTCTCAGCCGGTGGTAGCAATCGAGCTGGCCAGGAGGTCCACGCGACTCGCGGCATGAGCGGGCCTGACTGTGCGGGTCGCCCGTCTCGGAACAGCGCCGACGTAGTGGGGGCGGTCCGCCGATGGTTGTGTTGGGCGGTCGGCAGTGCGTGCGGGGTTACGTCTGGTTCGGCGTCGCCAGGGCCTCGGCTGGGTCGTGGGTGACGGCCCAGCTGGCAAGGAACCGAAGAGCGTTGTCGGCGGGGGTTCCTGCGTCGGCGCTGAACGCGACCAGGGCCAGGCCCGGGTCGGCGGGCAGATCCATGACCTCGTAGGACAGGTGCAGTTCGCCGACGACGGGGTGCTGGATGTGCTTCTGCCCGGTGCGGTGCAGTCGGACATCATGGGCGGCCCAGCGGACGCGGAAGGCATCGCTGCGGGTGGACAGTTCGCCGACGAGGTCGGCCAGTTCCTTGTCGTAGGGGTCGCGGCCGGCTTCGGTGCGCAGCATCGCCACTGTGTCGTCGGCGGCGCGTTCCCAGTTCATCCAGAACACTCGGGCGTGCGGGTTGAGAAAGTTGAACCGGGCG
>Ga0210378_10000825_pt1 | contig 16131 bp, 11 predicted proteins | sample PLM1_60_b1redo_FD_155465 | JGI IMG/M metagenome (GOLD analysis project Ga0210378, IMG submission 155465) | Groundwater sediment microbial communities from an aquifer in East River, Colorado, USA - PLM1_60_b1 redo | ecosystem: Environmental > Terrestrial > Soil > Riparian zone | place: USA: East...
CACGCTGGCCGTGGGCTACTCGTTCAACGCCCAGCGCGAGGAGCGGGTGAACCAGGGCGGCAACGGCAACCCGCTGGCCGCCATCAACCACGAGTACGAGAAGACCCGCGTCCACGGCGGCCAGGCCACGCTCAGCAAGTCCGGGCGCCGGAACTCCGTCCTCATCGGCGGCGACGTCTACCGCGAGGGGCTCGTCGCCCCTTCCTTCGGCTTCAACCCCGGCACGGGGGCGGTGAGCGTTCGCCGCGGCCGCGTTCCCGACGGCGCGCGCTACACGAGCGGCGGCGCGTTCGTGCAAGACCTGTTCGAGGCGGTGCCGGGACGCCTGAAGCTCGTGGGCAACCTGCGCTGGAGCGCCGCGTCCTACGAGGCCGAGGCCGCGGACAGCCCGCTCGTGGGCGGCCGGCCGCTCTGGCCCGACGATGCCGAGGACTTCTCGAGCGTGACGTTCCGCGCGGGCGCCGTGCTCACCCCGAGCCCGTCGTGGAGCGTCGCCGCCAACGTGAGCCGCGGCTTCCGAGCGCCGCACGTCACGGACCTCGGGACCGTCGGGCTCACGGGCTCGGGGTTCGAGGTCTCGCCCGCCGCCATCGCCGGTCTCGGCGCGACGGTGGGCTCCACGGCCGCCGCCACCGCCGTCTCGACGGGCCAGCCGGCCGACCGCCTCGATCCGGAGCGGAGCCTCAGCTACGAGGCGGCCGTCCGTTTCCATCGGGGCAAGGTGGACTCCGACCTCGTGGGCTTCGTCAACGACATCGATGGGAACGTCCAGAAGCAGGCGCTCATCCTGCCGTTGGGAGCGGTGGGGATTGCGCTCGGCGACGAGGTCATCACGCGGCAGACCCCGGACGGCGCCGTCTTCGTGGCTCTGTCCTCGAGCCCGGTGCTGGTCAACGCCAACTTCGACGATGCCCGCATCTGGGGCATCGAGCACACCTTCAACATCCGGGCGTCGCGGGACTGGTCGGCGGGCACGGTGCTCACCTACCTGTACGCCGAGGACCGCAACACGCACCGGCCGCCCAACATCGAGGGCGGAACGCCCGCCGCCGACGGATGGCTCCGCCTCCGTTACGCGCCAGCCGGGAAGTCCTTCTGGGTCGAGCCCTACGTCCACATCGCGTCGCGCCAGCGCCGCCTCTCGAGCCTGGACCTCGAGGATCGCCGCACTGGGGGCGGCCGTTCCCGCAACAGCATCGCGGGCTTCTTCAACAACGGCGCCCGCGCCCGCGGGCTCATCGGCAACGGGCCCGACGGCCGTCCCTCGACCGCGGACGACGTGCTGACGCTGACCGGCGAGACGTTGGCGCAGATCCAGGCGCGGGTGCTGGGCACCGCGGCCTCGTCCTCGCTCTACACGGCCGTGCCGGGCTACGTGACCTTCAACCTGCGGGGGGGTTATCGCGTGGCTCCCGGCCACGAGCTCTTGCTCGACGTGGAGAACGTCACCGATCGCAACTATCGCGGGATCAGCTGGGGCGTCGACGCCCCCGGCTTCGGAGTGTCTGTCCGGTACGTAGGAAAATTTTAGCTGCGGGGCGCTAGCGGCGCGCCCCCCAGGATCCGAGGTGTGACGCTGCCGCGTCGCGTCGTATACGCGGGGTTGGCGCTCGTCTCGCTTCGCTCGACCTCGCGCCCCCCGCGCCCACCCGCTCGCTACGCGTGAATGAATCGCGCTCCGCTCGCAGCTCAGGCCGTTGTCTAGGCAGTACCATCTCCCCCCATGCGGGGGCAGGTCGTCTTCCAGGGCCTGAGAAAGGCCTTCGGCGACGTTCTCGCCGTTCGGGACGTCTCCCTGGACGTGCGCGCCGGCGAGTTCCTGACCCTGCTCGGTCCGTCAGGGTGCGGGAAGACGACGCTGCTGCGCCTGCTGGCGGGCTTCGAGTCTCCCGACGCCGGAAGGATCCTCATCTCCGGACGGGACGTGACCGCGCTTCCGCCCCACCGCCGTCCGGTCAACACGGTCTTCCAGCACTACGCCCTGTTCCCCCACCGCACCGTGGGCGGCAACGTGGCTTTCGGCCTGGAGATGCAGCGCCGTGGCAAGGGGGAGATCGCGGAGCGCGTGGAGAAGGCGCTGGAGATGGTGCGCCTGGGCGGCCTCGGCGGCCGCCGCGTCTCCCAGCTCTCGGGCGGCCAACAGCAGCGCGTGGCGCTGGCCCGGGCGGTCGTGCTCGAGCCGGAGGTCCTGCTCCTCGACGAACCGATGGCCGCGCTCGACCTGAAGCTGCGGCAGGAGATGCGGGTGGAGGTGAAGAACCTCCAGGAGCGCCTCGGCATCACCTTCGTGTTCGTGACCCACGACCAGGACGAGGCCCTCGTCATGAGCGACCGCATCGCCGTCATGAACCACGGCCGCTTGGAGCAGGTGGACGCTCCCGAGACCCTCTACGATCGGCCGCGCACGCGCTTCGTGGCGGACTTCCTCGCGGTGCGCAACCTGCTGCCGGCCACCGTGTCGTCCGTCTCTTCGGGCCGGGCGGCGCTGCGCACCCGCGGTGGGGCCGCCCTGGAGGCCGCCGACGACGGAGGCTATCGCGAAGGCGCCGCGGTGTGGATCGGCGTGCGGCCGGAGCGCATGCGCCTCGAGGCGGGCGGCGAGCGAACCGCCGCCGGCGGCGACGGCAACCGGCTCGCCGGCACGCTGGTGGACGAGATCTACCTGGGAGACCGCACCGACTGGCGCGTGCAGCTGGGGGAGGAGACGGTGACGGTGGCGGAACCGGCCGCCTCGGCCCAACCCCGGCGGCGCGGAGACGCGGTCACCGTGTCCTTCCCGCCCGAGGCGGTGCTGCGCCTGGAGGACACGGAGCCGGAGGACCGGTGAGCGCGCGCCGCGCCGCGCTGCTGCTCGCGCTGCCCTGCCTGCTGGTGCTGGCGGTCTTGTTCCTCGCGCCCCAGGCGCTCATGTTCGAGGCCTCGCTCGGCCGCCGGTCCGCCTACGGCGGCATCATCCATGCGTGGAGCCTCGGCAGCTACCGCCGGGCGTTGGAGCCCATCTACCTGGCCATCCTTGCCCGCAGCGTCGTCCTCGCCCTCGCGACCACGCTGCTCTGCCTCGTCTTCGCGTACCCGGTGGCGTACTGGCTGGGGCGGCAGGCGCCGGTCCGCGCGCGGAGCGCGCTGCTCGTGCTCGTGATCCTGCCCTTCTGGACGAGCTTCCTCGTGCGGATGTACGCCTGGATCTTCATGCTCCGCACCGAGGGGCTGGTGAACACCCTCCTGGCCCGCGTCGGGATCGGCCCGCTGAACCTGCTTTACAACGACGGCGCGGTGCTGCTCGGCCAGGTCTACGGCGAGCTGCCGTTCATGATCCTGCCCCTCTACGCCTCGCTCGAGAAGCTCGACCGGTCGCTCCTCGAGGCGGCGGCGGACCTCGGCGCGGGCCCCGCGCGGGCGCTCTGGCGCGTGACGCTACCACTCAGCCGGGCCGGGATCGTGGCCGGCTCGCTGCTGGTGTTCATCCCTTCGCTCGGGGCCTACCTCGCGCCGGACCTCCTGGGCGGCGCGCGCACGATGTACATGGGGAACCTCATCCAGGCACAGTTCGCCGTCGTGCGCGATGCTCCCTTCGGCGCCGCCCTCTCCTTCCTGTTGTCGCTCGTCGTCCTCCTGCTCCTCGTCCTCTTCCGCCGGCCGCTGCGGGAGTCGCGGGGCGCATGAAGGCCCGGCCGAGCGTGCTCGCCGCCGTGAGCGTGGCCGTCTACCTCTTCCTCTACGCGCCGATCCTCGTCCTGGTGGCCTTCTCGTTCAACGCCGGCCGCCTCACCGCGGAGTGGACGGGCTTCAGCCTCGACTGGTACGCGAAGGCGGCGGCGAACCCCCAGATCCTCGCCGCGCTGCGCAACAGCCTGAAGGTGGCCTTCACCACGACCGCGGTCGCCACCGTGATCGCGACGGCGGCGGCGGTCGCCTTCCACCGCTACCGCTTCCGCCGCCAGGACGCCCTCGACGCGGCCGTCACGCTCCCCATCGTGGTCCCCGAGATCGTGATGGCCTCGTCGCTGCTCCTCCTCTTCGCCGCCGTCGGCCTGCGCCTCGGCTTCCTCACCGTGGTCCTCGCCCACGTCGCCTTCGCCGTGTCCTATGCGGTCGTGGTCGTGCGGGCGCGACTGGCCGGCTTCGACCGCAGCCTGGAAGAGGCGGCGGCCGATCTCGGGGCGACCCCGCTCCAGGCCTTCTTCCGCGTCACGCTGCCCCTCATCGCCCCCGGCGTGCTCGCGGCGGCGCTGCTGGTGTTCTCGCTCTCGATCGACGACTACGTGATCACCTCGTTCGTGGCCGGGGTGGGCTCGACGACGCTGCCGATCCAGATCTACTCCATGGTCAAGAGCGGGATCTCGCCGGAGATCAACGCCGTCTCCACGCTGCTGCTGGTGGCGACGAGCCTGTTCCTCTGGGCCGCCTGGCGGCTCGAGCAGGGCGGGCGGGGCTGGGGCACCGCGGTGCCGGTGGGGGCGGCGCTGGCGCTGCTGGTCGCGCCCTTCGCCCTCGGAGGGGCGCGCTCCGCCCCGGAGGAGCGCGTCCTCAACCTCTACATCTGGTCGTCCTACATCGCGCCCGAGACGATCCGGAAGTTCGAGCAGCGCCACGGCGCCCGGGTCAACATGGACCTCTACGACAGCAACGAGGCCATCCTGGCCAAGGTCCAGGCCGGCAACGCCGGCTACGACGTGATCTGTCCCTCCAACTACGTGATCGAGATCCTCCAGAAGCAGAACCTGCTCCAGGCCCTCGACCGCTCCGCGCTGCCGCACGTCGAGAATGTCGACCCCCGCTTCCTGGACCGCGACTTCGACCGAGGCAACCGCTACTCGGTGCCGTATGTCTGGGGCACGACCGGCATCGGCTACGTGAAGTCGAGGGCGGGGCCGGTCGACTCCTGGGGCGCGCTGTGGGACCCGCGCTTCAAGGGACGGATCCTCATGCTCGACGACGCCCGGGAGGCGCTGGGGGCGGCCCTCAAGTGGAAGGGCGGAAGCTACAACACGACCGACCCGGCTGCGCTCCGCGCGGCCCAGCAGCTCCTCATCCAGCAGAAGCCCCTGGTTCGAACCTACAACTCCTCCAACTTCGAGGACGTCCTCCTCTCCCGGGACGTCTGGCTCGCCCAGGGCTGGAGCGGGCAGCTCGCGAAGGTGATCGAGACCGACCCGGACCTCGGCTATGTCATCCCCCGCGAAGGGTCGCAGATGTTCATCGACAGCCTCGCCATCCCCACCGGGGCGCCCCACCCCGAGCTGGCCCACGCCTTCATCGACTTCACGTTGGAGGCGGAGATCGCCGCCGAGATCTGCCGCACCATGCGCTACTCGACGCCGAACCGCGCGGCGATACCGCTGCTGCCGGAGTCGATCCGGCGCAGCCCCGCCATCTTCCCGCCCGACGACGTCCTCGCCCGGATGGAGACGATCCAGGACATCGGCGAGGCGACGCTGCTCTACGACCGGGCGTGGACGGAGGTCAAGACCAGCCGCTAGCGCCCGCTGATCGTCATCTTCTTGATGCGCAGCGTGGGAGAGGCGGACGAGCCGCGGAAGACGAGGTCGGTGCCCACCGCGTCGACGTCCACCAGCATCTGCTCGAGGTTGCCGGCGATCGTGACTTCGTGCACCGGATGGACGAACCGACCCTTCTCGATCCACTGGCCGGCCGCGCCCTGGGAGTAATCGCCGGAGACGAGGTCGACGCCGAAGCCGATGAGGTCGGTCACGTACAGGCCCCGCTCGACGCCGGCCACGATCTCCTCGGGCGGCGTCTCCCCACGGGCGAACGACAGGTTGGACGATCCCACGGTGGGCGCGCCCGCCACGCTGCGGCGGGCGCTGCCGGTGGGGCGCGCGCCGATCTTGCGCGCCGAATAGCTGTCGCACAGGTAGTGCCGGAGCACCCCGGCCTCGAGGGGAACGTTGCGGCGCGTGGGCAACCCCTCGCCGTCGAAGGGGCGCGAGCCGAGGCCGCGGCGGACCCGCCCGTCGTCGACGAGCGTGAGGAGCGGGGACGCCACCTGCTCGCCGACCCGGTCCTTCAGGAAGGTGGCGTTGCGGAAGACGGAGTAGCCGGAGAGGGCGCGGAAGACCTGGCCGAGCAGCTCGGCCGCGGTCTCCGGGTCGAAGACGACGGGCGCCTCGCAGGTCGCCGCCTTGCGCGCTCCGAGCCGGCGCAGCGTGCGGGCGGCCGCCTCCCGGCCCACCTCCTCGGGGGGAAGCAGATCGGCCAGGCCGCGGCCGGTCGTGTACCAGTAGTCGCGCTCCATCGCGCCGTCGCGCTCCGCCACCGGCACGACCGAGAGCGACACGCTGGACGTGCGGTAGCGGCCGGAGAAGCCACGACTGTTGGCGAGGACGATCGTGTCTTCGCCGGAGCCGTAGGTCGCCCCCTGCGAGTTGGTGATCTCGGGTGAGGCCTCGAGCGCCGCCGCCTCCGCGCGCCGGGCGCGCTCGATGCGCTCGGCGGTGGGCAGCGCCGCGGGGGAAGGATCGAACATCCCGAGGTCCACGTCTTCCGCGGGGACGAGCTCGTCGGGTAGACCGGCCGCGGGATCCTCCCCGGTGACGCGGGCCATGTCGACGGTATCGGCGACGAGGGCGGCCAGCGCGGACGGTGAGAAGTCGGAGGTGTAGCTGGTGGCGCTGCGCCGGCCCACGAACGCGCGCACTCCGAGGGCCTTGCTGCCGGCCTCCTTCAGCGTCTCGACCTCGCCCTTGCGCACCGTCACGGTGAAGTCGGTGCCCTCGCCGACGAGCACGTCCGCGGCGTCCGTGCCGGATGCGCGCGCCTGGCGGAGCAGGTCGGCGGCGAGATCGCGATAGTCCACCGAAGGCGATTCTGCCACGTGCCGGCGCGCTTCCCATGTCCCGGGCCTTCGATTACGCTTGCCCCCATGGCCCTGCCGCGGGACCGGGACGAAGTCACCATCGCCACCGACCGCCCCGCCGCCGAGGCCGTTGTCATCCCCCCCGACACCAGCGGGCTCGCCGGGCATCCGCGCGGCCTCTCGACGCTCTTCTTCACCGAGCTGTGGGAGCGCTTCAGCTACTACGGGATGCGCGCGATCCTCATCCTGTTCATGGTGGCCTCGCCGGCCGCGGGCGGGATGGGCATGCCGACCGAGCAGGCCGCCGCGATCTACGGCCTTTACACCGGGTCGGTGTACTTCACGGCCATCCCCGGGGGATGGATCGCGGACCGTCTGCTCGGGCTGCGGCGGGCCGTGCTCGTGGGCGGCATCCTGATCGCGCTCGGCCATTACTGTCTCGCCGTCAACATGCGACCCCTGTTCTACGCCGGCCTCGTCCTGATCGCGCTCGGCACGGGCCTGCTGAAGCCCAACATCAGCTCGATCGTCGGCCAGCTCTACGCGAAGGACGATCCGCGGCGCGATGCCGGGTTCTCCATCTTCTACATGGGGATCAACCTCGGCGCGCTCATCAGCCCCATCGTGTGCGGCTACCTGGGGCAGCGGGTCGGCTGGCACTGGGGATTCGGCGCGGCCGGCGTGGGGATGACCTTCGGACTCGCGCAGTACGTGCTGGGGCGGAGCCGGCTCGGACAGGCCGGACTCCTGACGGAGCCGCCCGCGCAACCGGGTCGACTATGGGCGATCATCCTCGCCGCCGTGGCGGCGGCGTCCATCCTGCTCTACGCGGTGTGGCCCTATCGCGGGTGGGTGATGCTGGTCCTCACGGCGGTGCTGTTCGCCTGGCTGCTGCGCACGGGGGCGCCGCGGGGACGCGAAGCGGCCCCGCAAGATGAGCGACGCCGGATTGATTCCGGCGGCGCGGAAGATGAGCGGCGGCGAATTGACTTCGCCGCCGCGGAAGCCGCGACGGAGCGCAAGCGCATCGGGGCGATCATCGTCCTCTTCGTGTTCGCGACGCTGTTCTGGGTCGGCTTCGAGCAGGCCGGAAGCAGCCTCAACCTCTTCGCCGACCAGTACACGAACAACGTCCTGCTCGGCTGGTCGTTCCCGTCGAGCTGGTACCAGTCCGTGGAGCCGGTGTTCGTGGTCGCCTTCGCTCCCGTGTTCGCGTGGCTGTGGATGCGCCTGGGCCGCCGCGAGCCCTCCAGTCCCGCCAAGTTCGCCTACGGCCTCCTCCTGCTCGGCCTCGGCTTCCTGTTCGTGGCCGTGGCCGCGCAGATCTACGTGCGCACCGGGACGAAGGTCAGCCCATGGTGGCTGATCCTGCTCTACCTCTTCCACGCGCTCGGCGAGCTGAGCCTCTCCCCGGTCGGCCTGAGCACCGTGACCAAGCTGGCGCCCGCGCGCATCGTGGGGCTCATGATGGGGGTCTGGTTCCTGGCCCTTTCCCTCGGCAACTTCCTGGCCGGGCACGTCGCGGGCTACTTCGAGAAGATGCCGCTGCCGCAGCTCTTCGGGGCGGTGTTCCTGAGCACCACCCTCTCCGCCGTCCTGCTCGCACTGCTCACCCGGCCCATCAAGAAACTGATGGCCGGCGTGCACTGACCGGGCGCGCCGATGGCTGAGCCTGCGCGGCCGGCCCGACGCGGCCTCCTCGTCCTGCTCCCCGTCGGTCTCCTCGCTCTCGGCCTCTTCAGCCGCGCCGTCGCGGAGCGGGCGTGGCACGCCTTCACCACCTATCAGACTCCCTTTGCCTTCCAGAATCCCGGCGCCCGCACGACGCCACCCCTCGTCGACCGGGTGGTGGTCGTGCTCGTCGACGGCCTCGCGTATCACGCCTCCCGGTCCATGCCCTTCCTCAACGAGCTGCGGCGGCAGGGGGCCGACGCCGACTGCCGGGTCGGCTTGCCCTCGCTGTCGCTGCCGGGACGGGCGGTGTTGATGACCGGGGCCTGGCAGGAGATCCATGGCCAGGCCACGAACTTCAACCCCCGCCCGGTACCGGTCGAGCACCTGTTCCAGACCGCCCGCCGCAAGGGGCTGCGCACCGCGCTCGCCGCCGGCGCCGGCCCCCAGACTCTCTTCGAGCCCTGGATCGACGAGCGCGTCGTCTACAGCCGGCTCGACGCGGCCGACAGCCACGACCTGGTCAAGCTCGAGGCGGAGCTGCGGTGGATGGGAGAGGCCACGCGCGGCCTGCTGCGCGAGAAGAAGCCGAACCTGTTCCTCCTCGACTTCACGATCGCCGACGAGGCCGGCCACGGCTGGGGCGCCGCTTCCCGCGAGTACCAGGCGTCGGCGCAGGCGGTGGATGAGGAGATCCAGCGGCTGGCTCCGGAGATCGACCTGCGGCGCTCCGTCCTCGTCATCACGTCCGATCACGGCCACACCGCGACCGGCGGCCACGGCGGGCCGGAAGAATCGGTCGTCCACGTCCCCCTCGTCCTGGTGGGAGGGCCGGTGCGCGCGGGAACGACGGGAAGGGCGGAGCAGGTGGACCTCGCGCCGACGATCGCCGCCCTGCTGGGGATCGACATCCCGGCGTCGAGCCAGGGCCGCGCGCTGCTCGAGTTCCTCAACCTCGCCCCCGACGTGCACCGGAGCGTCTCGGACAGCCTGTACCAGCAGAGGGAGAGCTTCGTCGCGCAGTACGTGGCCTGGGTATCGGGCCGCGCGCCCGCGCGGACGGTCTCTTCGGGGTCCTTTCGCGGGCAGAGCATCGAGGCCGGCCTGGGCCCCGTCGACCAGCAGGCGCAGGTGGCCAAGGAGGACCGCCTGGAGCAGGAAGCGCGCGGACGGATCGGCCTCCTGATCGCCTTCGTCCTCCTTCCGGTGATCGCCCTCGGCGCGCTCCGGGCCCTGCGCGTCTCCTCGGATGCGGAGCTGGCGCTGGGCATCCTCGCCGCGGTCGCCGCCATGCTTCTCTACCACGCGCTGTTCCGCATCTCGGGCCTGGAGAACTCCTTCAGCGCCGTCAACCGCGACGAGTCGCTGGGAGCGTTCTTCCTGAAAGACATGGCCCTGGCCGTGGGCGCGTGCGCAGCGGCGGTGGCGCTGGCTTCGATCTGGATGGAGTGGCGGCTCCGCCCCGCCCCGCTCGCCGCGCTGGCGCGGGTGTCGTGGCTGGCCGCGCTCGTCCTGGCCAGCCTGTTCCTCGTCCGGATGGCCGTCGTGTACTGGCGGCACGGCGTGTTCCTGCGCTGGCACATGCCGGACCAGTACTGGGGCTTCGGCTTCTACCTCGACGCGCTCGCGGTCATGGCGGTGGGCTTCGTCGGGATCGCGATGCCCCTACTGGCGTGGCTGGCCGCGCGGCTGACTCGGCCCGCTCACTCGCACGTCTTGCCGGCGGGCGGATCGTAGACGTCGAACGCGGTGGTGGCGCCCAGGCCCTGCAGGATCGCACCACCCGGAATGAAGATGCGGCCGTTCACCACCGTGGCGCCGATGCCGTGGCGGGGCGTGCGCATGGCCGCCCGGCTCTCCCAGGTGTTCGTTCGCGGGTCGTAGACCTCGTTCTGCGCGAAGACGCCGGTCGGTACGGCGGCATTTCCCTCGCCGCCGAAGAAGTAAATGCACCCGCGGACCACCGCCGCGGCGTGGCCCGAGCGCCCCGTCGGCAGGGGGGCCAGCCGCGCCCAGCCGGAGGCCGCGGTGTCGAAGGCCTCCAGCACGCTCAGCGTGTTGGGCGGGCGGCCGCCGGCGGCGAAGAACCGCGTTCCGACGGTTCCGCCGGCCACGTGGTTCCGCGCCGTGGGCATCTCGGGGAGCGACTGCCACCTGTCGCTGCCCGGATCGTAGACTTCGAAGGCCGTGCCGCCCGGCGCTCCCCCGGCGACGTAGATCCGTCCCCCCAGGACGTCGGCCACCATCGCGGTGCGCGCCGTGGGCATGGGAGAGCGCATCTGCCAGTCGTTGCGACGCGGGTCGTACTCGAGCAGGGCGGCGCTGACGGCGCCCGAGGGCAGCGAGCCGCCGGCCACGAAGATCCGGCCCGAGAACGCGACCGCGGCGCAGTGGTTCAGGGCCAGCGGCATCGGGGCGGCGAAGGACCAGGTGCCGGCCGCCACGTCGTAGACCTCCACCGTGCTCGCGGTGCTGCCATCGGAGCGGAACCCGCCCGCGACGTAGATCCGTCCCTCCACCGCCGCCACGCCCACCTCCTGTCGCGCTTCGTTCATCGGCGTCAACGGGGTCCACGTGTCTCCCGGCCCCGACGGGCTGGCGCTGGGGGAGGGCAGAGTGGTGCCGTCGCCGCAGCCGGCGAGAGCGAGGGCGAAGGCCAGCACGAAGAGATGTGGCGGCACACGCGGCGCACGTAGCAGCGAGCGAGGGGTCCCCCCGAGCGAGCGACCGGGGGGGAGCGCGTATGCGCGCGGGGGGGATGCTTCATGGCCGATCCCCCCCGAATTATCGAATGGTCCCGCCGACGGTGATCTCGGAGACGAGGATCGTCGGCAGCCCGACTCCGACGGGCACGCTCTGGCCGGCCTTGCCGCACACGCCGACGCCCTCGTCGAGCTTCAGGTCGTGGCCGACGCGGGTGACCTTGGTGAGGATGTCCGGCCCGTTGCCGATGAGGGTCGCGCCCACGACGGGAGGACCGATCCGGCCGTCCTCGATCAGATAGGCCTCGGTCGCGGAGAAGACGAACTTCCCGCTCGTGATGTCCACCTGTCCGCCGCCGAAGTGCTTGGCGTAGAGCCCGCGCGAGACGGAGCGCACGATGTCCTCCGGATCGTCCTGGCCCGCGAGCATGAACGTGTTGGTCATGCGGGGGATCGGGATGGACGCGTAGCTCTGGCGCCGGCCGTTACCGGTAGGCCGCATGCCCATGAGGCCGCTGTTGAGCCGGTCCTGCAGGTAGCCGCGCAGGATGCCGTCCTCGATGAGGATCGTACGGCCGGGCACGTTGCCCTCGTCGTCGACGTTGAGGCTGCCCCGCCGGTCCGGGATCGACCCGTCGTCCACCACCGACACGCCGGGGGCGGCGACCCGCTCGCCGATGCGGCCGGAGAAGGCCGACGTGCCCTTGCGGTTGAAGTCGCCCTCGAGGCCGTGGCCCACCGCCTCGTGGAGCAGGATGCCCGGCCAGCCGGGGGCGAGGACCACGGGCATGGGGCCCGCCGGGGCTGCCGTCGCTCCAAGCAGCGTGATGGCCATGCGCGCCGCTTCCCGCGCGAAGTGCTCGGGGGGGCGGCTCTCGAAGAACTCCGGTCCCAATCGCCCCCCGCCCCCCGAGCTGCCTTCGCGCCGGACGCCGTTTTCGGATGCGATGACGGAGACGCGGATCGAGAAGAGCGGTTGGGTGTCTTCGGCGAGGACACCGGCGGAGTTGGCGATCCGCACCTGCTTGGTCGCGTCGGCCAGCGTCACCACGACCTTCTCGACGCGCGGGTCGTAGGCGTGGGCGGCGCGCTCCGCCCTCTGCACGAGGGCGATGCGGTCGGTCAGACCCAGCGAGCCGATGGCGGCCGCCGCGTAGCGACGCTCCACGGGAGCGGGCGAGACCGCCTCGGGCGCGACCGTCCGGCTGTCGGAGGCGATGTGGGCCGCGGTGTGCGCCGCCTTGGCCATCGCCGGCCACGACAGGTCGTCGGTGTACGCGTAGCCGGTCCGCTCGCCCGAGACCACCCGCACGCCCAGTCCGCAGGTAAGCCCCGCGGAGGCGGTGCGGATGATCCCCTCCTCGAGGAGGATCGAGGACGTGCGGTGGCGCTCGAAGTAGAGGTCCGCGAAGTCCCCGCCCCGCTCCAGGGCCAGCGAGAGCAGGCGCTCCATCTCGAGGATTCCGACGTCGGCGGGCGTCCGCGCGCGTTCGTCGGCGGCCATGAGGCCACTATAGCAGGGCGCGCCCGCGCCGCGCCGGTCAGGCCACGCGGTTCCGGCCGCCCTGCTTGGCCCGGTACAGCGCAAGGTCCGCCTCGCGGATGAGGGTGTTCGCCGAGTCCACCTTGTCCGAGGGGTAGGTCGCGACACCCACGCTCACCGTCACCGGAACGGGCGCCAGGCCGGCGCGGAAGGCGCGGGCCACCACCTTCTGCCGCAAGCGCTCGGCGGTCAGGCGGGCCTCGTCGTAGCTGGTATGGGGGAGAACGGCGATGAACTCCTCGCCCCCATAGCGGCCCACGGAGTCCACGGTGCGCAGCGTCTCCTTCAGGATCTGGGCCAGCTCGCGCAGGACCGCGTCCCCGGCGGGGTGGCCGTGGCGGTCGTTGATGTCCTTGAGGTGGTCCACGTCGACCATCAGGATGCTGAAGCTCTCCTGGTAGCGCCCGACGCGCTGCACCTCGTTGGATACGAGATCGATGGAGTGGCGGTGGTTGTAGAGCTCGGTGAGGCTGTCGCGCATGGAGAGGTTCCGGACCCGTTCCCAGAGCCGGCTGTTCTCGACCACGATGTGCGCCAGGTTGGCGACCGTGCCCAGGAAGCGCTCGGTATCCGGCTCGAGGGGGCCCACCGACCCCCCGCCCAGGGCCAGGATCCCGGTCACGGCCTGCTGGGTGACGACCGGGAAGCAGGCCAAGGCGCCGAGCGTGGTCTCCTCCGCTCCCGCCGCCTCGGGCGGCGGCCCCACGACGCGGGCCCGCACGGTCGCGAACGGCGACCCATGATCGCGGGCGGCCGCCTCCTGCAGGCGCGCCTTGACCTCTTCGACCACCGCGGGGGGCACCGGTCGCGTCAGCTGGAGCAGGATTTCCAGGGTATCGACCTCGAGGAACGCCATGCCTCCCACGTTGAAGTCCACCACGCGGCCGACCAGGGCCATGACCGAGGAGAAGGTCTCCTCGGGCTGGCCGAGGTTGCGGGCCACCCGGCCGATCTCGGAGAGGAGGGTGGCCTGGAGGAGCTTCTGGTCCAGCGGCTCGTCGGCGCGGGGATCAGTCACCGGAGGGACCTCCGCTTGAGGACGGAAGCGGCGTATCCTAACATGAGTCGCTTCAACCCAATAGGAATTGAAACCTGGAGCCGATTTCCATCGTATTTATACAATTGGACATCGTGTGGCGGGAGGCTGAATGACGACGCGGCGTAAGCGGGTGATCGCGGGAGTAGTGGCCGTCGTGGTCCTGGGGGGGGTGGTCGCCTACAGCGTCAACGCCCAGAGAAGCGGTCAGGTCGCGGTCCAGACGCAGAAGGCGGGCAAGCGGGAGCTGGTCTCGGTCGTATCCGCCTCCGGCGAGATCAAGCCCAAGCGGTACGTCAACATCAGCTCCAACGTCTCCGGGCGGATCGAACAGCTCCTGATCAAGGAGGGCGAGACGGTGCGCAAGGGCCAGGTCCTGGCCCGCATCGACTCCACGCGGATCGCGGCGGGCGAGCGGCAGTCGGCGGCGGCCGTGGAGGGTGCCAAGGCCGACCTCGTTCGCGCCCAGGCCGACCTGGAGGTGTCCCGCCTCGGCTTCGAGCGCGCGAAGAGGATGCACGCGGACAAGCTCGTCTCCGACCAGGTCTTCGAGCAGGCCGACGCGGAGCTGAAGATGAAGTCGGCGGCGGTCGACGCGCAGAGGAAGCGCATCACCCAGCAGGAGGCCATGCTCGCCTCCAACCGCGACGACCTCGCGAAGACCACCGTCGTCGCCCCCATGGACGGCGTCGTCACCAGCCTCCAGAAGGAGGAAGGGGAGACCGTCATCGGGGCGCAGAGCTTCTCGCCCACCGTCATCATGACCGTGGCCGACCTGTCGGTCATGGAGGTCGAGGTGATGGTGGACGAGACGGACATCCGCAACGTACGCCTCGGCCAGGGGGCCGAGGTGCGGGTGGACGCGCTCGAGGGCCTGAAGATCAAGGGGGAGGTCACCGAGATCGGCTCTTCGGCCATCCCCCGCGGACTCACCTCGCAGCAGTCCCAGAGCACCAACACCGCCAACCAGGCCAAGGACTTCAAGGTGGTGGTCACCCTCAAGGACCCTCCCCCGACCCTGCGTCCCGGGCTGAACGCCACGACAGACATCACGACGGCGCGCAAGGAGGGTGTGCTCGCGATCCCCATCCAGGCGGTCGTGGTGCGGGAGATCAACAAGCAGGGCAAGGTCATGGATCCCGCCGCGCTGCAGGCGTCCGAGAACGACCCCGGCGCTCCCCCCGAAAAGGGGGAGGAGAAGGAAGGCGTCTTCGTGATCATCACGGGCAAGGCGCACTTCCGCCCCGTGAAGACGGGGATCATCGGCGAGACCGAGATCGAGATCGGCGATGGCCTCAAGGAGGGCGAGGAGATCGTCACCGGCTCCTACAAGACGCTGCGCACGCTCAAGGACCAGGCCAAGATCAAGACCGAGGTCAAGAAGGCGCGTTCGTGAGCGCCGCTCCCGCCCCTCCCTCCGCCGCGGCCCAGACCGACGGCGCTCTCATCCGGGCCGAGGACCTCTGGCGCACCTACGTCATGGGCGCCGAGGAGATCCACGCCCTCCGCGGCGTGAGCTTCACCATCGCTCGCAACGAGTACGTGGCGGTCATGGGGCCGTCGGGCTCGGGCAAGTCGACCCTCATGAACCTCATCGGCTGCCTGGACACTCCCAGCCGGGGCCGGTACGTCCTGCGCGGAAAGGTCGTCTCGGAGATGAACGACGACGAGCTCGCCGCCATCCGCAACCGGGAGATCGGCTTCGTCTTCCAGACCTTCAATCTTCTTCCCCGCGCGACCGCGCTGCACAACGTGGAGCTGCCGCTGGTGTACGCGGGGATCCCCAAGGTGGAGCGGATGGCGCAGGCGCGGCGGGCCCTGGAGATGGTGGACCTCGCCGACCGCATGACCCACAAGCCCAACGAGCTGTCGGGCGGCCAGCGCCAGCGGGTGGCGGTGGCCCGCGCCCTCGTCATGGGACCGGCCATCCTCCTCGCCGACGAGCCCACCGGCAACCTGGACACCGCCACCGGCGAGGAGATCCTGCGCCTGTTCGAGAAGCTCCACGCCGATGGCAACACCATCATCATCGTCACTCACGAGAAGGACATCGCCGACCACGCCCACCGTACGATCCACATCCGGGACGGCAAGATAGAGAAGGACGAAGAAAGAAGGCGGTAATGCCGTTTTCGGAAGCGGCCGGCATCGCGCTGGCGGCCCTGCGGGCGAACAAGCTGCGCTCGTTCCTCACCGTGCTCGGGATCCTCATCGGCGTCTCCTCGGTGGTCGCGGTCGTGGCCATCACCGAAGGGCTCGACCGCTACATGGCCAACCAGGTGCTTTCGCTGGGGAGCCGGAGCTTCAGCATCCAGAGGATGCCCGACATCATCACCAGCCGCGCGGTGTGGCTGGAGATGCA
>Ga0210378_10000826_pt1 | contig 16128 bp, 19 predicted proteins | sample PLM1_60_b1redo_FD_155465 | JGI IMG/M metagenome (GOLD analysis project Ga0210378, IMG submission 155465) | Groundwater sediment microbial communities from an aquifer in East River, Colorado, USA - PLM1_60_b1 redo | ecosystem: Environmental > Terrestrial > Soil > Riparian zone | place: USA: East...
GGCCCGGTGGCGCGGTGGCGCGGTGGCGCGGTGGCGCGGCGGCCGCGCAGTGGTCAGCTGATCGTGTCCTGGACGCGGCTGCGGGCTTCGGCGGCGGTGGGGGCACCGACCGCGATCTGTGCCAACCGGGTGCAGTCGCCGTACGTCCGCGCAGCCAGCGAAGCCCGCACCTCGGCCAGCGCCGCCGGCGCCATCGAGAGGCTGGTCGCGCCGAGCCCGACGAGGACGCATGCCAGCAGCGGATCCGCCGCCGCCTCGCCGCACACGCCGACGGGCTTGCCGGCCAGCGCCCCGGCCGCGCCGACCAGTTCCACGAGGCGCAGGACGGCGGGATGCCACGGATCCTGGAGCGGCGCCAGCTGGCCGAGGAGCCGGTCGGCCGCGAGCGTGTACTGCGCGAGGTCGTTGGTACCGATGCTGGCGAACGTCACCATCGAGAGCAGCGCCCCGGCGGTGAGCGCCGCCGACGGCACCTCGATCATCGCGCCGGCCCTGGTCAGGCCGTGTGCGCGCGCCCGGCCGACGAACCACGCGGCGTCGGCGACATCCGCGATCATCGGCGCCATCACCCACAACTCCGCGTCGCTCGCCGCACCGGCCGCCGCCAGCGCCGCGAGCTGCGTGTCGAGCACCTCGGGGTGCGCGCGCAGGGCCCGGATCCCGCGGATGCCGAGCGCCGGATTCGGCTCGTGGCCGGCGCCGAGGAACGCGAGCGGCTTGTCGGTGCCGGCGTCCAGCACTCGTGCCACGACCTTCCGTCCGGGGAAGGCGGCCAGCACCTCGCGGTACGCCTTCTCCTGCTCGGCGGCGGTCGGCGGCGTATGGGCGTCCAGGAAGAGGAACTCGGTACGGAGCAGCCCGACCCCTTCGGCACCGGCCGCGACGGCACCAGCGGTATCGGCCGGGGAGCCGAGGTTGGCCAGCAGCCCGATCGGACGCCCGTCGGCGGTGCCGCCCGGCGCGGCAGGAGCGGCGGCCGGGGCAGCCGGAGCCTGGGCAGCGGCGGCGATCTGATCCTGCGACGGGTCGGTGGTCACCGTGCCGCGCGCGGCGTCAACCAGTACGACGCCGGTCAGCTCACCCGCACCGGCGCACCCGACGACCGCCGGGATGCCGCGCGCCCTGGCCAGGATCGCCGTATGGCTGGTCGGCCCACCTTCGGCGGTGACCACAGCGAGCACCCGGGAGAGGTCGAGCCCAGCGGTGTCGGCCGGGGCTAGATCCCGCGCGACCAGCACAAACGGCTCGTCCAGCCACGGGACGCCGGGCACCGGTACACCCATGCAGGCGGCCACGATCCGTTGCCGGACGTCGTCGAGGTCGGCGACGCGGGCGGCCACGTACTCGCCCGCGGCGGCGAGCAGTTCCCGGTACTCGCCGTACACGTCGAACACCGCGCGCGTGGCCGTGGCCCCGGCCTCGATCGCGGCGCTGATCTTCGCGTCGGCGGCGGGATCTTCGGCCATCATCGCCTGGGCTTCAAGTACTTCCCGCGCCGCACCACCGGCTCGCTCACCGCGCCGCCGCAGGTCAGCGGCGACCAGCGACATCGCCGAGCGCGCCGCGGCCAGCTCATCGCCGGGAGCCCGGGTGCTCGGCACGTTCGGCGGTTCGGGCAGCGGCTCGCCCATCCGGGCCACCGGCCCGACGGCGACGCCGCGCCCTATGCCGGTGCCCTGGAGTTCAGGCATGGGTCGCGTCGAGGTCGGTGGCGAGCAGCGTGGCCAGTTCGTCGAGGGCGGCGTCGGCACCGTTGCCCTCGGCGACCAGGATCACCTCGTCGCCGCGGCGGACGTCGAGCGACATGACCGCCAGCAGGCTGCGCGCGTCGATCGGTGATGATCCCGCCTTGGCGATCGTGACGGCCACGCCAGCCCGCCCGGCCGCCCGGACGAACAGCGCGGCCGGCCGGGCGTGCAGCCCCACCTGAGACGCGACGGTGACCCGGCGTTCTGGCATGGCGTCTCCCTAGTTCCAGGTGAAGAGTGGCGCGCCGGCGTCGATCGGACCAGTGGCGAGATTGCCGATCGCGCCGGTCGCCGCGTCCAGCGCGACCACCGGGCAGACCGGCGAGAAGCCACGCGCCTCGACATCGGCAGGGTTCCACCGCACGAGCGGCTGCCCCATCTCGACGGTGTCGCCCTCGCTGGCGAGGAGCGTGAACCCTTCGCCGTCGAGCCGGACGGTGTCGATGCCCAGGTGGACGAGGACGCCCCGGCCGCCGTCGGCGAGGACGACGAGCGCGTGCGGCCTCAGCTTCACGAGCCGGCCGGCGACCGGCGCGACGACCGTCCCGGGCGCGCGCTCGGGCTGGATTGCCACGCCAGGGCCAACCATCGCGGCGGAGAAGACCGGATCGGGCACGTCGACGAGACCCATCGCGGTCCCACTCAGCGGAGCGCTGACGTGTACTGCCACTAGAGCAGGTCCTCGATGTCGCTCGCGATCGTGTCCGCCTCCGGGCCGACGATGACCTGGACGACGTTGCCGGCCTTGAGGACGCCGTGGGCACCGGCCGCCTTGAGCGCGGCCTCGTTGACCAGGCCGCCGTTGGCGACCTCGGTACGGAGACGGGTGATGCAGGGCTCGATCTCGATGATGTTCTCGACGCCACCGAGACCGGCGATGATCTGCTCCGCCTTGCTGGCCATGCTGTCCTCCGTAGAAAAGGGCAAAAAGCCCAGTGGTCTACACCTCTACTGAGCATCTGAGCTGAGTATTGACAGCAGTGAACACCAACTGGTCTAGTCCGGTCCAGACATGATCCGGATCACGTTCTGATTGTCGTCCCGCCCCCCTCGGAAGGATGTCGAGATGGCACTCGACCCGCGCAGCCCGGTGCCCAAACACCTCCAGCTGCGCGACATCCTGCTCGATCTGATCGAGGGCGAACTCCAGCCGGAGGAGGCGATCCCGTCCGAGCGTGAACTCTCCGAGCGATACACGGTGGCGCGGATGACCGTCCGCCAAGCCGTGGACGCGCTGGTCACCGACGGTCGGCTCTTCAAGGTCGCTGGCAAGGGCACGTTCGTCGCCAAGCCGAAGCTCGACCTGCAGATCCGGCTGACCTCCTTTACCGAGGAGATGGCCCGGCGCGGCATGGTCGCCGCATCCCGCACCCTGACCTTCGAGCGCACACCGGCGAGCGGCCACGTCGCCCGCGAGCTGGAGGTCGAACCGGGCTCACCCGTCGTCCGGTACGAGCGGCTGCGCTACGCCGACGGCGTGCCGATGGCCGTCGAGCACACGTATCTGGTGGACCGGCGCGTGCCTGGTCTCGCCGACCGGGAGGCGCCGTCCTCCCTGTACGCCTGCCTGGCCGACCGCTACGGGCTCGTCCCCGACTGGGGCGAGGACTCGATCGAGGCGGTTGCCGCGGACGCCGGGCTGGCGGAGTTGCTGGAGATACCGGTTGGGGGGCCGGTGCTCCGGACCGAGCGGCACGCGTACACGGGGGGAACGCTGCTCGACTACTCGGTCCTGTCCTTCCGGGCTGACCGGTACAAGCTCTGGGTCCCGCTCGCCCGGCCCGCGGCACGCATCACCAATCCCCGTCTCTGAGGAGGAGAACGCATGACCGCAGACAGCTCCGCTGCTGGCGGTTCGACCAACCCCATGCTCGCCGTGCTCCAGCGTGTCGGACGAAGTCTGATGATGCCTATCGCGGTGCTGCCCGCCGCCGCTCTCCTGCTCCGGTTCGGACAGGACGACATGCTCGGCTGGACCGGGCAGAAGGGCTGGGGCCAGGGCCTGGCGCAGTTCGAGGCGCTGCGGTGGCTCACCCACGTCGCCGACGTGTTCGGCGCCGCCGGTGCGGCCCTCTTCAACAACCTCCCCATCCTCTTCGCGGTCGGGGTCGCGATCGGATTCGCGCGGAAGGCCGACGGTTCCACCGCCCTCGCCGCGCTCGTCGGCTACCTGATCTTCGACCGGGTGACGCGGCAGTTGCTCTCCGACTCGCTGATCAAGGAAGAGGTGGTCAGCAAGATCAACGACAAGCCAGACCAGCTCAACCTTGGACTGGCGAACCCGACCGGAGTCCTCGGCGGGATCGCGATCGGCATCATCGCGGCGGTGCTGTGGCAGAAGTACCACCGGATCAAGCTCCCGACCTACCTCGCGTTCTTCGGTGGTCGGCGGTTCGTGCCGATCATCACCGCGTTCGTCGCTGTGCTGCTCGGCGTCGTCTTCGGTTTGATTTGGCCGCCGATCGGCGAGTGGCTGAGCAACTTCGGTGACTGGCTCACCGGTCTTGGCGCGGTTGGCACCGGCGTCTACGGCTTCATCAACCGGCTGCTGCTCCCCTTCGGCCTCCATCACATCGTCAACACGCTGGTGTGGCAGACCTTCGGTTCCTTCACCGACGCCAATGACGTGGTGGCCAAGGGCGACCTCAACAGGTTCTTCGCCGGCGACCCGGACGCGGGGTTCTTCATGGCGGGCTTCTTCCCGATCATGATGTTCGCCCTGCCGGCGGCCGCGTTGGCGATGTGGCAGGAAGCCCGCCCGGAGAAGAAGAAGATCGTCGGCGGCATCATGCTCTCCGGCGCGCTCTGCTCGTTCCTGACCGGCGTCACCGAGCCGCTGGAGTTCGCGTTCCTGTTCGTCGCGCCGTTGCTGTTCATCGTGCACGCGCTGCTCACCGGCGCCTCGCTGGCGATCTGCACCGCGCTTGGAGTCCGGGACGGGTTCGGCTTCTCCGCCGGTTTCATCGACTTCGCGCTGAACTGGAACAAGGCCGAGAAGCCGTGGCTGATCCTCGCCATCGGCGCTGTCTACGCGGTTGTCTATTACGTTCTGTTCCGGGTGATGATCCGGGCGTTCAACCTGATGACGCCGGGGCGCGAGCCCGACGACGCCGACCTGGTCGAAGCGGCTGCGGAGCCGGTCGAGCAGCGGCACGCCGACCCACAACCCACCGGACGGCACTAGCGCGGGGCCGCGCTCGTGCCCGCAGGCCGGCGGGCACGAGCGCGGCCGGTCAGTTGTTCTCGACGAATTCGTTCGCCAGCCGCTCGCCGAGCGAGGTGGCGGCGCTGTGGCTCTCCACCGGGTTGATCTTCGACCCTTGGAAGACGATGTAGGCAACGCCGGAGTCCGTGCCGCCGTTCTCCGGGTCGGGGTTGATCCCGAGCCGGCTCGCGGACGCGTACGACGCCTCGCCGATGATGCCGGTGGGCCCGGTGTCCGCAAAGACCGTGTAAAGCACCTGGTTGTTGTAGATGATCGCCACGACCGCGCCCGGCTTGATGTTGTGCTTGCGGTAATCGAACGTGCCGCTCGGGCTCGGGATCACCGTGTACGGCATCGTTTCCGCGTTGAACGGACGCCCCTTCGACGTGTGCAGGAAGGTGTCCGGCTGGAACCACGGATCGGTGTCCTCGTTGCACTTGCTCGTGCGGACGCCGTCGCAGTCGATGTCCATGTCGGCCTTCCAGAACACCGCGCCGGTGGCCCCGCAGACCGCGATGTTCCTGGCTGTCTCGTCGTCCGACTTGTACTTGCCCTTCGAGATCTGGTTGCAGCTGCGGATCTTGTCGAGCAGCGCGCTGGCGCTCGGACCGGCCAGGGCGGGCTTCGTCGCCGCAGGCTTCTCGCCAGCCGAAGCGACCGCCGTGCCGGCCAGCAGCGCCAGCGGTAAGAGGCCGATCGTGAGGAGCGCGAGTCGTCGTCGCACAAGTTCCTCCAGGGTGAGATGAGCAAAATAGTAGGAAAGGTTCCTAACAGAGGGCCCGGTCAAACTAGGACCTAAAGGGATGTTCGGTCAACGAAGCCCGGCCCATGTTCCGGCTGACGGAAGGGTCGTGCCCGCGAGTCCTGGCCGCCACGACCCGTGCATCAGCGGACAAATTTCCATTCTGCAGACGCATCTGCGGTGCTAACGTCGAATCCATGCCGCAATTCAGGATCGGGGACGCCGCCGCGTTGCTCGGGGTCAGTGACGACACCGTGCGGCGCTGGGTGGACGCCGGCCGGCTGCGGGCTGCTCGGGATCCGCAGGGGCGCCTCGCCGTCGAGGGCAGCGACCTGGCCGCGTTTGCCCAGCAGGTGGCCGCCGCGCCGGAGCTGGGGCGGTCCGTCGCCGAGTCGGCGCGCAACCGGTTCACCGGGCTGGTCACGCGGGTGATCAAGGACGGCGTGATGGCCCAGGTCGACCTGCAGGCCGGCCCGTTCCGGGTTGTCTCGCTGATGAGCCGGGAGGCGGCCGACGAGCTGGGGCTTGAACCCGGCGTGCTCGCGGTCGCGTCCGTGAAGTCCACCCAGGTCGTCGTCGAGGTACCGGAGGCCCGATGAAGATCGTCACCGTCCTGACCGCTGCCGCGCTGGCTCTGGCCGGCTGCGGGGACACAGCCGGGGAAGCCGCCGGCGATAAGCCGAGCGGCACCGTGGTGGTCTTCGCCGCCGCGTCGCTCAAGGAGTCGTTCACCGCGATTGGCAAGGAGTTCGAGGCGGCCAATCCCGGGGTGAAGGTCACGTTCAACTTCGGTGCTAGCTCGACGCTGGCGCAGAACATCACGCAGGGCGCGCCGGCCGACGTGTTCGCCGCCGCCAGCCCGGCCACCATGAAGACGGTCACCACCGCGGGCGACGCCGCCGGCGAGCCGGCCGTCTTCGTCCGCAACCAGCTCCAGATCGCGGTGCCCACCGGCAACCCGGCAAAGGTCACCGGCCTGCCCGACTTCGCCAAGGCGGATCTCAAGATCGCGCTCTGTGCCAAGCAGGTGCCGTGCGGCGCGGCCGCGGACAAGGCCTTCGCCGCCGCCGGCATCACACCGAAGCCGGACACGCTCGAACAGGATGTCAAGGCGACCCTGACCAAGGTGGTGCTGGGCGAGGTCGACGCGGCACTGGTCTACCGCACGGACGTCCGGGCGGCCGGAGACAAGGTCGAGGGCGTCGACTTCCCTGAAGCGACCAAGGCGATCAACGACTACCCGATCGTCACGCTGAAGGAGGCCCCGAACGCGGCGGCGGCGCGCACGTTCGTCGACTTCGTACGGTCGGAGCAGGGGCGGGCGGCGCTGACGAAGGCAGGATTCACGGTGCCATGAGCCGCCGTCGGGCCGGCGCGCCGGCGGTGTTGCTGGTGCCGGCGCTGATCGGGCTCGCCTTCCTGGTGCTGCCGCTGCTCGGGCTGGTGATCCGGGCGCCGTGGCGGCGGCTCGGTCCGCTGCTCACCGATCCGGCGGTGCTCACGGCGCTGCGCCTGTCGCTGATCACGGCCACGCTCGCCACCGCGCTGTGCGTCCTGGTCGGGGTGCCGCTCGCGTGGCTGCTCGCCCAACCTGGGCTGCCGGGCCGGTCGGTGCTGCGGGCACTGGTGACCGTGCCGCTGGTGTTGCCGCCGGTGGTTGGCGGTGTGGCGCTGTTGCTGGTACTGGGTCGGCGCGGACTGATCGGCGCGTGGCTGGACGACGTGTTCGGGGTGACGCTGCCTTTCACACCGGCGGCCGTCGTGCTGGCGGAGGCGTTCGTCGCGCTGCCGTTCCTGGTGCTGTCGGTCGAGGGAGCGTTGCGGGCCGCCGACCGGCGGTACGAGGAGGCCGCCGCGACACTCGGCGCTGGCCGCTGGACGGTGTTCCGCCGGGTGACATTGCCCCTGGTCGCGCCCGGGGTACTCGCCGGAGCGGTGCTCGCGTGGGCCCGCGCGCTCGGCGAGTTCGGCGCGACGATCACCTTCGCGGGCAGCTTTCCCGGCCGTACCCAGACCATGCCCATCGCGGTGTACCTCGCGCTGGAGACCAATCCGGAGGCGGCCGTGGCGCTCAGCCTCCTGCTGCTCGCCGTCTCGGTCGTGACGCTGGCGTGCCTGCGCGACCGGTGGGTGGCGCGCGTATGAAGCTGGACGCGCATCTCGTGGTGCGGCGCGAGCGGTTCACGCTCGATGTCGCGCTGACCGTCGAGGCGGGCGAGGTCGTCGCGCTGGTCGGCCCGAACGGCGCCGGCAAGACCACCGCGCTCCGGGCGCTCGCCGGGCTGACCGGGTTGGACGCGGGCGAAGTCCGGCTCGGCGGCGAACTGCTGGACGGGCCGGGACGCTGGGTGCCGCCCGAGCGGCGTCCCGTGGGCGTGGTCTTCCAGGACTATCTCCTCTTCCCGCACCTCACCGCCCTGGAGAACGTGGCGTTCGGGCTGCGCTGCGGCGGCGCGTCGCGGCGGTCCAGCCGGACGGCGGCGGCCGCGTTGCTCGACCGCGTCGGCGTGGGTCACCTCGCCGGCGTGAAGCCCCGGCGCCTCTCCGGTGGTCAGGCGCAGCGGGTGGCGCTGGCCCGTGCGCTGGCGGTCGAGCCCTCGCTGCTGCTCCTGGACGAGCCGCTCGCCGCGCTCGACGCGCAGACCCGGCCGGCGATCCGGTCGGAACTGCGGCGGCATCTTGCCGAGTTCACCGGCTGCGCGTTGCTGGTCAGCCACGATCCGCTCGACGCGATGGTGCTCGCCGATCGGCTCGTCGTCGTCGAGGACGGCGCTGTCGTGCAGTCCGGCACGCCCGCCGAGGTGGCCCGGCGGCCGCGCACGCCGTACGTGGCCCGGCTCGTCGGGCTCAACCTGCTGCGCGGGGTCGCCGACGGGCATGACGTGCGGATCGGCGCGGGCACGATCGTGACGGCCGATGCGGCGTCCGGCGAGGTGTTCGTCGCGTTCCGGCCCGCCGCCGTGGCCGTCTACCGCACCCGGCCCGACGGCAGCCCGCGCAACGTCTGGCCGGCGACCGTGGCGGGCGTCGAGCCGTACGGCGACGCGTACCGGGTGCAGGTCGAGGGCGCCATTCCGGTGACCGCCGACGTGAGCGCCGCAGCCGTCGCCGAGCTCGAGCTGGCGGACGGGCACCAGGTGTGGGTGGCCGTGAAGGCGGCCGAGGTCGAGGTGTACCCCGCCTGAGCGGGTGGGGGTCTCGCGCGAAGAACTAGGCTCAGGACTATGGCCGATCCGCAGCTGACCCACGTCGACAGTTCCGGTGCCGCGCGCATGGTGGATGTGTCGGCGAAGGACGTGACGGTGCGATCCGCAACGGCCACAGGCCTGCTCCGGACCACGGCGGAAGTGATCGAGCTGCTGCGGCGTGACGGCCTGCCGAAGGGCGACGCGCTGGCCACGGCCCGAATCGCGGGGATCATGGGCGCCAAGCGCACGCCCGACCTCGTGCCGCTCTGCCACCCGATCGCCCTGCACGGGGTGAAGGTCGACCTCGAACTCCGCGCGGACGCCGTCGCGATCACTGCCACCGTCCGCACGGCTGACCGCACCGGCGTCGAGATGGAGGCGTTGACGGCCGTCGCGGTCGCCGGACTCACGCTGATCGACATGGTCAAGGCGGTCGACCCGGCTGCCTCGATCGATGCCGTGCGCTGCGAGTCGAAGGACGGCGGCAAGACCGGCTCGTGGCGGCGCCCGTCATGATCCGGGCGCGGGTTGTCGTCGCGTCGAACCGGGCGTCGGCGGGGGTGTACGCCGACACGAGCGGGCCGTTCATCGTCGAGCGGCTGACCGAGCTGGGCTGCGCGGTCGACGATCCGGTGGTGGTGCCGGACGGCGAACCGGTGGCCGGCGCGCTGCGGGCCGCCGTGCAGGACGGCGTCGACGTGGTCGTCACCAGCGGTGGCACGGGCGTCAACCCGACCGACCGCACGCCCGAGATGACCAGGACGGTCATTGACTACGAGATCCCCGGCATCGCCGAGGCGATCCGCGCCTACGGCGCGCCGACCGTGCCCACCGCGATCCTGTCGAGAGGCGTCGCCGGGGTGGCCGGGCGCATGCTGGTGGTGAACCTGCCGGGTTCGCGCGGCGGCGCCAAGGACGGCATGGCGGTGCTCGCGCCGGTACTCGTGCACACTGTCGACCAGTTGCGTGGAGGCGACCACTGATGCCGTTGACCTGGGATGACGCCCGTGCCACGGTGCATGGGACGGTCACGCCGCTGCCCGTCGTCGAGGCGGCCCTGGCCGATGCGGACGGCGCCGTGCTCGCACGGCCGCTCACCACGCTCACCGACCTTCCGCCCTTCGACACGTCCAGCGTGGACGGCTTCGCGGTGCGCGGCGACGGCCCGTGGCCGCTCGTAGGGCAGGTGCTCGCCGGCGAGGTCCCGGCGGAACTGAAAGCGGGCACGGCGGTGGAGATCGCCACCGGCGCGATGGTGCCGCCCGGGACCGACCACGTGCTGCGGGTGGAGAACTGCCAGCTCACGGACGGTGTGGTGCACGGCGAGACCCCCAGCCGCCGCGACTGGCGCGAGGCCGGCGAAGAGGCCCGGGCCGGCGAGGAGCTGCTGCCGGCCGGCGTGGTCGTCACCCCCGGCGTGATCGGGTTCGCGGCGCACTGCGGCTACGACACGCTCCCGGTCAGGCGCGCGCCGAGGGTCGCCGTCGTGGTGTTCGGCGACGAGCTACTGGCCGCGGGCATGCCGGGGGACGGGCGGGTACGGGACGCGCTCGGTCCCGCGCTGCCGGCCTGGCTGCGGCGGCTCGGCGCCGACGTCGCCCCGGCGGTCATGGTCGAGGACACCCTCGACGCGCACGTTGGTGCGATTGCCGCCGCAGCCAAGCAGGCCGATGTCGTGGTCACCACCGGCGGCACGATGCACGGCCCGGTCGACCACCTGCACCCGGCGCTGGCCAGACTCGGCGGTAAGTACCTGGTGGACACCGTCGCGGTACGCCCCGGTTTCCCGATGCTGGTGGCGTCGCTCCCCGGCGGGAAGTGGCTGGTCGGGCTGCCGGGCAACCCGCAGTCGGCGGTCGTCGCGCTGGTCACGCTGGCCGCGCCGCTACTGGCCGGGCTGCGCGGCGCCCCGGTGCCGGCGCTGGAGCGCGTCCGGCTCGGCGTGGACGTGCCCGGCCGCGGCGACTTCACCCACCTGGCACTCGCCCGGGTGACCGGCGGTGTCGCCGAACCGCTGGCCCACGCGGGATCGGCCATGTTGCGCGGCGTGGCGCGGGCAGATGGCTTCGTCGTCGTCCGGCCTGGTCAGCACGGTGCCGCCGGTGACGAGATCGATATGGCGGCGCTGCCGCTGCGAGCAGGAGAGCGGCCATGACCCACGTCCCTGGCAACCGGTTGGCGCTCGCTGAAGTCACGGGGGCGCCACTCGATATCGGCGCGCACGAGAAGCTGGTCGCCGACCGATCCGCTGGCGCCGTGGTGTCGTTCGCCGGCGTCGTCCGCGACCATCACCACGGCCGTCGGGTCGAGGAGTTGGAGTACGTCGGCCACCCGTCCGCCAGCGCCGTCCTGGCCGAGATCGCCGCCGAGTTCGCGGCGATGGACCACGTCGAGGCTGTGGCCGTGAGCCACCGCACCGGCCAGCTCCAGATCGGCGACACGGCGCTCGCCTGCGCGATAAGCACCGCGCACCGGGCCGAGGCGTTCGTGCTCTGCGCGCGGCTGGTCGACGAGGTCAAGCGCCGGTTGCCGATCTGGAAGCGGCAGGTCTTCGCGGACGGTGTCGAGGAATGGGTCGACTGCCCCTGAGCGGTTACCGGTACTGCTGGCCCTTCTTGGCCTCGTTGATCGTCGGCGGGATCGGGTCGAGCGGGGTGAGCGTCGATCCGCTCCACTGGTAGCGGACGGTTGTGAAGCCGGCCGGGCAGCACATCGGCGTCGTGGCGTCGTAGAGCGCGTACCGGAGCGTGGCGACGTTGCCCTTCACGGTGATCACCTGGATCCCGGCGCTGTCCAGGCGGGTGTCGGTGCCGATCGGCTTGCCGTCGATGAAGAAGAACGCCTTCTGCCGGTGTGAGGTGGCGGACTCCGAGAAGACGCCGACGATCACGTTCACCTTGCGGCCGGCGACGTAGGTCTCGTCGGCGCGCTGCGCGTCGTACCCCTTCTTCTTCACGTGGGCAATGGCCGCCGCACGACTCAGCCCGGTGCTGGCGGGCTTGTTCGCGGCCTGCGTGGCGGTAGGGGCGGTCGGGGACGTGGTGGGCTCAGCGGTCGGCGTGGGCTCGACGGAAGCGGGGGCGGACGCGCTGGTCGGGGACGGTTCGGGGGTGTCGGCCGCCTTGCTGGTGGTGCCGGATCCGCAGGCGGCGAGCGTGGCGGCCGTAGCGGCGAACAGGGCCAGGGCGGCGAGGCGGGACGCGCCCGCGCGGTGGGTGACGATGCTGGTCATGGTGTTCCCCCGTGAGGAAGATGGTGGGTGGCTGATGGCGTTAACACGCGGCACCCGGCGGTCCGGTTGCAGCTAGTTGTCGCCTTTTCCCATCCGATTCGGGGTGACGGCCGTATGTCTGGTGTGACCACGACAGGACAGGCCCCAGCGACGAGCCGGCGCGTGCGAATCGCCACCTGGCTCGCTGGCGCGCTGACGGGGATCATCGCCGCCGCGGTCGCACTCGGCGTCGCTGAGCTCATCGCGTCGGCGGTCGGTCCGCGCTCGTCCCCGGTCATCGCGGTTGGCGCCGGCTTCATCGACCTGACGCCGCGCCCGGTCAAGGACTTTGCGATCCGGACGTTCGGCGAGAACGACAAGAACGCGCTGCTCATCGGTACCGGCGCGCTGCTGGTCGCATTCGCCGTCGTGATCGGACTGCTGACCCTTCGCCGCCGCCGCTACGGTGTGGCCGGCGTCGCGCTGTTCGGCCTGATCGGCGTCGTCGCGGCCGTGACCCGCCCATCCGCAGGCCTGGTCGACGCGCTGCCGTCGCTGATCGGCGCCGGAGCCGGCATCGCCGCGTTGCTGCTCCTTGCCCGCGCGCTGCCGCGGCCTGCGGAGCCTGTCGCGGAGGGCCAGGAGGCCGCCCCTACCGGGCTCGACCGGCGCCGGTTCCTACTGACCAGCGGCGCTTCGCTGGCGGTTGCCGTCGCGGCGGGCGGGGTGGGGCGCGCGCTGTTCAAGCGGTTCGACGTGAGTGCGGCCCGGGAGGCGTTGAAGCTCCCGGCGCCCACCAGCCCCGCGCCGGCGCTGCCGTCCGGTGTGGACCTGAAGATCCGCGAGCTGACGCCGTTCACCACCCGCAACGCCGACTTCTACCGGGTCGACACCGTGCTCGTGCTGCCGCAGGTGGAGCCGGACGACTGGCAGCTGCGCATCCACGGCCGGGTCGCGAATCCGATGACGCTCAGTTTCGACGACCTACTGCGGCGTGACCTGATCGAGCGCGACATCACGATCGCCTGCGTCTCCAACGAGGTCGGCGGCGACCTGGCCGGGAACGCGCGCTGGCTCGGCGCCCCGCTGAAGGCGCTGCTGGACGAGGTACGGCCCGAGCCGGGCGCCGACCAGATCGTGTCGAAGTCCGCCGACGGCTGGACCTGCGGCACCCCCACCGCGCTGTGCCGGGACGGGCGCGATGCGATGCTGGCAGTGGCGATGAACGGCGTACCGCTGCCGGTCGCGCACGGCTTCCCGGTGCGGATGATCGTCCCCGGCCTGTACGGCTACGTCTCGGCGACGAAGTGGGTCGTGGACCTGGAGCTGACGTCCTTCGGCGACTTCGATCCGTACTGGATCCGGCGTGGCTGGGCCAAGCAGGCGCCGATCAAGACGGCCTCCCGGATCGACACGCCGCGGCAGTCCGCCAAGCTGCGCAAGGGCACGCTTGCCGTGGCGGGTGTGGCGTGGGCCCAGCACCGGGGCGTCGACAAGGTCGAGGTACGGGTGGACCGAGGCCCGTGGCAGCCCGCCACCCTTGCCGCCGAAGCCAACACTGAGACCTGGCGGCAGTGGCGCTGGGAGTGGCTTGCCGAATCGGGGCCGCACACGCTCGAATGCCGCGCTACGGACCGCACCGGCGCTACCCAACCCGAAGAGCGGCAACCTCCCTTCCCCGACGGCGCCACCGGCTGGCATTCGGTAGTCGTCACGGTCGAGTAGTCCCCCATAACCCGCGTCTCGGGCGCGCTGCTGTCACGTGGCCTGGGTGCGCAGGTAGCGGCCGAAGTGCGGCACGGTGAACGCGATCGTGCCGCGCTCGGCCGAGTAGATGAGGCCCTTCTTGATCAGGCTGTCCCGGGCGGGCGAGAGACTCGACGGCTTGCGGCCCAGTGAGACGGCCACGTCCGAGGTGTTCACCGGCGCAGCGCCGTCGGCCAGCGACGCCATCGCGCGCATGTACTCCCGCTCCGCCGGCGTAGCCCGCTCGTACCGGGAGCCGAAGAACCCCACCGCCAGTTCGGATTCGGCTTCCGGCGCGGCCACCCGCACGTCCTGGGCGGTGACCGGGCTGGTTGGCGCGACGTCCCAGGTGACCTTGCCGTACGCCTGCACGAAGTACGGGTACCCGTCGGCGGCGGCGTAGAGGGCGTCCAGCGCGTCGCTGGTGAACGTGACCTCTTCGCGCTCGGCCGGGGCGAGCAGTGCGTGGTCGGCGGCTGGGCGATCAAGCCGGTCGATGCGGAGGTACCGGAACAGCCGCTCGGAGTACGACTTGCTGGCCGACAGCACGCTCGGCAGGTGCGGTAGGCCGGCGCCGACGACGATCAGCGGCGCCCCGGTCTGGCTCAGCTCGTGGCACGCCGCGCAGATCGCCGAGACGTCGTCGGGCTCCAGATCCTGCATCTCGTCGATGAACAGCGCGATGCCGACGCCGACGTCCGTGGCCACGCTCGCCGCGTCGGTGAACAGCTCGACGAGGTCGATCTCGATATCGCCTGAGTCGGCACGGCCCTGAACTGCGGGAATGTCGATGCCGGGCTGCCAGCGGTCCCGGATCTTGCCGCCGGTCGGGTTGCTGCGCAGGGCGAACGCCTTGAGTATGGCCAAGAAGTCGTCGATCCGCTCGGGCGCGCGATGCCTCGGCGCCAGCTCGCGGACCGCCATGTGGAGGGCGGCGGTGACGGGTCTGCGGAGGGACTGGTCCGGGCGGGCCTCGATCTTGCCGGTTCCCCAGAGCCGGCCGATCGCCTGGGATCTCAACGCGTTGAGCAGCACGGTCTTGCCGACACCGCGCAGGCCGGTGAGGACGAGGGAGCGTTCCGGCCGGCCGCGCGCGATCCGTTCGAGGACCACGTCGAACTGCGCCAGCTCGCGGTCGCGCCCCGCCAGCTCGGGTGGGCGCTGGCCGGCGCCGGGAGCGTAGGGGTTCCGTACCGGATCCACGATCTCAGACAGTATCGGCTTGTCTAGCCGTGACCGTAGATTTCGCTAGATCCACCTAGCCGGGCGTGTCGCGCCGCCGCCGTGGTGTCCGCCGCCGCCCTGATGTCCGGCGCCGCTCCCGCCGTTTGGGCGACATCGTGGTGCCTATAGCCACCAACATGTCGCCCCAAAGCGCCGGCGCCGGGCGCTCCGGAACTCGATCGGACAGTATTGAGGTATCTAGGAACTGCGCTAGAAAGCCCTAGAAAGACTCAGACGGCCGGTCAGCCGCCCGCGAACGGCGGCAGCACGTCGACCGTCGCCTGATCCGGCAGCGGCGCGGCGAGGTCCCGGGCCGCCACGCCGTCCACCAGGAAACTGCAGGCCGTCAACGTCCGCGCCAACCGCTCCCCGTGCGCGGCTCCGAGCGAGGCGACCAACTCGCCAACGCTGGCGGCTTCGGCGGGCTCCTCGGACAGGCCCGCCGCAGCCCGCGCGCCCGCGAAGTATCGGACCAGCACGCTCGCCATGTCAGCCGCCGATCGCCGACATCGGCCTGTCGGGCTGGAGGAACGACGGATCGTTGATGCCGTGGCCGGGGTGCTTGCCCCACATGGCCAGCCGCCAGCGGTCGGCGAGCTCGGCGTCGGTGGCGCCGCCACGCAGCGGCCCGCGCAGGTCGGACTCCGTACGGGCGAACAGGCAGTTGCGGATCTGGCCGTCAGCCGTGAGCCGGGTACGGTCGCACGCCCCGCAGAACGGTCTGGTGACCGAAGCGATCACGCCCACCCGAGCTGGCCCGCCGTCCACGAGCCACGTCTCGGCCGGGGCGCCGCCGCGGATCGAAGGATCGGCGGTCAGGGTGAAGCGGGTACTCAGCGAGGCGAGGATCTCCTCGGCGGTGACCATCGTCGCCCGGTCCCAGCCGTGCTGGGCGTCGAGCGGCATCTGTTCGATGAAGCGCAGCTCGTACCCGTGCTCCAGCGCGAATTCCAGCAGCGGGACGGCCTCGTCGTCGTTGACGCCGCGCATCAGCACCGTGTTGAGCTTGACCGGGGCGAGCCCGGCGTCGGTGGCCGCGCGTAGGCCGGTCAGGACGTCATCGA
>Ga0210378_10000828_pt1 | contig 16108 bp, 14 predicted proteins | sample PLM1_60_b1redo_FD_155465 | JGI IMG/M metagenome (GOLD analysis project Ga0210378, IMG submission 155465) | Groundwater sediment microbial communities from an aquifer in East River, Colorado, USA - PLM1_60_b1 redo | ecosystem: Environmental > Terrestrial > Soil > Riparian zone | place: USA: East...
CGGCGGTCGAACCGGCCGCCCCGAAGCCGGTCGCTGCCGCCGCCAAGCCCGCCGCCCGGAAGTCCGTCGTGAAGCGCAGCCCGGAGCTGACTATCACACTGTCCTGTGAGGACGGGCACTGGACGGTGCAGGCCCACAAGGGAGCGAAGGCGCTGGTCAAGACGGTGCCGGTGCGCGCATCGGAGGCGCTGAAGATGGTCACGTTGCTCGACGCGCCACCAGTGCAGGCCGTCGTGGAGGAGATCGTCGAGGCGGCGCGGCTTGACGCCGAGCAGCAGGCCGAGCGGCTCCGCCGGGAACTCGCCGAGGTCGAGGCGGCGCTCGCCGACCTCCGCGAGCTGTAGGACCGGCCACGAACCCCGCCACCCGGCGCGCGGAGTCGCCGCCGCGCGCCGGGTCGGCGGTCAATGCCCGGTCGACGGGGTGTCCGAGACGCCCGGCCGGTCGACCAGCCGGGACAGCACGATCATGCTGCGCGTCTGGGTGACGAATGGCTCGCCGCGCAGCCGTTCCAGCACCTGTTCGAGGTGGGCGATGTCGGCGGCGCGCAGGTGAACGATCGCGTCGGCGCCGCCGGAGATCGTGTAGGCGCCGACCACTTCGGGCAGTTGCCGTACGGCCGCTTGGATCTCACGCGGCGAGGTACGGCCGGCGCAGAACAGCTCGATGAACGCCTCCGTGGTCCAGCCGAGCGCATCCGGCGTGACGACCGCCGTGAAGCCGGTGATCACCCCGGTTTCGCGCAGCCGGTCCACCCGGCGTTTCACCGCCGGCGCCGACAGCGAGACGGCGAAACCGATGTCCGCGAACGAGCGCCGTGCGTCCTCACACAGCAATGCAATGATCCTTCGATCGATGTCGTCCATGCGCAACAAACTACCGGTTCACAGCAACGAAACAATCTAGTCGCTGCGTCGAAGCATACTTAGGCTTTCGTTCTTGGGCGACGCGTCTATCGCGTCGCCCGAGTCCTGCCTGCATCTCTGTCCACCCGGAGGATCCGCCATGACCGCGACGCTCGTCCCCTCGCTAACGCCACTCACGGCGCGCGTCGAGGAGACGATCGCGGTCAAAGAGGCGACCCCCCGGACATACCTGATGTGCCCACCGGAACACTTCACGGTGGCATACGCGATCAACGCCTGGATGGACACGAACACGCCGGTCGACACCGGCCGGGCGGTCGCGCAGTGGTGGGCGCTACGCGATACGTACCTTGCCCTCGGCCACACCGTGCACGTGCTCGACGCGGAACCCGGCCTCCCGGACATGGTGTTCGCGGCGAACGGTGCGCTCAGCGTCGGCGGCGTGGTCTACGGCGCCCGGTTCGCGCACCCCGAGCGAGCCGCCGAAGCCGCTGCACACTGCGCCTGGTACCCGAGTAACGGCTGGTCGGCAGTGGTGGAGCCGGAGTTCACCAACGAGGGCGAGGGCGACTTCGCCTATGTGCGCGGCCCAGGTGTGATCCTCGCCGGGTACGGGTTCCGCACCGACCCTCGCGCGCACGCCGAGGCGCAGGACGTGCTCGGCCGGCCGGTCGTGGGCCTGCGTCTGGTCGATCCGCGGTTCTACCACCTCGACACCGCTCTCTTCGCCCTCGACGACAACACGGTCTGCTACTACCCGGCGGCGTTTTCGGCCGGTTCGCAGCGGGTGCTGCGGCGCCTCTTCCCGGACGCGGTGCTCGCCGGCGAAGCGGACGCGCTGGCGTTCGGGCTCAACGCGGTGAGTGACGGACGGCACGTAATCCTGCCGGCGCAGGCCGTCGGGCTGGCCGGCACGCTGGCCGATCGCGGGTACGTCCCGGTGCACGTCGACCTCTCCGAACTGCTCAAAGGCGGCGGAAGTGTGAAGTGCTGTACAGCCGAACTGCGGGTCTGAACTAGCCCTTCGGACCTTAATCCGGACGATCCACCGGGCACGGCCACGGCGCGGGGTAACCTGCGGTGTCCGGCGGGGCGGGCGCGCGGAGCAGCGGGTGCAGTCTGTCCATTCCCGACGTCTCCGCGTCGGTACGTCCCCTGATTGTGCCGGGGCCGATCGAGAGGCAGGCTGTGCGTGTGACGACGGAGGGGCACGACGTCGAGCAGCCGGCAGCGCCGCCGGCAGAGGACGCAGACACGATGGGTCCGCAGACCCCGGAGAGCGCGTTGGCGGAGTCGTTAGTCACGCTGCGCGATGCCGCCGTAGCCACTCGCTTCGCGGTCGCGGTGCCCGGTGCCGACGACGCGAAGCGGTCCGCGCATGGCCTGGTGGCCCAGCTCGACGACTACGTTCTGCCACGGTTGAGGCAGCTCGACGCGCCGTTGCTCGCGGTCGTCGGCGGCTCTACCGGGGCTGGCAAGTCCACATTGGTGAATAGTCTGGTCCGCACAGTCGTCAGTCCGGCCGGCGTCCTCAGACCGACCACGCGGTCGCCCGTGCTGGTCTGCCACCCGGACGACGCGGCCTGGTTCAGCGAGAGCCACGTGCTGCCCGGCCTGTCCCGTACGACGGGCGCCACCGGCGACCACCACACGCTGCACCTAGCGCCGTCCCAGGCACTCACCGCCGGCCTGGCCTTCCTCGACGCGCCGGACATCGACTCGGTCGTCGAGGCCAACCGCGATCTGGCCGTCCAGTTGCTCGCCGCCGCGGACCTCTGGCTCTTCGTTACCACCGCCGCCCGGTATGCCGATGCGGTGCCGTGGGAACTGCTCAAGCTCGCCCAGGAACGCGGTACCGCGCTCGCGATGGTGTTGAATCGCGTCCCCGCCGGTGCCGATCACGAGGTGAGCGGCCACCTGCGCGAGATGCTCCGCGAGCATGGCGTCAAGGATCCGACGCTGTTCGTCCTGCCGGAGACCACACTGGAGGCCGGGCTACTTCCCGAGCCCGTCGTGGGGCCGTTGCAGGTCTGGTTCACCGGGCTGGCGGCGTCTGCCGAGCAGCGGGCGGCCGTCGTGCGGCAGACCCTCGACGGCGCGCTGGCCAGCGTCTGGCCACGCGCCTCCGAGCTGGCTGACGCCAGTGATGCCCAGGCCACGGCCGTTCAGGAGCTACGGTCCGCGGCGCACACGGCCTATGCCTCTGCCGTCTCGCGGGTCAGCACCGGTATCGCCGACGGCGCCCTGCTCCGTGGCGAGGTGCTCGCCCGCTGGCAGGAGTTCGTCGGTACCGGCGACCTGCTGCGGGCGCTGGAGAACCGGGTCGGGCGGATGCGCGATCGGCTCACGGCCGCCATCTCCGGCCGTCCGCCGCGGGCGGCGCAGCTCAAGGTGGCGCTCGAATCTGGACTGTCCCAGCTCATCACGTCGGCGGCCGAGCAGGCCGCTGAAGAGGCCGCCGCCGCGTGGCGTTCGCGGCCGGCCGGTGTGGCGCTGCTCAAGGAGAGTGACGAGGAGCTCGGTCGCAGCTCGCGCGCGCTCGCCGGTGAGGTGGAGCGGCTCGTGCGGGAGTGGCAGGGCGACGTGCTGGAGATGGTCCGCACCGAGGGCGCGGCGAAGCGTACGGCGGCGAGGCTTGGCGCGTACGGCGTCAACGCCAGCGGCCTGGTCGTGATGGTCGCCGTCTTCGCGAGCACCCACTTCATCCCGACCGGTCTGGAGGTCGCCGTCGCCGGCGGTACGACGGTGCTGTCCCAGAAGTTGCTCGAAGCCATCTTCGGCGATCAGGCCGTACGCCGGCTCGCCGCCAAGGCCCGCGCCGACCTGATCAGCAGGGTCGAGACCACGCTCGGAGCAGAGGAGGCGCGGTTCGCCGCCGTCCTGGAGCAGGTCGCCGCCGACGCCGAGGTGCCCACCCGGCTGCGCGCCAGCGCGATGGTCGCCGAGGCCGCGCGGAAGCGCATGGTCGAGGCTGCCGACCGGCCGGTCGCCCCGAAGGCACCGGCCCCGGAAGGTCCGGTCGACAAGTCGACGCCAGCCGATGCGCCGGCAGAACCGGGGACGGCCGCGCCCGCTGGGGCAGCGCCGGCAGATACGGAGACCGCCGCGCCCGCTGGGGCAGCCCCGGCAGATACCGAGACCGCCGCAACCGAGGAAGGGCCAGTTCCGGGCCTGCCAAAGGCGGGCGCGCCGACGGAGACCCCGGCCCCCGCCCCAGGCGCAGCGGTGAAGAAGCCGGCCAGCGCGAAGCCGGCCGACGGCGCCAAGACGGCGCCCGCCCAGAAACCGACTCCCGCAGCGACGGCACCGCGCAAGGAGCAGGAGCCAGACACCAAAACAGCCGGCCCCAAGGCAGCGGGTGCCAGCGCCGCCGACGCCGAGGTGCCCGATCCCAAGGCGGCCGATCCCAAGGCAGCGGGCCCCAGCGCCGGAGACACCAAGGCACCCGGCCTCAAGGCCACCGACCCCAAGGCCGACTCGAAGGCGGCTGATCCGAAGACGGCCGGGCCGAAGACGGCTGACCCGAAGACGGCCGGGCCCAAGGCTGCAGCGCAGCCCAGCGAGGCGAAATCGGCGCCGGCGAAGGCCGCGGCCCAACCGGCCAGGGCAACGCCTGCCCCGAAGACCGCCGCGAAGCCCGCGACCAAGGCAACGTCGCCGAAGCCCGCCGCCGGCACGAAGCGCCCTGCCACCAGCCCGGCAAGCCCGGCGACTGGCGGCCCTGCCAACGCCAGCGCGGCGAAGGGCGGGCCGGCCAACGCCAGCCCGGCAGCCGGAAGCCCGGCCAACGCCAGCCAGTCCGCGCCGGCTAAGCCTGACGTCGCGCCGAGGGCTGGCCAGAATCCAGCTGAACCGGCATCCGACGCGGCCGAGGAGGCGAACCGATGAGTCTGGTCCCCACCCGTACCCCTGAACCGGACGGCACCACCGCGCGCGGCGGTCTCGCCGTCCGGCTGCGCGCGCTGGACAAGGTCCTGAACTTCGCCGGTGACCGGGTCGAGGCGGCGCGGCTCCGCCCGGCACGGCACATCGCCCGCCGCGCCGCCGAACGGTTGGCACTCTCGGCCAACCACACGGTCGTCGCGCTCGCCGGCGCCACCGGCAGCGGTAAGTCGTCGCTGTTCAACGCGCTCGCCGGCCTGGAGCTGTCGGCGGTCGGCCTCCGTCGCCCGACGACCGGATCGCCGCACGCCTGCGTCTGGGGTCCGGAGGGCGCGGGCGAGTTGCTCGACTGGCTCGGGATACCGCGCCGGCACCAGACCGCACGCGAGAGCGCGCTCGACGCCGATTCCCAGGCCGAGCTGCGCGGTCTCGCCCTGCTCGATCTGCCCGACCACGACTCGACGGAGTTCGCGCACCGGCTGGAGGTGGACCGGCTCGTCGAGCTGGTCGACATGCTGGTCTGGGTGATGGACCCGCAGAAGTACGCCGACGCGGCAGTGCACGCCCGGTACCTGCGGCCGTTGGGCCGGCACGCTGCGGTGATCGTCGTGGTGCTCAACCAGGTGGACAAGCTCACCCCCGAGGAGTCCGCCCAGTGCCTCGCTGACCTGCGCAAACTCCTCGATGCGGACGGTTTGCACGAAGCCCGCCTGCTGGCCACGTCCACAGTGCGCGGTGACGGGCTGGTCGAGCTGCGACAGCTCCTCACCGAGGTGGTCGCGGCGCGGGAGGCGGCGGCGCAGCGGCTCTCTGCCGACCTGGACGGGGTCTCGGCCGAGTTGGCGGGCCTGACCGGTCCGGAGGCGCGGGAGGACATCGACCGGTCGGCGGTGAAACGGCTCTGCGCGACGCTGTCCGGCGCAGCTGGTGTGCCGGCGGTCGGTGACGCCGTCGAGCGCACCTACCGGCACCGCGCGCGCCTCTCGACTGGCTGGCCGCTGACTCGCTGGATCGCCCGCGTGGCCCGTCCGGACCCGCTCCGGCGGCTACACCTCGACCTGCCCCACTCCGCGGACACCGCCGAGCTGGGTCCGCCGCCGCGCACGTCGCTGGAGCAGCCGCACGCCGTACTCCAGGCGCAGGTCGAGTCGGCCGTCCGCGACCTCGCCGACACCGCCACCGACGGACTTCCGGCACCGTGGCCGGCGGAGGCTCGCCGTGCCGCCCTGGCCGACCGCGCCGGCCTGCTGGACGCCCTCGACCGCGCTGTCGGCACCACGGATCTCGGCCTGGCGAAGACCCCGCTGTGGTGGCGACTCGTGGGCTCGCTCCAGTGGCTGCTGCTGATCGCGCTGGTAGGCGGCGCCATCTGGCTGATCTCGCTCACGGTGATCGCGTCGCTCGGCTTCAGTGGGCCCGACGCGCCGCAGGTCGGCGTGCTCGGCGTACCGGCCCTGCTCGTGGTCGCGGGGCTCTTCCTCGCACCGCTCGTCGGCATGATCGCGGGCTCGGTGGCCAACCGCCGTGCACGCAAGGCCCGGGCCAAGGCCGAGGCGGCGCTCAACGACGCGGTAACCGCCGTGGCGCGGGAACGCGTGCTGGCACCCCTCCGCTTGGAGCTGCGCACGTATGCCCAGCTCAGGGATGCACTCGGCGACCTGACCCGGAACTGACGCCGCGCCGGCTCACCGCACCAGCCGCAGCCGGCGCGGTGCCAGCCCGATCGTCACGCGCTGCCCCCAGCTGAGCGTGAGGTGGTCGTGCTCGACGCCGTCGGCGAAGAGGACCAGCCGGTCGCCCTCGCTGGTGAGTTCCAGCCGACCATCGCCGCCGAGCGCACCGGCCGTGAGCGTCGCCCCGGTGGCCGGCGACGGCCAGGCCTCGCGGACGAACCAGCACAGCGTGTCCCCGGCCGGCGCCGGCAGCAGCTCGTCGGCGCGCCGATCGCGGGCGATCGAGCGACACCAGCCGGTGGCCCCTGTACCCGTGCCGACGATCACGCCTGAGGACGACTGCCGTTCGGTATGCCCGTGCGGCGTGCGCAGGACGTACCGGGCCGACTGGTGGCTGGCGTGGCCGACGTACACCTCGTTGAGTCCGGTCAGCACCTGGCCGTCGTCGAGGGTGGCGGCGACCATCGCCCGGTCCTCGTACCGCGCCTGGCCCGTCGTGACGGCGGCGAGCAGCTTGGGCAACCCCGTCGCCGGGTGCGGCACGAGGACGCCGGCGTTCCGGCCGGGTTCGGGGTCGATCCCGATGACCGGCTGCCCGTCGAGGTACTTGGCGACGTTGGCGACGAGCCCGTCCTGGCCCACCACGACGACGATGTCCTCGGGAGCGAACAGGAACCGGTCGAGGTCGGCGCGGTCGACGTGCCCGCGGCGCCAGTCGACCGGGATGTGCCCGCTAACCGCCGCTAGCGCTGACCCCAGCGCGCCATGCCGCTGCTCGACCTCGGTGAGGTCCCGGCCGCGGCCGCGAAGGTAGAACTCCGCGGCCGCGCGGGTGCCGTGCCGGGCGATCAACTCGTCCCGCTCGCTGTGCCGGGACACGACCACGACGCGGGGCGCGAGGCTCATGCCCGGTCGCCGCCGTTCGCAGTGGTCAGCTTGCTGAGCAGGCCGGTGACCACGTCCGGGGTAACCGTGAGCTGGCCGATCTCGGGGAGCTGGGTGGCCAGCTCACGAGCGGCCAGCGCGTACAGCGTGGCCTGCGGGACGCTGGCGTACGCGGCGAGCTTGGCGTGCTCGGATTCGGCCTCGGCGGCGCCGACCAGCCGGTGCGCCTCCGCGCGAGCCGCCGCCAGGGTCTGCTCGCGGGCAGCCTCGGAGTCGACCCGGATCCGGTCGGCGGCGGCCTTCTCCTCTGCCTTGCGGCGGAAGTTGGCGCCCTCCTGCGCGACGAGCTGCTCCTCGCGGCGGGCGAGCTCGATCTTGCTCTGCAGCTCGTTCTCGGCGATCGCGCGTTCCCGCTCGACGGCGAGGGCGCGCCGCTCGTACGTGGCCCGATCGGCGTCGGCCTGAACGGACTCGCGGGTCGGCGTCTGTAAGGCGCGTTCGAGCTCGGGCTCGGGTCGGATCGCCACGACCCGCACAGCGACGATCTCGACGCCGACCTCGCCAAGACGGCCGTCGGCAACCAGCGCGGCGCCGATCCGTTCGCGTACCGGCGTGACGGCCTCGGTGACTGCGGCGGTCACGGTCATGCCGGCGAGCAGATCGAGCGCGGGCTGCTGCGCCAGCTCGGCGAGCGACCCGGCGAGCTGGTCGAGCGGGGTACCGCGCCAGGCACCGGTGATCGGGTCGATGCTGAAGTCGAGGCGGGTGGACGCGGTCTCCGGGGCGGTAATGCGGTAGGTCACGGTGGCCTGGACGGTGACGTCCTGGAAGTCGCTGGTGCGGGCGTGGAAGAGGAGCGGCAACTCGCGGTCGTCGACCGGTACCTCGGACAGCACCGCGGTGATCGGCCGGAACCAGAACGTCAGCCCGGTGCCCTGGTGCCGGACGCGGCCCCGCACGAGGTGCGTGATGTGGGTGGTCGGGGTACCGCGCAGCTGGCGCAGGAACAGCCGACGCGTGATGTCTGCCATGACGTCCTCCTGTTGTATCGTCAGAGTGACGATAAAGCATTCTGGGAATTCTCGTCAACCTGAGGAGAAATCGTGCCGCACTCGCCAGCGGGGTACGACGCGACGGGATACCCGCCGTTCGCGGTCACCGTCGATCTCGTCGTCCTGACCATCCACGACGGCGCGTTCAGCGTGTTGCTGGTCCGTCGCGGGGCGGAGCCCTTCCGGGGCCGGTGGGCGCTGCCCGGCGGCTTCGTCCACGCGGACGAGGATCTCCTCGCTGCCGCCGAGCGCGAGCTCGCCGAGGAGACCGGCATCGCCGATCGGGCCGTACACCTCGAACAGCTCGCCACTTACGGCGCGCCGGACCGCGATCCGCGCATGCGCGTGGTGACGGTCGCCCATCTCGCGCTCGTGCCGCAGCCCCTCACGCCCGTCGCCGGCAGCGACGCGAGCGACGTCGAGTGGCAGCCGGTCGAACCGCTGCTGGCGCGGCCGGACGAGCTGGCTTTCGACCACGCGCACGTCCTCGCCGACGGCGTGGAGCGGGCGCGCGCGAAGCTGGAGTACTCGCCGCTGGCGACGGCGTTCTGCGCGGATGAGTTCACCGTCGCCGACCTGCGCCGGGTGTACGAGATCGTCTGGGGTACCGCGCTCGACCCGCGCAACTTCCACCGCAAGGTCACCGGGACGCCCGGATTCCTCGAACCGACCGGTCGCACGACAGCCGGTGAGCGCGGCCGTCCGGCGGTCCTGTTCCGGCGCGGCCCCGCTACCCTGCTGCACCCCGCGATGCTCCGCACGTGACGCGCATTATTTGGACGCTGTTCAAATAGCGGCCTAGTTTGGTCAGTGACCAACCTGGGAAGGACCGCGCCATGACTGATCTAGAGACGACCCTCACCGACTCTGTCCGCCGTGAGACCAGCCAGATCCTCCAGGCACGCCTGGTCGACCTTCTCGCCCTCACCCTCAACGTCAAGCAGGCCCACTGGCACGTCGCGGGCCGCACGTTCAAGCAGGTCCACGAGCAGCTCGACGAGATCACCGCCGACGTGCGCGCGTGGTCCGACGAGGTCGCCGAGCGAGCTGTCACCCTGGACGTTCCGGTCGATGGCCGGCCCGGTGCCGTCGCCAACTCTGCCGTCGGCGAGTTCCCGGCCGGCTTCCTCAGCGACGACAAGGTCGTCGACGCGGTGGCCGAGCAGATCGTGTCCGTCGTCAGCGGTGCCCGCGCCGACCTCGACAAGCTCGGCGAACTCGACCTGGTCACCCAGGATCTCGTCATCGGCATCGTCGCCGGCCTGGAGAAGCACCTGTGGATGCTCCGCGCGCAGCGGGCGTGAACTCCGCCGACGCCGAGGAACCGAGCGGCGCCTGGCCGGCGGCCGCCCCCACAGTGGACGCGGCCGGGGTTGCCGGCGCGCTCCGTGACGCCGGTCTGCGGGTCACCCAGCCGCGGCTCGCCGTCTACGGAGCGATCGCCGGCCTGGGCGGGCACCGCTCTGCGGACGAGGTCGGTCGGCACCTTCGCCACACGGGCACGCCGCTGCCTCGGGGCTCGGTCTACAACAGCCTGACGCGCTGAGCCGCGCCGGCGTCGTCATGTCCGCCGACGCCGGGCCGGGCCGCATCCTCTTCGAGGCCGCATCCGCCTGGCATCACCACTTCGTCTGCCGGGCCTGCGGCTCCGTCCGCGACGTGGAGTGCGCCGACGACGAGAAGCCGTGCCTCCGACCCGACGAACCCAGCCTCGTTGTGGACGAAGCTCAGGTCATCTTCCGGGGCCTCTGCCCGTCCTGCGCGTAGACGGTGCGCTCCCTGCGCAACTCAACGGGACGGACTACTGCGGCAGGTCCGGGAGCGCGTCGGGATCTGCGGGTGCTGGCTCGATGTCCGCAGTGTGCGGCGTCGGGAACAGCTCTGGCCGCAGGAGTTCGCTCGGCTCGACCGGCCGTGGGCGGGGCTTCGGGGGCCTGGTCACCGTCGGCCTCGGGATCGCCGGGCGCGCTGACGGTGTACCGGTCGACGGGCGCGCTGACGGTGTACCGGTCGACGGGCGCGCTGACGGTGTACCGGCCGGCCGGACCGCTGGCGTGGCCGTGGTCGCGGGCTCCGGCGAGACAGGTGGGCTCGGCGGTGCCTCGGTCTGAGCGGGGCGGGTGGCCGGCGGCCGACCCTTCACCGTCGCACCACCGCTTACCACCGCACCGGACGATCGCTGCCTGCCGCGCGCGACGGGAGTCCGACCGGCGGGGCGCTTGCCGGCCACGGAGTCCGATCGTGGCTTGCGGCCACCGCCGGAGCGGGTCGCCGATGGGCGCTTGGGCTGAGTCGTGGGCGACGCCAGGGCCTGCGGCGGCGCGATCAGCAGCGGCTCCTGCTCGACGGGATCCGCCGTGTACGGCGCCGTGACCAGCGTGGACGTGTCGACGCCGGCCTGTCCGACGTGGAGCAGGACCATCGTGGCGCCGGTCGCGAGCGCACAGAGTGCGCCGACACCGGCAAGCTGGGCGAGCCGGCGTATGCGCCGGGGCCTGTTGACTGGTCGTCCCACGGCCACCCCTTGTTCCACCAAACGTCTATTACGCCTATGGGCGGATAATGCTCGCGTGCTGGACACCATCGTCGCGGGCCGCCGCGGCGCGCACTACCCCGACGCGCCAGGCCACGTCCCCCGTTCAACCGAATTTCGGTTCGTGGGACGCGCGCACAGAGCTTGCCGTGACGGCGACATCTGCAGGTCACGCCCGTGAGACTGTGGCCCCGATCACCAATTTCCGGGCGCGTCTGCAATGCTGGAGGGGCGTTCCGACAGCCATGAGGCCAGCGGTACCGGTACACCACCCACGTGTCGGGATCGGCGGCCTGTCACCTGTAGGCGCGGAGATCCCGCGTCGACGGCACCAGCGAGGAGAGACGCATGTCCATGGGCGATCGTGCCCTGACGACCGGGGCCGACGACGGCGGTCCCGAGTTCGTCCAGTTGCTCACGCCCGAGGGCGAGCGTGTCGAGCACCCCGAGTACTCCGTCGACCTCACCGACGACGAGTACCGCGGCCTGTATAAGGACCTGGTCATGGTGCGCCGCATCGACGCCGAGGCCACCGCGCTCCAGCGCCAGGGCGAACTCGGCATCTGGGCCTCGCTGCTCGGCCAGGAGGCTGCGCAGATCGGCTCCGGCCGGGCGATGCGCCCGCAGGACATGGCCTTCCCCACGTACCGCGAGCACGGTGTCGGGTACTGCCGCGGCGTCGACCCGCTGCGCCCGCTCGGCCTGTTCCGCGGTGTCGACCAGGGCGCGTGGGATCCCCGCGAGCACAACTTCCACCTGTACACGATCGTCATCGGCGCCCAGTGCCTCCACGCCACCGGGTACGCCATGGGCGTGACCAAGGACGGCAAGGTCGGCACCGACGACGGCGAAGCGGTCATCGCCTACCTCGGTGACGGCGCCACCAGCCAGGGCGACGTCAACGAGGCGTTCATCTGGGCCAGCGTCTTCGCCGCCCCGGTCGTCTTCTTCTGCCAGAACAACCAGTACGCGATCTCCGAGCCGCTGGAGCGCCAGACCCGCATCCCGCTCTACAAGCGGGCGCACGGCTTCGGCTTCCCGGGCGTGCGGGTAGACGGCAACGATGTGCTCGCCACCCTCGCGGTCACCCGTAAGGCGCTGGACGACGCGCGCATGGGCCAGGGTCCGTCGTTCATCGAGGCGTACACGTATCGCATGGGCGCGCACACCACGTCCGACGATCCGACCCGATACCGCATCGCGAGCGAGGTCGAGGCATGGAAACACAAGGATCCGATCGCGCGGGTCCACTCGTTCCTGATCAAGCAGCAGCTCGGCGACGCGGCGTTCTTCGAGAGCGTCGAGGCCGAGGCCGACGAGTTGGCCGCCAGGCTCCGCGCCGGTTGCCTGTCGATGCCCGAGCCGCAGCCGCTGAGCATCTTCGACCACGTCTACGCCGACGGCTCGGCTGAGATCGACGAGCAGCGCGCCTCCTTCGGTGCGTACCTGGAGAGCTTCGCCGACGCGCACCCGGGAGGTGGTCACTGATGGCCAAGACGACGTTCATCAAGGCGCTCAACGCCGGCCTGCGCAAGGCGATGGAGGAGGACGAGAAGGTCCTCCTGATGGGCGAGGACATCGGCAAGCTCGGCGGCGTCTTCCGCATCACCGATGGCTTGCAGAAGGACTTCGGTGAGGAGCGGGTCATCGACACCCCGCTCGCCGAGTCCGGCATCCTCGGCACCGCGATCGGCATGGCCATGCGCGGGTACCGGCCGGTCTGCGAGATCCAGTTCGACGGGTTCGTCTACCCGGCGTATGACCAGATCGTGTCGCAGCTGGCGAAGATGCACTACCGCTCGCAGGGCAAGATCAAGATGCCGATCGTGGTGCGGATCCCGTTCGGCGGCGGCATCGGCGCGGTCGAGCACCACAGCGAGTCGCCGGAGGCGTACTTCGCCCACACGGCCGGGCTGAAGGTCGTTGCGTGCTCGAACCCGGCCGACGGGTACACGATGATCCAGCAGGCGATCCGCAGCGACGACCCGGTGATCTTCCTGGAGCCCAAGCGGCGTTACCACGAGAAGGCCGAGCTGGACCTCGACGCCGTCGACCTCGCCTCCGCTTACCCGCTGCACCAGTCCCGGATCGTCCGGGAGGGCGCCGGCTGCACGGTCGTCGCGTACGGGCCGATGGTGAAGACCGCGCTCGAAGCCGCCACGGCGGCCGAGGGGGAGCGCGACATCGAGGTGATCGACCTGCGCACCCTCTCGCCGCTCGACCTCGATCCGGTGTACGCCTCGGTGCAGAAGACCGGCCGGCTTGTGGTCGTCCACGAGGCGCCGGGCAACCTGGGCATGGGCTCCGAGGTGGCCGCCCGCGTCACCGAGCGGTGCTTCTACTCGCTGGAAGCACCGGTGCTCCGCGTGACCGGGTTCGACACCCCTTACCCTGCCGCGCGCGTGGAGGAGGAGTACCTGCCCGACCTGGACCGCGTACTCGACGCCGTCGACCGCACTTTCTCGTTCTAGGAGCTGACCCCGATGTCGCGCATCAAGCAGTTCAAGCTCCCGGATCTGGGCGAAGGGCTCACCGAGGGCGAGATCCTCAAGTGGCTGGTCGCGCCCGGTGACGAGGTGAAGCTCAACCAGCCGATCGTCGAGGTGGAGACCGCGAAGGCGGCGGTGGAGATCCCGTCCCCGTATGCCGGTGTGGTCACCGACCTGCACACCGCGGAGGGCGAGACGGTCGACGTAGGCACGCCGATCATCACGTTCGACACCGATCCCGGTGCCGGACCGGTTCCGGATGCCGCCGCACCGGGCGCTGAGACGCCGGCCGCTGAGACGCCGGCTGCCGAGGCTCCGGCCGAGGACGAGCCGGACATCGAGGCGGGCAAGATCGGCGGCGCCGCGCCGGGCGGGCGGATCGCCGTCCTCGTCGGGTACGGCCCGAAGACGGTCACCGCCGAGCGCCGGCCCCGCAAGCAGGTGGCGTCCACCGAGGCGCCGCTGGAAGATCCGGAGCTGGCGCTGCTGCCGTCGATCCCGGATTCGCTGCACTCGGCGGCGAAGCCGGTGCGCCACGGCGGTCTGGAGATGGGGCGCGCGCTGGAGCGGGCGGCCGAGGCGGCCAGTGCGCCGGTCCGAGCGAAGCCGCCGGTCCGCAAGCTGGCCCGTGACCTGGGGCTCGACCTTGCCTCGGTCCGCGGCTCCGGTCCGGGTGGGAGCATCACTCGCGACGACGTCCAGCGTGCGGCACAGTCGGCATCCGTGCCGGGTGGGCCGGCCACGGTGGCCGAACCGCACCCGATGCCGTCGGTCGCCGCGATCGCCGTCCCGGTCTGGGATGCCAGCCGTGAGCAGCGGATCCCGATCAAGGGCGTCCGCAAACTCACCGCCGAGGCGATGGTGGCCAGCGCGTTCACCGCCCCGCACGTCACGGAGTTCCTCACCGTCGACGTCACCCGCACGATGCGGGCGGTGCAGCAGCTCAAGGGCGCGCCGGAGTTCGCCGACGCGCGGGTCAACCCGTTGCTGCTGGTCGCCAAGGCCATGATCCTGGCCGTTGAGCGGCACCCGATGATCAACGCGTCCTGGGACGCCGCCGCCAGCGAGATCGTCGTCAAGGAGTACGTCAACCTCGGGATCGCCGCCGCGACGCCCCGCGGCCTGATCGTGCCGAACATCAAGGACGCCGGTCGTCTGACGCTGCGCCAGCTCGCCGACGCCCTCACGGCATTGGTCGCCACGGCGAAGGACGGCAAGACGCCGCCGGTGGACATGCAGGGCGGCACGATCACGATCACCAACGTCGGCGTCTTCGGCGTCGACACCGGCACGCCGATCCTCAACCCTGGCGAGTCGGCGATCCTGGCGTTCGGCGCCGTCCGCGAGCAGCCGTGGGTGCACAAGGGCAAGGTGAAGGTGCGTCAGGTCTGCCAGCTCGCGCTCTCGTTCGACCACCGGATCGTCGACGGTGAACTGGGCTCGAAGTTCCTCGCGGATGTGGGACGTTTCCTCAACGATCCGCAGGAGGCGCTCCTCGCCTGGAGCTAGCACGCTCAGCGACGGCCCTCGCTTCCGGTTTCGCCGGAGACGGGGGCCTTCTGCTGTGTGCGATTTGGGCGATTTCTGATGGCTATGGCCACCGAGAGTCCGGCCCACTCCCGCTGCAGGCTGTGACGGCGGTCACCTAAGGTTATTAGGTCGTTATCGAGAAAGCTCCGAAGTTCATCAGGGTGTGTGGCGCGGTTCACCGACGATTCGATGGTGAAGTGGCCTTGCGGGGTGTTTAATAGAGACAGACATCGAGGAACACCCGTTGAGGAAGAAGGAAACACCGTGAGCAGGCTGGCCGAGAAGTTCCGCACCCGTCGCAACGCTGCGCGCCGCGCGCGTGCGATCGAGCGAGCTCTGGCGCACTGCACCTCGCAGACCATGCGCGATGAGATCCTGACGATCGCGAACCGCGACTTCTGATTCCCGGTACCAGACGCCGCTCCCGCGCCTGGTACACGCTCCGAGACCCGGTAGGCCTCCCGCCTGCCGGGTCTCGCGCTGTATGGACATCTCGACACGCGCCGATGGCGGCCCCGTCGTACCGTCTGTGCATCGACCCCGGTAGCGTCCAGTCACCGTGCCGTAGGTCGGCCAACTCGGGAGGAGTCGCGATGAGCGAGGGGACGCGTCCGCCGAACGAGCCTGAGCCGAGGGACGAGACGCCCGAGGCCGGTGCTCCGCGCGCACCCGAGCCGACAGATGACGAGGCGACGCGGGTCTTCCAGCCGCCGGCCGAGCCCGACGAGGACGACGAGGCGACCCGCGTCTTCGAGCCGCCCGCCGCCCCGGAACCGCCGCGGGCGTCCGAATCGCCGCGTGCGCCCGAATCGCCGTCCGCCCCAGAACCGCCGCAAGCACAGGAACCGCCGTCGGCGCCTGAACCGCCGCGTGCCGCCGAGCCCTCCTCCGAGCCCCAGATCGAGGTCGAGCCCGAGGTCGATGACGAGGCGACTCGTGTCTTCGAGCCGCCCGCCGCCCCGGAACCGCCGCAAGCACAGGAACCGCCGTCGGCGCCTGAACCGCCGCAGGCGCCCGAGGCTTCGCCTGTCCCTGAGGCTGCGCCTGCCCCTGAGGCGCCGCAGGCCTTTGAGTCGCCGGGCGGCGCCGAGCCGTCCTCCGAGCCCGAGGTCGACGACGAGGCGACGCGCATGTTCCACCCGCCGGCCGCCCCGGAACCGCCGCAGGCCCCGGAACCGCCGCAGGACCCGGAACCGCC
>Ga0210378_10000829_pt1 | contig 16078 bp, 15 predicted proteins | sample PLM1_60_b1redo_FD_155465 | JGI IMG/M metagenome (GOLD analysis project Ga0210378, IMG submission 155465) | Groundwater sediment microbial communities from an aquifer in East River, Colorado, USA - PLM1_60_b1 redo | ecosystem: Environmental > Terrestrial > Soil > Riparian zone | place: USA: East...
ATTGGCACCTCGGACAGCTCGTGCGGGGCGCGGGTGGCGTCGCGGGCTGGAGGCTGATCGACGTCGACGACCTGGGCGTCGGTGATCCGGCCTGGGACCTGGCCCGGCCGGCCGCGCTCTTCGCCGCCGGCACGCTCGATCCCGACGTGTGGCACCGGTTCCTTGGTGCGTACCGTGCGGCCGGCGGGTGTGCGGTGCCGGTCGGCGGGGATCCGTGGCCGGCGCTGGACCTTCCCGCGCGGGCGCTCGCTGTGCAGCTCGCGGCCTCCGGGGTGGCTGACGCTGCCGACGCGGGCCGCGAACCGGACGATTTCGAGCGTGCCCTTCTGGACACGTGCCGGCGGATGATCAGCGTCGCTGGCGCGGCTGACGTATCGTGACCAACGAATATGACGTGCGGTGTAGTCGGTCGGGTGGGAGCGGAGATGAACCAGGTGTTGCAGTGTCCGAAGTGCCACGGAGTGATGCGGACCTATGACCGCAACGGCGTGCACATCGAGCAGTGCGAGCGGTGCCGCGGGATCTTCCTGGACTACGGCGAGATGGAGGCGCTGACCCGCCTGGAGTCGCAGTGGGTCGCGCAGCCGCCGCCCCAGTCCTACGGTCACGGCCAGCCCGCGTGGGGCGCGCCGCACCACGGCCACCACAAGCACAAGAGCTTCGGGAAGATGCTCTTCTCGTCCTGAGTTGCCGCTAGCGCGCCGCCCGGACGAGGTTTCCGCCGGGCGGCGCGCAGGGCACGATCGGGGTATGAGACCTCGCTTCCACCTCGCCGTCCCGGTAGACGATCTCGACGCGGCACGCGCGTTCTACGGCACCGTGCTCGGCTGTCCCGAAGGTCGTTCGGCCGGCAGCTGGATCGACTGGAACCTCTACGGTCACCAGTTCGTCACTCACCGTGCCCCGCGCCCAGCCGAGGCGCACAACCCGGTCGACGGCCACGACGTGCCGGTGCCGCACTTTGGCCTCCTGCTGCCCGTCGAGGAGTTCCACGCCCTCGCCGACCGGCTGCGCGCCGCCGGCACCGCCTTCGTCATCGAGCCGTATCTACGCTTCGCCGGCGAACCGGGTGAGCAGTGGACGATGTTCCTCCGCGATCCGGCCGGCAACGCCCTGGAGTTCAAGGCGTTCGCCGACGACGCCCAGGTCTTCGCCGTCTGATACCGGCCGTGCCCCCGGGTGACCGCTGCCCCCCGACCGATCGCGCCGGGCACTGCCGGATCGTCATCGAGCGTGACCATCGCGCACACTTTGGTCCGCCCGCAGCGAACCTCTTGACCCGCGCGCGCCGAATGCCTAGTTTGCCCGGGCCAGCGCGGGGGATCCGGATCCGCGCGTACCGCTGCTGACCTGGGGGTTCGAGATGCACGACCGTCGCATGAGGAGTCGATCGCGGGTGGCCGTGCTGCTCGTCGCCCCGCTGCTGGTGGTCGCCACGCCGGCCGTGGCGGCCGCTGCCGACCACAGCCGGGTCGTCCGGGTCAGCACCGCCGCGGAGCTGGCAGCGGCGATGGCGGCGGCGCAGCCGGGCGACACGATCCGGATGGCGGACGGCGAGTACCGCGGTGAGGCGTTCACGACGGTGTCCGGTACGCCGAGCAGGCCGATCACGCTGGTTGGCTCCCGTCGCGCCGTCATCGTCAACGACTGGTTCGAGCAGCCGACGACGCCCTGCCCGTCCGGCCACACCGGGTACGGCGTGTGGCTCGACGGCGCCAGCCACTGGCGGCTCCACGGCTTCACCGTCGCCGACTCGAAGAAGGGGATCGTCGTCGACCGGGCCAAGGACGTGATCATCAGCGGCGTCTCGGTCCACCACACCGCGGACGAGGCGGTGCACTTCCGGCGCAGCACGACGGACAGCGCGATTATCGGCTCCACGATCCACACCGCCGGCCTCGTGCAGCCCGGCTTCGGCGAGGGCGTCTACATCGGATCGGCGTACGGCAACTGGCGCTGTCACGGCCAGGACGGCGGCCCGGACGCGAGTAACCGGATCCGGGTGATCGGCAACCGGTTCGGCCCGAACATCGCCGCCGAACACATCGACATCAAGGAAGGCACGACCGGTGGCCAGGTCATCGGCAACGTCTTCGACGGCCGTGGCCTGACCGGGAAGAACTCCGGCGACAGCTGGGTGGACGCAAAGGGCAGCGACTACCTGTTCGTGGGCAACGTCGGCACGTACCGGCCTTCCGAGGGCTCGGTGTTCACGCACGGGTACGAGACGCACGAGCAGTACAACCTCGGGTACGGCTGCGGGAACGTCTTCCGCGGCAACCTCTCGCATCTGGCCGGTGTCGGCGGCTACGCGGTCAACGTGACCAACCAGGACCGGTGCGCCGGCAACCCGAACGTCGTCTACAACAGCAACCTGGTGTTCGACGCCGTCGAGGGGCTGACCAACATCCCGATCACGCCGGAGCCGGGCCACCCCTAGCGGGAGGCTCCGGGCACGGCTTAGGTTAGGCGCGCGCCTACGTCAGGGATCCGGGCCGAGGACGACGCCGGCCACCGGGACGTAGGGTCGGGCCATGGACGCGCTGCTGAAATCGACCGCTGACCGGGCGATCCGCTACCTCGACGGGCTGGCCGAGCGGCCCGTCGCCCCGACTGCCGAGGCGGTGGCTGCCCTCGGGCGGTTCGACCAGCCCCTGCCGGAGTTGCCCGCTGATCCGGAGGCCGTCGTCGCGCTGCTGGATGAGCTCGGCTCGCCGGCCACCGTTGCCACCGCCGGGCCGCGCTTCTTCGGCTTCGTCATCGGCGGGGTGCTGCCGGCGTCGCTCGCCGCGCACTGGCTCGCGGCCGCCTGGGACCAGAACACCGCGTTCTCCGACTTCACACCGGCCACCGCACTGCTCGAGCGGATCAGCCTGGGCTGGCTGGTGAGCCTGCTCGGCCTGCCCGCCGGTACTGGCGCAGGCTTCGTCACCGGCGCCACTGTCGCCAACCAGACCGCGCTGGCGGCCGCCCGGCACGCGGTGCTGGAGCGTGCCGGCTGGGACGTCGAGGCCGACGGGCTCTTCGGGGCTCCTGCGGTCACCGTCGTGGTCGGCGCTGAGGCGCACCCGTCGCTGTTCAAGGCGCTCGGACTGCTCGGCTTCGGCCGGCGCCGCGTGGTCACCGTCCCAGCCGACAAGCAGGGCCGGCTGCGTCCCGACGCGCTGCCGGCGCTGGAGGGCCCGACCATCGTCTGCGTACAGGCCGGCAACGTGAACACTGGTGCGATCGACCCGGTGCGGGAGATCTGCGGCCGGGCTCACGAGGCCGGCGCGTGGGTCCACGTGGACGGCGCCTTCGGGCTGTGGGCGGCCGCGGCGCCGTCACTGCGGCACCTCACCGGCGGGATCGCCGACGCCGACTCGTGGGCCACCGACGCGCACAAGTGGCTGAACACGCCGTACGACAGCGGCCTCGCGTTCGTGCGCGACCCCGAACATCTGCGGGCTGCGATGGCGGTCAGCGCCGAGTATCTGCCGCCGTCGGGCGGAGCCCGAACGCCGTCGGAGTACACGCCGGAGCTGTCGCGACGGGCCCGCGGCATCGAGGTATGGGCCGCGCTGGCGTCCCTCGGGCGGGACGGCGTCGCTGACCTGATCGAGCGGAACTGCCGGTTCGCCCGGCGGTTCGCCACGGGACTTGCCGACGCCGGGTACCGGATCCTCAACGACGTGGTCCTCAACCAGGTGCTGGTGTCCTTCGGCGACGCGGAGACGACGGCGCGGGTGATCGCGGCGCTCCAGGCCGACGGCGTCTGCTGGTGCGGCGGCACGGTGTGGCACGGCGAAGCGGCGATGCGGATCAGCGTCTCCTCGTGGGCGACCACCGACGCCGACGTGACCCGCAGCCTGGAATCCATGCTCCGGGTCGCGGCGGCCGAGACGTCACACGGCTGATGCCACGACCTCGAACCGCCGGCGCGGCGTGGCCCCAACCCCGGACAAGTCACGCGTAGGAGGCGACGAAGCGGTCCAGGCAGCGCTCGGCGATCGCGGTGATGGTCAATGACGGGTTCGCGTTGCACGTCGAGCCGGGCAGGAGCGCGCCGTCGATCACGTACAGGTTCTGGTACCCGTACGCCTTGCCGTCGAGGTCACACGCCTTGCCCATGACCATGCCGCCGAGCGGATGCCACGTCACCCGCGAGCCGAGATCCTGGCCCCGGTCGTAGATGGGAAGGCCGTTGAACAGCCGCCCGTACCTTCCCTCGGTCTCCCACCAGAGCCGGGTCACCAGATCCCGGCCGGCCTTGTCGGCGCTGGTTTCCATCTCCCGGTACGGCCAGTGGATCCGGGCCTTGCCGGTCGCTACGTCGTACCGGATCTCGCCGCGCGCCGGCGTGATCGACTTGACCAGGTGCGCCATGTTCGTGTTGCCGAGCCAGGTGGGCCACGGCGCAGCCTCCCAGGCCATGGTCGTCTCGGCGTACGGGTTGGCGTCGTCGTAGAACTGGGCGACGCCCGGCCCACCCTGGCGGTTGCCGACGTCCCGCGTCAGGTTGGTGCGGAAGACGAGGAAGTCGCCGTTGTTGCCGAGGCCCTTGCCGACCTGGTCTGACAGCCGGGTGAGCCAGCCTTTGGCCTTCGCGGCGGCCAGCAGCGAGGTGGTGAAGACCGAGCCGGCGGCCATGAAGAGCAGGTCGCAGCTGACGGTCTTCGTGGCGAGCACGGTGCCGGTGTCGTCGATCTGGCGTACCCGCAGCTCGAAGCGGTCCTGATCGGCTATCTCGCGGACCTCGGTCACCTCGTGCAGCGGCAGGATCGTGACGTTGCCGGTGGCGGTGGCGCGGCGCAGGTAGTTGCGGTCGACGCTGTTCTTAGAGCCGGAGTTGCTGCCATAGGGCCCCTCGCCGATCGAGTGCCCGCCCGGGCGCAGCCCTGCCAGTTCGTCGCGGATCACGTCCCAGTCGACGAGGAACGGGATCCGTTCGGCGGTCTTGCCGAACTGCCGGATGTAGTCGAGCCACGCACGGGCGCCCTTGTACTGCGGGTGGGCGAGGATGTCGTCCGGGATCGTGGAGACGCCGAGTTCGCGCCGCGCGCGGGGCCAGTAGACCTCGTTGAGCTCGTCGTAGTCGATCCCCGCCGGGTACACCGACTGGAATCCCGAGCGCCGTGGCTGCGGCATGAACGTGCCGATCACCAAGGACCCGCCGCCGACGCCGACACCGGCGATCGCGTCGATGCCGTCGCCGGGGATCCGGTCGATCAGGCCGGCGTACCGGGGGATCGTCACGTGCTTGTTCGCGCCGATGTACGGGTGATCGCTGAACCAGGCGGCTCGGCCGTCCGGCTCGTTGATCGTGCAGAACGTCGTGCCGGCCTCGTTCACGTCCCAGCGGCGGCCGCGCTCCAGCACGGTCGTCTGGACGCCGGCCTGCCCGAGTCGCAGCGCGGCCACCGCCCCGGCGAAGCCGCTGCCGATCACCACCGCGGTCTTGCCGGCGAGGCGCGGGACAGCGCCGAAGGCGGCCAGCGCGCCGAAGCGGCCGAGTGCGCCGCTCGCGACGGCGGCCCCGGCGCCCACGGCGGTGACCCGGAGGAAATCGCGACGGGTGGGTCCTTGCGTTCCTGCGGCCATGGGACGCACCCCTTCCGGGGAAACAAGCAAGCACTTGTTACGCGAGTGTTACGCAGAATCCCTCCGCGCCGCCGCCGCTGTCAACAACACGTTCCACTTCCGGCGCGCCCCAGAGTCGACGGGGCAGGCCCAGAAAGAAACTAGAACACGTTGCAGAAATGAGTGCCGGGTCCCTAGACTCGCTGCCATGCGGACGCGGTTGGCGGACATGTTCGGGTTGGAGTTGCCGCTCTTCGCCTTCAGCCACTGCCGGGACGTCGTCGCCGCGGTGAGCCGCGCTGGCGGGCTCGGGGTCCTCGGCGCCCTCTACTTCACGCCCGAGGAGCTGGAAACCGAGCTGGCCTGGATCGACGAGCATGTCGACGGGCGGCCGTACGGGGTGGACGTCGTGATGCCCGCCTCGTCCGTGAGCGTGGACGGCGCGGACGATCTGGAGGCGCGGCTGGAGGAGATGATCCCCGCCGCCCACCGCCAGTTCGTCGCCGAGACGCTCGACCGGTTCGGGGTGCCGCCGCTGAACGGCGACGCGCCGCAGGGCCGGCACCTGCTCGGCTGGACCGACGCCACCGCACGGCCCCAGGTCGACGTGGCCCTCGCGCACCCGATCGCGCTGCTCGCCAACGCACTCGGCCCGCCGCCGGCCGACATCGTCGCTCGCGCGCACGAGCAGGGCGTGAAGGTCGCCGCGCTCGCCAGCAGCGCCCGGCACGCCCGGAAGCAGGTCGAGGTCGGGGTCGACATCGTCGTCGCGCAGGGCACCGAGGCAGGCGGGCATACGGGCGAGATCGCCACGATGGTGCTCGTCCCGGAGGTGGTCGACGCCGTAGCGCCGACCCCCGTGCTCGCCGCCGGCGGCATCGGCCGGGGTCGCCAGATGGCCGCTGCGATGGCCCTCGGCGCCGAGGGCGTCTGGACCGGCTCGCTCTGGCTCACCGTCGCCGAGGCCGACAGCTCACCGGTGCTGCGCGAGAAGCTGCTCGCCGCCACCTCGCGCGACACCGTGCGGTCGCGGTCGATGACCGGCAAACCAGCCCGGATGCTGCGCACTGCCTGGACCGACGCCTGGGAGGCCGAGGGCTCACCCGGCACGTTGCCGATGCCGCTCCAGTTCATGCTCACCGCCGAGGCGTTCCAGCGGATCCAGCGGGCACAGAACCCGGAACTGGTCGGCATGCCGGTCGGCCAGATCGTCGGCGCGATGAACGACGTCCGTCCGGTCCGGGACGTGGTCTTCGCGCTGGTCGAGGAGTACCTGGCGGCCGTCGAGCGGCTCAACACGATCACGGGAGGTCAGGCGTGACGGGCAGCCTCGTGCAGGCGCACGTGCTGGAGTTCCCGGGCGGGTACCAGCGCTCGCTCGGCCCGGTCGTGGGGCGCTACCTCACCGGCCTGCGGGACGGGCGGTTCCTCGGCGTGCGGACGCCGTCCGGCCGCGTCCTGGTGCCGCCCACCGAGTACGACCCGGACACCGGCGAACCCGTCGGCGAGGAGTTCATCGAGGTCGGTCCCGCCGGCACGGTCACGACATGGGCCTGGGTCAGCCAGCCGCGCCCCAAGCATCCGCTCGACCGCCCGTTTGCGTGGGCGCTGATCCGGCTGGACGGCGCCGACACCGCGTTATTGCACGTCGTCGACGTCGCCAAGGAGAGCGCCGTCCACACCGGAATGCGCGTCCAGGCCCGGTGGCGGGACGAGCGGGTCGGCCACGTTCTCGACGTCGAGTGCTTCGTCCCCGAGGAGCCCGGGAATCAGGTGGCGGCGCCATGAGCGAACCGGTGACCATGATGACCGCGCCGATCCGGCTGGAGTACCGGATCAATGCCGGGCCGACCCGCTCGGCGTTCCTGCGCGCGCTCACCGAGGGACGGATCGTCGGCGCCCGCTGCGGTACCTGCGGGAAGGTCTACCTCCCGCCGCGCGGGGTGTGCCCCGTCGACGCCACGCTGATCTCCGACTGCGTCACGCTGCCGCACACCGGCACGGTCACCACGTTCTGCGTCGTCAATATCAAGTTCTCGCCGCGTGCGCCGGAGCTGCCGTACGTCTGCGCGCAGGTCCTGATCGATGGCGCCCACACGCCGCTGTTCGGTCTGGTCGCCGGGGTGGCCGCGCGGGAGGTGCGGATGGGGATGCGGGTCCGGGCGGTGTTCGTGCCGCCGGAGGAACGCGGCCCGACGCTGGAGAGCATCAAGTGGTTCGAGCCCAGCGGCGAACCGGACGCTCCCTTCGACGCCTACCGGGAGTACCTGTGACCGCCGCGCGAGCGGAGGGAGCGCCATGAGAGCGGTGGCCGTCGTGGGGTTCGCGCAGGCGCTGTATGCGGCGGGGGAGACAGACAAAGGCGTGGTGGAGCTCCTGAATCCGGTCGTGACGGCGGCGCTTGCCGACGCCGGTCTGCGGCGGGAGGAGGTCGGCTTCACCTGTTCGGGCAGCTGCGACTACCTGGCCGGCGCCCCGTTCTCCTTCGTCGAGGCGCTGGACGCGGTGGGCGCGTGGCCGCCGATCCAGGAGAGCCACGTCGAGCAGGACGCGGCGTGGGCGCTGTACGAGGCGTGGGTGCGGCTGCAGCACGGCGATGTGGACACGGCGCTCGTCTACGGGTACGGCAAGAGCTCGCTCGGCGACGTCACCGAGATCGCGACGCTCCAGCTCGACCCGTACTATCTCGCGCCGCTCTGGCCGGACGCCGTGTCAGTCGCGGCGTTGCAGGCCCGCGCGTACCTGGAGGCCACCGGCCGCAGCGAGGCGGACCTCGCCGAGGTGGCCGCGCGGAGCCGGCGTCACGCCCGGACTAACCCGCACGCGCTGGCAGCCGGCGGCGACGACCCGCCGGCACCCGTCTCGCCGCTGCACGCCGCCGACTGCCCGCCCATCACCGACGGCGCCGCGGCGATCGTCCTCGCGGCGGGCGATCGGGCCCGCGAGCTGACCGGCCGTCCTGCCTGGATCACCGGTATCGACCATCGCATCGAGGCCCACGCACTCGGCGTCCGGGACCTCACCCGGTCGGCGTCGACGATCCAGGCGGCGGCCGTGGCGGGGCTGGGTACCGGGCCGGTCGACGTCGCCGAGGTGCACGCCTGCTACAGCCACGAGGAGCTGATCCTGCGCGACGCGCTCGGGCTGGGCGACGACGCCGTGGTGAACCCGTCCGGCGGCCCGCTCGCCGCGAATCCGGTGATGGCCACCGGGTTGATCCGCATCGGCGAGGCGGCGGCGCGGATCCGCAGCGGCGACGCCGGCCGGGCGGTCGCTCACGCCAGTTCCGGTCCGTGCCTGCAACACAACCTCGTGGCCGTACTGGAGGCGTGATGGGCAACCGCTGTGCCGTCGTCGGCGTCGGGCAGACCGAACACCGCGCCGCCCGAGGGGATGTGTCGATCGCCGGGCTGGTACGGGAGGCGGCGCTGCGGGCGCTCGCCGACGCCGAGCTGACCTTCGCCGACATCGACGCGGTGGTGATCGGGAAGGCGCCGGACATGTTCGAGGGCGTGATGATGCCCGAGCTGTACCTCGCGGACGCCCTCGGCGCGGCGGGCAAGCCGATGATGCGCGTGCACACGGCGGGCAGCGTTGGCGGTTCGACCGCGCTGGTCGGCGCCAGCCTGATCCAGGCCGGGGTCCACGAGCGGGTGCTGGTCTGCGCGTTCGAGAAGCAGTCCGAGTCGAACGCAACCTGGGCGCTGACCGTCAGCCAGCCCTTCCAGGCGCCGCTGGTGGCCGGCGCGGGCGGCTACTTCGCGCCGCTGATCCGCGGGTACATGCGGCGGTCGGGCGCGCCGGACCACGTCGGCATGGTGGTCGCCGTGAAGGACCGCGTGCACGCGTTGCGCAACCCGTACGCGCACCTGAAGATCCCGAACATCGACCTCGCGATGGTCGAGGCGTCGCCGATGCTCTGGGAGCCGCTGCGCTACCTCGAGACATGCCCGTCCTCCGACGGTGCCTGCGCCATGGTGCTGACCAGCGAGGACGCCGCCCGCCAGGCCCCGCGCCCCCCGGCGTGGGTGCACGGCGCCGCGATGCGCAGCGAGCCGACGATGTTCGCCGGCCGCGACCAGATCAATCCCCGGGCCGGCCGGGACTGCGCCGCCGAGGTGTACCGGCAGGCCGGTATCGAGGATCCGCGTCACGACCTTGACTGCGCCGAGGTGTACGTGCCGTTCAGCTGGTTCGAGCCGATGTGGCTGGAGAACCTGGGGTTCTGCGCCGACGGTGACGGCTGGAAGCTCACCGAACTGGGCGCCACGGCGGCCGGCGGCGACATCCCGTGGAACCCGTCGGGCGGGGTGCTCTCGACCAACCCGATCGGCGCGTCCGGACTGCTGCGCTTCGCCGAGGCCGCCCAGCAGGTGCGGGGTCAGGCGGGCGAATGCCAGGTGGACGGGGCCCGGCGCGCGCTGGGGCACGCCTACGGTGGCGGGTCCCAGTTCTTCGCGATGTGGGTCGTCGGGAGGGAGAAGCCGTAGGCGGTATCGGGAACAGGTTCTCGATCGGAAGGAATGTGGCACTTCTCATTGATCCAGCCACTTGACAGATTCAGGACGACGCCCTCTGGTAACTCGCCTGTAACGCGTTCTATCCTGAGGCGCTCACTTCGTACCGAGCAAGCGCTCGGTTGCCAAGAAGGGATGCGCCATGCGACGTCCCATCGTCGTCCTGGTCCTCGTCGGGCTGGGCTGCTTCCTGATCGGGCTCGGCGTGCTGGCCCGGTACTACATCTTCCCCAACCTCGCCGTGCTGCCGCTCGACCGGTACGAGAAGACCGAGTCGCGCGCCACCGACGCCACCTACGTCGACCGGACCACCGGCGCCCAGCGCACCGGCCGCGACCTCATCGCGGTCAACACGATGCGCGGCGACGTGTCGGGCAGCAACGACGACGTCGCCGTCTGGGAGAGCCTGACCTGGACTCGCGACGCCGAGACGGGCGCCGACGTGAACTTCTACGAGACCGTCGTCGCGATGGACCGGCACACTGGCGAGGCGCTGGCCTGCTGCGGACACCACGTCGAGGGCGTCCATTATCTCCCGCGCTCCGGCCTCGCCTACCAGTGGCCGTTCTACAGCAAGAAAACCAGCTACCCGTACTACGACGAGGCGCTCCGCAAGACGTACCCGATGTCCTACCAGCGCACCGAGGAGTTGTTCGGGCTCACGGTGTACCGGTTCGAACAGCACATCGAGCCGACGCTGGTGGGGCCGCAGCCCGTACCGGCGTCGATGGTGGGCAAGTCCGGCACCGGCATGGTCGACGCCGAGCGGTGGTACGCGATGGACCGGACGTTCTGGGTCGAGCCCCGCAGTGGCGTCATCGTCAAGGCCGGCAACCACCGGCGCGAGACGCTACGGGTGGACGGGGAGGACGCGCTCACCCTGTTCGACGCCAACATGGTGCTGACGGACAAGGACTCCCGCCGGATCGTCCGGGAGGCGGCCGACGCGCGGGTGCAGATCGGGCTGCTCCACACCGGCGCGTTCTGGGCGGGGCTGCTACTCGGCCTGCTCCTGATCGCCTTCGCCGGCGTGCTGATGCTGAGGCGCGCCGTCGAGGAGCCCGTCGCCGAGCCGGAACGGGTGCCCGCAGCGGTGCCCTAACCGCCGCCGCCCCCGGTCTGGGCGACATGTTGGTCGCTATAGCCGCCAACATGTCGCCCAGTTGGCGGCCTGGAACTCTCCCAAGCAAGCGATTGGTCGGGTAGGCTCGGCGGACCAAGCTATCGGCGCTCGCACAGGGGGAGTCGTGAAGTTCTCGATCTTTCTCAACCCGCAGATTCCCGGCTCCGGCAACGGTCCGGAGGGCGCGGCGCGCCGTCCGATCGGCCGTGACACCGAGTCCTACCAGCGCCTTCTCGACGAGGTGCGGGAGATCGCCGTCCTCGGCGACCAGGCGGGCTACCACGCGCTGATGCTCACCGAGCACCACTTCCACTCGGAGGGCTTCGAGTTCTCGGTCAACCCGCTGATGGTCTTGGCCGACCTCGCGGCGCGCACCGAACGGATCCTGCTCGCCCCGCTCGGCCTGGTGCTCCCCACCTGGGATCCGATCCGCGCGGCTGAGGACGTGGCCCTGCTCGACCAGTTCTCCAAGGGCCGGGTGCGGCTCGGGGTGGCCCGTGGCTACCAGACCCGGTGGGCCAACACGCTGGGACAACGCTGGAACACCGGCGCCACGGCCAGCGACGGCTCGCGCACCGACGACCGCAACTTCGACGTCTTCGGCGAGATCCTCAAGATCATGAAGATGGCCTGGACGCAGGAGACGGTCCGGTACCAGAGCGAGGTGCTCGGCGGTTGGAGCGTGCCGTACCCGTACGACGGCGTCACTGACTGGCCCGCCACGAGCTGGACCCGCAAGTTCGGCGCCCCAGCCGAGCTGGACGAGGACGGCAAGGTCGTATCCGTCTCGGTGTGCCCCCGGCCGTACCAGAACCCGCACCCGGAGCTGTGGCAGCCGTTCACGATCAGTGACCGGTCGATCCGGCGGTGTGCGGAGGAGGACATCCTTCCGTGGATCTTCGTGCCGCGGCCCGAGGATCTGCAGGCGAAGTGCGAGCTGTATCAGGCCGAGTGCGCGAAGAACGGCCGTGAGTACGCGCTCGGCCAGCACACGGGCGTGCTCAAGGTGGCGATGATCGGCGACAGTGCCGAGGACCTGATGACCAAAGGCGCCGCCCGGATGCTGCCGGACTTCATCGAGTTCTTCGGCCCGTTCGGCTACCTGGAGGTCATGCGCACCAAAGCCGACGATCCGGACCGTCCGGTCGGCCCGAAGCGCGCGTCGTTCCAGCGGATGGTCGACGTCGAGCTGGCGCTGGTCGGCACGCCGGACGACATCAAGCGCGGCATCGACCGCATGCTCAAGCGCGTGCCCGACCTGGAGTGGTTCGGCCTGTTCATGCAGGGCCAGCAGGGCGTGGCGCCGATCGACGAAGTCAAGCGCCAGCTGGAGCTGTTCGCCGAGCACATCATCCCCGAGTACGCCGACTGATGCCGTTCTTCGACGCGGGCGACGCGCGGCTCTTCTACACCGACGAGGGTGCGGGGGAGCCGCTGTTGCTCGTGCACGGCTGGGGGGCGGACTCGCACGAGTGGGACTGGCACGTTGACGCTCTCGCCTCCCGGCACCGGGTTCTCGCGGTCGACCTGCGCGGACACGGGCGCTCCTCGGCTCCGGCGCACGGCAACACCCCGCCCGCGATGGCCGCCGACCTGGCGCGGTTCCTCGACGGGCCGGTGACCGCCGTCGGGCACTCGATGGGCGCGCAGGTGGTGAGCATCCTGGCCGTCGAGCATCCGGAGCTGGTGCGGGCGGTGGTGGCGGTCGACGCGGGGTATGGCGTACTTCCCGCCGTCAAGCCGTACCTGTCCCAGGTAATCACGGCGCTCGCGGGCGAGGATCCCCTCGGCGCGGCGCTGGCGATGGAGGAGTGGTGCTTCACGCCCGACACGCCCGCCGTCGTGCGTACCGGGCACCGGCGGCGGGTCGCGGGTACCCCTGCGCACGTGTTGGCCCAATGCCTGGCCGGCGTGTTCACCGATCCCGGCGCGTTCGGGTTCCGCCCGGCCAGCGAGGCGTACCTGGCGCAGCGGAGTTGCCCGGTGCTCAGCATCTGGGCCGATCCGGAGCGCGCCCGCTGGGAGGAGTCGCTGCTGGCGCACCCGGCGTCGCGCGTACTCACCTGGCGCGGCGCGGGTCACTACCTGCACGAGGAGCGTCCGGACGAGTTCCTGGCCGCCGTGAACAGTTGGCTGACAGAAGGGGCGGTGCTCGATGGGACGGCTTGACGGCAAGGTCGCGCTGGTCACCGGTGGTGCGCGCGGCATGGGGGAGGCGCACGTGCGGCGGTTCGTCGCCGAGGGCGCCGAGGTCGTGTTCGGCGACGTACTCGACACCGAAGGTAAGGCCGTCGCCGACGACATCGGCGCCGGTTGCCGCTACGTCCACCACGACGTGACCAGCGCCGATGACTGGTCCGCGGCGGTGGAGGCGGCCACCGAGACCTACGGCGGGCTGCACGTACTCGTGAACAACGCGGGCATCCTGCGCTTCGGCTTCATCGCCGACAGCACGGTCGAGGACTTCCGGCGCGTGCTGGAGGTGAACCTGGTGAGCCAGTGGCTCGGGATCCGGGCGGTCATCCCGGCGATGACCGGCGGCGGCTCGATCATCAACATCTCCTCGATCGAGGGGTACATCGGCGCGGCCGGGCTGTCGGCGTACAGCGCGAGCAAGTTCGGGATCCGGGGGCTGACCAAGGCGGCCGCGCGGGAACTCGGCGAGCACGGCATCCGGGTCAACTCGATCCACCCCGGCGGCATCGTCACGCCGATGGTGCTCGACGCCGGCCCGGAGATGTGGAAGCACGTCGACGCCAAGGCCTTTCTCGCCCAGTTGCCGATCCGCCGGTTCGGGCAGCCGGACGAGATCGCGCAGCTGGTCGTCTTCCTCGCCTCCGACGAGTCGTCGTACTGCTCGGGCTCGGAGTTCGTCGCCGACGGCGGCATGCTGACAGGAGCGGGGTACTAGATGAAGTTCTGGAACGCGGTCGCCTTCCTCCGCACCGAGCAGCTTCTTGCCGTGGCCCGCGCCGCCGATGCCTGCGGGTACGACGCGCTCGCGCTCTCCGACCACATCTTCTACGCCGAACAACTCGACTCGCCGTACCCGTACACCGCCGACGGCCGCCCGTTCTGGAAACCGGACACGGACTGGCCCGATCCGTGGGTGACGATCGGCGCGCTCGCCGCCGTGACCGAGCGGATCCGCCTCGCCACCAACGTCTACGTCGCGCCCGCCCGCGACCTGTTCACCGTCGCCAAGCTGGTCTCCACAGCGGCTGTGCTGTCGCACGGCCGGGTGGTGCTCGGCGTCGGGGCCGGCTGGTGCGCTGAGGAGTTCGCCCAGCTCGGGCAGGACTTTGCGCGCCGGGGCCGCCGGCTCGACGCGATGGTCGGGGCGCTCCGGGCGCTGTGGGCGGGCGGCCCGGTCGAGTGGCACGACGAGTTCTTCGACTTCGCGCCGCTCCGGATTTCCCCGGTGCCAGGAGCACCCGTGCCGATCCACGTCGGCGGCGACAGCGAACCGGCGCTGCGCCGGGCCGCGCGGCTGGGCGACGGTTGGATCGGCAACCGGTTCTACACCGCCGACGAGGCCGACGCTGTTCTCGCCCGCCTGCACCGGCACCGCGCCGACGCCGGCCGTCTCGACGCCGACTTCGAGATCACGCTGGCGCTCGCCGTCGAGCCCGACCCGGCGGTGTACCGGCGGTACGAGGACCAGGGCGTGACGGCCGTCCTCTGCGCTCCGTGGATGGCGCCGCCGACGAACGGCCACGCGTCGAAGCTCGCCGCCCGGATTGCCGCGATCGAGGAGTTCGCCAACCGCGTGATCACCCGCGTCTAACGCCCGCCGCCGCGCGCCCCGCTCCGTTGAGTTGTGGAGTTTCGAGGGTCGCGGGGGCCGCGACACCCTCGAAACTCCACAACTCGGTGGGTGTCTCGGTGGGTGTCTCGGTGGGTGTGAGGTACCAGCGGCGGCCCTCCGGCCAAACGGTCGTTTGCTACGTTGGCGGCGGGGGAGAGGGGGCGGACCGTGATCGAGGCGAGCAACGAGCAACAACGCGCCGCATGGGCGGCCGGCGTGCTGCCCGAGGTGGAGCAGGTTCGGCCGGGGCTGTGGTCGATCCCGGTGCCGATCCCGATGACCGGCCTGCGGTATGTGCTGGTCTACGCGCTGGAGTTGCCTAGCGGGGTCGCCGTGATCGACGCCGGCTGGAATACCGAGGACGCCTGGGACGCGCTGGTCGCCGGCCTCGCCGTCGCCGGGTACGCGCCGGGCGACGTCCGGGCGGTGATGGTGACCCACATTCACCCCGACCACTACGGGCTGGCAGGCCGGCTGCGCGAGGTGTCCGGTGCCTGGGTGGGCCTCCACCCGGCCGACGCGGCGCTGGTGCCGAGCCGGTATGTCGACATCGACGCGCTGCTGGACGAGAACCGGCTGCTGCTGGAGCGGATCGGCTGCCCGCCCGAGGAGGCCGGCCTCGCCGAGGTGTCGATGCACGTACGCGCGTTCGTGAAGGTGGCCGGCCCGGACCGGCTGCTGCAGGACGGCGACCGCGTCGATCTCCCGGGCTGGGACCTGCGTGCACTCTGGACGCCGGGCCACTCGCCGGGCCACCTCTGCTTCGTCGACGAGGAGCGCCGCGTCCTCTTCTCCGGCGACCACGTCCTGCCGCGGATCACCCCGAACATCTCCGTGCACCCGCAGCAGCGCCCCAACCCGCTCGCCGACTACCTGGAGTCGGTGGCCAAGGTCGGGCGGCTCGACGTCGGCGAGGTGCTGCCAGCGCACGAGTACCGGTTCGCTGATCTGGCCGGTCGCCTGGCCGAGGTCACCGAGCACCACGCGCAGCGCCTCATCGAGATCGAGAAGGAACTCGCCGCCACGCCGGGCTCCACCTGCTGGGAGCTGAGCACCCGGCTGACCTGGTCG
>Ga0210378_10000830_pt1 | contig 16078 bp, 17 predicted proteins | sample PLM1_60_b1redo_FD_155465 | JGI IMG/M metagenome (GOLD analysis project Ga0210378, IMG submission 155465) | Groundwater sediment microbial communities from an aquifer in East River, Colorado, USA - PLM1_60_b1 redo | ecosystem: Environmental > Terrestrial > Soil > Riparian zone | place: USA: East...
CTTGAAGAGATAGCAGATAATAGCTTTGCAAGATGGAGATGCGATCCCCCTTATAATCACAAAACCGCCAAAGAAATGTACAATACTTCACTTCCTGACACGTGCAAATTACTAAAAGCTGGAGCTAGAGTGTGTAACAGCGGTTCACTTATGTTTCTGTTATTGGGGCCACAGAACTATCAGTCGCACCCGAAAGGTGTTAAGAGAATCGGCTTTGTTGCAATTACTGTAGTTCCAAACAACGAACTAAGAGCTTTGAACATTTATTACAAGTTTTAGGTCTGACTGCTAACTAAAACCTCTTTTTACAAGAGATATCAGCTAAGCTATTAGAATGGCGACGTGGGGACAAGACTAGCGACACCGTCTTGGACTCCATATTAGCCCAAGCCTACACTAAATTTTCACCTAAATGAGAGGTTATAGCAAGCACAAGTTTTAATTTCATAAACTGATAATATAAGAACGTGCCTAAACTCACCCATGCGGAACAATAACAATAACAATAGCAATAGCAAAAGGGTTCGTATGAAGCATAATAAACGAACAAAGTCAGAAAGTGTGTATATCAATGCTATAATTCAGAATCTTTCCTTGCAAAGACTGACAGATCAAGAGATTGTTGATCATCTTCATAATGAAAAGCAAATCGAGATTGCACGAAGCACGGTAACAAACACAAGAAACCGTATGGAAAAAGAATCTGCGAAATGGTACACAGAACTAAAGCAATCCACAAGCAAGTATATTGCTGCCTACAAACAAAGAATAGATTCCCTATTTTCTTATCAAAAGAAACTGCATGAAATCATTGCTGCTACTAAAAGGGATGAAGTAAAGATTAGAGCAATATCAGAATTACACGCTATTGAAATAGATGTATTTAATCTATGGAAGCAGTTACCTAATCTAGATATAGATATAGTAAACTCATCCAAGCAAGAACAACCATCCATAATAGAAGAGTCAGGCATATTCACTGAAGAAGATCTCAATGGACTTGAAAATGAACCTCTCTCCCATCCAGATCCAGCGGCAGGTTATTGTTGGCATGGTTACATTCGATGCGATGGCTGCAAACGATGGTTTAACGGCGAAGCGCTATTAAAATATCATAAGAAAAGAAATAACAATACTAGTATTTGTTCAATACCGAATATCGATTATCCTTCTTCTGTTGCTTCTGTTGTTGATGATGATGTTGTTAGTGACTTTGGTAAAAACGAAGTCGGAAATTCAAAATCAAGCACAAATTGAGGATTTAGAAAAAGAATTGCAGTTTAAAGAGCACGCACCGACGTTCATTCGAATCATTGAACGCGTAGTGGAATTACCGCCGGACATACAAGTGGGTGGTGGCGATGGTGGCCAAGGCTAAATTAATTAACCACATTAGATCGGGGGAATAGAAATAATAATGAAGAACAAAGACAGAACGCGGAATAATAAACAAACCAAGATCATAAATCCTGATGGCGAAGAGGTTGATCGGTGCCAAGTCCCTAATTGTAGGAATGAAGCGATCTGGGAATATCAAGATGATTGCAGTGAGGAGACTGTTTTCAGTGGAGCTTACGAAGACGGAACTGATCTTATACTCAAAGGTGGAGTGATCACTCTCTGGCTATGCCAAGAACACCATGAACGTCTAGACAAAAATTGGGAACCACCAATGAAAATTGATCGAAAACACAGAGATTATCATTATAATGAGCTAATATTAGAGGGTGCAGGATCACATGACTATGTTGTTGAATGTCCTCTCTGTGGTCATCTAATGGTTAGGGTTCCATTTGCCAATGAAACTAAAAAATAAAATATGTAGGCCTATAAACGATCTAAAATTGTAAAATCTGCTATCGTACAGTTAGAGATTAAAATATAGCAACTTGCAGGAATTCTTTATTATCTTCAGTCTCAATATTGAGTTGCTGACACCAACTTTCGTCAAGTCTCCTTACCAACTTAAATAATTTCTTTTGTAAACAATATCATTGGCACAAGATAGCTACACTTCCAATAACAAGTAAGAGCATAGTTGTAGACTTGTTATGATTCAGATAACAGGTCATCGTCACTGGTGATATTGCGATATTCTTGTTAGACTCGGAGATAATCTAACGCAAAGATGTGTGAAAGAAGTTCGAAAGTGGTAAATTGCGCATAGATCAATTTGGCAGGCTATCCAGACCCCTAAGATCCACTAACCTGCCCATCACATCTGCTATGTATTCATCTTCAAAATTCAAATTCAGATCATCCAATCTATCTTTGATTTGTTCTTCCAGATCATCAAGGTCGGAGTCTTTTTGCTCTTTTGATCGATTGTGATTCTTAACTATTCCTTTCATTTGGTTAACCCAGGATTCTATTTGTTCATCCGAATGCATAAGATTCTAGTCATGTATAAAATAGCTTAAAGGGATTTCTGTCTTGTTTGCTTTACTAGGTGTTAGTCAAATGCAACTAGAAATACTCTATTTGACAGGAGACACACACAATCAACCTTGGAATACTGTCTTTGTGAATTAACTTGTCTAATTGAGATTCTATATCATCAGGTGCTTCTGGTATGCTATTGCTACAAATCGAATCGGCTAATCAGGACACTAATTTCTCTATCTTCTCGCGCTGCCTTAACTTTCCAGATATCGATTATAGCGTGTGTAAATAATATAATTGTTGAGTGACGTAGAAAAAACTTTGATCTTTTATGGTGCCCTAAAAGTTATAATGATAGGCTCTGAGTATCGGCTTAAAGAGCTGACTTTCTCTATTGACGATGTTTAAAGAAATGTCAGAAATCTTTACTTTAAAGTGGATTATCCTGCATCAGTAATAGGTTTCTTGTTTCTTCGAGCCCCTGTAGTATTTGTCGTGTTTGCAGGATTTTCAACTTCTAGTATGTCATATTCAGGAAAACCATAAGTACATTGCAGGTTTGTTACAATGTCCTCTCTTAAGCCTGATATTTTGTTCTCTTCAATGGCTAATGTACGGAGTTTTCGCTTGGACTTCATCAGTAATGGAATCATTAAAGTAAAACTGCGAAGTCCATTCGAAAGTCTTTTCGGATCCTTCAAAGGTGCGAACTTTGATGTGCATGTGTACGGCTCTGCCCTGATACCATCCAGGGTAAATTGTAGTAAATCTGACTGTTCCATTACCGTCTGTTGCTTGGTATCCACGCAGGTACTTCTTTCCAGACGTGTGTAATAATTGCAAATGTGCGAAACTCTTATCTAAATTATGCCGGATAAAATATTATGTCTAATACCAATCTTCACCAGAAATTGAATAGAGCATCTGAGATAATGCTCAGCGTTAAGGGTAGAAAATCAGGGAGAGATATCTCTCGGCCAGTCTGGTTTGTTCATGAAGGCAAAACCCTATCCTTGCTACCAGTTCAAGGATCTGACACGAACTGGTACAAGAACCTACTAGTCGATCCGTCTTTGAAAATTTCGGTAGATGACGAGGAAATATCCACGAGAGGTAAACGCATTACAGACAATAGTAGCGTTGACGCTATCGTGAACAAATTCAGGTCAAAATATGGTGAAAGTGATGTAAAAAAATATTATCCGAAACATGATGTAGCCGTTGAAGTATCTCTCTGAAACGAATATTGGTAGCATTCTATATTCGATATTATTATGACCATCTCTTTAATAGTATAGAATAGGTATCACCGAAATTGGTAAAACCGAATATTTGAGTATGGCAAGAAAAACAAATCCAAGCTCTATCTATTGGGATTCTTTAGATCGGGCACAAAACATCAAGAATTACGCACGATAGATGTTAGAGGAAGAGGGAGAATAAAACATATTACCATTTAATTTCACTTTAATCTGGTCATGATACCACAAAATGGATATTCTTATTTGTGGATTGTGGATTTCCTATCTTTTACATCTTTCTTTCTATGAATGATACTGGTCTGGTTTTGTTGTTGTTGTTGTTGCTGCTGTTGCTGTTCTGACTGCTGTTGCTGTTCTGGCTTGAAGCAGGAGCAAAACGCGTTTTGTTTCTTGTTGATAGAAGCAACCTAGGCCGCCAAACACTTAAGGAGTTTCAGCAGAAACGATCTTTATGAGCAATGCACGCAGGGGACTTCCTCTAACCAGCTCTCGTATTGAGAAAATATTTCCAAAATTAACACCAGCTCAAATCGGTCGTATTGCAGCGCATGGACGTACGCGTTCAGTACAGCCCGGTGAAGTGCTGATAGAGCAAGGAGATACATCGGTACCTTTTTTTGTTGTGATCACAGGCGAAGTGGAGATTGTACGCCCCTTCGGTGCCAATGAGACCCTCGTGATGGTGTCCGGTGATGGTGAATTCACCGGAGAGGTTAACATGCTCTCTGGCCGCCGGTCTTTCTTTCGGGTACGTGCTACGAAGCTGGGCAAAGTAATCGAACTTGATCAGCAAGACATGCTCGGTTTGGTACAGACCGATGCTGAGCTCAGCGATATACTGATGAGGGCTTTCATTTTACGTAGAGTAGAGTTAATAGCCGCTGGTGTTGGAGATATTGTCCTCATCGGGTCAACACATTCTGCCGGTACTTTGCGGATCAAAGAGTTTCTAATGCGCAACGGACACCCGTACTCCTACATAGATCTAGAGCGCGACCCTGACGTACAGAATCTATTGGACAGTTTCCAAATTTCTGCCAGTGAAATACCAGTATTGATCTGTCGAGGCGAATTGGTATTACGAAGTCCCAGTAATCAACAAATCGCAGACTGCCTTGGCTTCAACGAGTCTATCGACCAAACCCAGGTGCGCGATCTTGTCGTCATTGGAGCCGGTCCATCAGGATTGGCTGCTGCAGTATATGGTGCTTCAGAAGGACTAGATGTTGTGGTACTGGAAACGAGTTCTCCTGGCGGCCAAGCAGGTTCGAGCTCAAAAATCGAAAATTACTTGGGATTTCCTACCGGGATCTCAGGTCAGGACCTGGCAGGTCGGGCGTATCTCCAGGCACAGAAGTTCGGCGCTAAGATGCTCGTTGCTAGGGCCACACGACTCGTCTACGACCACAAACCGTATGTCGTAGAGGTCGAAAATGGGGCTCGAATTCCAGCACGGACTATCTTGATTGCCACCGGTGCTCAATATCGAAGGCTACCATTGGAAAACCTATCCCGATTTGAAGGTGCAGGCGTTTATTATGGTGCGACATTTGTGGAAGCACAATTGTGTGGAGGAGAGGACGTAATTGTTGTTGGTGGAGGAAACTCAGCAGGCCAGGCTGCTGTGTTTTTGGCACAGACGACAAAGAATGTTCAAATGCTAGTAAGATCTGCCAGTTTAGCCGCTAGTATGTCACGCTATCTGATTCGCAGGATCGAAGAAAGTCCTAATATTACAGTCAGGCCGCAGACTGAGATTGTTGCTCTCGAAGGAGACAATCACCTTGATTCCGTTATCTGGCGAAACGGTCAAACAGGACAGACTGAGAAGCACAAGATCAGACATTTGTTCGTCATGACCGGTGCCGATCCAAATACCAGTTGGCTTAATGACTGTATGATGCTCGACGCAAAAGGCTTCATTAATACGGGTCCCGATCTGTCGTCTGAAAATCTGAGCGCTGCAGGTTGGTCTCTTTCACGTCAACCATACTTGCTTGAAACCAGTTTGGCGGGTGTTTTCGCGGCTGGTGACGTGCGTGCTGGCAGCATCAAGCGCGTTGCATCCGCAGTGGGCGAAGGATCAACCGCGATCTCATTTGTTCATAAAGTACTCCAGGAATAGGAAGGCATCTAGCATAATCACTTTGATCATTGATAACTAAAATCGTGCAGCAATTATATTTTGATTAAGTGAATGGACAAATTAGTGCCGTCTGATACTTCCACGGTTGATCTAAATACTATAATGAGGAGATCTCAAGCCAGAGTTTGGAAAACTCTAGAAGGAAAACCTGAGTTTATTATTTCAGTTGCCGATACCCAAAATATTTTAGGTAAAGCCGCTAAATCAAAAATGAATTTTGTTATTTTGAATGTCGATCTCGTGGCATCAACACAGCTATCGATGACACTCCCTTTAGATAGACTCACAATGATGATTCAAGCCTTCAACCAGGAAATGTCGCTTATAATTAAAGAATTTGGGGGATTTATCCTAAAATACGTAGGAGATGCAGTTCTTGCATTTTTCCTTGTTCCCAGTGATCAGTCTCAACCAAAATTAGCATGTACCAGTGCAATTAGTTGTGCAAAATGTATTCTTCAAGTGGCCCATGGAGGGATAAATCCGATTCTGAATCAATACGAATGTCCGATAATGAACTTAAGGATAGGAATAGACACCGGTGAAAATGCAATAATACAGAGTGGTTGGGATATTCATCCTAATATAACTAATGGAGCAGAAATTGGTAACAATACTGACATTTCCAAAAATGAACAGCCTCTCATTAAGAAACCAGTTTACGATATATTAGGCTACAGTACAAGTATTGCAGTAAAAATGACCGGACTCGCCAAGCCTAACCATATGGCAATAGGTCAACTTGTTTATGATGTACTAGATGACAATCAAAAATCGCTTTTCCAACAGCTTGCTATTAGTGCTGAAATTTGGAGTTATGTAAACATCAACACTGGAGGGGGTGTTTATAATATTTACACAAATAAGTAGTATTATCATTTGGATTGTTCTTTCTGCACCCCCAAAGAATCATTATCGCACTTCTTCAGGGGTACTTCAGGTCACCATTTTCAGAAATACTTTATTTTCGAAAGCTAGCTAAGTAACTTAACTGAAGACGGACAGTTCGGACTGAAATACTGCGATCATTCCACTCCTTTGATTATTACTAACATTTCAACTACTGCAGTCGTGTTAATTCATTGATTCAATCAACTTTTGGATAATAAGGATGAAGACATGCAGTATTATACTTAGCAGTGATACAGCCCATATTATAATGGATGTCAGCTAACGCTAAGGATTCCAGTAGTAACCAGCTGCTTTGGATGTTAATATTTATGGGAGTAGCTATCCCCATTGGACTCCTTATTTCATTTCCATTGTCGATGATAGTTGCGTTCATAGCCAAATAAATAATGTCAGTGCCAAATAAATAATGGCAGTGAGTTACCTTAGGATTAATCATGCTGCAAAAAGATTAGGGTTCAACAGCTTGCGTCAAATGTTTAGGATGCTTTCTAATTCTCAGAGCCGCAAACACTAAAATATTTCTGCACGAGCTGTGGTAATGAACACAAACCAGGTGCTATACATTCTGGATTTGAATATTATCATCTTTTTCTACAAGATGCGATACAAAATCAAAACTATTCAAAAACTAAGCTTACAATGCCAGTACTCGCATTAGGGGGCGATGAGCGATGAAATGGCTTTCATATCTACGCAACGATGCGCAAGTTAGAAGATCAAAACAGAAAATAGGTATAGCCAAAAAGAGAATCTGCCATTACAGCATCTAGACGTTAATGATGAAAAGTCTACCTTTCTGCTAGTGATTAAGTTAGATGGTATCATACTTGTTGTTGTAAAAAATGTTTGTACGCATATGGAATTTCAATTATGTCATTGACGAAATTGCAGAGTCAACTATTCCTTATTTGGAGTGATTACATCAAGGGTCATTGTACCAATTGAAGAAGCTAGTTTTGGTTCTGGTTGTTATCTTGAAGAAAATGAGCTTGACCTCGAAACTGAGTGGTGAGGTTAACCCTTAGGTGGGTTATAGCAGGGTTTTCCAGCATATGCCCCCTTGGACGTCCTCCTTGATCTCCTAGGTGCTGCATTAATGTGTTAACGGTTAACCAGTCTAAAAGTCTGCCGCTGCCGCTGCCTGCTAATGGACTGCTAATATAAATAATAATTGGTTTAGTCTGTCGTGTAGTATTGGTACTATTGGTGATATTTAATAGCCTATCATGTCAGCCAGTTTTCAATCGTGCGGCTAACGAGATCGGCTGCATCGTGCTGGACCAAATGACCGGCCTGAGGAATTGTGAGTAAGGTCCAGCTATTTTCCAGCCACTCCCAGGAGTTGTTCAAGCCGCCGGGCAGCAGCCATTGGTCCTGCAAACCATGAATCTGTAGGACAGGCGCTTGTACTTTATTGACTTGGAGTCCTGGTAAGCTTGACTTGGTGTAACTTATTGAACGGAAGATCTAGAGCCCAATTTAGAGAGAGAAGAGCAGTTTAGATTCTCTGAAGAGGAACGGATTATTTCTAAATATTCTTTTCTAAATCCTAGTCAAAACTGAGCAATATTAAATTCTATATTAAGCATAAGGACTAATAATATGTATGAGCACAATCGCGCAATATCATTGTGATAAATGTAGCATGGAATTTCCTAGCATAGCGTCACTAGAAGTTCACAATTGGACTCTGATCGCCCAGCGAATCATCGGCCTGAATCGAACGGCCGCCCTTTACGCGCCGTTCCCTCTCGCGATCTACCGCGACGATCAGGGCGTACATGTCGCCTACACCCAGCCGTCAAGCTCCTTCGGGTCGCTCGGGTCGGCCGACATCGACCTGATCGCCAAAGAGCTCGACGCCATGATCCTCGGCACCGTCGAGCAGGTGTGCCGGACCTGACCCGGCTGTCGCAGAGGAACTCGAGCCCCGACCACCCGGCTTATTCAACTCTGGAGTCAAAAGCCATGTCTTCTCAGACCACCTCAAACATCTTCATCATCGGCGGCACAGGGGCTCAAGGGATACCCATCGTCCGCGCTCTTGTCGCCGACCAGAAGTACTCCGTTCGAGTTCTCACCCGCGATTCCACTTCCCCCCGTGCCCAGGCCCTTCTCGCGCTCGGCAACGTCTCCATGCTCGAAGGGTCGTTCGCCGACGAAGACGTGCTGCGGGAAGGATTTCGCGGCTGTGACGGGGCATTCGTCAACATCGACGGATTCAACACTGGTGAGAAAACCGAGATCTACTGGGCCATCCGCAGTTACGAGATAGCGATTGAAGAAGGAATCAAGTTCTTCGTATACGGAAATCTCGACTACGTCCTCAAGAAATCCGGCTACGACTCCAAGTTCCGCACCGGCCATTATGACGGCAAGGGCCGTATAGGGGAATGGATACTTTTTCAAAACGAAAAGAACAGGGACAGGATGGGAGCGGCGGTCTTCACTTCGGGTCCCTACATGGAGATGGTGATCTCGCCAGGCACGCCCATGACACCCTCCGTCGAGGACGGTGTCGTCACGTGGCGAGTCCCTCTGGGCGAGGGAGCCATCCCGCACGTATCTCTTGAGGATTGCGGATTCTACGTTCGCTGGCTCTTCGACCATCCAGAGCGGGCGAATGGCATGGACCTCGAAGTCGCTATCGAACACATGACCTATACCGACATGGCTGCGGCATTCGAGAAGGTCACCGGGCATCCTGCACAATACATCGACATTGATCTGGACACATATTGGAACGGCCCTCTGAAGAGGGTGGCTGATCTCCCTGCCGGATACAACGCCGATCCCAACGACAAAAGCACCATGAGCTTTCGGGACAATTTCACGGGTTTCTGGAATATGTGGAAATACGGCATCATCACGAGAGATTACGGTCTGCTCGACGAAATTCATCCGAACCGGATTAGAAGTGCTGAGCAGTGGTTCAGTCGAGAAGACCAGTTGGGAAGAGACCTCGGCAAGGGAAGTCTCTGGGAGAGGATCCAACCGGAGAACTGGCGCAGCGACTCTCCGATCCTTAAGGGCAGTGCGGATTCGAGGACGGGCAAGTTGTAAACGGCCAGCGCCGCGGATCTGCCTTCATCGGGCGAAGGCGGGGAATTCAGGACAAACTCCACTTAGTTCGAGCCAAGGTCGAGAGTTACTTGAGATATCCGAGTCAGAACAGAACCAATTTCCTTTAAACAATCTGACCTCAGGTGGTCAAGTGTCGACATCATATGTTAGAAACTCCCCCGAATCCGTCGACGTTACAGATGAAGGCTTCATGCAAGCCGAAGATACTCTTTCAGACATTGGAACAATTTGTGATTGCGTCAGAGAATCCTTTGATGTAATAGAAGAAAAGTCTTATCCCAATGATGCGGAAGCTGGTTCTCAGTATAAGTCTGAACGCTTCGTATGCAAACTCTCGAAAGATCGAATTGACCTTCCAGAATACGCATTGAAGAAAAAAGTTAGACGGTCTATGAACTCTAAACAGGGTTCAAGATACATAAAGCGGCGAATGGGGAACGATCTGAAGCAAAAAATATTAGCATATAACGGCATAGTTCCGCCTCCTGAAATCGAAAGAAAACCTTCTGTAATATCATGTCCCAGATGTAACTTGGTAAATGCTGTTAAAAATAAATACTGCTCTGGATGTACTTATCCTTTGGTTCCATCTGCGTTTGAAGAGATTAAGTTGGAAGAGGAACCAAAACTGCGAAAGTTGGAAGAGAAACATGACGATGAAATGAGAAAAATGGATCAAAAGTCAAACAACATTATGTCAATAATACAGGAAAATCCCAAATTACTTAATGTGAAAACAGAATTCCACCGGAAACGGGAATTGAAGTTGGTCAGGCGACGGTTTGGTATGCAAATCCCCAACCGTGGGATGAAGAATTGTCTAAGCTACTTGATCCCATTCGCACTATTACCTTTAATCAAGGAAATAGGTGGCACAACAGAGTCGAAAAAAGAATTAATAAATTTAGTACTAAACTCGAGAATCAAACTAGACTCGCAATGGGTAAGCCGTTGAATATGGCTAGGTTCAAACATTGAAAATCCAAATTTGCGATAATTGCAAATTCAAAAGATTCACTTTTCTGTCTCTCCTATTTTTGCATCTTCCAGGATTTGATTATACATATCTTTAAGAAAATCCAAAACTAGTCCCATTTCTTTTTTATATTCTGGATAAATGTCAGCTGCAAACCATACTTCCATTATCTTTCGAGCTTCTTCAGGACTCTTATCGTAAATGGCTCCATACTCGTGTATCCTGTCGGACATGCTAGCTGCTATTATCCCTACCTTGTCTCGGTCTGTCTTTTCAGCAACAAAAACTTCTAGCCAATCTGCTATTTGTCGAATGAGATTATCCGTTACTTCCTGCTCTTCTCCTTCGGTAGCGGCTACGAGTACTGAAAACCTAACGGCGTCGAGCGGATATATGCAGACAAATCCATTAATCTTAAGATAAGTTTCCGTAGCTATTAGGCCGGTTCTTTTGTTCCCGTCAGCAAATACATGCCATCTTAATGTAGCCTCCATTATAGAAGCAGCTTTTGAATAAATATCAGGAAAAGATTCCCTTCCGTATAAAATTTGGTCTGGTCTTTTAACGATAGAATCCACAAGGCCCTTTTTGCTTATCCCTGCGGCGGTAGTGGTTGCAAAGCGTTCTTGAATTCGATTATGGATTTCGACAAGATCCTCTTTGCTGAGATTTACAAAGTTTCGCTCTTTCAAAAGAATAAACCAAAATGATTCTAAATCTCTGATAGCCTTTCATAAATGAGGCGATTTTTGTCTATGATTTCGTCGACCATTTTATCTAGAATCTGTTTCTTGATGTTGCCATGTTCGTCTCGTATTACCTCAGCTTCTAGAACCTCGCCAGCTTTAACACCTTCAGTCAATGCACGCTCTATTTTCTTATTCTTTTTTTCTTCTTCTTCTCCTTCTCTACCAGGCAACGTTATTCTTCTCCAATAATTAATTCGTGAACAGCTCATATAAAATTAGTGGGGGAAGGTTCTCAAAGATTATTCCTTGGAATGAAGGAAAACCCTCGTAAGGCCTCTATCTCCTGCAATTTCTGATTTATTTTGTATATTATAGAGTTGTGTTCTTTCATCCAATTCATAGACACGGTCACAGTTTCTTTTTCTCTAGACTTCATTTTTGCATCTCGCTCTCCAGCAATCGCCTTGCAGTTTTGACAAGACCTTCTAGTTCTGACCTGGGAATAGTTATCATGTCTGGCTGCTTGTCGCTCGTTTTCAAAAGGTTACGAATTGTAACGCTTTCTTTTCTTTCTCCGCATCGATGGGCCGACCCGTCTAAGTTGGCCGGTATCCATCTGCCTGTGTTATTTGACATTCTTATTTCTACCTCGCAAAAGTCGCAAGGCTGAAAGTAACGATTGAAGAGATATTGGACTAGGATAGGGGCCAGGGACTCGTTTATTTCGCGACGATGTAATCGAAACGCCTGCGGCCACGTCTAGGAAGGTATTCAGAAACTGAAACCAAAGTTTCTGAAGTCGAGAATATTCTCGATTATTCACGCGCCTCTCGCATTTTTTTCGAGCAGCTCTTTCCATAAGGGAATCGCGATCAGTGTTTTCTTCATTTGTTGCAATTTGGTCCGTATTTTCTTGATTTATTGTAAGATTTTCAACTTCTGCCTTTACTTCTGAATTGTTTTCGGCAAGGATTCGGGCCTATGAGCGAAACGAGCATGGTTTCTGTTTCAACTATTTCGACGCGAAATAGTAGGACGAGGAATAATTAAGACATGGGTTTGTCCAATCTAAGTTACTATTAACGGGAAACCGCGCCTAAATCTTCGCAATTTTGCTCCTTCTCACTACCCCGTTAACTAGCATAATCTTTTATCTCACTCACCCTTTACTTTTACTATCGATAAAAAAATGTCTCAAAGTTTAACTGGTAAAGTGGCGGCGGTGGCTTCAGTACTCGAAGTAAGAAACTAAAGCCCGTGAATAGCCTGAAGTAAAGATAGAATGGAATAACAGGACGGAAGAAGATTACCTGGAGAAGCGATTTTCATTAGACGACCCGGCAGCTGATGCCGTTCATATAGTAGACGGTGAAGTTAAGCGGTTTCTGTCAGAGGTGGATATTTCCAAGGCTCCTATGGAAAGGACTGTTACGCGAATGTTTCATATAATGGCCGTAGACTATTCAACTCCAAAAAGAGAAAGGAAGGAGTATGTCTACTATGAAGAAAACTGGAACGCTGACGAATCAGATAATCCAGCAAAGAACAGATTCGGTAATCCAATATCTCCTGTCTGTTCTCATATAGAGGGCCGCTGGTATGAAACAAAGACAAAGGAAATCTTAGCCACCGAGGTCGATTCAGAAGGAATAGAACAAGAAACATTACAATACCGTTTTGAAGGGTTGCGGGCATGTTACTATATCCCATTTTCAAAGAAAGCAGTTGAGGATATCGTTAAAAAGTCAGTTCACTCAGATTCTTCAAGCATTCGCTTTATAGTAAAATTGGGAACAGACGATTATCCAGCTAGTGCAGGCGCTTCAATGCGTAACCAAGTAACTTATGATTCATTTGTCAACTGGTCATTTGACGAGATATTCAGGTTTATGACTCGACCCTTGGAAAAGGCGAATGATTGGTCAAGACCGGTAGACAAGACAGGGAACTCGCTGAGTTTCAAACCCCAATAACTAGGAAATAATTTCCCAGATTTCCTTCATTTAGTTCGCAAAAGGGAAGATGAGAGCGGGCTGAAGTTCACTTTTATGTTCAGTAATTTTGCCGGAAGAAAAAACACCCCTTACTCGTAAGTGTTTTCAGGGAAGTTCCTAAATAATGTAGAAAAAACTGTTTTACCACATCTCATGCTTGGCTCGCGTTCGCGTTAGACCTGGGCCATTCCCCCGTCGACTGCGAGATCCACGCCGGTGATGTATGAACTTTCATCGGAAGCAAGGAACACGACGACGGACGCAATTTCCTCGGGCTTGCCTCTGCGGCCAAGCGGAACCTGCGAGGCGAAATGAGCTACCGCCTGTTCGACCTGTTCAGGGGGGAGGCCCACCTTGTCCAAAGCCGGAGTTTCGATTGGGCCAGGACTCATCGAATTCACACGAATCTTGCGATCTTTCAGCTCCACCGTCCAGCCACGCGCGAAGCTACGCACGGCCGCCTTACTTGCGGCGTAGGCGGTCAAGCCTGGCACTCCCAATTCGTTTGCATTCGAAGATGTTAGGATGATCGAGCCACCATCTTTGAAGAGGGGAAGGGCTTTTTGCACGGTAAAGAATAATCCCTTTACGTTGATATCGAATGTCTTGTCGAATTGAGCCTCGGTCGACGTCGCAAGGGGCGCGATTGTTCCTCCGCCTGCGTTCGCAAAGAGAATGTCGATGTGACCATGCTTCTCTTTGACAACGGCATAGAGCCTGTCGAGATCTTCTAAGTTCGAGACGTCGCCTGCGACCGCCGTCACATTTCTCCCGATGAAAGCTGCGGCTTCAGCCAGCTCTTTCTCTCTTCGTCCTGTGATCACGACATGCGCACCTTCTTCGACAAAGCGCTTAGCCGTGGCCAAGCCCATGCCACTGTTACCGCCTGTGATAACTGCAATTTTTCCCGCTAATTTTAGTCCGGTGTTGTTGCTCATATGTTTTCTCCTTTTAATAGTTGTAGTTGTTAATATGGATTCTACCTATCGTTGAATTTGATTCCCTGGCTGTTTGATGTTTTGATTGGATAGTTTGTCCCGCATCTCGTCAATCTTTTTCTTGATTGCTGAAACGAAAGGTGTGCCCATGTTCAATTCACTTAACAGCATGGTATTAAGGCGGATATCCTTCTTTACCTTCAAGTTTAAATCGTCATTTCGGGGGTTTTCATAATCATTTTGCAATTCAAAAAGGCTTCTTTTAGAACTGTCGTTAATGCGTTCGATACCATGCTTGATTCTTTATTATCAGTTATATGGCTTCTAAGTTAGCTTTAAACTTTTCTATAATGAATGTTAAAGAGTTCGGGTTCGGTGGGACAAATATTGCTATAATTACCATTAACGAACCCTATACCCAATCTATGTAGTTAATTATTCAACTCTATGGAGCTCAACATTTCTTACTGTTATATTCTACGGAAGTGGGACTAAATAAAATCATCTTAATGTTTGTATGTCAAATGGTTCATTTATAGAACGCAACATGTACAACATTTTTTTGATATAATTTGTCTTTGAAGGAACTTCCGTCAATTTCTGTTGATAAAACTCTATCAAATGATTTATGAAGCAGACTATCTCTTCCTTAGTTCCTGATGGATAAGTGAGTATCTGGGCATACCAGTATTCTACCAGTGCATCTTCACCATATTTTTGTTCCAATTCTAGAAGGAATGAAAAATTGGAATGACACCTTCTACATAATCCACCATGTGCATCAGCATATGATTTTTCTGTCTCATGACCGCACTTTGTTTTCATAATTATTACTTATAGGAGTACGGATAATAAATATAAATCATAGTTAAGCCTAGACTCGATGCAGCAACGAGCTAAATGGAGCTTGTCGTAAATAAAATAAGAAAAGATTAATTCAATAAACAAACTACTTATTAATGATGAATTGTATATAACACAAGATAAGTCTTGTCCGATGCAGGATATAATATAGATGAAGGTAGCAAAGATTATTTGGAAGGCGCATCTAAGTTTAAGCCTGTAAAAGTCGAGCTTAAAGTTTCAAATGCAAAAGGGACAGATGAAGTCAATTACTGGGTCAACGAAATTACAAATCAATATGCAGATTTTGTTATAACGAATGTTAAAGCTGATCCCAACCAAGTATCATTTGAGATAGGTTCACCTAGCATGGATGATCTGACGGCCAAGGATATTGAGTTTCGATTAAAAGAGTACCTTGACATGAATTTACCGCCTTTCGAAGTCAAGGAATTAAAGGTCCAATAAAGAATTACATTCCATTTTTTATGTTTCAAAAACTATCAGCTCTCTAAAGAGAATCTGAACAAGGTTAAAAATCTACTTTTAGCACTGATAGCAGCACGCATCCCTCCGAGCCGGCACAGACAAGACTTAATTTATGTTCGATTCCTATCTTTACAAAATATAACATTACTAGAATCAATACCCGACAAAACGTGAAACTTATTTTTCTTCTTTTATCAATTCTTTTGCTACAGCGTTTATATTCAAATCTAGCATATTCGGTACAGTAGCAACTGGTAAATATCCCGGATAAATCCTTTCAAGTTCATTTTTGATAATTGTTCTACCCTGATCACTTACATTTCCAGATGGCTGTATCTGTTGCTCAACTAATGATCTAAATGT
>Ga0210378_10000831_pt1 | contig 16064 bp, 21 predicted proteins | sample PLM1_60_b1redo_FD_155465 | JGI IMG/M metagenome (GOLD analysis project Ga0210378, IMG submission 155465) | Groundwater sediment microbial communities from an aquifer in East River, Colorado, USA - PLM1_60_b1 redo | ecosystem: Environmental > Terrestrial > Soil > Riparian zone | place: USA: East...
AGAGAGCGAGCAGGAACGCGTGCAGAAAAGTCTCTCTAGGGCGACTTCCATCCGCCGGCGGAGCCGGGCTTGGCCCGGCGGGAGCCACCGACGGGCTCTCTCGACGCAACCGCGAAGAAGGGGGCTCACGGGGGAAACATGGTTTCCCCCGTGCTCAGGCACGTGAGCGAGCGGGCACAGCTGCTCCTGCCGATCGCTGACGACGAGCTCGTCCTGGGCTGGCGCAACTCCGAATGGACGGGCATCGCGCCCTTCCTCGAGGAGGACGTCGCGTTCTCCTCGATCGCACAGAACGAGATCGGCCACGCGCGTGCGCTGTACCAGCTCGTCGCGGAAGAGCTCGGCACGACCGCGGACGAGCTCGCGTTCGACCGAAAGCACGAGGAATACGAATGCTCGAGGTTCGTCGAGCTCCGGCTCGTTCCCGATTGGGCGAAGACGATCGCACGGCATTACCTCTACGAAGAGGCCGATGAGCGAAGGATCAAGGCGCTGATGGAGTCCCACGATTCCGATGTCGCCGGCCTCGCGGCGAAGATCGACCGCGAAGAGGCGTATCACCGGATGCACGCACAGATGTGGTTCGATCGGCTGAAGGGCGAGCCCCGTTTCGTCGAGGCGGTCGACGAGCTCCGACCCCTGGTCGACGAGCGTGGCGAGCACACGCCCGAGTTCGCCGAGCTCTGGGAGGAGATGACGATGGTGCGGCGCTCGATTGCGGGGGCCACGTGGTAACCGCCGAGCGCGTCTGGGAGGCCCTGGCCGAGATCCCCGATCCGGAGATCCCGACGATCTCGATCGTCGACCTCGGTGTCGTGCGCGACGTCGCGGTCGAGAACGGCACCGTGCACGTCGAGTTCACGCCGACGTTCCTCGGCTGCCCCGCGCTCGAGGTCATGCGCGACCAGATGGCTCAACGCATCCGCGAACTCGGCGCCGAGGTCGAGGTCGAGGTCGTCCTGGACGACTCGTGGTCGACCGACCGGATCACGCCTGCAGGCCGCGAGAAGCTGCGCGCTTCCGGTTTCGCGCCGCCGACGCCGCGCGAGGCAGGCGGCCCGCAGCTCATCCAGCTTCGAAGCAACGCGTTCCGCTGCCCGTACTGCAACTCCACCGAGACGCGACTGGAGAACATCTTCGGCCCGACGCCGTGTCGTTCCATCCGTTACTGCGAAAGCTGCCGGCAGCCCTTCGAGCAGTTCAAAACGATCTGACTAGCACGGGAGCGTAGGCCAACCTCCTGGGATGGGGTGTTAGGTGGCAGGGGCTCCCTGCCGATGAGCCGATCGATCCGGGTTGCCGCTCATCTGATCCTGACCCCGGTCCTCTTGTACGTCGGCTGGTCGTTCCTTGGGGTTTTCTTGTCGGGACAAGCGGGCAACCGTCCGATGGGACGGGCGCGATGGTCGTCGGTGTCAGCGCATTGCTGATGCTGCCGCTGGGCGCCGCCTATGGGTGGCGCAACCGACATCCATAATCCGAGCAAACAGGGGGCCCCTTCACAGCGGCTTCCGGAGGGTTGGTAGGTTCTCGGCGTGGCTCAGGTGCGGATCCTCTACTGCCCGGTCTGAGACGGCTACGACGAACGGGCCGCGAGTCTCGCGGCCGAGCTGAACGCCGACACGGAGCACGAGGCGGAGATCGGGGCCGGCGACAAAGGCCAGTTCGAAGTGTTCGTCGACGGCGAGTCCGTCTTCTCGAAGCAGGAGGCCGGGCGCTTCCCCGAGCACGCTGAGATCCGCAGGCTGGTTGGTTTGGCGCAATAGCGTCTTTGCTATTATCGCAGTGGTGCAATATGAGTCCTGACGCCTTCGAACGTCTTCGCGAGCGACTCGCCCACGTCGAGCCGGATCAGGGTTGGTTCTTCGCTCGGGTCGCCGAGCAAGTCGCCGACCAGCGGCGGGCCCAAGGGCTCTCGCAGAAGGAGCTGGCCGAGCTGACCGGCACGACGCAATCCGCAATCGCCCGCCTCGAGTCCGGCGGCCGGCCGCCGCGGATCGACACGCTGCTCCGCATCGCCGAGGCGCTCGACTGCGAGCTCGTCGTCGAGCTCAGGAGCCGGTAAACCTGGGTTCGCGCTTCTCGAGGAAGGCGGCAACGCCCTCCTTGAAGTCGGCGGTCTGCGTGGCTGCGGTCTGGAGCTGCGCCTCGAGCTCGAGCTGTTCTTGCAGGGCGCTCGTCGCCGCGCGGTCGAAGAGCTGTTTCGTCATGCCCACTCCCCGCGTCGGCATCGCCGCCAGCTGAGCCGCGACTTCGGCGGAGCGCCCCGCGAGCTGCTCGCTTTCGACGACTTCCGAGACGAGACCCCAGGCATGAGCCTCGGCTGCCGACAGCTTCCGTCCCGACGTCATCCACTCGAACGCCCGGGCATAGCCGAGTAGGCGCGTGACGAAGTACGAGCCGCCGGAGTCGGGGATGAGACCGATGTTGATGAACGCCGGGACGAAGCTCGCCGAGTCGGCCGCCAGCCGAATGTCACACGCGCATGCGATCGAGAGCCCGGCGCCGGCAGCGGCGCCGTTGACGGCCGCGATCACCGGCTTCTCGAGCCGCCGGATGGCAAGCACGTTCGGGTGGTAGTTCTCGCGCAGGCGGCTTCCGATGTCACCGGGCGACTCGCGGAACTCCGTCAGATCCTGGCCGACGCAAAAGCCGCGGCCGGCGCCCGTGAGGACGACCGCGCGCACGGCAGGATCGCCTCCGTCCCTTAGCGCCGCCGCGAGCTCCTTGTGCATCGATGCGTTGAACGCGTTGAGAACGTCGGGACGGTTCAGCGTGACCGTCAGGACCGCACCTTCGCGGCTCGTCTCCACCTCGGCCATGCGGCGCAGCCTATATCCGGGTTGCTAGCTTCGAGGCCATGCCGGACCTGCGCTTCATCGCTGACCAGCCGAGCGAGACCGAGGCGCTCGATGCCTACTCGCGCGCGGTGACGTCGGTTGCCGAGACGCTCGCGCCTTCGGTCGCCAGCCTCCGCGTTTCTCGCCGCGTGCGAGGCGGTCGCCGGCTCGACGGCGGAGGCAGCGCGGTCGTGATCACGCCCGACGGCTTCCTGCTCACTTCAGCGCACGTCGTCGCGCGCACCGATGGTTCCGGTCGCGCCTCGTTCATCGACGGGCGAGAGCACGAGTTCGAGCTCGTCGGCGCCGACCCACTTTCCGATCTCGCCGTTCTCCGGCTCGACACGAACGGGCTGACCTCCGCTGCGCTGGGGGACGCCGAGCAACTCCGCGTCGGCCAGCTCGTCGTTGCAATCGGGAGCCCGCTCGGGTTCGGAGGCACGGTCACTGCCGGCGTCGTCTCGGCGCTCGGGCGCTCACTACCGGTCCCGGCGGGCCGCGTCGTCGAGAACGTCATCCAGACCGATGCGGCGCTCAATCCGGGCAATTCCGGCGGCGCGCTCGCCAACGCACGTGCGCATGTGATCGGGATCAACACCGCGGTGGCCGGCCTCGGGCTCGGGCTCGCCGTCCCAATCGACGCCGTCACCCGGAAGATCATCGGCGCGCTCATGACCGAGGGTCGCTTCCGGCGGGCGTACCTCGGCATCGCGGGCGGCTCGCGGCCGCTGCCGCCACGACTCGCGGCCTCGCTCGGACGGGACGCGGCAATCGAGGTTGTCGAGGTCGTCGAGGGCAGCCCGGCACACGGAGCGGGCCTGCGTGCCGAGGATCTGATCGTCGAGGTCGACGGGATCGCGGTCGAGCAGGTGAGCGATCTTCAGCGGTTGATGGCGGGCGACCTGATCGGCCGCTCGGCGAAGCTGGACATCGTGCGTGGGGGGCGGCCGCTCTCGGTCGAGATCGTGCCGGCCGAGCTCGAGGTCTAAGGCACCGCTTGCGGTGCCGACCTCAGGCTCGCGGGCTTGCTCGCGAGCCGTCTGAAATGACCGGTCGACCCGATCGAACTCGACCGAAACCGCTCTAGGCACCGCTTGCGGTGCCGACCTCAGGCTCGCGGGCTTGCTCGCGAGCCGTCTGAAATGACCGGTCGACCCGATCGAGCTCGACCGAAACCGCTCTGGGCCTATTAGCGTCGGCGCATCGCGAGAGCGATCCCGAGCATGAAGGCGAGCCCGATGATGCGGCTCGCGTCGACCGCGGGCTTCCAAGTGACCTCGCCGTCTTTGATCACGTAGGCGCCAACGGGCCTCGCGGTGAGGCCGAAGCCTCCGCCACCGTTGTTCTCGGCGTCGCCACCACCTCCCCCACCGCCACGCACTTTCGCGACCGGCACGAGCGTTACTCCTTCGCTCTCGATTGGATCCCCGAAGACCCTCTTCACCGACATCGCGTCGCGGGCCCCCTCCAGCATCTCGTCCACATTCGGCATCGTCACTCTCCTTTGAACTCGGGTTTTCGTTTCTCGAGGAACGCATTCAGGCCTTCGCGCGTGTCCCCCGACGCAAAGGCGAGGTAGAGGAGCCGCCGCTCGTACTCCAAGCCGAGCTGCAACGGGCCCTCGTAGGCACGGTCGACGCCTTCCTTCGCGAGCCGCGTCGCGATCGGAGCCTTCTCGGCGATCTCCCGCGCGACCCGCTTTGCCTCCTCCAGCCAGGCCCCCTTTGCCACGACCCGCGCGACGAGGCCGGCCGCAAGTGCTTCCTCGGCCGAGAGAAAGCGCCCGCTCAGGATGACGTCCATCGCCAGTGACTTGCCGACGGCACGCGTGAGCCGCTGCGTGCCGCCGGCACCCGGGATCACGCCGACACCGGTCTCCGGCTGTCCGAACTGGGCCGTCTCGGAGGCGACGATCAGGTCGCACGCCATCGCGAGCTCGCAGCCGCCACCGAGGCAGTAGCCGGAGACGGCGGCGACAAGCGGCGTCCAGAGGCCGCGAATCGCGTCCCAGCGCTCGATCCGCCGCTCGTAGTACAGGTCGATCGCCGACGAGCGGGCGAGCTCGGCGATGTCGGCGCCGGCGGCGAAGGCCCGCTCCGAGCCCCCGAGGACGATGCAGCGCACGGCCGCGTCGCGGTCGAGCTCCTCGAGTACGATCACGAGCTGCTCCATGAGCTCGTCCGAAAGCGCGTTCAGCGCGTCGGGCCTGTTGAGAAGGACGACCGCAATCGGATCGTCGCGCTCGACGAGAACAAGCTCACTCATGCTCACTTCTTCTTGTCCAGGAACCGCCTGATTGCAGCCTTCGGCTCCTCGGTCGCCATCGAGAGCGCCAGCCAGTCGCGGGCGTGGTTGATCGTCTGGTGCCAAGCAAGGTCTTTCCAGAAGTTCAGGTGCTGCTTCGCGTATCGCGTCGTCTGCGGAAGCTTCCGCGCGAGGTTTTCGACGATTCGATCGACTTCGGCGTCGAGCTGCGCAGCGGGCACGACCCGGTTCACGAGTCCCCACTCCTCGGCCTTCCGGGCCGGGATCTCTTCGCACATGAGGACGATCTCGCGGGCGCGTCGGTCGCCGACCATGATCGTCAGCCACTGCGTCGCCCCGCCGGCCGGAACCGACCCGTGCTCCGGCCCGACGTGGCGGATGAAGGCGTCGTCGACCATCACCGCCAGGTCGCACGCCATCTGCAGCTCGTTGCCGCCGCCGACCGCGATCCCGTTGATGCGCGCGAGCGTCGGCTTGCCGATCTCACGCAGCCGGTCGTGCGCGTCCTTGAAGGCCCCGAACCACTTCCAGTACTCGGTCGGCTGGTCGAGGTAATCCTCGGCCCAGGAGCCGAGGTCGGCGCCGACGCAGAAAGCTCGGCCTGCCCCCGTGAGCACGACGACGCGGAGCTCGTCGTCCCAGGAAGCGTCCTCGCACGCGCGCGCGAGCTCCCGGAGCATCTGGAAGTCGAACGCGTTCAGAATCTCGGGCCGGTTGAGCGTGATCGTCGCGCGCGGCGGGGCCTTCTCGTAGACGATCTTCTCGAAGCCGAGCTCGTCCGGCGAGACCGGGCTCGGGCGGGAGGGCTGGCTCACTGGATTTCCGCGAAGTGGACTTGGAAGGGGACGCCCATCTCCATTGCGTCCTTGCCGGTCGCCATGAACTCCTCGGTGCTGGCCGCGCTCTTGAAGGCATCCATGTCCGCGAACTCCCACTCGGCGTAGTAGCGGAAGCGGGGCTCGCCCATCGGGGCGCCGAAGACCCGCCCGTGCCGGAACGTCGAACCGGGCACCTTGCGGCAGAGCTCAACGTGCTGCTCGTAACGGCCCGGGTCGGGCTCGGCCTCGTAGACGACGAACGCTCTGACCATTACGCCTCCCTGGGGCGTGGGATTGACGGCGCGAGCCTACCCTGCCGTTTGGAATCAGCGCGCTCGTGGAATCAAAAGCCTCAACCTCGAGAAAGGGGGTGACCCGCGTGAGCATTCTCTGGATCATCCTGATCATCGTGCTTGTCCTCTTGCTGCTGGGCTTTTTTAGCCGCGGCCGCTGGTAGGACTCGCATCGCTACGAAATAGGCCGCCCGGACCTTGCCGGGCGGCCTGGCGGTCTGGCACAGTGGGAATGTGCAGGGGACCGCCCTCGCCGCCGTTTTAGAGCGGGCCGATTCATCGACTCTGCCGCTGCTTGGAGGAATGGCCAGGCCGGACGGCGTCGTCATCGCCAGCGAGCGCTTTTTCGCCTTTGCGGGCCGGGACGGCTCGTTGCTCGAAGGCGAGATGCCGAAGGTGCCTCGCCTCCTCAACCGGCTACCGCTTCTGCGCGGGCTCGCGCGCCTCTCGATGTCGGTTTCGCCGCTCCTGCGACGTGACGGCGTCGCCGGCCGAAACGAGCGTCTCATGCTCACCGCGGTCCTGCTGGCGCCGATCTTCTTCGTCTTCCTGTCCGGGACCGCGTCGCTCGTTGCGGGGATCGCGATGACCGTGGCCCTGCTCGCCTGGCTCCTGCGCGGCCGGACTCTCTACCTTCACGGTGCCGAGCACCGTGCGATCACGGCGGCCGAGAACCGCCAGCTGACAGCGACGTGGCAGGGCGATGCGGCGCCCTCCCGCTTCTCGTTGCGATGCGGCACGAACTTCGTCGCGCTGGTGTTGCCGGTCGGGCTCTTGGCCGACCGGCTCTGGCCGTTCGCGCCGGAACTCTGGACGCCGATCGTCGTCGCGGTCCTCTCGCTCGCTCTCTCGATGGAGCTCTGGCGGGCGGTGCAGAGCTCCACCCGGCGAGTTGCGCGGGTCTTCCTGCTGCCCGGCCTGGCCCTGCAGCGGCTGACGACACGGGAGCCCGACCTCGCCGAGACGCGCATCGCGCTGACCGCCGTCGCCTCGGTCGTGCGGCGCGAGCTGGCCTAGGGCGAGTCCTCGGCGAGCCCGCCGAGCAGCAGCCAGCCTCCAAGAGTGAAGAGCGCAGCTGCGCCGAAGCCTGCTCGCCAGGAGACCCCTTCAGCGAGCACAGCGAAGGCCGGCGGGGCCGCAACGCCGATCGTGGAAAGCACGGTCTGCTGAAAACCGATGGCGGCACCGCTCCGGCCGACGCCGGCCATCTCGGCGGCAGCGGTGAACGAGAGCCCGTTCCAGGTCATGGACAGGGCCGTGGCCACGACCAGCGCCGGCAGGAAGAACGCCAGCGGCACAGAGAGAAGCGCAACCGACAGTGACAGCGTGGCGAAGATGGCGAGCCCGACCAGCCGCAGAGGCCGAATGCGGGCCCGCACCCGATCCGACCAGCGGCCGACGCCGATGCGCAGGCCGACCGCAATTGCCTGCGCCACGGCCAGCACGCCCGCCGCCTCACCGGTCGACAGCCCGCGCACGTCGTGCAGGAAGAGCACGATGAAGCTCGTCAGCGAGACCTGGGTCACGAGATACAGGCTGCTGCCGGCGCTGAGGACCCAGAGCCTGTGGTCGCGGAGCGTCCAGGGGACTCCTTCCTCGAGCTCGCGGACGCGCGGCTGGTCGCGCAGGGCGAGCGCGCCGAGGAGCGCCGCCAGGAGACAGAGCCCAGCGAGAAAGAGCAACGCCGCGTCCAGGCCACTCTTGCCCTCGATCAGTGGAAGGGTGACCGCCGCCAGGGCACCGCCGAGAGGAAGCGACGCCTGGCGCACTCCGAGCGCGAGTCCCCGCTCGTCCCGGCCGAACCACTGCATGACCGCGCGTCCACTGGCCGAGTTGACGGCCGCACCGGCGGCGCTCCCCAGGCCGAAGAGGAGCACGAGGCCCCAGAAGCTGCTTGCAACCGCGGCCCCGGCGATGAACACGCCCATGGACGCGAGGCCGATCGAGAGCACGAGCCGCTCTCCGATCCGATCTGCCAGCAGTCCCCACGGGAGCAGCGTGAACGTCGGCCCGACCCAGACGCTCGCCAGCACGACGCCGACCTCGGTCAGCGTGAGGTCGAACTCCTCGCGGAGCGCAGGCGCGAGCACGGGCAGCCCGAGGAGCACCGCCGAGAAGGACGCCGCCGCCGCCGTTCCGGCCGCGAGGACGACCCAGCGGTATCGGGTACCCGCTACAGGCCGAACGGGTTGAAGGGCTTGGGGCTCGTCGAGACGATGACGCTCTTCGTCTCGAGGTAGAGCTCGAGCGTGTCGAGGCCGAGCTCGCGGCCGAAGCCGGACTGCTTGTAGCCGCCGAAGGGGATGCCCGGAAAGGCCGTGTACGGCATGTTGACGCCGACCGTCCCGGCCTTGATCTTCCGCGCCAGGCGATGCCCGCGGGCCGGATCGCCGGTCCAGACGGTCGCCATCAGGCCGTAGCGTGAGTCGTTCGCGATCCGGGCGGCGTCCTTCTCGTCCTCGAACGGGATCACGGTGACGACGGGCCCGAAGATCTCTTCCTGGGCAACCCTCATCCTGTTGTCGACCTTGGCCAGCACGGTCGGCGGGTAGAACGCGCCCTTTCCGTCAGCCGGCTCGCCTCCTGCGACGACCTCGGCTCCCTCCCCGCGACCGGCCTCGACGTAGCCGTGCACCCGGTCACGGTGCTCGGGGGAGATCAGCGAGCCGACCTGGGTCTCGGGATCGAGCGGGTCTCCGACCTTGAGCTTCCCCGCGGCGTCGGCGAACTGCGAGACGAAGTCGTCGTAGAGCGAGCTCTCGACGAGGACGCGGGAACGCGCCTCGCAGCTCTGCCCGGCGGAGTAGTAGATCGACCAGACCGAGCTCGGGATCGCGTCCGCGAGGTTCGCATCCGCGAAGACGAGGTTCGGGCTCTTACCGCCGAGCTCGAGCGTCAGGCGCTTGATGCTGGCGGAGGCATCCCGCATGATCTGCGCCCCCGTCTCGGTCGAGCCGGTGAAGGCGATCTTGTCGATACCGGGGTGCTTGACCATGTGGGCGCCGACGGTCGTCCCCGGTCCCGGCACGACATTGATTGACCCGGGCGGGAAGCCAACCTCATTCGCCAGCTCCGCCATGCGGAGCGCGCTCAGCGGCGTCTGCGAGTCGGGCTTGAGGACGACCGAGCATCCAGCCGCGAGCGCAGGCGCAAGCTTCCAGGTCGTCATCATCAGCGGGTAGTTCCAGGGCACGATCTGGCCGGCGACGCCGACGGGCTCCTTCAAGGAGTAGAAGAGCAGCGAGCCGCCGAGCGGATTTGCGCGACCGGCGATCGAGGCGATCGCCGACGCATAGAAGCGGAAGTTCTCGACGGCCTGGTTGAGCTCGGCCTTGACCGAGGAGATCGCCTTGCCGACGTTGCGCACCTCGAGCTCGGCGAGCTCCTTGCGGTTGGCGACAAGCGCGTCGGCGAGCGCGTGCAGGAGGCGCGAGCGCTCGGTCGGCGGCGTACGTCCCCAGTCGCCGTCGAGCGCGGCGCGGGCAGCCTCGACCGCGCGGTCGACATCGGCCTCGGAGGCCATCGCGACCCTGGCGAGCGGCTCGCCGGTCGCGGGCTCGGCGAGCTCCTTCGAATCGCCGCCCGCAGGCTCAACTGCCTCGCCGTTGATGAAGAGCAGGTACTCGCGCTCGGTCGCAACAGCCACGAGTGAGACCCTAGCGGAGGTCCGCCGGCGTCAGCTGCTCGGTCAGGAGCCGCTTGAAACGCTCGGGATCGCCGTCGACGAAGTCACGGCAGAGCTCGTAGCCGTCGGTGTACGTGCTCGAGTACGAGCGCCAGACCGGATCGGTCCTGAAGCGAACGGCGTGCTCCGCACGCTTGCGGGAGGTGAGCGCCCAGCGCATGTGGTACTCAACGGCCTCCTCGGTCGAGGCACCTCGAGCGTGCAGGAACAGCGCAGTATTGGCACCGACCTTCTCGAGTGGGCGAATGGCATGTTGAACCGCCCGTGACAGATCGGGGTCGTAGGCGACGCCGGTACGCGCGACATGCGCAGCTGTGACGTCCTGCGCCTCCTCGCCGAGCAGGATCTCCGGCGCAAGCCCGGCGATGCCTTCTGAGATCAGCGAGGCGGGCGTGCCGACCATCTGGGCCGACGTTTCGAGCTCACCCCCTTCACGAACGCGGCACTGCTCCTTCCAGGCATGCTCGGTGTGATGACCCGGGTACCCCTCGTGCCCAGCCAGCTCCGTGACGAAGTATGGCGTCATCGCCACATCGATGTTGATCTCGATTCTGGAGCGAAGGTCGCCCAGATAGAAATTGAACGCGGCCCAGCTCTTGTCGGAGACGTATTCGACCTCGACGGATTCCCCTTGCGGGAGACCGAAGAGAGCCTCCGTCCGAGCGCGAAAGTCCTCGATCAGGGCCTGAAAGACCGTGCTCAACTCCTCCCCCTGCAGGGTGTCGCCCTCGCGCCAGGCCTGGTAGCGGTCGGCAAGCGAGCCGGAACCGGGGAGCACCTCGTCGAGCTCACGGTGGGCCGCAGCGAAAACATCGTCGGCCACCCACTCGGGGCGCACTCCGTAGCAGCGCTCGACTTCGTCCTCGTAGACGATCTCCTCGCCGGCGAGCCGGCGTGCAACGGTCTCGAGCCCGACGAGCTGGGAACGCAACCATTGGCGCCGGGTTTCGTCGAGGCCGTCGTCCTCGAGAGACGTGAGCAGTCCCGCAGCGTCTCGCACCAGGCTCGAGGGCTCGCAAAGCTCCTCAGCGTCGACGCGCTCGGAGATCTCCCGCGGGCCGTAGTAGGCGTCGACGAGCCCTTCGACATGGCGCCCGAGCCTCAGGCACAGCTCGAGGTATGACGAGACGACGTCCATCCGCTAGCGCTCGAAGAGCGCCGCCTGGCCCTGCCCGACTCCGACGCACAGTGTCGCCAGCCCGTAGCGCTCGCCACGGCGCCGGAGCTCGTGCAGCAACGTAACGACGAGACGCGCGCCGCTCATGCCGAGCGGATGCCCGATTGCGATCGCGCCGCCGTTCACGTTCACGCGCTCGGGGTCGAGACCGAGCTCGCGAATGACGACGAGGCTCTGCGAGGCAAAGGCCTCGTTCAGCTCGACGAGGTCGATCTCGCCCGCCTCGAGTCCCGCGCGAGCGAGCAGCTTCCGCACCGCGGGCACCGGGCCGATTCCCATCACGCGCGGGTCGACGCCGGCGACCGCGCTGCCGACGAACGTGCCGAGCGGCTCGGCTCCGAGAGCCTCGGCCCGCTCCTCGCTCGCGATCACGAGCGCCGCGGCGCCGTCGTTGATGCCACTCGAGTTGCCGGCGGTGACGCTCCCGTCCTGACGGAACGCCGGCTTGAGGGAGGCGAGCTTCTCGGCGCTCGTGTCCGGCCGCGGATGCTCGTCTCGCGCTGCACCTTCGACCTCGACGAGCTCGTCGGCGAAGCGACCCGCCTCCTGAGCCGCGGCCCAGCGCTGCTGTGAGCGCAGCGCGAACCCGTCCTGCTCCTCCCGGCTCACGCCGTAGCGCTCCGCGACGTTCTCACCGGTCTCGCCCATCGACTCGAGCGGGAACAGCTCCTCCATGCGCGGGTTCGGGAAGCGCCAGCCGAGCGTCGTGTCCCACACCGTCTGGTTGCCCCGCGGAAACGCCGAGTCCGGCTTCGCCATGACCAGAGGTGCCCGGCTCATCGATTCCACTCCGCCGGCAACGAAGAGGTCGCCGTCCCCGGCCACGATCGCATGACTGGCGGAGACGACCGCGGCCAGGCCCGACGCGCAGAGGCGGTTGAGCGTGACCCCGGCGACGGAATCGGGTAGCCCGGCCAGGAGCGCCGCCATCCGAGCGACGTTGCGGTTGTCCTCGCCGGCCTGGTTCGCCGCGCCGAAGTAGACGTCCTCGATCTCGCCGGCGGGCACGCCGGCTCGCTCGACGGCTTCTGCGATCACGGTCGCAGCGAGATCGTCGGGCCGCGTCCCGGAGAGGACGCCTCCGTAACGCCCGACAGGCGTCCGGACGGCAGAGAGGACGACCGCTCGGCTCATGCGGCAGCCGGACGCGGCCGGCGCACCAGCTCGCCGTTGCAGTTCGGGCACACTTGTGCGAGACCGCCGGCGCAGATCGAGCAGAACGTGCACTCGAACGTGCAGATGTAGGCCTCGGCATCACGCGCGAGCGGCGTGCCGCAGCGTTCGCATGAGCCTCGCATCTCCAGCGCCATTGCCTCCGTCGCTTCCTTTAGCCGACGAACTCCACGTTCACGGGCTCGTTGAAGGCGCCGATCTCTGCACCGCGCCGCAGCAGCTCGCGGACAGCCTGCCGGCCTTCCTCGCCGTAGTCCTCGGTCAGCTCGTTGACGTACATCCCGACGAAGCGATCGGCGAGCTCGTCGTCAAGCCCGCGGCCGAACTGGAGCGCGTACTCGAGTGCACGCCCCCGGTTGTCGAGACCTGCGCGGATCGACTCGGCCAGAACCGCCGAGAGCTCGCGTAGAACCTCCTCGCCCAGGTCGCGCCGGGCCACGTTCACACCGAGCGGAAGCGGGAGACCCGTCTCCGCGAGCCACCACTCGCCGAGGTCGACGACCTTCTGCAAGCCGGCGGCTGCGTAGGTGAGCTGCCCTTCGTGGATGAGCAGCCCCGCGTCCGCTCGCCCCGAAACGACCTCGTCCATGATCTCGTCGAAGGGAACTTCCCGCCAGGCGAACTCGCCGAGCCGCAGCCGCAGGGCGAGGAACGCTGTCGTCATCCGGCCCGGAACGGCGATCTCGACGCGACGGAGGTCGTCGTCCGAGAGCTGCTCCCGCGCGACGACGATCGGCCCGTAGCCCGCGCCCATGCTTGCGCCGTGCGGGAGCAGGACGTAGCGCTCCTGAACGAACGGATACGAGTGCAGGGAGATCGCCGTCACTTCGAGCCGCGCCTCGAATGCCCACTCGTTGAGGGTCTGGATGTCGCGCAGGACGTGCTCGAACTCGAATCCACGAGGATCGATCTCGCCCGCGGCGAGGGCCCAGAACATGAAGGCGTCGTCCGGGTCGGGACTGTGGCCGAGCCGAATCTTCATCGCGGGCCCCGGCCGAAGAACCAGCGTTCCAGCGGCGCGAGCAGCTCACGGCGGGTGAAGGGCCGAACGTGCTCGGGCCGGCCGTCGTCCTCGGACACCCGCGCGTCGTCCTCGAGGATCCCGTTCGCGTGCTCGAGCACATCCTCGAGCTCGTGGCCCTCGAAGACGTAGTCATCCCGCCGCGGCTCGTCGCTTGGCCGCAAGTGCGGGTTCACAGCGCGGCCGACGGCCCAGGCTCCGCCCTTCATTCGCTCGATCCAGACGACGATCCTCTCCTCGCCTCCGGCCTCGTCGAACCCGTGCAGAACCCGCTCCGCGAAGCGCGAGGCCGTGGAGAGCTTGCGCATGGAGCCAGGATACAATCGCCCTCGATGTCCAGGCTCAGCGGGATCTTCCGCAACCCTTTCTCGTTTCTGTTCACGCGCTCGAGCCATGAGGACCGGGTCGCGGCGTACCTGATCCGGGAACACGAACGAGGACGGTCGCTCTCCGAAATCCTCGACGACCCCTACGTGCGCAATCGCTGCACGCCGCAGGAGCGCGAGCGACTGCTCGATCGGCCCGAGCTGATCCGCGCGCTCGGCGACGACGTCGTCGCAGCGGCACGCGTCGGACACGGCTAGAGCAGAACCCCTGCCTTCGTGCTGCGGGCCCGCTCGATAGCGGCTGCCCCGATCGCCACGTCCCAGGCGGCGATCCCGTTCGACTTGAAGAGCACGATGTCGTCGGGCGTGCTCCGACCGGCCAGCTCTCCGGCGACGACTTCCTGAAATTCGTGCACCTCGAGCCAGTCGAGAACGCCGCGCTCGATCGGCTCGATCAGGTCGCCCGACTCGAGCCGCGCCTGCTCGACTGAGTCGCAGCAAACGAAGACCGCACGCTCGAGGACGACGTTGTCGAGCTCCCGCGCCCGCGGGTCGTTCGCGCCGACGGCACACACGAGCGCACCCGGCTGAAGCCACTCACCGCGCAGCACGGGGTCGCGGGAGGTGGTCACGGTGACGACGACGTCCTGCTGCGCAGCGTCTCGATGGCTCTCGCCGGGCTCGGCCCCGACCTTCTTGCAAAAGGCGCGGAGGCTCTTCTCCGTGCGGCAATAGGCCACGACGCGCGCGATCCCGGGCAACGCCTCTCTGATGCACGCCACCTGGCTCTCAGCCTGCCAGCCACAGCCGATGACGCCCAGCGTGCGCGCCTCCGGCTTGGCGAGGTACTTGCAGGCGACGCCGCTCGCGGCCCCGGTGCGGAGCTGCCCGAGCTTGTCGGCCTCGATCACCGCCGCGAGCTCCGCGCGCTCGGTGTCGAAGAGGACGACGACGAACGGCGTTCCGCCCGGCAACCACGCATACGACTTCACCCCGGCGAGCCCGAGCTCGCGGTCGGCCGCGGACATGACGGCGAACCCGCCGTCGGCCAACCGAGTGCGCGTCCGCGGCCGGTTCTCGATCGCTCCGCGCGCGAGCCGCTCGAAGCACGCCTCGACGGCGGCAAGCGCGTCGGCAGGCGAGAGCAGTGACTCGACCTCGGCTTCTGTCAGATAGAGCGGCAGAGTGTGCGGAGTCTAGGAGCCGGACTTGGGAATGAAGCTGATCCTGCCCCCGACTCGAGGACCGCCCACTGCACCTTGTCGAGCGATGGGATCTGCTGGAGCCGTGCCTCGCCCGCGATCTCCTCGGCCGTCAGTCGCTCTTTCTTGAGGTTCTTCTCGATCACCTTCCCGTCCTCGACGAGGATCAGGGGCTCCGGTTCGAGCAGCGGACGAAAGCGGCGGAAGCGAAACCCGAGATACGAAGTCGTGAGCGTCAGTACTCCGAACATACCGACCGCGATCAAAAGCCCCGTGAAGGACAGATCGTTCTGCGTCACACCCTGCTGGACGAGATCCCCGACCACGATCAGCAGCACGAGATCAAACGGCTCGAGTGAGCTCAGCTCGCGTCTGCCGATGAGCCTCGTCAGCAGCAGCACGAAGCAGAAGGCAAGAAAGGCTCTGACGACGACGTCCATCTAGGGAAATACCGTCACGGTTCGGTTGGCGGTAGCCAACAGGGACATGTCGTCGTAGAGCGCGACGTTCTGTGAGCGTCGCCCGACGTTCGTCGGGTTGACCTGGAACTGCAGGTAGACGACGAGCTTGTGCCCGGCTCCGATGTGGCCGTAGTCGAGCGTGAGCTTTCCGTTTCGGCTGGCTTCCCCGACCGGAGAAGGCTCGATCGTGTTGATCTGGGTCTGCTCGGTCCAACCCGAGTCGAGTACGAAGGTCGCCTTCTTGATCTCGTTCTTGGCCTCGACGGTCAGCCGACCTTCGTAGTACAGCCCTCCTCGAAGCGAGGTCGGCGCGAAAACGCGAAGGTCTGCGCTCGACCCGGCCGCGAGCGTGGTTTTCGGCCGCTGGCCGAAGACATTGAGCAGCGCGACGACGATAAAGAGCGAGAGGGCAGCGAAGAACGTGTGGCGCACGGCGAGCTCGACGCGCTCGCTGCGGTCACGATTTCCGGCCAGCGTCAGATACTCGGGGCGTGTCCGCCACTGGGTGTCTTTCGTCGGACCGCCTGCGGTTCCCTGCGTGCTACCGCCCCGAGCTGCATCCCCTTCGGAAGGGAAGAAGGGCGAAAATGCTGAGCAGATGAAGGCGAACGAACTCGAGAACGGTCGTGAGGCCTATGGGCGACGGGCATGGATGGACGCCTACACGTCGCTGTCGCGCGCCGACGAGGCTGCGCCGCTGGGAGTGGAGGACCTCGAGCTGCTCGCCGTCTCGGCCTCCATGGTCGGTCGCATGGACGAATTCCTGACGTTCCTGGAGCGTGCCCACCACGCGCACCTGGAAG
>Ga0210378_10000833_pt1 | contig 16058 bp, 18 predicted proteins | sample PLM1_60_b1redo_FD_155465 | JGI IMG/M metagenome (GOLD analysis project Ga0210378, IMG submission 155465) | Groundwater sediment microbial communities from an aquifer in East River, Colorado, USA - PLM1_60_b1 redo | ecosystem: Environmental > Terrestrial > Soil > Riparian zone | place: USA: East...
CGTGCATCTTCGATGCGCCGCTGACCCAGGCCAACGGCAGCCTGGCCAAGGTGTTCGGCTGGTACGACAACGAGTGGGGCTACTCCTGCCGACTGGTCGACCTCACCCTCCTCGTCGGCGAACAGCTGTAGCGGGCGAGCGGTTCGGTCAGGGCGAGGGGTCGAGTCAGGCCAGGATCCGTAGGGGTTCCTCGAGGACGGCCTTGAGGTCGGCGAGGAACTGCGCGCCGGTGGCGCCGTCCACGGCGCGGTGGTCGATGGACATGGTGAGCTTCATCCGCTGGTAGGTGGCCAACTGCCCGTCGCGGACGACCGGCTCAGCGCTGGTCGCACCGACGGCCAGGATCGCCGCCTCCGGCGGGTTGATCACCGCGGTGAACTGATCGATGCCGAACATGCCGAGATTGGAGATGGTGAAGGTGCCGCCGGTGAACTCCTCGGGGCGGAGCTTGCCGGCCCGGGCCCGCTCGATCAGCGCCTTGGCCTCCCGCGAGATCTGACTGACGCTCTTCTGGTCGGCGTCGCGGACGACGGGCACGATCAGGCCGCCCTCCACGGCCACGGCGATGCCGACGTGGATGCGCCGATGCCGCAGGAGCTTGTCGCCACCCCAGGAGACGTTGATGTCGGGGTGGGCACGCAGCGTGACCGCGCACGCCTTGACCAGCAGATCGTTCACCGACAGCTTGGTCCCATCGGCGGCCAGCCGCTGGTTGAGCTCGGCGCGCAACCCGAGCAGGGCGTCGGTGTCGACCTGGATCGTCAGATAGAAATGGGGGGCGTTCTGCATGCTCTCGACCAGGCGGCGGGCGACCGTCTTGCGCATGCTGGTGAGCGGGACCGCTTCCACGTCAGCGGCCGCGGCGGGCTGGGCCGCCGCCGGTTCCTGGGCCGCCGCCGGCGCCGCCTGGGCGGCGGGTGCCGCGCGGCCGCCGACGTCGGCCACCGCGGCCTCGACGTCGGCCTTGACCACCCGGCCGCCCGGGCCACTGCCGGTGACGGTGGCCAGGTCGATGCCGCGGTCGTGGGCGATGGCGCGGGCCATTGGCGAGGCCTTCACGCGGGCGTCGCCTCCGGCCGGCGGTGTCGGCGGGAGGGTGGCCGCGGCGGGGCTCTCCACCTCCGGGGCGATCTCGATCGTGGCCGCCTGCTCGGCCGGCGACGGCGGCGCGGGCTTGGCGGGCGCCGCGGCGCCGGCGCCGGCGCCGGCGCCAATGATCGCGATCGGCTGGCCGATCGGGACGGTCTCCCCTTCCTGGACCAGGATCTGCTGCAGCACGCCCTCCTCGAAGGCTTCCAGCTCCATGGTGGCCTTGTCGGTCTCGATCTCGGCCAGCAGGTCGCCCCGCTGCACCTGATCGCCCGGCTGCTTCAGCCAGGCGGCCAGCGTGCCCTCCTCCATGGTGTCGGACAGGCGCGGCATGGTGATCTCGGGCATGGTCGCGCGCCTCCCTAGCGGGCACCGGACGCGTCGAGCGTCTCGTGGATGACCTTGACCAGGTGACCGGCGTTGGGCAGCGCCGCCACCTCCATCGGCTTGGCATAGGGCAGCGGCACCTCGGCGGCCGCCACCCGACGCACCGGGGCGTCCAGGTAGTCGAAGGCGCCCTCCTGGATGGTGGCGGCCAGCTCGGCGCCGACCCCGTAGGACAGCCAGTCCTCCTCCATGACGACGGCGCGGTTGGTCTTACGGACCGAGGCCACCACCGTCTCGCGGTCCAGCGGTCGCAGGCTGCGCAGGTCGACCACCTCCGCGCTGATGCCCTCCTCTACCACCCGGCGCTTGACCTCAGCGCACCTGCTGGCCCGCGACCGCGGCCAGGGTCTGCTCGGCGATCTCCAGCTCTTCGTTGGTCGGCACCACCAGCACGGCGGTCGCGCTGTCGCCGGTGGACACGACGCGCGGCTGCCGCAAGCGCGCGCCGTTGCGGACCTGGTCGATGCGGACGCCGAGGCGCTCCAACCCGCTACAGACCCCCGCGCGGACGGCGGCGCTGTTCTCCCCGATCCCGGCGGTGAACACCAGCGCGTCGACGCGGCCCAGGACGGCGGCGTACGCGCCGACGTACTTGCGGATGCGGTAGCAGTAGACGTCCAGGGCCTCCTGGGCCACCTGGTCGCCGTCGCCGGCCAGCCGCTCGATCTCGCGCATGTCGTTGACCCCGGTGAGGCCCTTGAGGCCGCTCTCGTTGTTGAGCAGCTGGTCGATCTCCTCCAGCGACAGGCCGGCCTCGCGGTGCAGGTGGAACACGATCGCCGGGTCCATGTCGCCGCTGCGGGTGCCCATGACCAGGCCCTCCAGCGGCGTCAGCCCCATCGAGGTGTCGACGCAGCGGCCGCCGGCGACCGCGGCGACGCTGGCGCCGTTGCCGAGGTGCAGCGTGATGAGGTTGACGTCGGCGAGGGGCACGCCGAGGTGGTCCGCGGCCTTGCGGGAGACGTGCGCGTGCGAGGTACCGTGGAAGCCGTAGCGGCGGATGCGCAACCGCCCGGCCAGGTCACGGGGCAGGGCGTAGCGGAAGGCGCGGGGCGGCATCGTCCGGTGGAAGGCGGTGTCGAACACCGCGACCTGCGGCGTGGCCGGGAACGCGGCCAGGGCGGTCTGGATGCCGAGCAGGTTGGCGGGGTTGTGCAGCGGCGCCAGCGGGATCTGCTCGCGGATGGCCTCCACGATCTCGTCGTCGATCAGAGCCGGTGCCGAGAACCGCTCGCCGCCGTGCACCACGCGATGGCCGATGCCGGCCAGGCCGTCCGACAGGCCGCCCGACGCCGCCAGCGTCTCGAAGATGCTGCTGAGCCCCTCCCTGTGGTCGGCCACCCCGGAGGCCTCCTCCCCGATCCGCTCCAGCAGCCCGGCGGCCAGCACCGCCCGGCTGTCCATGTCGAACAGCTGGTACTTGATCGACGAGGACCCGGTGTTGAGGACCAGCACCCTGCTCACCGGGGCACGCCCCCCGGTTCCTGCTGGGCCTGGATCGCGGTGATCGCCACCGTGTTGACGATGTCGGCGACCAGGGCGCCGCGGGACAGGTCGTTGACGGGCTTGCGCAGCCCCTGCAGCACCGGCCCGATGGCGACCGCGCCCGCCGACCGCTGCACCGCCTTGTAGGTGTTGTTGCCGGTGTTCAGGTCCGGGAACACGAACACCGTTGCCCGCCCCGCCACCGGGCTGCCCGGCAGCTTGACCCGCGCCACCTCGGGGTCGATGGCGGCGTCGTATTGGATCGGCCCATCGATGAGCAGGTCGGACCGCCGGTCGCGGGCGATCGTGGTGGCCTTGCGGACCTTGTCGACGTCGGCGCCGGCCCCCGACTCCCCGGTCGAGTACGACAGCATCGCGATCCGTGGCTCGATCCTGAACATCGCCGCGGTGCCCGCCGCGGAGATGGCGATGTCGGCCAGCTGCTCGGCGTTGGGGTTCGGCACCACCGCGCAGTCGCCGTAGACCAGCACCCGGTCGGCCAGGCACATGAAGAAGACGCTGGACACGATCGAGGTGTCGGGCGCGGTGCGGATGACCTCGAACGCCGGCCGGATGGTGTGCGCGGTGGTGTGCGCCGCCCCCGACACCATCCCGTCGGCGAGGCCGGCGTGGACCATCATGGTGCCGAAGTACGAAACGTCGATCATGGTGTCGCGCGCCAGCGGCAGCCCGACGCCCTTGTGCCTGCGCAGCTGGTAGTAGGTCTGGGCGAACCCCTCACGCCATTCGGAGACGGCGGGGTCCACCACCCGCAGGCCGCCGAGTTCGAGGCCCAGGGTCGCCGCGCGGCCGCGGACCTGCTCCTCGCCTCCCAGGACCGTCAGGTCGACCACACCCCGCCGCAGCAGCTGCTCGGCCGCCTGCAGGATGCGGTCGTCGTTGCCCTCCGGCAGCACGATGTGCCTGCGGTCGGCCTTGGCCCGCTCGATCAGCTCCTGCTCGAACTGCAGCGGCGTCACCCGGGTGGAGGGGGTCACCTGGAGGCGCCGCTCCAACGCGGCCGTGTCCACGTGCTCCTCGAACAACGCCAGCGCCGTGGCGATCTTCGGCTCGTTGTCGGCCCTGAGCGCCCCCCGCACCGCGCCGACGGCCGCGGCGGTGGAGTAGGTGTCGGTGTCGACCGCCAGGACCGGCACGCTCGCCGCGGCCAGCCCGTCGACCAGCCTGAGGATCGCCGGCTCCGGCACCAGCCCGCCGGTGAGCAGCAGCCCGGCCACGTCCGGGTAGGTCCCCGAGACCCGGGACGCGAGGCCACCGACGATCAGGTCGGCCCGGTCGCCCGGTGTGATGACCATGTCGCCGCCGCCGAGGTGCCCAAGGAAGTTGGGCAGGCTCATCGCCCCGACGATCACGTTGCGGACCTCGCGCCGCGCGCTCGCCGCGGCCGCGCCGTCGAGCGGTCGCAGGAACCGGGCGGACAGGGCCTCCGCGACCTCGGCCACCGTTGGCGCGTCCAGGGCCGGCACCTCCGGCATCGCGAAGGCGGGCTCCTCCCCCACTACCTCGGGCAGCCGCCGACGGACCTCCTCGACGATCGCCGGGTCGACCCGGTTGCAGATGGTGGCCAGGATCGCGCACCCCCGGCTTGTCAGCGACCCGTGCGCCAGCCTGGCCGCGTCGAGGACCTCGTCGGCGGACCGCAGGCTGCCGCGGACCACCAGCAGCACCAGGCAGCCGAGATGGTTGGCCAGCTCGGCGTTGAAGTCCAGCTCCAGCGCCCGCGACGCCCCGGTGAAGTCGCCGCCCTCGACCAGCACCACCTCGGTGGCCTGGTCCAGCCGCCTGAACGCCTCCAGGATCCCTTTGAGCAGCACGTCGTACCTGCCCCGGTCGCTCATGGCGCGTAGGTCGTCCATGGTGACGGCATAGGAGTCGGCGTAGGTCTGGGGCAGCCGGTACCGGTGGCGGAGCAGCTCGATGTCGCCGTCGGGCGCGGCATTGGACTCGATGACCGGGCGGAAGTAGCCCACCGGCCCCAACCGCCGCGACAGCACCTCCATCAGGCCTAGGGCCACCACCGACTTGCCGCTGCCCGGCTCGATCGCGGCCAGGTAGACGTTTCGCGTTGGCGTAGCTCCCGAAGCAGCCATCCTCACCACCCTCCACGTCAGGCGGAGCCCGGTTCGCTCCGGGCCGCCCCCAGACGAAGGGTACTGCGAGCGGCCGTGGTTGCTACCACCATCCCTGTCGCTTGGCCCAGCGCAGCAAGACGGCCGAGATGGTTGCCATGACCGCCACGACCACTGCCACTTGGGGGAAGTCGGTGCGGTCGTTGACGATGATGTTCATGCCGTAGATGGACGACAGGGCGGTGATCGGCAGGGTGAGGACCGCGATCAGGGCGAGCCGTTCGGCGGCGATCGTCACCTTGGTGTCGGTCCGGGCCTTGTAGAACTCGATCACCCCCTCCAGATAGCGGACCTGGCCGTCGGCCACCCCGCTGACCCGGGCGAACTGGTCCTCGATGTCGGCCACCAGCGGCTGCCCTTCTGCGGGGACGAAGCGGCCCAGCGCCGACATCCTCCCGTAGATCTGATGGCTCAGCGTGGCCATGTTGGACACCGCCAGCAGCGCATGCCGGGTGCCAAACAGCTCCTCCAGGAACTCCTCGGGGTCGCCCAGGTGGCCGGAGGTGACCCGTTGCTCGAGCGGCCACACCTGGCGGGTGACGGTCTCCACGAACGCCTCCTGGCCTTGCGCCAAGGCGGAGGTGATCGCGTAGGACAGCTCGAACGGCGACGTGGGGTGCAGCCGTCCCGCCTCGATCCGCCGAAGCACCGCGCGGGTCTCACGCAGTGCAGCCTCGGGGGTGACCGCCGGGTTGACCGGGCCGTGGACGGTGACCAGGTAGCGAGCGCCGATGAACTCGTCCAGTTCGATGTAATGGACGTGGCCGCCTTTGCCGAGCTCGGGAGCGTGCAGGATGACGAAGATGTGGTCGCGGTAGGCGCGCACCTTGGGCACGGCGTTGCGCTCGATGCAGGCACGGATGGCGAGTGGGTGGAAGCCGAACACCTCCGACAACACCCGGGCGGCCTCCTCGTCGCAGACGGGGATGTCGACCCAGACAAACCCGTCGTCGCGAGCCAGCAGCCTCTCCAGCTCCGCGACCGGATGCTGCTCGATGCCTTCGTCGGACACGAAGCGAACGTCCATCTTGCCCGCCACCTCCTTGGAGCAGTGATCCCTGCGTCGGTCTGGCGCCGCTGCGACCGCGCCGGCTCAGCAGACGGGCGGGGCACCCAAAGGATTGTGGTGGGCCCAGGCGAGAGCGGCCAGCGACGGGGACGACGCAGGATCAACGCCTGCGCTCTGAGGGCCTGGGCTCAAACCGGGCGCAGCACCACATTCCCAGCCCTGGTGGCGAACGCCTCTCCGACCTCAGTTCCCGGGCGAGCGTCGAACATCCGGTACTCGTCGCATCCATCGCGGTCGGGAGGGGGCGTCGGCTGCCCAGGCGGGAGAAAGCCAACCTCCAGGCAGGGCACGCCGGTGAGCTGGAACAGCCATACCAGCGGGCCGGGCGATCCGACCGGCGCCCGGCCGGGGCGCGACCACCTGGCCAGTGCGACCGGGATCGGCTTCGAGCTGGGGATCGCCCGCTCGTAGCTGCTGTGCCGGGTCCGCCGCAGCCATGCTCGGAATACCGCCGCCGCCGGGATGCCAGCGCGCTGGCCTGGCCGGGGCGGGTCGAAGTGACTGTGAGGATCAAGCCCAGCACCCACCCGACCGTCCATCGTCGACCAGACGACTCGTCCTCCCAGCTTGGGCCGTTGCTGACATGTATGCTACGAAACTGCTGAGTAGGCAGACGGGGTATGGCGCAGCTTGGCAGCGCGTCGGCTTTGGGAGCCGAAGGCCCCCGGTTCGAATCCGGGTACCCCGACTGAATGCTGGTCCGTGATGCCCAGACCAATCGCCGTTATACGGGCTGCAGGGTCGTGGTGGTCGCAAACGACGACCCGGGCATCCCCCTGCCGATGCAGCCGACCACGAAGTAGCCCTGGCCACGGGCCTTGAACTTGTCGTCGTCCCAGCGAAACCTGGAAGCGACGGTGGCGTTGTACATCGCCGTACAAGTCGCGCTGTTGGGGGTCTGGCCCTTGAGCTCCAGCGAGGTCCTGGCCATGACCCCTTGCTCCCAGGCGACCTCCAGGGCCTGGATCTGCTGGCGGTACTCATCGGGGGCGGCCTCGGCACGACCGCACGCCGCAACCAGCAGCCCCCCCAAGAGCAGGACGAGGGCTGTAACGAGGAGCCGCCCCATCGTTCCCGAACTCATAGGCACAAGCGTAGAGAAAGTGCCGAGCAAGTCAATCCCGAACGTCTATTCGAAACCGATATCCAGGGTAGTCTGCCGCCGACTCGGACAGGAGGTCTAGATGTACCTAATGAGACATCCTCGAACCGCCACGTCGGTCGAATGACGCTGCCCCACCGGCCGGCCGCCGAACCTGGCCCACCAGCCAGCGACCCGCCGCAGGTCGCCCTGCCTGACGCTGGCCTCACCGGACGGTTCCCGAGGTTGCCCGCCTGCTCCGGCCAGGTGGCCTGTTCGCCTTCTGCCACCTCTCGCCGATCCTTGACCTGTGCTGGCCGGATGCTGCCGACCGGGCTGGTGCGTGACTACTTTGGGATGCACCGGATCGACACCGACGACGAGGTGGTGTTCCAACTGCCCTACGGCAAGTGGATCCGGCTGTTCCGCGCGCACGGTGGCAGGCGGACACCTGCTGGCCAGACGGCGAAGAGCTCGGTCGCGAGATCGTCGAGTGTGTCGATGTCTTGGAGCGGGAGCAGGGCTGCGACGGGCTCGAAGACGTCCATCGAGAGGTGCTGGGTAAGCCCCATCGCTTGGCGGTACAGGGCAAGACTCAGCGCCCGACGGGGGAAGTCCTTGCCGATCGGCCAGTCGTAGGCCTCCAGGAACACCCGCAACAGCGCCTTGTCACAACCGAAGGTGTCGCGGTAGAGCTGGATGAGCTCGTAGTGCCGATCGGTCACCATCGCATCGCCCCAGTCGATGATCCCGGTCAGGCGACCGTTCTCGACGAACACGTGCATTGCGACCAGGTCTCCGTGGACGAAGACGCGGTCGAAGATCCCGAGCCCGGCGAGGTAGTCGTCGATCTGCGCGATCAGATGCGGCGGCAGCGAGCTCTGCTCCGCGGCCGCTGCCACGTCCAGGGCTGGCCAGTCCGCGTCCGTCGCGACACCCGACGGCCGTAGCGCGTGCACACGCCGTACCTGCCTTCCCAGCTCCGCAGCAATCGAGCGCCGTTGCTCGGCCGATAGTTCAGCATCCTCCAAGGCGACCCCGGACATCCGTGTGGTGATCAGGTATGGCCATTGGGGGTCGACATCGTGGTACAACCGCCCCTCGCTGAGCAGGCTGGGCGCGGCGATCTCCGGGTCGGTGGCGACCAGGGCATGCGCCGTGCGTTCGGCCGCGTGACGCTCGCGCCACGATCGGACGTAGCCGAACAGCTTCACCACGACGTCGCCGTAGAGGAAGGTCGGGTACGTTGCGTTGAAGCCGGCCACCGGCTCCCGTCCGGCGTCGGCCAGGTCGTGACGTTCCAGAACCTCGGCGAGGTATGGCCACCAGAAGCCGACGTCGCCGATGCGCGAGCCGTACTCCGGCGCCGACACGAACCTGGGAGGCGCGGTCACCTGCCAAGGGTCCCGGTGCCGACGCCGCGGCGCAAGCCGTTTAGCGGCGCCGGCGGCTTGGACTACCAGGCGCGCGCCCGGACCGGCCGGATGCGGATCGCCACCGAGAAGTCTCCGGCCAGTTCGGCGGGTGTCGAGCCCATCGCCTGGATGCCCTCACGGTACTTGACCAGGTACTCCTCCAGGTGGTCGGAGGGGGGCGCGTCCGGGTCGACGGCGGCCCTGCCGTCGATGGTCACCACATCCTCGCCGACCGCATCCGAGTTCAGATTCACGGCGACCCGGGGGTTGGTGGCGAGGTTGCGGAGCTTCTGGGCGCTGGGTTGGCTGAAGACGAGGAACGTCTCCCCGTCCCAGAGGAACCAGACGGGCGAGGCCTGCGGCTGGCCGTCGGCGCGCACCGTGGTCAGCCAGAGGATCTGCTCGGTGCGGAGGCGCTGTTCCGCCCGGGCGCCGGCCGGCGAGTCAAAGTCGAGCAAGGCAAGTCTCCTCCTCGGTGGCGAACGGGCCCTGCGCTACCTACTCGCAGCCCCAGCCGTCGCCGTCGCTGTCCAGGCCGAACTGGTCGGGTGGCCGCACCCGGATCGGACCGCTCACGTACTCGGGCCCGTTCCCTGAGCCTCCCTCGCAGTCGTAGTCCACTACCGCAGGGTCTAGGCAGGCGTCAGGATACGAGGGATCGCAGCTCCTGGGTGGCGCTGTTGGGGGCGGCGCGGTCGGCGGCGGTGGCGGTGGTGGTGCCTTCGCGATCACCAGGGTGATCGCGGTATCCCGAAGGACGCCGGCGCCGGCTTCTCGGGACTGGGAGATCACGGTCCCCGCAGGGTATCGGGCCGTGGACTCGTACTCGATCGTCCCCTTGAGCCCGCGGTCGGAGAGGGCGTCCTTCGCCCTCCCGGCCTTCATGCCCACCAGCTTCGGGACCGTGATCTTCTCGCTGGTCGTTGGAGGGGCGGTCGACGGCGCGGGAACGGTCCCGATGGTGGTGGACGGGGACGAGAAGAGAGTGGGTGACGACGCCGACGGACGGTCGGGCTCCGTCAAGCTCCCGATCGCTACCAGCACCGCGACGGTCCCGAGAGGGATCAGCCAACGCTTCTTGCGATACCAGGGTCGTCTGTCCGATGGTGGCGGCTGTCTGAACGACGGCTGACTCGGCTGCTCCGGCATTGCCCCCCCTCGTTGCACGAATGGGCACGCCAGTTACAGGCGTCCAACGCGTCTCGATCGTTACGCTCGCATCCGACAGGCGGTGTGGCTGCTCGGGCGGACCGCGTCACCAGCGCAGTCGTCTGCCGTCGCGAAAGAAGCCGCCCGTCGGTCCGTTGTCGGGCAGGGTCACGCCCCAACGTACCGGCCCCCATCTCAGCCAGCGAGCCACCTTGGCTCGACACGTTGACGACCCGTCCCCGTCCGGACCTCCGCAGCAGTGGCAGGAGGGCGAGGGTGGTGCGCCAGGCGCCGAAGAGATTCGTCTCCATGGCTTCGTGGATGACGGCGAGGTCCGCAGTCTCCGCGCGGGCCCCGATGTCGTAGAGGATGGCGGCGTTGTTCACCAGGGCATCACAGCGCCCGAATCGTTCGGCCACCCACCGCGCCGCTGCACCCACGCTGCCGTCGTCGGACACGTCGAGCTGGCAAGGGGTGATATTCACCGTGTCCCCCATGCGTGCGGCCGCTCGTCGACCCTCGCCCAAGTCGCGCGAGCCCAGCACCACCGCGTACCCCTTACCAGCAAGCTGGCGGCAGACCTCCAGTCCGATCCCGCGATTGGCGCCGGTCACAACCGCCACAGGTCGCGTGCCACCGCTCACCGGGCCCTCCTTCGCTGCGGCATCTTGTGGAGCTGATGTTGCTCTACCGTCGCGTCCAGACAGGTCCCGACCGCGGCCAGGAGACATCATCGCCAATACTGAGCTGCTCAATGCCCTCAGGGCGGCCGGCGGATCCGGGACGCCCACAGCGGCGAGGAGCTCCTCAGGATCCCCCACGAGACGGCGTACGGGGTGGCGTTCAGCCCCGATCACGTGACGATCGCGCGGTTCGTGTCCGCCACCAACCGGCCCTGGCCGGCTTCCTTGCGGTAGCTTGTCGAATCTGGGTGAGGTAGCTCGTACAGGCCCGCTGAGTGGGAGGAGACACGCCATGCCGCTGGTGCGGATCGACCTACACGAGGGACGCTCCGAGCAGGAGCTTGCGGCCATCGGCGACGCAGTCCACCAGGCGATGGTGGAGACCATCGGGGTCCCGGCCGACGACCGCTTCCAGGTGATCAACGAGCACCCTCGAGGCCGGCTGGTCTACGACCCGCAGTACCTTGGGGTCAGCCGCGACGACGGGATCGTCATCATCCAGGTCACGCTGGCGCGCGGGCGTCCTGTTGAGAAGAAGGAGGCGCTGTACCAGCGGATCGCGGAGCGGCTCAGCGACACGGCTGGGGTGGAGCCGCGGAATGTCTTCGTGGGCCTGCTGGAGGTCGGCCGGGAGGACTGGTCGTTCGGCGAAGGTATTGCACAGTACGCCGTGGCCGATCGGGCCGCGGCTGGCTCGTGAGCTGCTGGTACCGGTCTGGGGTCATGCCCCTGTGGACGACCACATGGTCCGCTGATCGTCTCGCCGTCGGCGGGCTGGTCAGCCGCCGGCTGCGGAAGGATGGTGCTGCCGGTGCGCCTGGGTGCGGCGGGCCAGCTCCAGCTGCTCGGCCACGGCCGCGCTCGCCGACCGCAGCACCAGGTCGCCACCCTCGCGGCGGGTCCACGCCGACACCCGGGCGAGGACCTCCACCCCGGCCGAGTCGATCAGGACCATGCCGTGCAGGTCCAGCACGATGTGATGATGCCCCTGGCCGATCAGGTAGCCCAGGTATTGCCACAGCTGCGCGGCCGTGTCGGCGTCGATGTCACCCCGCACGGTCACGATGGCCGAGCCGTCCGAGGAGGTGGTGGCGGACTGCAACAATGGGGCCATGGCGGCCTCCTTGCCCGGGAGCGACGTGGCCGGCTAGCAAGGCCGCACGGCCGCCACGCCCAACCGCGGGTGATTGATCCGGCGGTGCCGCTACTGGGTGACAACCGGCCGCACGTTGACGGCCTGCGGGCCCTTCTGGCCCCGGGTGATGTCGAACTCCACGGCCTGCCCATCCTCCAGCGAGCCGTCGCCCTGGATGGCGCTGACGTGCACGAACACGTCGTCACCGGACTCGGGCTTGATGAAGCCGTAACCCCTGTTGGCGTTGAACCACTTGACGGTTCCAACAGTCATGCTGCTTGTCCTCCCTCCGTCACCTCGGAGGTATCGGTCCACACCAGCGCCAGACAGCGCTGGCCGGCAAGGGACAAGCTCGACTGTGCTGCAAGCCAAACGTGACCTGTGCTGGGTCGAGGGTAGCACCGCAGAGTGCCCTTGTCCTCACGCTGTCAGGGACTCTGGGCGATGGCGCGCCCCAGTGACGGCGCCTTTCGAAGCACCAGCACGCCCATCTCCACCAGCCACAGAGTGATGACCGTGGGGAAGACGATGGTCAGGACCCTCGTCACCGTGGTGGACTCGCCGGCGTAGGCCTGCACCAGGCCGGCCACCACCGAGCCGAGACCGGCGACCACCGCCACCCATCCCAGCCAGCGCGGGTACACCGTGCTCCACGCCACCGCCAGGCCGTAGAGGATGAAGGTCACGCCGGCGAACAGGATGTTGAAGAGGGCGGCCAGCGCGAAGTTGACGGTCTCCTCCGCCAGGACCAGCCGCAGGGCGGCGGCCTGCTCCTCGGGGGGCGCCGTCGCCCACGCCTCGGCGATGTGCTTGGCCGCCAGTCCGTCCAGGATGACCAGGATCAGCCCGACGGTGATGCCCGCGACCGCGGCGACCGATCCCAGCCGGGAAAGGGCGCCTGGGAGGCCGCCCTGGATCGAGTGCGCGATGGCGACGAGGCCGCCGAGCATGAGGATGAGTCCAAGGACGATGGCGAGGTGATCTGCGACCCAGAGCTCGCTGCCGGCGATCGTTCGGGCGACACCTTCGGGGTCGTCCGTCGGCGTCGCCGGGTGGACCAGGTTGCCGACCATTCCCAGCAGCGCGCCGACGATGCCCGCCACCGACCCGATCCGGAAGACCCACGTCGAGCTGGAGTCCATGACCGCCTCCTCTAGATAGGCCTGCTATCTAGATAGGATAGTGATAGTATCCAATCCTGGTCAAGACCGGGAGGGTGGATGCGGATCTCCGAGCTGAGCCGGGCGAGCGGCGTCTCGATCCCAACAATCAAGTTCTACCTGCGGGAGAGCCTCCTGCCACAGGGCACGCCGACCGCGCGCACCCAGGCCGACTACTCCGAGGGCCATCTCCGCCGCTTGCGCCTGATCCAGACGCTGACCGAGATCGGCGGCCTCAAGCTGCGGGACGTCCGGGCGGTGCTCCAGGCCATCGACGACCAGGCGCTCGGGACCCACGAGCTGCTCGGGACGGTCCACCGCAGCCTCGGACCCCACCCCGACGGCGAGCCCTCCCCGGACGAGGCCCAGGCCATCGCGGAGGTGGATCGGTTCCTCGGTGAGCTGGGGTGGCGGGTCGGCAAGGAGGCACCCGGCCGGCGGACGCTGGCTCGCGCCCTGATCACGCTTCGGCGCATGGGCCGGGACGCCGACGCCAGGGTGTTCGAGCCCTACGCTCGCGCCGCGGAGCAGTTGGCCGGCCGCGAGGTCGCCACCGTCTCCCCGACGGGATCACGGTCGGAGGCGGTCGAGGGCGCGGTGGTGGGCACGGTCGTGTTCGAGGCGGCCCTGATGGCGCTCAGGCGCCTGGCCCAGGAGCACCACTCGGCGCTGCGGTTCGGGCCAGGCCGCCGGCGTTAGCCCCGCGGGTGGGTGCGCAGACCCCGATGCGCCTTGGTCGCAGGACTCCTCGCATGGTGCGCTCCTCTCGTCGGGTGCCCTGGCTCCTGAACCTTGGGGGCTCCACGGCGCGTATACGGCTGCGGGGAAAGGACCACCGGAGGTGGGCTCGACCTAATCCAGAGGTTTCTGGTCGAGATGGGAGAAAGGGGGCAACCAGATACAACCCGACGCGGCTTTACCCGCGGAAGCCCGTCGAAACCTCGCCAGCTTCCGGAGCACGCCTCGTCGTGCCGAAGGTCACCCGAGGACGGTGACCGGCGACACAGCGCCGGCCGGGCCGGGCCCGTCATCCTGAGCAAGCTCAGCACCGCCAAGTGTGAACTGCCAGCGCGTCCGTGCCCCCTACGCCTGGCGAAGGAGGACACGATGCGCCACTACGTCGTAGCCACGCAGCTGCTGCGGCAAGCGCGAGCCGCCCTCGACGACGAGGCCGACCCGCGGCCCGCTCGGCAGGCCGATCCCGAGCCGCAGACCGAGTCCAGGAGCAGCCGCCTGGTCACGGTCGCACGCCGCGCCCGCAACCTGGCCGCCAGCGCCCTGACGGCCCGCGCCACCTGAGGGCCAGCCCGACCGGAACCATGATGACGCTTTGGGACCAGCTCGGCGGGCGGACCTGGAACGAGCGCGCCGGCTCGCAACAGCCGGACGGCTCCGGGCCGGCTCGCCGCCGCCAGGGGCGCCGCCGCAAGCTGGTGCAGCCCCGCCGGCGGGCTCGCGTTCACGCCGCGCGGGTTCGTGATTGAACCCGCACGCCCCGCCGCGCACACTAACTCCACGGCCTCTGCTGGGCGAAAGGGAGTGATGCGACCGGCCATGCTGGAGCATCGTGGCAACGGCGAGCACCCGGAGCTCCTGGAGCGCCGCCGGCAGCTCCTGGTGTGGCGGTCGCTCGCGGTCCTGATCGTGGTCGGCGGGCTGCTCGGTCTGGTCCGGTTGGCGCGCGACCTGCTGGAGGGAACGACGCCCGGCTCCCTCGTCTACCAGGTGATCCTGCTCACGGTGAACGCGCTGGTGTTGGTGTTGGTGGTCGCGCGCCTTCGCTCCCTCCGCCGCCGGCAGCTACCGCCCTGACACCGCGGCCGGGGCCGCCCGGGCCAGCAGGTGGTAGTAGTCGTCGCCGTAGCCGTCCTCGAGCGCCACGAGGCCCGCGTCGCGCACCCACGCGGCCACCTGGTCCAGCGGCGGGTAGTAGTGGTAGCCACCGCCGGGGCTGGTGTGCTCGCCTCGGACCACCGGCAGCCCGCCGGCGGTCGCCTCGGCGAACACGCGCTCCAGCTCCTGCTCGTCGAGCAGCTCGACCGTGACGTACAGGTGGCCGCCCGGACGCAGCGCCCGGCGCAGATTGGCCAGCACCGGCGGCCAGTCCTCCGGGAAGACGTTCTCCATGGCGTCCACGCACATGGCCGCGTCGAACTCGGCGTCGAAGGCAAGCTCCTGCAGGCCGACCTTCTCGGTGGGGACGCCGGGGTGCTTGGCGTCGGCCTGGGCCAGCATCCCGGCGGACTGGTCGGTGCCGACGACCCGGCGGCCGGCGTCCAGGATCATCCCGAAGTACTTGCCGGTCCCGCAGGCCGCGTCCAGGATGCGGCCGCCCGGCGGACACCGCTCGATCAGCCGGGCGACGAAGCGGCGATGGGTGGGGCTGATCGCCCCCCACTCCTGCTGGTCGTAGGTTGCGGCGTGGAGGGTGTCATACCGCTCCTCCGCCACCTGGCGCCGTTCCCGCAGCCACGTCCTGCGGTCCACACGCACCTCCCCCGGCTCGACGCCGCTGCGGCCTGTCGGTTCCGTCGTGATGATAGTCAACGGCAGGCAGCTCATCGTGCTGGCAGACGGGAGGACGCATGGCAAAGGTGATCGTCGGGATGACCACTTCCCTCGACGGGTTCGTCGCCGATCGGAGCGGCAGCGCCGCCCGCCTCTACCCTGACCTCGCGGCGCTCCGGGGAACCGCCTACATGAAGGCCGCGATCGAAGCGACCGGTGCAGTCCTCATGGGCAAGCGGACGTTCGAGATGGCGGACCCGGACTCGTACGTCGGCAACTACGAGTTCCAGGTGCCCATCTTCGTGCTGACCCACCAACCGCCGGACGTGCCGCCCAAGCAGGACGAGCACCTGACGTTCACGTTCGTGAGCGACGGCGTCCAGTCGGCGATCGCCCAGGCAACCGCCGCCGCCGGCGACAAGGCCGTGCAGGTGGTCGGCGGCGTGAGCGTGGCCCGGCAGCTCCTTCACGCCGGCCTGGTCGACGAGCTTCAGGTCGACGTCATGCCGGAGCTGTTCGGCGCCGGCCTGCGGTTCCTCGACGACGGCGATCTCGAGCGCGTCCGGCTCGAGAAGCTCGGCGTCCAGGAGGTCGGGGCGAGAACCAGCCTCAGCTTCCGCGTCAGGAAAGAGGCCTGATAGGCTCAACGGAGCCGCTCGCGGGTGTAGCTCAATGGCAGAGCACGAGCCTTCCAAGCTCGTGACGCGGGTTCGACTCCCGTCACCCGCTCTCCCTCAGGCGCGGCGT
>Ga0210378_10000834_pt1 | contig 16054 bp, 11 predicted proteins | sample PLM1_60_b1redo_FD_155465 | JGI IMG/M metagenome (GOLD analysis project Ga0210378, IMG submission 155465) | Groundwater sediment microbial communities from an aquifer in East River, Colorado, USA - PLM1_60_b1 redo | ecosystem: Environmental > Terrestrial > Soil > Riparian zone | place: USA: East...
GTGGTTGTAGACCACGTCCATGATCACGCGCAGGCCGGCGCCGTTGATCCCGGCCACCATCTCGCGGAACTCGCGGGTGCGGGCCGTCCCGTCCGGGTCCGTCGAGTAAGAGCCGTCCGGCGTCGTGTAGTGCAGCGGGTCGTAGCCCCAGTTGAAGCCGTCGGTGTCCCGTACCGGCTCGATGCACTCCTGCTGCTGCGGGGACGCCGGGCCGAACGAGGTCAGGTCGCACGGTGGTTGCTGCTGGGCAGAGCGGCGCTCCTCGATGCTGGCGATGTCGTTGGTCGGCAGCAGGTGCAGGGAGTTCAGCCCCGCGGCGGACAGCGACCGCAGGTGGCGCATGCCGTCGCTGTTCCCGTCGGTGAACGCGAGGTACGTGCCGCGGTGCGCGGCCGGCACGGTGCCGTCGGTGATCGAGAAGTCGCGCACGTGCAGCTCGTAGATGGTGGAGTCCTCCGGCTGCGCGAGCGCCGGCTTGGCCAGCCCGTCCCATCCGCGCGGCTTGAGCGCGCCGTCCTGCAGGTCCACCACGATCGACCGCTGCGCGTTCGTGGTCAGCCCCAGCGAGTACGGGTCGGTCACCACGTTCGTCAGCACGGCGTCCTGCGCCGGCACGTACACCGTCACCTCGTAGGCGTAGCGCGCCTCGCGCCACGACTGGTCGCCGGTCACCCGCCATACCCCGTCGGCACCGCGGCTCATGGCGACGCGCCGCTGCGGCTCGGCGCCCGCGGGATCCAGGAGCAGGGTGACGTTCTTCGCCGTCGGCGCCCACAGCGCGAGCGACGGCCGCGCGCCGTGCCACGTCGGCCCGAGGTCGGCGGCCTGCGCGGTGGCCGCGTAGACGTCGTCGAGCACCCCGTGGGTCTGCACGCCGGTGGCGTCGGCGAGGTGCCCGGCGGCGTCGAAGGCGGCCACCGCCACCTGGCCGGTGAGGACGGCCTGCACGTCGGTCGCCGGCACCCGCAGCGCCTCGTAGGACGCCAGGTGCGGGTAGCGCTGCCTGACCTGCGCCGGCAGCCCGCTCGGGTCGAGCGCCAGCGGCACCGACTCGCCGCCGCTCACCCCGTCGGCGCTGGCCACCATGCCGCCCTCCGGCGCGTGGTACAGCCGGAACGTCCAGCCGTTCACGTCGGCGGGCAGGTCCCACGCCAGCAGCCCGCTTTCGAGCCACTGGGCCCGCTGCTCGCGCAGGTTGGGCGGCGCCACGCCGGCGGTGACGGTCAGCACGTGCGTCGCGAGCACGTAGGAGAACGTCGTGGCGTCCCCGCTCGCCGCGACGAAGAACGGGATGTTCGCCCCGCCAGGCACGCCACCCGCGCCGTAGTTCTCCGCCCACGACAGCCCGTGGGTCACCTTCGTCTCGTACCCGCCAGCCGGGATGGCGGTGGTCGAGAACGTGTACACGCCGTCCCCGTCGGGGTCCTGCAGCCACGACCGCATGCACTCCGGCATCCAGTCGCCCGGACAGCCCAGCTCGCTCTGGAAGCTGCCAGGCGCCGTGACAATAGGGCCCTCGGCGTCACTGGTCACCCAGTGCGTCGCGTGGTCGTAGTAGAAGCTGACCTGGCCGCCGGCCGTGGTATACGGGATGTTCGCGCCGCCAGGCACGGCGTGCGCGCCGTAGTTCTCGTCCCAGGAGTTGTTCAGCGCCGCCTTGTACTCGTACGAGCCGGCGGGCACCGTGAAGGCGCCCTTCCACACGCCGTCCATCGGGTCGCGGGCCAGCTGCGCCTGCGCGCAGTCCGGCTGCCAGTCGCCGGAGCAGCCCATCTCGCTGTTGTGCGAGCCCGGCACCGAGACCGCGGACGGCTCCGGCGTGTGGTTGGCCAGCGCGGGCTGCGCCATGGTCAACGCAACGGTGGCGGCGGCGAGGCAGACGAGGACCCGGCGAGCGTTCCTCATGGCGGTTGCTCCTGACTGCGTCTGGGGCTTGGCACCGGCAGTTCACTCTGCCGCGTGCGGCGCCGCCGTCCAAGAGGCGATTTCTTGATCGCCAATAGTGTCGGAGGCGATTGCGCTCGTGGAAACCCTGGCCGACAGTTCCGGTGATCATGAACCCGCCGGCCGGGCCAGCTGCGTCGCCGACGCTACGCGATGCGTACCCGCCGCCGTCAACGAAGGCGATCTCCAGGACGCACGTGTCGGCGTCGTACCCCACCGACGCGAGGCTGGACGAGCTCACTGGCTGCTGATTCACCACCGCTCCCGACGGGTTACCACAGGTCAGACGTTGAATCGGAACTCGACGATATGGCCGTTCGTCGTCGTTCAACAGCGGACCTTCGAAGCGTCGTCGTCGGCAGATCGAAGACTTCACCTTCGGCGGATCGGAAGCCGAGTGATCGGCAGATCGAAAGTCTGGTGCTAGGCTGCGCTCTGTGCGCAAGTCGATCGACTATCTTCCACGCCGAGCGGAAGAGCTGATCAGGGAAGCCCTCGAAGACACCCGTGTCGTGGTCGTCAACGGTGCTCGGCAGGTAGGCAAGAGCACTCTCGCCGAGATCGCGCTCCGGAGCGCCCCTGGCGGGGTGGCCCGATTCCTGGACGATCCGGTCACCCGCGCGGCCGCGATCGAGGACCCGGTGCGCTTCGTCCAGCATGACGGCCTGTTGCTGATCGACGAGGTGCAGCGGGTGCCGGACCTCTGGCTGACGATCAAGAACTCCGTCGACCGCGACCCACGACCCGGCCGCTTCCTCCTCACCGGCTCCGCCCGCCTACTGGGCCTGCGCAGCCTGCCGGACGCCCTCCCCGGCCGATCGCAAACGATCGACCTGTGGCCGCTGTCCCAGGGCGAGATCGACCGCGCGCCGGATGGTCTCGTCGATGCACTGTTCGCCACCGGCGCGGAACTGCGAGCCGATCCCCAAGACCTGCGACGCAAGGACTACCTGGGCCGGGCCGCGCGGGGCGGCTATCCCGAAGCCATCAGGCGGCCGACGCCGCGACGACGACAGAGCTTCTTCGACAACTACCTCTCCGACATTATCGCCAGGGACGTCAAGCAGGTCGCCGACATCGAACGAGCCGGCGACATGCGCAGACTGCTGGCCTTACTAGCCGCTCAGAACTCGGGCTTGCTCAACATCAACCGGCTGGCCAGCGAGCTGAGCATCACCGCACCCACGGTGCGCAACTACGTCGAGATCCTGGAAACCGTCTACCTGGTTCGCCGGATACCGGCCTGGTCGGCCAACGCCACCGGTCGCGCCATCGCTACATCGAAGGTGGTCTTCGTCGACTGCGGACTCGCGTCGTCGCTGACCGCCGGAGTCACCGCGGATGGACCGGTCGGCGGACTGATCGAGAACTTCGTCATCGGCGAGATCGCCCGCCAACTCACCTGGTCACGCACCTCGGCACGGCTCTACCACTATCGCGATCGTGACCAGTACGAAGTGGATGCCGTGCTGGAGAACAACTCCGGCCACATCGTCGGCATCGAGGTGAAGGCTGCTGAGACCGTCCGGGCGGACGACTTTCGCGGACTGAAACTCCTCCAACGGCGACTCGGCTCACGATTCCTCGCTGGCATCGTCCTATACTGCGGCACCGAATCCCTGAGCTTCGGCGACGGCCTCACCTGCCTACCCATCTCGGCCGTCTGGACGACACCCGGCTGATTCAGCTAGCCGTTGAAAGCAGAACTCGACCACGTCACCGTCGGCCGGGCTAGCCGCGGCATAACCTCCGCCACCACCGTCCAGCACAGCGTGACGTTTCGGACCGTTGGCGTATGACGTGCACGGTTGGTGATGAGCCCGTCCGACCCCGGAGGCGCCGCGTGACCGGTGTATCGCTGGCGGTCGCACCGACTGACGCGACCACGCAGACCGCGACCGTCATCGCGGAGCCGACCCCATCAGCGTCGCGCTGCGTACGCTTCGCACGATCCTGGACTACCTCAGCGAACATCGGGAGCTTGTACCGGCTCGCGTCGTCCTGGCGTTCCGCTTCGGGCCTTACGGGCATCACTGATCTCCCCGTCGAGCAGGTGCACAGCTTTCGGGTCGAGTTCGGGGGCGAGCACTCCGGGTCCGACGAGGTGGAGACAACGGGGGACATCCACATAGCGTCTGGCATGGAGGGAGTATGTGCCTGCGCTGTTGAGGGTGCTCTTGGGTCCAACCACGCACGCACCGCCGAGTTGCTGTTCTCGCTGTTACCTGAGTGGATGAGACGGCTACCAGGGTGGCTCGGGGAGTCTCACTCACCGTGGATGGGCTCAACGGGTCTGGCTGGCTCGCCTTGGCGCCAGTGGCCAGGAGGCTGTCCGTGGTGGCGGCGGAACGCCGCCGCGAAGGCATTCGGCGATGCGTAGCCCGTTCGGTTAGCGATCTGGTCGAGGGTCAGCTGGCCCGTCCGGAGGTAGTCGCGGGCCAGGGTCATCCGCCAGTCCGTCAGATACTGCATCGGCGCCTGGCCGAGTGCCCGCTCGAAGTTCCGCGCGAAGGCCGGGCGGGACAGCCCACTCAGATTGGCGAGTTCGGGCACGGTCCACGGATGGCCCGCGTCGGAGTGAATCGCGTGCAGGGCTGGGCTAAGCCGGGGATCGGTGGAGGCTTGATACCAGCGAGGGGCGGTCGGGCTCTGCTCAAAACAGGCCCGCATCGCCAACACCAGCAAGACATCGAGTAGGCGGTCCAGGACGGTCTGTTGACCGGGGGCTGGGCCGCTCAGCTCTCGTGAGAGCAGCGCGATGACGTCGTGTAGTGGATCGTGGGCGGCGGCCGAGAGGAGCAGGATCGGTGGCAGAGTTTGGATCAGGCCGCGTCCTACATCACCGGAGAATCGGTAGGCGCCGCACAGCAATACTGTCGCTGCGCGGTAGTCGGCGTGCTCGTGGGCGGCGTGTTCGTCGTCGGCGTGCTGCTCGCGGAAGCGTTCGGGTGATAGGCAGGCCGCGCCGCGTTCGTGCGCGATGTGATGGTCCGGTCCGCCCACCACGAGGGCCAAGTCGCCGGGCGCAAGCTCCACCGCGTCGCGCGAATCCTCCAGCCACAGCCACGCCCGGCCTTGCATGACGGTGTGCAGCGCCAGCTGAATCGTGCCGGGCAGCCGCAGTCCCCACGGTGGCCGAGCCACGGACCGGGCGAAGACACCGCCCGACGCGCGAGCCCTGGCCAGATGGTCTTGCAATATGTCCACGTCGTGAGCGTATCTCGTAGTAAGTGGAGCGTATAGCGCATTGATTCGCTCATCTGAGAGTTGAAGGATGGAGCTGTGGCTAACTCAACTCCGCTGATCCTGGTGCTCGGCGCTACCGGCAACACCGGCTCGCGCGTCGCGAACAACCTCACAACACGCGGCCTGGCTGTACGCACGGCGGCCCGCTCTGGCGCCGACGTCCGCCTCGATTGGGACGAGCCCGGCACCTACGCGCCCGCGCTCGAGGGCGTCGACCGGGTCTACCTGCTCGGACCTGTCATGCGCACCGATTTCGCCGGTCAGGTGACGGTGTTCCTCGACCAGGCCGAGGCCGCTGGCGTCCGTCACATCACCTACCTCAGCGCCTACGGCATCGACGCGGCGCCGCTGGAGATGGCCATGCGCAGTGTCGAACTCGACCTGCTCGGCCGCCACGGTCTTACTCACTCCATCCTGCGACCGGCGTGGTTCATGCAGAACTTCACCGAGACGTTCCTCAAGCCGGTCGAGGGCGCCATCGCGGTCCCGACCGGCGACGGTGCGACCTTGACCGCGACGCCTGGGTCGCCAGCGCGGTCGCCAGCGGGATACCAGCCGAATACGGGGCGGCTGTCCAGATGCTGACCGAAACCATCGGCACTGGCCACGGCTCACGGCCCAACGATGACGTGGGGAAGGCCACCGGCGTGGCGCCGACCAGTTTCGCCGACTTCGCTCGCCGCACGGCCACGAGCTGGGCCGTGGACGAGCCCCGATGACAGCGGTCAGCAACCTCGACGACTTCCAGGCCCTTGACCCGTTCTTCCGGATCATCGAACGAGGTGTAGCCGGACTGGTGGACGGCGAGCACTTCTTCGACCTGCTGGCCGAGGACGTCATCATCGACTACGTCATTACGGTGCCAGGCTACCCCCGACGGGTCGAAGGCCGCCACGCCGTGGCCGAGCTGTATCGCCCCTATGGCGCCACGATCGTTCTCGATCGTTGCTACGACCTGGCCGTTCATCACGACCAGGTCACCGGAGTTGTCGTTCTCGAGTACGCCTCGCAGGGCCGGGTCGTCGCGACCGGAGCTGCCTACAGCAACCGCTACATCTCGGTGCTATCGATCGTCGACCGCAAGGTCGCTCACTGGCGCGATTACCTCGATCCGCTCGCGGTCTTTGACGCGCTCGGCTGGCCCGCCGCGGCCGCAGGCAACGGCTGACCTAGTCAGGCTGACCGCGTGATCAGCCGGACTGCCGGTGCCCTACATGTGTCCAGTATCGCCGCGTTGAGCGGGTGGGCTCGACCGGATGATCTGTCTCATCCACCGGCCGGTCAGGGGTGGCTGTTGGGTGCTGCTTGGCTGGTCGGTGAATCCGGCCAGCACGAAGTCCAGGTGACGCCGCCAGGCATTGACGGGCAGGCCTCGGGTGAAGCCGAGGATGCCGTGGATGGCCCACAAGGCGACGGCATTGACCATCGGCCTGGTGTTGCCGCACCAGCCGAGGGCGACCCATTTATCAACGCGCGGCCGAATGTATCAAAATCGACCGTTGACAAAGAAGCGTCACAACGTCACATCGTCGCCCAAAGCGGGGTCGCCTAAAGACGCCAGGGCGGCGCGCACCTGGTCGGCGTCGCGGTGGTCGAGCTCGGTGAAGAAGGCAAGGGCCTCCCGCCAGTGGCCGTGGGCCTGGTCTGGGCGGCCGAGCGCGAGGTGGCTGTGGGCCATGCCGTCGAGCGCGTGGGCTCGTTGGTACCGCTCGCCGGCCTGCCAGGCCAGCACGGAGGCGCGGCCGTAGTGGTCGAGCGCGGCGTCGAACTGCCCGGCGAGCAGGTGGCTGTCGCCTGCGCGGTTGCGCAGCTCGCCCTCGATGCCGCGCTGGGCCATCGGCTTGATCATGGCGAGCGCCTCGCGGTGGCATTCGAAGGCCGAGCCGAAGTCGCCGAGCCTGGCGTGCGTCACGCCCATGTCCGACAGGATCGAGCCCTCGTCCCAGCGCGAGCCGCTCTGCCGGTTCTGCGCAAGGGCCTCGCGGAGGTACCCCAGCGCTTCCTGGTAGCGACCGAGCAGGTGACAGCTCCAACCGTAGTTGCTCAGCACCCGCGCAAGGCCGGGCGCCGGCCCGAGCTGCTCGCGGATCTCCAGCGCCTCCCCGAGCCTTGCCAGCGCCGAGCCGGGCTCGCCGGCCTGGTTGTACGCGATGCCGACGTTGTTCAGCGCGGTCACCTGGCCCCAGCAGTCGTCGAGCTCGCGGTAGGCCTCGCGGGCCTGGTAGCCCCGGTCGATCGCGGCCGTGTCCTGGCCGAGGCGGAAGTAGGCGCCGGACAGGTTGAGCAGGGAGGCGGCCTCGCTGAGCCGGTCGCCGCCGGTGCGGTGCAGCACCAGCGCGCGCTCCAGCAGCGGCACGGCCTCACCGGGCAGCCCGGACTGGGCGAAGGCGCCGCCGAGGTCGGTCAGCACGGTCGCCTCACCGCGCCGGTCGGAGGCGGCGTGCACCGCCTCCAGCGCGACCGACTGGGTGGCCACCAGGTCGGCCGTGTAGCCGCGCAGGTGGAAGAACCACCACATGGCGTGGGCGAGCTGCCAGGCGTGCGTCGGCCAGCCGTGGTGGGCGGCATGGTTGATCGCGGCCATCAGGTTGACCCGCTCGGCGAGCAGCCAGTCCACGGCCTGAGTGCGGCCGGTGAACACCGGCGCGTGCGCCGCAACGGTGTGCACGTCGACGGCGCCGGCCCTGCGGTTGCGCATGATCTGGTCGGCCGCGGCGGCCGCGGTGTGCAGGTAGTAGTCGAGCAGCCCGGTGACGCCGGCCCGCCGCTGCGCCTCGGTCTGCTCCTGCAGCGCGGTGCGTGCGGCGTGCTGGCGCAGCAGGTCGTGGAAGGTGAAGCGGCCGGGGCGGCGCTGCATGAGCAGGTGCGCGTCCAGCAGGTCGTCAAGGGCCGCGCGCAGCTCGGCAACCGGCACCGGGCCGGCCAGCGCCGCCGCGGCGTGCTCGTCCACGTCCGGGCCGGGCACCAAGCCGAGCAGCAGGAACAGCCGCCGCGGCAGCGGCGCGAGCTGCCGGTGCGAGAGCACGAAGGTGGCCGTCACGCTCCGGTCGGGGCTGGTCAGCTCGGCGAGCCTGCCGTGCTCGTCGCGCAGCCGGTCGGCGAGCTGCGCAACGCTCAACGATGGCCGCTGCCGCAGCCGCGCCGCGGCGATCCGGATCGCCACCGGCAGGCACCCGCACAGCCGCACCACCTCGGCCGCCGCGGCGTGCTCGGCGACCGCCGCGGCGTGCTCGGCGGCCGCGGCGTGCCCCGCGAGCGCGGCGTGCTCGGCCACCGGCATCGTCGGCTGCTCGGACGCCGGCCCGGCTTCGCCGACCGCATGGGCGAACAGGGCCAGCGCGGCCAGCTCAGGCAGCACGTCCAGCTCGATGGTGTGCGCGGCGCGCAGCCCGTCCAGCCGGCGCCGGCTCGTGACGATCAGCAGGCACCCTGCGCCGTGCGGCACCAGCGGCAGCACGTGCTCGGCGTCCGCGGCGTTGTCCACCACGATCAGCGCGCGGCGGCCGGCCAGCTCGGCGCGCCACAGCGCGGCCCGGTCGGACGGGCCGTCCGGGATCCGCTGGCCGGGCACGCCGAGCTCGCCGAGCAGCACGCCGAGCGCGGCGGCCGGGTCGAGCGGCAGGTAGCCCTCCGAGTAGCCGTGCAGATCGACGAAGAGCTGCACGTCCGGGTACCGCCCGGCAAGACGGTGCGCGGCGTGCACCGCGAGCGCGGTCTTGCCGACCCCGGCCATCCCGGCGACCGCGAACGCCAGCACGCCGCCGGGTGCGCGGCCGGCCACCGAGAGCAGCGCCGCCAGCTCGTCCGTCCGGCCGGTCAAGTCCGGCACGTCCGGCGGCAGAAAGTTGCGCTCGGCCACCCGATGCGCCGCCTCAATGTCCGAGCAGCTCGGTGATCGCCTCCGGCGGGCCGGGCGGGGCAAACCAGTCGCCGCACGCGACGTCGGCGCCGGCCTTGTGCCACCAGTCGGCGCACGACTCGGAGACCAGGCCGGCCACGGTCACCGTGACCTCGAACGTGTGCACAAGCGACATGAGGTCGGTCAGCGCCCTGGCGGATACCGAGTCGGGCCGCTGGGCCAGCCGCTGGGCCAGCCAGCCGGCGATCCGCACTCCGCGCACCGGCAGGTCCTCGAGGAACACCAGCCCGCCGTGCCCGCCGCCGAAGCCGTGGATCGAGGTCCGCACCCCCATGTCGGCGAGCACCTGCAGGTTGTCCTCGGCGTCGCCCTCCTCGCACAGCAGCGCGCGGACCGGCAGCCCGAGCTGCAACCGGTCGGGCGGCAGCCCCACCGAGCCGAGCACGCCGTTGACCGTCGCGATCAGGTCGGGGTCGTTGGCCTGAGCGGTGGCTAGGTTGATCGACAGCACCGGCGGGGCACCGGCCTGACCGGCGGGCCACCGCATCGCCTCGGCGCAGGCCGTACCCAGCAGCCATGCGCCGATCGGCAGCACCACCCCGGTGTGCCCGGCGAGGTCGATCACCTGGTCGTGGCCAAGGGTGCCGTGCTCGGGGTGGTCCCAGCAGATCAGCGCCTCGACGCCGACCACCTGCCGGTCGGCCAGCCGCACCAGCGGCTGGTACTCCAGCCGGAACTGGCCGTTCTCCAGCGCGCCCGGCATACCGGCGACTGTGGCGTACCGCTCGCGGTCCCTGGCGTCCTGCGGCGCGTCGAAAAGGGCCCACTGGCGGTGGCCGTTGCTCTTGGCCCGGCGCAGCGTGGCGTCGGCCTGCCGCAGCAGCTCGGTGTGCGCGATGGCGCCGGCCAGCCGCTGCACGACGCCGATGCTCGCGGTCAGCGCCAGCCCGATCTCGTCGTCGGGGTCCCCGCGGAAACGCGGAGCGCTTTCGTGGGGTGAAAGATAGGCGGGTTCGGACAGCTCCTGGTTGATCCGGGCGGCGAGCGTGGCGACGTCCGGGGTGGCCGGCGAGTTCTCCACCAGCACGGCGAACTCGTCGCTGGCGATCCGGGCGATCAGGGCGTGCTCCTCGGCGAACACCAGCTGTAGGCGCTGCGCGACGAGCTGAAGCAGCCGGTCGCCCACCTCGTGCCCGAACCCGTCGTTGATCACCGAGAAGCCGTCGAGGTCGAGCTGGAGGAGCGTGACGACGGTGGCCGGGTCGAGCTGGCCGAGCGTGCTCTCCACCCGCAGCGCGAAGGACTGCCGGTTCGGCAGCCCGGTCAGCACGTCGTGCAGTGCCTGGCTGTTCAGCCGCTCCTGCAGCAGGTGCAGGTCGGTGATGTCCTCGACCATGGTCAGCTGATGGGTGATCGCGCCGTGCTCGTCGCGCAGCGCGGACACCGCGAGGATGACCCACGCCTCGTCGCCGTCCTTGCGCAGCATCGGCCGCTGCAGCCGGAACCGGTCGATCTTGCCGTTGACCACGTCCTGGTAGGCCACCCGCAGCTGGTCCCCGGCACCCCGGACGAACAGGGCGAGCAGGTCGCGGCGGACGAGGTCGGCCTCGGAGTAGCCAAGGATCTCGGCGAACGCCCGGTTGGCCCGCACCATGGTGCCGTCCAGGTCGCTGATCGCGATGCCGACCGCGGAGGCGGTGAAGACCTCGCGGAACCGCACCTCGGATAGCCGCAGCACCCGTTCCAACGCCTGCTTGACGTCCTCCTGCTGCTCGAACGTCCGGCGCCGCAGCGCGTCGGCGTACCCGCCGGCGAGCCGGCCGAGCGCGGATATCACCGCGTCGGCGATGCCGGGCCGGCCGGCCAGCTCCGGCAGCCGCGGCAGGCCGGCGCCCAGCACCTCCGCCGTGCGCGGCAGGCTCAGCTGGCCGGTGGCATGCGCCGCGATGAGCCCTGCGCCGGCACTCGTAGCGCCGTCCGTAGCGCCCTCGATCGCGCCGTCCGTCGCACCGTCCGCTGCGTCGCCGGCGGCGAGCTCGTCGACAATGCCGTCGAGCAGCTCCACCAGGTGCGCCTCGACCTCCTCGCGGGACATCGGCAGGTAGGCCGTGGTCCAGACGGCCGTGGCCCACCGGGCGGCGAGCACCCGGCGCGGCGTCAGCATGCCCTCGGGCGCGGCTGTGGTCATGTGCCGACGCTATGGCTTGCGGCCGACGCCGGCCAGGATCTGGTCGCGCTCCGGCCGGTCGGCGAGGTCGTCCGGCGAGTCCGGGCGCCACAGCGCAGTGCTCACCACCCTCGGCTCCAGCAGCTCGAACCCGTCGAAGAGCTGGGTGAACCGCTCCCGGGTGCGCGGGTAGATCGGGTCCTTGGTCCGCTTCATCACCTCCACCATGGCGGCCATCTCGGCGGCCCTCGTGTCCGCGGTGAAGTGCGACATGGCCAGGTAGCTGCCGGGCGCCAGCGCGTTGCGGTAGCCGAGCAGCAGCTTGCTTGGGTCGTTGTCCTCCGGCACGAAGTGAAACACCCCGACCATGAGCAGCCCCAGCGGCTGCGCGAAGTCCAGCAGCCGCACGGTGTCGGGGTGGGTCAGGATGCCCTCGGGGTCGTTCAGGTCGGCCTGGATCGCGGTGGCCCTGCCGTTGCCCTCCAGGATCAGCCTGCTGTGCGCGACGGCGACCGGCTCGATGTCGACGTAGACCACCCTGGACTCCGGGTCGGCCTTCTGCGCGATCTCGTGCACGTTGCCGACCGTCGGTATGCCGGAGCCGATGTCAAGGAACTGGCGGACCCCCGCCGAGATCATGAACAGCACCGCGCGGCGCAGGAACGCGCGGTTGAGCCGGGCGATGTCCCTCGACCCCGGCAGCGCGGTGGCGAACTTCTCGGCGATCTGCCGGTCCGCCGCGAAGTTGTGCCCGCCGCCGAGCAGGTAGTCATAGATCCGCGCCGAGCTAGGTCGGTCCTGGTCCACCCCGTCGGGCACCCAGGTCAGGCTTTCCGTCACGAGGAACCCCGCAGTTGTCGCGAACAGTGGCGACACCCTACTGATCGTCGATTGTCAGATTCCAGGTACGGCCACCGGCGTCGCCCGTTCGGCGGCTTCTGTTACTCCCTGTCCCATATGCTGCCGGCCTCCCACAGCCGGGCGGCGGCGTGCCAGCGGTCGTCCAGCCACCGGGGGTTCGCCACGAGGCTCTGTACGATGGTTGAGTATTCAACAAAATTGCGAGAGGAGCAGCCGGATGGGTATCACCCGTCTCAACCACGCCGTGCTGTACGTCGGCGACCTGCGGCGCAGCGTGCAGTTCTATACGAAGGTCCTCGGCTTCCGGCGGGTGGACATGACGCCCGACAAGTTCGCCGGTGCGGCGTTCCTGCGGGCCTCTGACTCGACCAACGACCACGACCTCGGGCTGTTCGCGGTGGGTGCCGGCGCGGCGCCGTCCGCCGCCGGCCGTGGCGCGGTCGGCCTGTACCACCTGGCCTGGGAGGTCGACACTCTGGACGAGCTTGAGCGCACCGCGGCCAGGCTGGCCGAGGCCGGTGCGCTGGTCGGCAGCTCCGACCATGGCACGACGAAGAGCCTGTACGGCAAGGACCCGGACGGGCTGGAGTTCGAGGTCGTCTGGCTGATCCCGGCCGACCTGCTCGACGAGGACGCCCTCGAGGCGCGCAAGAAGATCGGCCCACTGGACCTGGAGCGGGAGAAGCGACGGTTCGGCGGCCAGACCCGCGGCGGCGTCGGCATCTCGAATCCGGCCCCGGCCTGAGAGCCGCCGCTGCTCACCGCGCCGCCGTCCGGCTCCGGCAATAGGATGACCGCCGACCTTCGGCGCGGCGGCAGCCGCCCCGAGCCACCCGTGTGGACCGGGCCGGCGCGGCCAAGGCACAGTTGTTCCGATAACCGTCGAGGGCAACGGCGCGTGGGAGAACAGCGGTGAGCGGACGGCACAGCTCGGGGCGTCCCGCCCCACGGATCGGTGCACCGTTGCCGATCATGGCCGGGCTGCTCGTGCTGATCGTCACCTCCTGGTTCACGTTCCAGTTCTTCTCGCAGCGCCTCGGCCAGCTGGGCTGTACCAACCCGGCGACCATCGAGGTGGCCGCCGAGCCGGCGATCGCCCCCGCGCTGGCCGAGGTGGCCGCCGCCGGGGAGCAGACGCTTGGCGAGACGCCGCAGACGTGCTACCAGCTGCAGGTGGTCAGCCAGGACGCGAGCGCCGTCGCCGACCGGCTGACCGGCCTGCAGCCGGGCAGCCAGCCCGACGTGTGGGTGCCGGACTCCACGTTCTGGTTGCGCAGGGCCCGCGCCGGCGGCGCGCTCGACCTGCCGGAGGCCGGCGCCTCGCTGGCCACCTCGCCGGTGGTACTGGCCGTCGCCGAGCCCGCGGCCCGCCGGCTCGGCTGGCCGGAGCACGCGCTGAGCTGGCCGGACGTACTCGGCGCCAACCCGACCGCGGACGCGCTGACGGTGGGGCTGCCCGACCCGGCCCGCAACCCGGTCGGGCTGTCCACCCTGTTCGGGGTGCGCGCCGTGACCTCGAACGGGCCCGAGCCGGCGGCCGCCCAGGTTGCCGCGCTGCGGCGGCTGTCCCCCAACGTCACGGCGCGCGCCGCCGAGCTGTTCGAGAAGCTGCCGCCGGCCTACGATCCCGGCGCGATGGACACCGCGGTCACCGCGTTCCCGACCAGCGAGCAGGCCGTGCTGCGGCACAACAACACCAACCGCGAGCAGCGCCTCGTGCCGGTGTACGCCTGGCCGGGAGTGCCGGCGCTGGACTACCCGTACGTGGTGCTGCCCACCGCGACCGGCATCGAGCGGACCGGCGCCGAGCGGTTCCTCGAGTCGCTGCTGGACAGAGCCTCGCAGCGCACCCTGCAGGTGCGCGGGCTGCGCAGCCCGCAGGGCGAGGCCGGCGCCGACTTCCCCGGCAGCGAGACCGACCGGCCGACCGTGGTACCTGCGGTGCCGCTGCCCGACGAGGACACCTCCGACGACGTGCTGCGGGTGTGGACCGGGGTCAACCTTTCGGCGCGCATCCTCACCGTCGTCGACGTCTCCGGCTCGATGGGCGCCCTGGTGCCCGGCACCGGCCGGACCCGCGCCCAGGTCACCGCCGAGGCCGCCAAGCAGGGGCTCGGCCTGTTCAAACCCACCACGGACATGGGCCTGTGGGTGTTCTCCAACAACCTCGACGGCGACAAGGACTACCGCGAGCTGGCCCCTATCGCGCCGCTGGCCACCGAACGGGAGCACCTGATCGCACTGGCCGACCAGGTGGTCGCCATGGTCGGCGGCAAGACCAACCTGTACGACACCGTGCTGGCCGCCTACCAGACCGTGATCCAGGGCTGGGACCCCGCGCGGCTCAACGTGGTGGTGGTGCTCACCGACGGCCGCGACGACGACGTCAGCAGCATCGGCCGGCAGCAGCTCGTCGACGATCTGACCACGCTTCAGGACCCGAAGAAACCGACCAGGATCATCTTCGTCGGCATCGGCCCCGACGTGGACGCCGCCGAGCTCGACCAGATCGCGACGGTGACCGGGGGCCGCGCCTTCACCACCCCGAACCCGGCCGGCATCCGTGACGTGTTCGCCCAGGCACTCGCCGAGATGACGTGCATCCCGCCGGCCTGCACCAAGCCAGTGCGCTGACGCGCCTGTGAGTGGTAAATGGTGCTGGAACACCATTTACCACTCACGACCCTCAGTACGGGTCGTAGCGGCCAGTGTGGCCGACGGCGCGGGCGACGGCGTGCAGCCGCAGCCGCAGCAGCACCTTGATGCCCACGTTGCGCAGGAACCACGGCAGCTCGCGCAGGATCCTGGCGCGGTCCCGCGCCGCCGGCCGGCGCAGCCGGAAGCGGGCGAGCGAGCCGGCGCGGTCCACGTAGGTGTAGCGGCGGCCAGGCAGCACGACGGCCAGCACCCCTGACGTCACCCCGATCGAGGAGAAGCAGTCGTGCACCAGGATCTCGCCGCCCGTGCGCAAGTGCTCCGACCAGCGCAGGTCGTCGGTGAAGGTCCAGTAGTCGTGCTTGCCGTCCACGTAGAGCAGGTCGAACCGCTGCGTCCACCGTTGGCGCAGCCTCGTGCTGTACTCGGCAACCAGCTCGACGACGTCGGTCAGCCCCGCGCTGGCGATGTTCTTCTCGAACGTGCCGCGCGTCGGCGCCCCGCCGAAGAGGCGACCCTGCACGAACGGGTCGACGGCGGTCAGCCGGATGCCGCGGTCGCGGGCGGCGCAGCCAAGCACCACCGTGGAACGCCCCTGGTGGCTGCCGATCTCCACGATGCGCGCGCCGCCCGGCAGCCGCCGCGCGGCGTCCCACAGCACCCTCGCCTGCTCGCGGGTCAGCCACCCCGGGATCGGCTCGGCGATGGCCCACGCATCCTCGAACGTCGTCATGGCCGAGCCACCATACCCACCGGTAGCCCGCAACCCGTTTCGCGACGATGTGACGTTGTCCCACTTCTAGTGGGGAAATTCCACATCCTCGGCGCCACCGGTCGGCCGCCGCGGCGGGCCGGGCGCGTTTGCGGCCGACGGCGTTTACGGCTCGACGGCGCTACGGGCCGACGGCGTTCACGGCCCGACGGCGTTTACGGGCCGACGGCGCTACGGGCCGACGGCGCCACGGGCTCACTAGCATCCATGCGATGGCTGCGACGGTGGAGCGGGCGGACGCGGCCGCGGCCGAGCCGGCCGCGGACCGCGGGCTGACCGCGCCGCTGCGCCGGCTGCGGGGCCGGCTCCGACCCGCCGCGCCGGTGCACCGGTTGCCGAGGCCGAGGCTGGCCACCGCGGCCGTCGTGCTCGCGCTGACCGTGCTGTCGTTCGCACAGCGGCCGGGGCGGATCACGTTCGACACCAAGCTCGACCTCACCGTGGCGCCGTCGTCGTTCCTGGCAAGGGCGCTACACCTGTGGAACCCGGAGGCCACGTTCGGCGAGCTGCAGAACCAGGCATACGGGTACCTGTTCCCGGTAGGGCCGTT
>Ga0210378_10000835_pt1 | contig 16049 bp, 11 predicted proteins | sample PLM1_60_b1redo_FD_155465 | JGI IMG/M metagenome (GOLD analysis project Ga0210378, IMG submission 155465) | Groundwater sediment microbial communities from an aquifer in East River, Colorado, USA - PLM1_60_b1 redo | ecosystem: Environmental > Terrestrial > Soil > Riparian zone | place: USA: East...
GCCGTTGAGCTCGATGCCGACGGTGGCCTTCACGTAGCCGAGCGCGTCGCGCACCGCGCCGTGGACCTGCGGGATGCACCGCAGCGAGTACGCATCCTGTACCTTCCCGCAGTCGCGGTGGGACTCGCGCAGCGGGCTGCTCGCGAGCAGCCGCCGGAGGTTCCGCGCCGAGACGGCCTGCCCCGGATGAGGGCGGGCGGCGTGGATGCGCTCGTCGAAGGCGACGTCGGTGCCCTTGAGGGCGTCCAGGGTCAATGCCCCGGCGACGTCCGCGGTGGCCGCCAGCCTTTCCGCTTCGGCGAGCGCGAGCCCCGCGACCGCGGTCATGAGCTGCGTACCGTTGATGAGGGCGATCCCTTCCTTGGCCTCCAGACGCACCGGCGTGAGACCGGCCGCCTTCAGCCCCTCGGCCCCGGCGGACACGCGTCCCTGGTAGCGGCAGGAGCCCTCGCCGATCATGGCGAGCGCGAGGTGGGCGAGGGGCGCGAGGTCGCCGCTCGCCCCCACCGAACCCTGCGACGGCACCACGGGGTGCAGGCGGGCATTCAGCATCGCGATCAGCAGCTCGAGGGTCTCCACGCGCACGCCGCTGTACGCCTTGGCCAGCACGTTGGCCCGCAGGAGCATGAGGCCGCGGGTCTCCGGCTCGTCGAGGACCTCACCCACGCCGGCGGAGTGACTGCGCACGAGGTTTTCCTGAAGCTCGCGGAGGCGGTCGCGGGGAATCACGACGTCGGCGAAGTTCCCGAAGCCGGTGGTCACGCCGTAGACGACCGCGCCCTTGGCCACCGCGTCGTCGACGACCTTGCGCGCCCGCTCGACCCGATCCCGGGCCATGGGGTCGAGGGCGACGCGGCGCCCATCGCGGGCCACGCCCTCGAGGTCGCCGAGGGTCAAGCGATTGCCGTCGATGGCCAGGACCTGGGACATGGCGTGCAGCGGGGGGTCTGGGGGGACCAGAGAGTCCCCCCAGCTTAAATAGCGAGCGCGGATTCACTCCGCGCGAGCGTTACGAAGCGACTATAGCACCGCGCCGGCTTGTGGCCGCGATACCCGGCGCGTAGAATGGCGGGTCCTCGGGAAGAAAAAGATCCGTCCATGCCCAACATCGTCATCGCCGGCGCCCAGTGGGGCGACGAGGGAAAGGGAAAGGTCGTCGACCTGCTCACCGAGAAGGTGCAGGTCGTGGCCCGCTACAACGGCGGCCACAACGCCGGCCACACGATCCTCGTCGGGCAGGACCGGTTCGTCCTCCACCTCATCCCCTCCGGGATCCTCCATCCCGGCATCCTCAACGTGATGGGCAACGGGATGGTCATCGACCCCTGGGCCCTCGAGAAGGAGATCGCCGAGCTGCGCGCGCGCGGCGTGACCGTCGACGACAACCTCGTCGTCTCGGACCGCGCCCACCTGATCCTGCCGCACCACCGCGCGCTGGAGGCCATGGCCGAGGAGATGCGAGGCGAGCGGAAGATCGGGACCACGCTGCGGGGCATCGGCCCCGCCTACGAGGACAAGGCCGGACGGCGCGGAGCACGGATCAGCGACCTCCTCCGGCCGACCGACCTGCCGGTGAAGCTGGCCGAAGCGCGGCGGCATTACGAGCAGATCTGCCGCGGTGCCGGCCGCGCTCCCGAGGTGGACTGGGACCGCCTCGTCGACGACCTGGCCGGCTTCGGCGAGCGTCTGCGGCCCCGCATCGTCGATGCCTCGCTGGTGCTCCACCGCGAGATTGCCCACGGCTACTCGGTCCTCTTCGAGGGCGCGCAGGCGACACTGCTCGACATGGATCACGGTACCTACCCCTACGTCACGTCCTCTTCGGCCGTGGCCGGAGGGGCCGTCACGGGTCTCGGCGTGGCGCCTTCGCGGATCGACGGCGTCATCGGGATCGCGAAGGCCTACACCACGCGCGTGGGCGCAGGGCCGCTTCCCTCCGAGATCGGCGGGGCCCTCGAGCAGGACATCCGCGACCGCGGCCACGAGTACGGAGCCTCTACCGGCCGGCCCCGCCGCTGCGGCTGGTTCGACGCGGTGGTCGTGCGCTATTCGGTGCGGGTCAACGGCTTCGACTCCCTGGCCCTCACCAAGCTCGACGTCCTGGACCACCTGGCCGAGATCAAGGTCTGCGTCGCCTACCGCCACCAGGGGGAGACGCTGCAGGAGATGCCGGCCGACCTGGCCGTGCTCGAGGCGTGCGAGCCCGTCTACGAGACGCTCCCCGGATGGTCCGAGCCCACCGCCGGGACCCGGGAGTTCGGCCGCCTGCCCCCCGCCGCGCAGCGCTACGTCGACCGCCTGTCCGAGCTGGTCGGCGGGGAAATCGGCATCGTCTCCACGGGCCCCGAGAGGGAGGACACCATCGTGCGTCCCCAGAGCGCCGTGGGGTCCTGGTTTGCTTAGGCACTTTTCCAACAAAAACGCTTGACTGACGCCATTTTCGGTGGCAAAGTCTCATATACTTTCTAGCTGTTCGGGGGTAGCGATGAGACTCAGCCAAGGCGCAGGGCTGGTACTACTGGTGGTCGGATGGGGCTGTCAGACGATCACGGAGGAGCTGCCGGGCCGTCCCTCGCCGATCAAGCCTCCTGCTCCGCCCCTGCCCATCATCACGATTCCGGTTCCGGTAAAGACGCCGGCGCCCGCCGTGTCACCGTCGCCCGGCAACACTGCGCCGGCTCCGGCCGCAACTCCGACACCCGCCGCCACGCCCACGCCGACGGCGACCCCAACCCCGGCTCCGACACCGACGCCGACCCCCCAGGCCACGCCCCCACCCAACGCGGGGAGCATCGACGACATCCGCGTGGGATTCTTCGGCTTCAAGTGCACCGACGGCCAGAAGGTCCCCAACAACGGCTGGAAGCAGCTTCCGAAGGGCTGCACCGGCTATCTGACCGCGACGCCGAAGAAGAAGGACAACACCGACGTGCCGCTCAAGGAGCACGGCACCGAGATCGCCTGGAGGCTGCGCGCCGGTGACGGCATCGTGCAGGTGCTGCCCCCGACGTTCCCCAACGACTTCAACAAGGATCTGCTCGGCTTGAAGGTGGGCGAGTTCAGCCTCTGCGCGACGGTCAAAGGCGTCGAGGGGTGCCTGAACGGGACGGTGACGACCGGGCACTGACGTCTCGGCGTGCGCAGGTCACTTTCCCCGGATCTTCAGCGCGGCCGCTTGCATGGCGCCGATCAGGTTCGCCTCGCGTGCCTTCTCCGCGGGCGAAGCCTCCGGGCCGCTCGCGCGCAGGCCGGCTTTGATCGATCGGTCGAGCTCCGGCAGCGCGTCGCGCGCGACCGGCCCCATCTTGCCGAGGCCGGCGACGATCGTCTCGCGCACCGCGATGGCGGTGTCCTTGTCGCGGAGCGCGGAGGCCAGGTAGGGGACCGCGGGCCGGCCCAACCCCAGCAAGCGCTGGGCGGCGAGCGCCTGCTCACCGGCGTTCTTCTCGTCGAGCTGGATGGCGAGCTCGTTGAGCTCGTCGGCCGTCCTCAGCGTCGCCGCCGCCGCCTTCGTCGGGTCCAGGAGCGCCTTGCGCAGTGGTCCCACGTTCACGCCCGCTTTCGCGGCCAGACCGGCGAAGAAGCGGGCCTTGTAGTCGTCGCCGGCTCGGAAGTAGCACCAGGAGGTGCCGAGCATGGCCTCGCCGTCGAGCCGGGGGTTGACCTGCGACACGCGCTCGTAGGCGGTGACCGCGCGCGTCCACTGTCGGCCCGCGCGGTAGCTGAGGGCCACGCCCAGGGCGGCCTTGGCGTTCTTCGGCTCGAGCTTCAGCGCTTTTTCGTATGCGGCCACGGCCTCGGCGACGCGGGGCGGCCGGAAGTGGCGGTAGATCCAGCCGAGGTTGATGAACCCGCTTGCGTCTTGGCCGTCCGGCCGCCCGGTGACCTTGAGCAGGACGGCCAGGCCCTCCTCGAGGCGATCGTCGTAGCCGAGGAACAGCCCGTAGTTCGACAGGTAGGCGAGGTTCTCGGGCTCGAGCGCGACCGCGCGGCCGTAGGCGTTCGCGGCCAGCTTCAGCTCGCCGACGTTGTAGGCGGCCGTGCCGTGCGCCGCCTGCGCCTCGGCCATACCCGGCAGGGCGGCGGTGGCCACGTCGAGCGCCGCCTTGGCGCCGTCCCAATCTTCCTTGCGCAGGAGGAGCTGGCCAAGCAGCCACTGCGCCTCTCCCGAGGCCTGGAGATCGTCGGGCAGCGCGCGCAGGCCGCCGAGGACTGCGGTCGCGTCACCCTGCCGGAAGAGAAGCGCCAGGGTCGCGACCGGCGGGGTGGCCCACGAAGGGTCGAGGCCCGCGGCCTCGGCGTAGACGCCCGCGGCCTCCGCGAGCTGCCCGCGGCTCTCGAAGACGCGTCCCACCGTGAACTTGACCAGCGGGTTCTTCGGCTCGAGGAAGCTGCCCTGCTGGACCGCGGCCACGGCTTCGCTCGTCTTGTCGAGCGGATCCTGGGCGAGCGTGGCCAGGGCCAGCGCGGCCTGGGCTTCCCCGGAATACGTGTCGGCCTGTGTGGCCGCGCGAGCCGCCTCGAGCGCGGGAGCCACCTTTCCTTGAGCGGCGAGTGAGAGTGCCAGCCGCGTTCCGGCGGCGGAGCGGGTGTCGAGCGACAAGGCGCGCTGGAAAGCGGCCTCGGCCTCGGTAAAGAGTCGTGCCGCGAGCAGGGCGTCGCCGCGAGCGATCTGGGCGGTGGCAGAGGACGGAGCCGCTCGTGCGGCCCGCTCGGCCGTGTCTCGGGCGGCGGGATCGCCGAGGCGAGCCTGCGCGCGGGCGAGCGCGGCCAGGCTGTCCGCTCCGGCCTCGGCTTCGACGGCCTGCCGGGCGAGGTCCAGGGCATCCCTGACCGTGCCGGCGCGGAGCGCGAAGGTGGACCGGGCGGCCAGGACGCGCGCCCGTACGTTCGGCGGCGCAGTCGCGGCCAGCTCGCCGGCCTTGCCGAGTGCCTTGCCCGCCTCGTCCAGCTTGCCCAGCTTCAAGAGCATCCGCGCGAACGCGAGCTGCGGTTCCGGGTCGCGAGGTGCCTGCGAGGCCGCCTTCTGCAGGATTTTGACGGCCTCGTCCCCCTTGCCCTTCGCGAGCTGGGCTTCCGCCTTGGCTAATGCGTCGTCGAGCTTCTTATCGGCCCGGGCGGACGAGGCGATGGCCACGCACAGCGCCAGCGCCGGCAGGACGGGGAAGAGCCGCATCTTGGCCTCCGAAGCAGAGTGTACACACCCTTCGGCATTCGAAGCTTGTAAGGCGCGTGGGGTAAGATCATCACCAGGCCGTTAGCTCAGTGGTAGAGCGCCTGCCTTTTAAGCAGGGTGTCGTGGGTTCGATCCCCACACGGCCTACCAATCAGATCAAGTCAGTCACGAGCGGGTGGGCTTTGTCTTCTGAACGGGAGCCCGTGCTGGTGCCCATCCTTCTCGGGCTCACCGTCGTGACGGGGATGGTCGATGCCGTGAGCTACCTGGCTCTCGGCCACGTGTTCACTGCGAACATGACGGGCAATGTCGTGTTCCTCGGGTTCGCGGCCGCGGGTGCACCAGGACTCTCCGTGGCGCGATCCGGAGCCGCCCTTCTGGCCTTCCTCGTCGGAGCGGTGATCGGGGGACGATTGGCCGCGCGCATGAGCGCTGGCCCCCGGCATCACTGGACGGGCGCCGCCTTTGGTGCCGAAGGCGTTCTTCTGTTCTCGGCGATGGCTGTCTCCATCGGACGTGGGAGCAGCCTACAGATTGACTCGCTGCACCTCTATGCCGTGATTGCCCTGACCGGTCTCGCCATGGGAATCCGCAACGCGACGGTGCGGAAGCTTGGCGTGCCCGACCTCACGACCACCGTGCTGACGCTCACGATCACGGGTCTCGCGGCGGACTCTAAGCTCGCGGGAGGGACGAACGCAGGATGGGGAAGGCGCGTCTCGTCCGTCGTCATTATGTTTGCGGGCGCTGCGGTGGGTGCCTGGCTGCTAAGGGACTCGCTCGCGCTGGCTCTCGGTGTGTGTGCGGGCCTTTCATCGGCAGCGGCGGTGGCCGCGACCTGGCGCCTTTAAACCCGCTTTCGGAATGACGGCCAACTGGTACCGTGCGTTACCAGGAGATTCCAGTTGAACTGATCCGGTACGATCCTGGAGCGTGGGCGGCGGAAAGGAGTCTCCATGGCGACAAGGCCAGTGAAACGCCTCGTGAAGGCGAAGCCGACGGTGGAGGGAGCGGGTGTGCGACTGCGACGCGCGTTCGGCTTCGGCACGACGTCCGACTACGACCCGTTTCTCCTCCTCGACGATTTCCGGAACGAACGCCCGGAGGACTACCTTCCCGGGTTTCCGTGGCATCCCCACCGGGGCATCGAGACGATCACCTACGTGCTCACGGGCACGGTGGAGCACGGCGACAGCATGGGAAACCGCGGCAGCATCGGAGCGGGAGACATCCAGTGGATGACGGCGGGCCGCGGGATCCTCCACCAGGAGATGCCGACGGGCGATGCGCAGGGGCGGATGCACGGCTTCCAGCTCTGGGCGAACCTCCCTTCGTCCCTCAAGATGACGGCGCCGCGATACCAGGATGTGAAGGCGGCGGATGTGCCCACGGCCGTGGACGACGACGGCACCGAGGTGCGAGTCGTGTGCGGCAGTTACCGCGGGACGCGGGGGCCGGTGGACGACGTCGCGGCGAAGCCCGTCTACTTGGATGTGTCGATTCCGGCAGGTAAGAGGAAGACTCTGCTGGTGGAGACGACGAGCCACGCCTTCGCGTACGTCTTTGCCGGCGCGGGGAAGTTCTGCAACGCGTCGGAGCCGCTCGCGGTGCCGACCGAGCCCGCCGGGTGGGCGGACACGAAGCCGCCGGCTCACGCGGACAACCGCACGCTCGTCCTGTTCGACCGAGGCGACGAGGTAGAGGTCCAGGCCGGCGAGGAAGGCGTCCGGTTCCTGCTGATCTCCGGCCAACCGCTGGAGGAGCCGGTCGCCTGGTACGGCCCCATCGTCATGAACACGCAGGAGGAGCTCCGGCACGCCTTCGAGCAGCTCGACCGGGGGACATTCCTCCGGCCTGACGCGCCACGGTAGGTGTACCAGAGCGACCGGCAAAGGAGGCTCGCATGAAGGTTGGAACACGCCCGCGACTCCGCGTTCTTGCCAGTGTCATCTTGATCGCTGGTGTCAACGCCGCCGCCGCCGCACCAGCGCCGCTGCCGATCGCGGAGCGATTTGCCGAGGTCAACGGTGTACGCCTGCACTACCTCGTTGCGGGCAAAGGCGCGCCGATCCTCCTTCTGCACGGCTATGCCCAGACCAGCCACATGTGGCGGCCGCTCATCCGTGAGCTTGCCAAGACGCATACGGTCATCGCACCGGACCTTCGAGGATTCGGCCTGTCCTCCAAGCCGGCCGCCGGGTACGACAAGAAGACCATGGCGCAGGACGTCCACGCGCTGGCGGCCGCCCTTGGATTCCGGCGCGTTCAGGTCGTGGGCCACGACATTGGATTGATGGTCGCCTACGCCTATGCGGCGCAGTATCCGACCGAGGTCGAGCGGGTGGTCCTGATGGACGCGTTCCTTCCGGGCGTTGGTGACTGGCAGAGCGTGTGGCTCCTGCGGGACCTCTGGCACTTTCACTTCTATGGCGAGGTACCCCTCAAACTGGTGGCCGGCCGAGAGCGCATCTACTTCGAGCATTTCTGGAACGATTTCGCCGCCGATGCGAGGCACTCGGTGTCGGAGCCGGACCGGCGGTTCTACGCAGCCGCCTATGCGCGACCGGGGGGCATGCGGGCCGGCTTCGAGGTGTTCCGCGTCTTTCCGCAGGATGCCAAGGACTTCGCTCAGTTCGCGCAGACCAGATTGACGATGCCGATGCTGGTGCTCAGCGGCGAAAAGGCGTCCGGCGAGTTCCTGATTCAGCAGGGCCGTCTCGTTGCCGAAAACGTCGAGGGCGTCATCGTCAAGGGCTCGGGACACTGGTTGATGGATGAAGCGCCGGATCAGGTCATCCCGAAGCTCGTCTCGTTCCTCACGCCGTGAGACGCGAAAGACCAGGCAGCGTTGCGAGGAAGCGTGCCCTCGTCGCGAGTCACGCGAATTGGATGGGAAACATGGCACTCCGATCACCAGTGGTGACTATCCTCGTCCTGAGCTCGGCGATGCTCACGGGGGCTCGGGCGAGCCAGGATGACTCGTCGCGTCGACTGACACCGGCCGAGATCGCCGCTCTCGTTCAGGGCGGACCGGGGGCTGGAAGTTCGGGGGTCGCCGGCATTCGAACCGCCATACTTGCGGGAGACCCGACGAAGCCCGGGCTCTACACGATCAAGCTGAGCGTCCCCGCCCATACCCGAATCGAGGCGCACAGACATGGTGACGACCGATCGGCGACGGTCGTCTCGGGCACCTGGTACCTCGGGTATGGCCCAGGCTTCGAAAGCAAGGCGCTCAAAGCGCTTCCGCCGGGCAGCTTCTATACCGAACCTCCCGGACGCATGCACTTCGCTCAGACAGGCGCCGAGGCCGTCGTCGTGTACATCACAGGTTACGGACCGACTGACACGACGTACGAACCCCCGCCTGCTTCGCGGCAGTGAAGTCGCCGGGCTGATCGTTTTCGCGACACGCCGTTTGTGCATGAACATTCCTGCGCGCGGCGCGTGCGGACGAACCCACCAGCGCTGCGTGGGGAACCCGTGGATGCTGAGGACCTTGGCCGGACTGCGGTCGTGACTGGCGCCGTGGCACGCGCCGTGCTCAATCGGGGGCGTCAGCGTCGACGCAGATCGCTGACAACCCCAGGTCTGGCGCAACACCAGCGGGGGGCCGCGCCTTCTTCTGGCGGGCGCGGCCCCTCCGGAATCGCTCCCCGCGCCGATTCAGGCGCGACGGGCGGTAGGTCGGGGAAAATGGGACGAGCGTGGCGGAGGGATGGAGGCTCCGACAGCTTGGACACGGCGCTCAACGAGAGTAATCTCTCGCTCTCCGGCGCATAAGGGCCGCCCCGGACACCGCCATCAACCGGACTCGACGTGGAGGACCTCCATAGCGCACGTCAACGAGGCGACCGAAGGAGAAAAGTGTGCCAGGCAGTGACGGCTCCCACGACGAACGAGTGATGATCCCCACTTGTCGTACGACTTTCGACGCTCCCCTCTCATCCGGGAGGAGGACCGCCGTCGGCAGGGCCGTCACGGCGCTGGCGCTGCTGCTCGCGTCGGCGTGCGCGCGCCGCGAACCGCCGCCGGTACCGCCGGTCGAGGTGCTGGTGACGCCGGTCGTTCAGAGAGACGTGCCGGTGGTGGGGGAGTGGATCGGCACGCTCGACGGGTCGGTGAACGCGGACATCCGGCCGAAGGTGGAGGGCTATCTCCTCAGGCAGTTCTACAAGGAAGGCCAGTTCGTCCGGCGCAACGCTCCTCTCTTCGAGATCGATCCGCGCCAGTTCCGGGCCGCGCTGGAGCAGGCGCAGGGCACCCTGGCCCGGGCAGAGGCTCAGCTCGCGAAGGCCAGGAACGACGTCGCGCGCTTCACGCCCCTCGCCGAGCAGAAGGCCATCAGCCAGCAGGAGCTCGACAACGCGCTCGCCGCCGAGCGCGACGCGCGGGGGGGAGTGGCGGCGGCCGGAGCGGGCGTGCGCCAGGCCGCCCTCAACCTGGACTGGACGAGGATGACGTCTCCGATCGAGGGGATCGTCGGCATCGCGAAAGCCCAGGTGGGCGACCTCGTCAACACGCTCACGATCATGACCACGGTGTCGACGGTCGATCCCATCCGGGTGACCTTCGGTATCTCGGAGCGCGAGTACATGAATCGGGCGGCCCGCATCAACCGCGACAACTATGCGACGACCGAGCGCGGCCCTTCCCTCGAGCTCCTGCTCGAGGACGGGACCGTCTTCGCCCAGCCGGGCAAGGCCGTCCTTGCCGACCGGGAGGTGGACGTCAAGACGGGCACCCTGACCGTCAGGGGCTTCTTCCCCAACCCCCACAACATCCTCCGGCCGGGACAGTACGCGAAGGTCCGCGCCGAGCTGGACGTGACGCCGGGCGCGCTCCTCGTTCCGCAGCGCGCGGTGTCCGAGCTGCAGGGAGGAATGCGGGTCGCGGTCGTCGGGGCGGACGGCAAGGCCGAGATCCGCGCCGTCGAGCCCGGCGCGCGGGTCGGCGATCTCTGGGTCATCGAGAAGGGCGTGAAGGCGGGTGAGAACGTGATCGTGACCGGACTCCAATACATCCGGGCGGGCACCCCCGTCACGGCCAAGGCAGCCCCTGCCGCCCCCGCCGCGCGAGCGAGCCAGTGAGTCGCTTCTTCGTCGACCGGCCGATCGTCGCGATCGTGATCGCGATCCTGACCGTCATCCTCGGCCTGGTGGCGATGACCGGCCTGCCCATCGCCCAGTACCCGTCCATCATTCCCCCCGTCATCCAGATCCAGACCACCTACACGGGCGCGGACGCGGTGACCATCGAGCAATCCGTGGCCACGCCGCTCGAGCAGCAGATGAACGGCGTGGACAAGATGCTCTACGTCCAGTCCACGAACGCGAACGACGGGACCATGACCCTCTCCGTCACCTTCGACGTGGAGTCGGACGTCAACATCGACCAGGTCAACGCCCAGAACCGGGTGGCCCAGGCCCAGCCGAACCTGCCCACCGACGTGAACCAGTTCGGCCTCACCTACCGCAGCACCGTGGGCCTCCCGCTGGTCGTCATCTCGCTCTTCTCGCCGAATGGGTCGTACGACTCGTTGTTCCTGGGCAACTATTCCGTCATCAACGTCAACGACGCCCTGTACCGCGTCCCGGGCGTCGGCCAGGTGATCAACTTCGGGCTGTCCGAGTACGCGATGCGGATCTGGGTCAAGCCGGACAAGCTCGCGAAGCTGGGCCTCACCGTGCCCGACCTCGTGAGCGCCGTCCAACAGCAGAGCGCGGTCAACCCATCGGGACGCGTCGGAGGCGAGCCCGCGCCGCCGGGCCAGCAGCTCACCTATACCGTGCGTTCCCAGGGTCGGCTCATCACCGCCGAGGAGTTCGGCAACGTGGTCGTCCGCCTCACCCCCGAGGGCTCGACGGTCCGGCTCAAGGACGTCGCCCGCATCGAGCTGGGCGCGCTCACCTACAACTCGTCCGGTCGCTTCAACGGTCGTCCCAGCGCGCTCATCGCGGTGTTCCAGGCTCCCGGCGCAAACGCGCTCGCGGTGGCGGACGGCGTGAAGACGATGATGCAGGAGCTCAAGGGGCGCTTCCCGAGCGACATGGAATACGCGGTGTCCCTCGACACCACTCTCCCCGTCACGGAGGGCATCAAGGAGATCGTGACGACCCTCTTCGAGGCGACGGTGCTCGTGATCCTGGTCGTGTTCCTCTTCCTCCAGAACTGGCGCGCCACGCTCATCCCCCTCATCGCGGTGCCGGTGTCGCTCATCGGCACCTTCGCCTTCTTCCCCTTCCTCGGCTTCTCCATCAACACGCTGTCGCTCTTCGCGCTCGTCCTGGCCATCGGCCTCGTCGTCGACGACGCGATCGTGGTCGTGGAGGCGGTCGAGCACCACATCGAGGAAGGACTCTCCCCACGAGAGGCGACGCTCGAGGCCATGTCGCAGGTCTCGGGGCCCGTCGTCGGGATCGCGCTGGTCCTGTCCGCCGTCTTCATTCCCATCGCGCTCATCGGGGGAATCCAGGGGCGTCTCAACCAGCAGTTCGCGGTGACCATCGCCATCGCGGTCCTGATCTCCGCGTTCAACGCCCTCAGCCTTTCGCCGGCGCTCTCGGCCATGCTCCTGAGGCCGCGGCGCGAGTCGCGGGGGGTGCTCGCGCGCTTCTTCGGCGCGTTCAATCGCGGCTTCGCTCGCGCCACCCACGGGTACGTCGACCTGTCCCACGGCCTCGTCCGCAAGACGGCGCTGAGCCTGCTGCTGCTGGCCGGATTCGCCCTGCTCGCCGGCGGCCTGGGACGACGTCTGCCGACCGGGTTCATCGCCGACGAGGATCAGGGCTACCTCCTCATGAACGTCCAGCTCCCGGATGCGGCGTCGCTCCAACGCACCGACGAGGTGACGCGGAAGATCGAGGGCATGCTCAAGGGCATCAAGGGTGTGCACGGCATCGTCACCATCAACGGCTTCAGCCTCCTCACGCGTACTTCGGCTTCGTACACCGCCTTCTTCTTCGTCGCCCTCGATCCCTGGGACGAGCGGCGCGCTCCCGGGCTGTCGTCCGCGGAGATCCTGGCGACTCTCAACGGGGCTCTGCACTCACAGGTCCCGGAAGCCATCGCGTTCGCATTCGCGCCGCCCGCCATCCCCGGCATCGGCAACGCCGGCGGGTTCTCGTTCTGGCTCCAGGACCGCAGCGGCGGCAGCGTGGAGCTGCTCGACCAGAATCTCCAGAAGTTCCTGGAGGCCGCCCGCCAGCGTCCCGAGCTCGCCGGCGTGAACACCCCGTTCCGCGCGGGCGTGCCCCAGGTCTACGCCGACGTCGAGCGCGACAAGGTGCTCAAGCAGGGCGTCGTGGTGGCCGACGTCTACCAGACGCTCCAGGCCTTCCTCGGGGGCATCTACGTGAACCAGTTCAACCGCTTCGGCCGCCAATGGCGTGTCTTCCTGCAGGCGGAGGCCGAGGATCGCGTAGAGCCGGAGGACATCGGCCGCTTCTACGTGCGCAACAACGACGGGGACATGCTCCCGCTCTCGACCGTCGTGACGTCGCGGCGCGTCTTCGGGCCGGAGTACACGCAGCGGTTCAATCTCTTCCGCGCCGCCCAGATCACCGGCCAGGCTGCGCCCGGCTACAGCTCCGGCCAGGCCATGGCCGCGCTCGAAGAGGTGGCGCACGAGGTCCTGGCCCCGGAGATGGGATACGACTGGGCCGACCTCTCGTTCCAGGAGCGGCTGGCCGCGGGCCGGTCCGGCGTCGTCTTCGCGCTCTCCCTCGGCTTCGTCTTCCTCATCCTGGCCGCGCTCTACGAGAGCTGGTCCCTGCCTTTCAGCGTGCTGCTGTCGGTCCCCGTGGCGGTGGTTGGCGCGTTCCTCGGCCTCTTCGGGAGGGGGCTCGCCCTCGACGTCTACGGCCAGATCGGACTCGTCATGTTGATCGGCCTCGCCGCCAAGAACGCGATCCTCATCGTGGAGTTCGCGAAGGACGCCTTCGAACAGGGTAAGCCCCTCGTGGATGCCGCCCTGGAGGGCGCCCGAATCCGCCTGCGGCCGATCTTGATGACCTCGTTCGCGTTCATCCTCGGGTGCGTGCCGCTCTGGACCGCGCAGGGCGCCGGAGCGGCGGGCCGCCGGATCCTCGGCACCACCGTCATCTCGGGGATGCTCGCGGCAACCGGGATCGCGATCTTCCTCATCCCCGTGCTCTTCGTCGCCGTCCAGCGCCTGTCCGGCGCGGAGCGCCGGCACGCGCCGCCGCCGGAGCCGGCCCCGACGCCCGCGGAGGCCTAGCGGCATGACGCGACACGCGCGACGGGCGGCCGCGGCGGGCGCGCTCGGCCTCGCCCTCGCCGGCTGCGTCGTCGGCCCCAACTACAAGCGTCCCTCGGTGCCGGTGCCGGAGCGCTTCTATGGCGACGAGCGCGCCGCTCAGGCGCGCTCGCTGGCCGACGTCCCCTGGTGGGACGTCTTCGACGACCCGATCCTGAAGGGCCTCATCGAGGAAGCCGTCCGCAACGGCTTCGACGCCCGACTGGCGGCGGCCCGGGTCCAGGAGGCGCGGGCCCGGTTCGGCATCGCCCGCTCACAGTTCTTCCCCTCCGTCGACTACGAGGGCGCGTGGCAACGCGCGCGCGCCGACCAGATCCTCAACCCTTCCGGGGAGGCGCAAACGGCGTGGACGGTGGACGTCGGCTTCTCGTGGGAGCTGGACCTGTGGGGCCGCATCCGGCGCCTCAACGAATCGGCGCGGGCCGAGTACCTCGCGACCGAAGAGGCGCGCCGCGGCGTCCTCCTCTCGCTCGTGTCGGACGTGGCCATCGCCTACATGGAGCTGCGCGAGCTGGACCAGGACCTCGAGATCGCGAGGCGCACGACCGCGGCGTTCCAGGACACGTACGACCTGTTCAACCGCCGGCTCGAGGGCGGAGCGGCCTCGGCCCTGGAAACGGCGCGCGCCGAGGCGTCGCTGGGGCAGGTCGCGGCCGAGATCCCCGAGATCGAGCGCGCGATCGTGGCCCGGGAGAACCAGATCAACTTCCTCCTCGGTCGCAATCCCCAGCCGATTCCAAGGGAAGACCCGCTCGTGGCCGTCCCGCCGGACGTTCCCCCCGGGCTGCCCTCGACGCTGCTCGAGCGGCGGCCCGACATCCGGCAGGCGGAGCAGCTCCTGATCGCGGCGAACGCGAACGTCGGCGCGGCCAAGGCCGACTTCTTCCCGCGACTGAGCCTCACCGGCCTCTTCGGCAACGTCAGCCCGGAGCTCGGCGATCTCTTCTCGCATGGCAAGACGTGGAGTATCGGCGCCGGCCTCCTGGGCCCGATCTTCCAGGGCGGCCGCATCAAGCGTACTTACGAGGTGGCCCAGGCGCAGTGGCAGCAGGCCAGGATCCAGTACGAGGCGGCCGCCGCGAACGCGTTTGGCGAGGTGTCGAGCGCGCTCGTGGACCGCGCCAAGCTCGTCGAGACCGAGAGGCAGCGGGCGCGCACCGTCGCCGCGTACCAGGAAGCGGTGCGCCTGGCGAACGTGCGCTACGCTTCGGGCCTCTCGGCGTACTTCGAGGTGCTCGAGGCCCAGCAGCAGCTCTTCCCGGCCGAGCTCAGCCTCGCCCAGACCCGCCGCGATCAGCTCGTGGCCGTGGTGAACCTCTATCGGGCGCTCGGCGGCGGATGGCAGGCGCAGGAGCGCGGCGGGCAGACCGGCGCGGGAGTGCGGTGACGCATCCGGATGCCTCGATTGGCGGCCCCGCTATGGGCGCGCGGGGGGCAGGGGGCCGACGTCGACTCGACGGAACTCCACCTCCGTGCCCTCCGCCTGGAGCGCGATGCGGCCGCGGTCCGCCGTGGCCCCGAACCCGTCGTTGACGAGGTCGCGGTTGACCCATACCTTCACGGTGCGGTCCCGTGCCTCGATCACCATGCTGTTCCACTCGCCGAGGGGCTTCTCGGATCCGTCGGTGAGGTTCAGGATCCGGCGCGCATCGCCCTCGCGGCCGCCCCACTTCTCGCCTTCCTTGCGAGGACGGCGCTTCTCCATGTCGGGGACCTGGATGTCCTCCTGGATGACCCAGAAGTCGCCGGCGTTGCCGCTGTGCATCTGGACCTCGATGGACTGCGGGAACATCTTGTAGAGCGCGCGCGGGCGGGAGGCGTGGACCAGGACGCCACAGTTTCCGGGCTGCCCGGGGAAGCGGTATTCGACCTCCAGCCGGTAGTTGCGGTAGGCCTCCTTCGTGAGCAGGTGGCCCTCCGGCTTTCCAAGGCTCACGAGCCGTCCCTCCCGGACGATGAAGCTGTCGCGGACGCTCTTGTCGGTGTCCCGGGTGGGGACGTCGGCTTCCCATCCCGAAAGGTCCTTGCCGTTGAACAGCTTGATCACGCGGTCGGGCACGATCGCGGCACTCGAGGAGGGCTCCGCGGCCGCGGCGGGGCGCGCGAGCCCCAAAGCCGAGACGGCGGCGAGCACTACAAGCAGACGCATGGTCCTGATCCCAACACACCCGGCCGGCCCAGTCAATGTCTCCGTACTGTCACTCGTAGCGGAGAGCGCGCATGGGGTCGATGCGCAGCGCACGACGCGCGGGCACGTAGCAGGCCAACAGGGCGACAACGGTCAGGACGACTGGCACCAGCGCATACGTCGGCGGGTCGGTGCGGCTCACGCGAAAGAGGATGGTGCTCAGGGCTTCGGTGAGACCGAAGGCGAGAGAGAACGCCAGAGCCATGCCGAGGGCCACGCCGATTCCGGCCAGCGCCATGCCCTGTCCCACCACCAGCTTCAGGATGTCGTTTCTCTGCGCGCCCAGCGCCACGCGGATGCCGATCTCGAGGGTCTGCTGCGTGACCGCGTACGACATCACGCCATAGAGGCCGATGGCGGCGAGCAGGAGGGCGAGGGCGGCGAAGCCGCCCAGGAGCTGAGCGGAC
>Ga0210378_10000836_pt1 | contig 16045 bp, 13 predicted proteins | sample PLM1_60_b1redo_FD_155465 | JGI IMG/M metagenome (GOLD analysis project Ga0210378, IMG submission 155465) | Groundwater sediment microbial communities from an aquifer in East River, Colorado, USA - PLM1_60_b1 redo | ecosystem: Environmental > Terrestrial > Soil > Riparian zone | place: USA: East...
CAGGTCCTTCGTCGCCCATCCGAGTCGGCCCTGTGCCGGATGTCGTCCGAGCACTTCGTGTGCGCAGTCCCGGAGGGTCCAGAACCCCAACGAATGTTGCCTGGTCTGCGCCAACTGCAAACAGAGCATGAAGGCTTGTGGCGTTTTCGCGAGCAAGTTCATCAGCGCGGGGTGGGTCCATTTGGGGCCCGGGCTCTCCAGCACGTCGAGGAAGGCGTTCAGGAATCCCGTCGCCGCCTCCGCGTCCGTTCGCAGCGCCGTGTGCAGCTGGGTACGCACCGCGTCGGCCGGCTGGTTGCGGTACGCGCAATAGGCTGCGGCAAGTGCATGCGCCACCGCGCGCGCCGCCGGGGGCGCTCCGCCGCCCAGGGGTGTCGTGCCCTCCGGCTGACCCAAGACGGCGTCCGCTACGTGGCTCATGGCGCGCTCGATGGCTTCGTCGGTCAGGTGACAGTTGTCCAGGAAGAAGCGGGCGTCCGGCAGCTGCGGTAGGTCGGACGACGCGAGTACCGCACTCAGGTCGACGCATCGCATCCCGTTGCGCTCGGCGAAGTCGACCTGTAGCCGCCGAAGCTCGGTGATGACGTTGTTGACCTGGTCCACCAACAGGCCGCAGACCGTGTCGCGCGCTGTCTCTAGCAGCTCACGGGCCGCGAGGCCGTTACCCAACGCCTCCTCCGCCCGGCCTTGCAGGTACCACGAGACAGGGCTGGCATAGTCGTCCAGAATGGACATCCTGGCCGCGTGTCCTTGAGCGTCCTCCCATCGTGCCTGCTCCAGAGCCGCCGTCGCGGCTCGGCGCAGCGCGTACCAGTGGCGCATCGTGCCGTTGGGCAACACCGGAACTTCTACGTCCGGAGCGGGCACCCAGCCCCGCAGGTTGGATTCGGGCACCACGACGACGACCGTGACGCCGTGGTCCCGCTGGAGCGCCTCGAGCTGTTCGAGGAAGCTGGCGACTCGAGGCAGGACTACCGCGGCCACGAAGCGCTGCCGCATCGCGCGGTACCCACCCTCCCGAATTGCCTCCGCCATCACGTCTCGATAGGAGTCGTCCAGCGGCGGGAAGATGAGGTTGTTGCCTGCGAAGAGCACCACCACGTCGGGCTCGATGAGAGGCAGGTTTCGGACAACCTCGGCAATGGTGTCCAGGTCGGCTGCGGTCCGGGCAAGATCGACGACCTGATACTGCCCCGGCGCGGCGGCCTCCAAGCGGCGTGCGAGCGCATCGGCCGGGGTGAACACCGGATCGAACAGCCAACCCCGCGCGGCGGACTCACCAACGAGCACGACCCGCTTGGCGTCGCCGCACGCGGGGACGTATTCCGCGTTTCTCCACAGGAACCAGTCCATATTGCTCGGATCTCGGCGCAGGGCGACCCCGCCGTCCGTCCGCTCCGGCCGCCAGACGCCGACCTGCCCAGCGTCGCCGGCCGGTACACCGAACGGAAGGCCGGCCTCCGGTCGCTCCCGCCGCTGGCCGTGGGCGAGCTTTTGCAGCTCCGCCAGCGCCTCGGCGCCCTTCCCGTCCGCCAGTAGCGAGGCGAGGCGCGTCGCGGCCGCGATCGAGGCGTCTTCAAACCGCACGCCGACTCCTCTCAGAAGAACGTGTACAGATCGCTGCTGACGCTCGGTGGCTGATACGCAACGGCAGCCTCCGCGACGGCCCAGGCAGGAGGGACGTCCCTCTTGTGGATGATCAGGTCACCCAGCACCAGCGCATCGAGCTGACACCGTACGAAGCAGGCCAGCGCATCCGCGGGATCGCACACGATGGGCTCGCCGCGCATGTTGAACGAGGTGTTCAGGAGGATCGGATATCCCGTTGCCCTGCCGAACTCCACGAGCAGGCCATGGAAACGCGGGTCGACCGATCGATCGACCGTTTGCAGGCGCGCGGAGCCGTCGACGTGCGTGATCGCGGGGAGGTTCGCGCCGTCGCGCACCTGGGCAATCTCCAACATGAACGGTGACGGCGTTGCCCATTCGAAGAACTCCGCGCACCGCTCCACCGGGACGGCGGGCGCGAACGGCCTGAATGCCTCCCGCTTCTTGACCAGGGCGTTGATGTGATCTCGCATTCTCGCGTCGCGCGGGTCAGCCAGGATCGATCTCGCACCGAGTGCCCTCGGCCCGAACTCCATGCCACCCTGGAACCAGCCAAGCACCGCACCGTCCACCAGAAGGTCGACCGCCGCACGCAGCAGGTCGGGCTCCCGTCCGGTGAAGTCCGCGTAGGCGACGCCCGCTTGATCCAGGCTGGTCTGGATGTGACCGAGTTCGTACGTTGGGCCGAGGCGCGCATCGGCCAGCCGTCTCCCGACGAACGTGCCAGCCACGCGGTGGTGCGCCAGCGCCGCGGCACCGATGGCGCCGCCCGCGTCGCCCGCGGCCGGCTGTATGAAGATGTCCCGATACGGACCGTGCCGTCGAATGTGGCTGTTGGCCACGCAGTTCAGCGCTACCCCACCGGCGTAGCCGAGACGCTCACCACCCACCAGCGAGTGCAAGTGCCTGATCTTGTTGAGCAGCAACTCCTCCAGCACCGTCTGTAGGCTGCTGGCAAGATCTTCATGGAACGGGTCGACATCGTCGGCGGGCTGGCGAGGGGCCCGACCAAGCAGGCCGACCAGGGAGGGTGAGTACATCTTGTCGCCACGGCCGAGGCTGAAGTACTCCAGGTTGAGCTCGAACTGGCCGCCCGGCAGGTCCTTGAACACGTCACGCAGCGTCTCGGCAAACCTCGGCTTGCCCGCCGACGCCAGCGCCATCACTTTATACTCGTCGCTGTTGACCTCGAAGCCAAGATATGACGTCAGGGCGCTGTACAAGATCCCGAGCGAGTGTGGGTACCGGACCTCTTCGAGCAGCTCCAGTCCGCCGCTGTCCGCCCGCCCATAGCTGGTCGTCGTCCATTCACCCACCGCGTCGGCTGTGAAGAGGGCCGAATCGGGAAAGCCAGAGCAGTAGAAGGCGCTGGCCGCGTGCGACTCGTGGTGCGCCGCGGTGATGACGGGCCCGTCGAAGCCAAGCAGCTCCCTGATTTCCCGGTACGGGCGCTCTGCATCGAGTTGGATAAGACTCTCGTTGTGCAGCCGAGGCACCCCGTTTCCCGTCCAGTCCAGTTCGACGGCCGCGGTGGCGGTGGACCCGGGCAGACCCATCCACAGCTGCCGGGCGAGCTTGGCCACCGGGTCTTCGTAGTACCCGATGTAGTCGATGTCGGCCACCGTGAGTCCCGCGGCGAGCAGGCAGGCCCTGAAGGCGTTGACCGGCATCGAGCGATCGAACCGCCGACGCGTGAACCGCTCCTCGTGCGCGGCCGAAACAAGCTGTCCATCCGCGAGCACTGCGCAGGCCGAGTCGTGGAACAACGCGGAGATCCCGACGATGATCATGAGCGTTCCTCCGTTCCGACACGTGAGCCGTTGGCCCGGCCGCGTGATGAAGACGGCCCTACCCAGCGGGCGGGCCGCCTCCTCGAACGCTCCATACCGGAGATCCGTGGATTATTGGATCGTCCGACAGTAGGCTCGTGGGCACTGGGCCGTCAACCGCCCTCTTCGATCGGTGCGGTGGCGAGTACGACGACCGGCCTGGCGGAAGGGAGCGCCGCGGATACGGCCTTGCGTGGTACGAGTCCGGCCTGGTCAGGTGATGTCCCGACGTACCGCGAGAAACGTGCCCGCCATCGCGAGAACGAGCCCGTACCCGGCCAGCACCAGGCCGCCCTGCCACGGTTCGAGAAAGCGCTGGTTGCTCTGCACGACCTGGGTCAGCGCGTTGGTGGCCGGACCCGGTAGGTACATGGTCCAGTCGCGCAACGACGGAACGCGGATCAGCAGCGGCTCGACCACGAACAAGTACACCAGCAGCCCTGCCACGGTCGCGACCTGGTCGCGGAGCAGCGCACCTAGGCCGACGCCGATCAGGGCGTAGGCGGCCGTCCCGGCGATCACGCCGCCAAACGTGCCCGGTATGCGATTGGCGAACGGGGAAACGCTGATGCCCTTCGCGGCCAGCCACGGCACTGCCACGGCGATGCTCGCGGCGATACACACGAGTGCGTACCCGATGCCGACCACACAGTAGGTCACCAGCTTGGCCAGCACGACCCGGCCCCTGGGAGGCGTCGCGAGGAAGGTGGGGTTGACCGTGCGGTGCCGGAACTCCCCCGTCAACCCGATGGCGGCGAGCACCGCGGCCAAGGTGGCCGCACCCTGCCCGGCGGAGAACACGGTGCGCTGCCCGGCCGCGCTGGACAGCGGTGGCGTCGGATTGTCCGGGTGGTCGCCGAACGCGATGGCCAGGCCGGCGTACAGGACGGTCAGCGCGACCGACCCGAGCAGCAGCCACAGCCACAATCGGGTGGTGAACAGCTTGACAAACTCCGCGCGAACGAGCCGGGCCATGTTCACCTCACCTCCGGCATGTCGGCTGTTGGTCGCTGCGTCGACTCGGTCAGGCTGAGGAAAACCTGTTCGAGGTTGACTGGCTCGGTGGCCAGCCACCGCAGCTCGATTCGCTCCACGAAGGCCAGGCGGCCGATCTGCCCCGCGTCCATGCCGATGACCCGGACGCCGTCAGGCCCACTCGGCTCGGCTGCGGCGCCCGCGGTTCGCACCGCAGCGACGAACTGGTCCCGCTGCGGTGTGCGGACCGTTACCGCCCGGCCGTTCTCACCCGCGATGTCGGTGAGCACCCCTTGGCGCACCAAGCGGCCCTCGTCGACGATGACGAAGTAGTCCACGAACTGCTGCACCTCGGCGAGCAGGTGACTAGAGACGAGGATCGTCCGCCCCAGTTGCGCCAGGTCGCGCAACAGGTCCCGCAGCCACGCGATGCCGCGGGGGTCCAGCCCGTTGGCCGGCTCGTCGAGCACCAGCACCTCAGGGTCGCCGAGCAGCGCGGTGGCTAGCGCGAGCCGCTGCCGCATTCCCAGCGAGTAACCATGCACGGGCCGTCGACCCGCCTCGGCGAGGCCGACCACGCGCAACACCTCGTCTGCGCGTGCGATCGGGTACCCGTTGACGGTGCAGTAGACCCTCAGGTGGTTTCGACCGGTGCGCGCCGGGTGGAAGCTGGCCGCATCGAGGACCGCACCCACCTGGCTGGCCGGAGACCGCAACGCGCCATAGGGCTGGCCGTTGATGGTGGCAGTGCCGGCATCCGCCGTCACCAAGCCCAACAGCGTGCGCAGGGTTGTTGTCTTACCAGCGCCGTTGGGCCCTAGGAAGCCCGCTATCGTGCCCGGCTCGACCACGAAGCTCAGGTCGTCGATGGCTTTGACCCGACCGAACGACTTGCTGAGGTGGGAGACGACGATCCGCCCGCCGCACTTCGTCGGTACCATGACTGCGGAGGCTACAACGTAGTGAAGCGACTACACAATGATGCCCCTGCCGCGGTACAGGCGGTGGCCGACGAGCTCCTTGACCAGCTGTTCGAGCTCGTCGGCCTGCTTGGCAAGCAGATGGAGCTGGGCGTCGCCGAGCGTCAGCTGACCCGTGCTCGCGCCGAGGTGATCTGGCGACTGCAACGCAGCGGTCCCGTCACCCAACGCAAGCTGAGCGAGGCGCTGCGGGTAACCCCGCGGAACGTGACGGGGCTGCTCGACGGGCTCGAGGCAGCCGGACTCGTGGTGCGTGGTGCGCATCCGAGCGACCGGCGGGCGGTGCTCGTCGCGCTCACCGCGCGGGGTCAGGAGGTGGTGGCGGAGCTGGAGGCCGATCACCGGCATTTCGCCGGCGATCTGTTCGCGGGCACGAGCGAGGCCGACATGAGGCGCCTGTCGAAGGTCCTCGGTCAGGTGCTGGGCCGGCTGCGCCGAGAAGCGCGCGAGGGACGCGACGAAGCGTCGTGAGTTCGAGAGTCCGCGCGCGTCGGCGGTGTCGAGGGGGCGCCTGCGCAGAGGACGTCGACCACGTGCTCCGCGTCCACACCGACGCCGCCGACCAGACCGGACGCCACCGTGGACTGCAACCGCAGCCCCACGAAGTACAGTCCGGGCGCCTCGCACACAACCCCTCGATCGTGGCGCGGCCGACCGTCTGGGTTGGTCACAGGGAGGCGGATCCAGCGGTAGTCCGGAACAAAACCGGTGCACCACACGACGTTCGCTACCGCAAGCACCTCGCCGTCGGACTGGCCGTCGGCGAGGACCGGCCGGCCATCGGTGACGCCGACGACGCGTCCGGCTCGCCGTACGCCCGCTCGGCGCAGATCCGTGGGATGCACCCTGACGAGCGGGTCACCACCGCGCGAAAGCAACCGAGCGATAACGCTGCCGGGCCACCGGTCGACCCGTAGGTGTCGCAACATCCTGAACCCGATGCTGCCGAGCGGGATAGGTACGCGCCCGGTGTCGCGGCCGGCGAGCACGGTTTCCCGGCTCGTCGCCAGCTCAAGGGCGATCTCCGCGCCCGAGTTGCCCGCGCCGACTACGAGCGCGTTGCCCTCGCTCAGCTGGCCCGGATTGCGGTACGAGGCGGAGTGGAGCTGCACCGTCGCTGGGTCGAGCAACGGGGCGAACGGCGGCACGTAGGGATGGCTGTACGGGCCGGTCGCCACGACCACCCTCGAGGTCGCCCAGCGGGATTCGGCCGCCTCGATGACGTATCCGTCGGGGCCGCCGGTGAGCGCGTCCACCCGCACGCCGAGCCGAACCGGCAGGTCGAAATGCGCTGCGTACCGCTCCAGGTAGTCGGCCATCTCGTCCTTCGACGGAAAGTGGCCGTTCGGCGCTGGAAACCGCAGCCCCGGCAAGGCGTCGAAGCTTGCCGGAGTGAAGAGCCTCAGCGAGTCCCAACGCGAGCGCCAAGCGTGCCCGACGCGCGGACCGGCGTCGAGGATGACGAACTGCCGCCCACGGCTCTTCAGGTGGTAACCGGTAGCCAGGCCAGCCTGCCCGCCACCCACGACCACCGTGTCAACCCGCTGCGTGTCCAAGCCGGCTCCCTGCTGCCGCACCTAACCCAAGCTACTTCGTTAGTCTATGGAATATTAGCTAAGTCGCGGACCCTCCGACAGTCCACCGGGCCAGGGATTATTGGGAGATCACATGAGAGACGGCGACCATGAGTAGCACCCAGCGCCCCAAAGACGAGCTGTTCGAGCAGCTCGCCCGCGTGGGCAAGGCGCTGGCCAGCCCCAAGCGCCTCGAGATGCTGGACGTGCTGGCCCAATCCGCACCTGGGCTTCGGATACGGCGCCCGTTTCTGTATCGGGGCTGCCCTGGCCCGGATCGAGATGCAGTCGGTTTTCGGCGCGCTCTTCCACCGCGTGCCCACCCTGCAGCTCGCGGTTCCAGTCGAGGAACTCCGGCTGCGCGACGATGTCTTCACCGGCGGCCTGGCTGCGCTGCCGGTCACCTGGTGAGCGGCCAGCCGGCGCCGCTGTCCCAGCGGGCTGGGGTGCGGCCAGCCGTCCGGCACCCGATCTTTGCCCGGCTGTACGCGCTGGTCGGGCCGCTGATGGACCGCGGCGGCCTCGCCGACCGGCGCCGGGAGCTGCTGGCCGGTCTCGCCGGCCGCGTCATCGAAGTGGGCGCCGGCAGCGGACTGAACTTCACGCACTACCCGCCTGCGGTGACCGGTGTTCTCGCGGTTGAGCCGGAGCCGCGGCTGCGCCGCATCGCGGAGCGGGCGGCCGGGCAGGTGTCGGTGCCGGTCGAGGTTGTCGACGCCGTCGCCGAGCGGCTTCCGGCCGGTGACGGTGGGTTCGACGCCGCGGTCGCCTCGCTCGTGCTGTGCACCGTCAGCGATCCGCAGCGAGCCATGCGGGAGCTGCACCGGGTCATCCGGCCCGGTGGCGAGCTGCGCTTCCTCGAGCATGTTCGGGCCGACGGCGGCGCTCTGCGGCGGGTCCAGCGGCTGCTCGACGCCACCGGCTGGCCGGCCTTCTCGGGCGGCTGCCACACCAGTCGCGACGCCGTCGCACTGATCACCGAGGCCGGGTTCACCCTCGACCGGATCAGCCGGTTCAGGTTCCCGGAAGGGGGAGTCACGATGCCCACCTCACCGCACGTCCTCGGCGCGGCGTCGCGCCCGGCGCCATGACGGGGCACCCGGCTGCGGACGTGGGGGTCACCTCCCCGGCCACGGCCGGCACGGTCGACGCCGTCACCGTGTACTGGCGCCAGCATTGCCCGTACTGCGTCCGGCTGCGCTGGCAGCTGCGCCGGGCCCGGCTGCCCACCCGCGAGATCAACATCTGGGAGGACAAGGCGGCCGCCGCCCGGGTCCGATCGATCACCGGTGGGGACGAGACGGTGCCGACGGTCGTCATCGGCTCCGTGTCGCTGGTCAACGCCACCCTCGAACAGACGTTTACGGCGGTACGGGCCGAGGCCCCGCACCTTGCCGAGCAGGGCGCTCAGCACCGGAGGCGGCTGCGAGACAGACTCGCCTGTAGCCGGCACCGCACGTTCCTGCTCGTCGGCCTGGCCCTGCTAACGGGCTTGGGTTGGGTCGCGGTCGCGGCGGTTCGCAATCGGTGGCACCGCGGTTACGCGCAGGAGCGGGCGGCGTCCCTGCGACCGCGGCTGGTGCGGGCCCTTCCGTCGGCTCTACGCGGCTGCTAGCGTCGCTTGTCCTCGTCTTCCACTAATTGTTGGAGCTTCTCAACATGAATACTTTGGCTGGCGCAGCCGTGCGGCTGACTTCGCTCTCGCCGGGCGCCGGCTGTGCCTGCAAGCTGCCGCTGGCCAAGCTCGAGGCCCTCTTCGGCTCGCTGGCGGCCGACCTGCAGCCGGCATCCGGTGACCTGCTCATCGGAGCGGTCGAAGGCGACGACGCAGCGGTGCTGCGGCTGGACGGCGAACGCGCACTGGTGCTGACCACCGACTTCTTCACTCCCATCGTCGACGACGCCTACGACTGGGGCCGGATCGCCGCAACCAACGCCCTCTCCGACGTCTACGCGATGGGTGGCAAGCCGCTGATCGCGGTCAACCTCGCCGCCTGGCCGGGCGAGCGGCTCCCGATGGAGCTGCTCGGCGAGGTGCTGCGCGGCGGCGGCGCCGTAGCCCGTGCGGCTGGTTGCCTGCTCGCCGGCGGGCACACGATCGACGACCCGGTCCCCAAGTACGGGATGGCGGTGGTCGGGATCGCCCACCCGGATCGGCTGCTCGCGATCGACAAAGCCGCCGCCGGCGACCAGCTCGTACTCACCAAACCGATCGGCACCGGCGTGGTCGCGACCGCCCTCAAGCGAGGCGCCGCGGACGACGCGACGGTGCAGGCAGCCGTGGACTCCATGACGCTGCTCAACGAGTCCGGCTGCGACGCTGCGCTCGCTGCCGGAATACGCGCGGCCACCGACGTCACCGGCTTCGGGCTGCTCGGTCACCTGCACCGGATGCTGCGGGCCAGCGGGGTCGCCGCCGAGATCGACGCCGACCGGGTCCCCCTGCTCCCCGGCGCGGTCGAGCTGGCCGCGGGAGGCTTCGTGCCCGGCGGCACCCGCGCCAACCAGGCCCACCTCGCGCCGTTCGTCGACGTCGGCACCGAGGTCGCGGCGGAGGTCGCCGTGCTGCTGCACGACGCCCAGACCTCGGGTGGGCTGCTGCTCGCCGCTCCGGACGGCTCCCACCTCCCGGTCGAGCTGGCCGACCGCGGCCTGTTGGCGGCCCTGGTCGGGCGGGTAGTAGAGGGGGACGCCGGCCGGATCACCGTGCGATGACGCTCCTCGAGCGGATCCGGGAGCCGGCCGACGTCGCCGACCTGACCCCGGCCGAGCTCGCCGTACTGGCCCAGGAGATACGCGACTACCTGGTCGCCGCGGTGTCCCGGACCGGCGGCCACCTCGGCCCGAACCTCGGCGCGGTAGAGCTGACGATCGCGCTGCACCGGGTGTTCCAGTCGCCGCGCGACCGCATCCTGTTCGACACCGGACACCAGGCCTACGTACACAAGCTGCTGACCGGACGCCAGGCCGGATTCGGCCGGCTGCGCCAGCGCGGCGGCCTGTCCGGCTATCCGAGCCAGGCAGAGTCCGAGCACGACCTGATCGAGAATTCACATGCCTCGACCGCGCTTTCCTACGCAGACGGTCTGGCCAAGGCACATCAGCTGCGTGGCGAGCACGATCGAGCCGTGGTCGCGGTGGTGGGCGACGGCGCCCTCACCGGAGGGATGGCCTGGGAGGCGCTCAACAACATCGGCGCGGCAGCGGACCGGCCGGTCATCATCGTCGTCAACGACAACGGGCGGTCGTACTCGCCGACTATCGGAGGGCTGGCGGCCCACTTCGCCGCGCTGCGGATGTCCCCCCGCTACGAGCGGCTGCTGCACGGCATCAAGACCACGTTGCCGCACGTCCGGCCGCCCGGACCCGCGGCCTACGAACTGCTGCACCGCCTCAAGCGAGGGCTGAAAGAGCTCCTCACGCCGCAGGCGCTGTTCCAGGATCTCGGCATCAAGTACCTCGGACCCGTCGACGGGCACGACGTGCCGGCGCTGGAGCGGGCGATGCGACGGGCTCGGGACTTCGGCGCGCCCGTGATCGTGCACTGCGTGACCAGGAAAGGGCGCGGGTACCCGCCCGCCGAGAACAACGACGAGGACTGCCTGCACGGTCCCGGTCCGTTCGACCCGCGCACCGGGGAGCGGCTCGCCCGGCCAGGCCGGACTTGGACAGAGATTCTCGGGGCGGAGCTCGCCGCCATCGGCGCCGAGCGGCCCGAGGTTGTGGGGATCACGGCCGCGATGCTGCATCCGACCGGCCTAGCTCAATTCGCGGCACGGTTCCCGCACCGGGTGTACGACGTGGGCATCGCCGAGCAGCACGCGGTGACCTCAGCGGCCGGCCTCGCCCTGGGCGGCCTGCATCCGGTGGTCGCGCTGTACGCGACGTTCCTCAACCGGGCTTTCGACCAGACGCTGATGGACGTCGCCCTGCACCGGCTGCCGGTCACCTTCGTCCTGGACCGCGCGGGGCTGACCGGCGACGACGGCGCCAGCCACAACGGGATGTGGGACCTGTCCGTACTGCAGGTGGTGCCCGGCCTGCGCGTCGCGGCACCGCGAGACGGGCGACGGCTGCGGGAGCTGCTGCGCGAGGCGGTGGGCACCAGCACTGGGCCGACCGCGGTCCGGTTCCCAAAGGGTGCCGCGCCAGACGACCTGCCGGAGGTGGCCCGGCTCGGCGGCATGGACGTGCTCGCCCGGGCTGCCCGCGAGGACGTGCTGCTGGTCGCGGTCGGACCGCTGGCGCGGATGTGCCTGGACACCGCCGAGCGCCTAGCCGCCCGCGGCATCGGCGCCACCGTCCTCGACCCGCGCTGGGTCAAGCCGCTGGATCCGGCGCTGTCACCTGCCGCCCGCCGCCACCGGCTGGTCGCGGTCGTGGAGGACAACGGTGTTGCCGGCGGCGTGGGTGACGCCGTGGGCCGGATGTTGCGGGCCGACCACGTGGACACCCCGCTACGCAGCTTCGGCATCCCGCAGCAGTTCCTCGGCCACGCGACCCGATCGGAACTCCTGACCGAGCTCGGCCTGACCGCCGTGGACCTGGACCGCGAGCTCGCCGGGTCACTCGACGGCACCGAACTGCCGCAGGCGACCAGCGTGTCCAGCTGACCCGACCGGCGGCCCGCGCGGGGTCCCGGCTGGCCGACGAGACACCCGCTAACGGTCGCGGGTCAGGACGAGTTCGGCGAGGCAGCTGAGCCGATCCCGGCTCGGCCCGGCCGGCAGGACCGCGAGCGCGGCCTGCGCCTGCGCCGCGTGCTCGTGCCCGACCGCCGTGGCCGCCGCGAGCGAGCCGGTACGGCGCAGAAGCTCTCGCAACGTATCCAGGGCGCGGTCACTGGGCGCGCCGCCGCCGATGGCCCGCCTGATGACCCGCCGCTGGCCGGGGTCGGAGGCGTTGTGGGCGAGGATGACTGGAAGCGTCACGCGGCCGTTCTGCACGTCGCTCGCCGCCGGCTTCCCGGTCCGCCCCGTGTCACTGACATAGGCGAGAAGATCGTCCTGGATCTGGAAGGCGACGCCTAGATGAACTCCGTAGGCGGCCAGCGCGTCGGTCCATTCCTTCCGACCCCCGCCGAGAATGGCGCCGCACTCGCAGGCGCCCTTGAACAGCGAGCCGGTCTTGAGCCTGGCAACGGTCAGGTAGCCGATCTCGTCGAAGCTGACGTTGCGGGTCAGCTCGGACTCCAGCGTCTGCCCCTGGCAGAGATCCATGCCGGCCCGCGCCACGGCCTCCAGTGCCGACACGACCTGATCGGCCGGAACACCCCTCCGTCGGCACTCGGCCAGGCTGGCGAACAAGTCGAAGATCAGGGCGTCCCCGGCGACGATGGCGTCGCCTATCCCGAACTTGTGTTGCACCGACGGCCGGCGGCGGCGGAGGTCGTCGTCGTCGATGATGTCGTCGTGTATCAGGCTGGCGACATGACCACACTCCGCGCCGACCGCCGCCGGCAGCACCTGGTTCAGGTCACCGCCGACCGCCAGGGCCGACTCCAGCAGCATGATCGGGCGCAGTAGCTTGCCGGTGGGCACGAGCGCGTAGTGGCAGATCGAGTCCAGCAGGCCTGTGCCTCGCGCCCAGCGAACCTCCAGTTCGGCGCGGATCAGCGTGCCGAGCGGGTCGACACCGTCCACCTGCGACACACCGGGACCGGAGGTGAGGACCTGGAGCCAGCCGGTGGCACCGGCAGCCGCCGAACGGTCCGCCACGACTGTCCCACCCCCGTCCCGCCGCGTTCACGCGCTGTTCCGAAAGTTTGTGGATTTATGGAATGAAGGTAACCGGGGTGGTTCGTGGGCGCAAGCGCCACGGGCCGTTCGGTACGCCTGCCCGGGCGCCCCAACTAACGCACGGCACGCCGGATCGCCGCGCTGGTGAAGTCCACCACGATGGTGAGCACCACGAGCGCGATCAGGGTGGTGACGGCTCCGCCGTAGTCGAAGCTGGCGAGCTGCTGGTTGAGCGCGAGCCCTAGCCCGCCGGCGCCGACCACGCCCACGACGACGGTCTCCCTGATCGTTACCTCCCAGCGGTAGAGCCCGTAGGCGACGAAGCGGGGGATGGTGGGGGGAACCACGCCGTAGCAGAAGACCTGCAGCCCGGAAGCGCCGTGCGCACGCAACGCCCGAAGCGGGCGGGTGTCGATGTTCTCCGCCGTCTCGGCCATCAGCCGTCCCAGAACGCCTGCCGTGTAGACGCCGAGGGCCAGGGCGCCCGGCAGGATTCCCGGGAACAGCACGAACAGGAAGAGCAGCGCCCACACGGGGGGCGGGATGGCGCGGAGCAGAACGAGCACGACTCGCGTCGCCATGACCACGGCCAGCCGACCGGCGCGTGCCATCCGCGCGCCGCTGCGGTCCAGCTGCGAGAGGTTGGCGGCGGGCAGGGTGAGCAGTAGCCCGGTGAGGAAGGCGACCGCGATTGCGATCACGGACATGGCCAGGGTGTCGGCGCTGCCCTCCAGCAGACCGGTCAGGCCGCCGGGGCCAAGATGTGGCCGGGACGTCGCGATCAGTTGGCCGGTGAGCTGCCAGGTCCGCCGCGACCACAGCACTGACAGGCTCGGCCTCACCCACCACAGGGACAGGCCGAGCAACGCGATAGCGAGCGCGACAGATCCGGTCAGAACTCGGTCGCGCCGCTGGTCACCTCGCCGGTCACGTCGTGCGCCCGGGTGGTTGCCGTCGATCCGGCGTCGGGAGGTCCGGCGGCGTGACCGCACCGCCGAACTCCAGACGTCGACCGCGGCGCTCAGGGCGACCAACGCGTACAGCAGAGTCCAGATCTCCGTGTAGCGCAGTGCCTGAAAGCTCAGCCGAAGCTCGAAGCCCAGGCCGCCGGCTCCGATGATACCGAGGACGGCCGCGCTGCGGATCGCGCACTCGAAGCGGTAGAAGCTGTAGGAGAGTAGGTCGGAGAGCGCGGGCGGCAGCAACCCGTACAGCACAGCCGTGCGGCGCGGCGCGCCGGCGGTGATCAGTGACGAGTACGGTCCCGTCCCGGTCTCGTCGAGGATCTCGGAGAACACCTTCGCGGTGACCGCGCCGAACGGAATGCCGATCGCCAGCACCGCGACGATCGGCTGGAGGCCGAAGATGCTCAGGAACAGCAGACCCCACACGACCTCGTGGATGCCGCGGGGGAGGACCAGCAGCACCCGCATGGCGACCCAGCCGGCCATCGCGCCCGGCCGGCGGCGTCCTCGGGCGCCGGACCGCCACCAGGTCCGCGAGCAGAGCACGCCGGCGGCGAGCCCGATGAGGAGGCTGAGCACCGTGCCGAGCACCGCATACGCCAGCGTCGTGAGGCTGGCTCTTCCGGTCAGCGCGAGGAACTCGCGATCCAGCCGTGGGTGCAGCGCGGCGGCGAAGAACTCCTTCACCTGCTGGGCGCCTTGCGACTTGACCACGTCGTGGCGGCCGACGCCAGCGGCCGCGAGCGCCGCGAGCGTCGCACCGATCGCGAGCAGCAGCCAGGCGCGCCTGATCAGCGACCGCCCCGTGCCGGCCGCCGGAAAGGCAGCCTCGCGCAGGCTCAGCTCGGGAAGATCCCGCCGCTGCTCTGCCTGAAGCTGTGGCGCGGAGGTCATGCGCTGGTCGGTCTGCTCTCGAGGGCGTAGAGCTCCTCGATCTGGTCACTACGGATCCGGGCCGGCGGACCGTCGAAGGCGATCCGGCCGAGCCGCAGGCCGATCACCCGTTCGAACCGGTCGAGCGCCGCCTCGACGTCGTGCAGGCTGACGAGCAGAGTGACCCCCGACTCCCTGCTTATCTCGTGTAGCAGCCTGATGATGTCCCGGCCGCGCGCCGGGTCGAGGCTCGCGATGGGTTCGTCGGCGAGGATCGCACCCGGCCGTTGCACGAGTACGCGGGCGATGGCGACCCGCTGCTGCTCCCCGCCGGACAGGTCGCCGGTGCGCTCGTAGAGCTTGTCGCCGATTCCGACCCGCTGCAGGGCGAGCCGCGCGTCGTGCAACTCGCGCGGGCGCAGCAGCGAGAGCGCCGCCTTCCACGATGACCAGCGACCCAGCTTCCCGGCATTGACGTTGTGCACCACGCGCAACTGCTCGACCAGGTCGAACCGCTGGTGGATGGTGCCGAGCCTGCACTGCATCTCACGCAGCCGGCGCGCCGACGCGGCGGCGGTGTCGATCCCGAACACTCGCACGCTGCCTTCGGTCGGCATCAACGTGCCGTTCAACAGCCCGATGACGCTGCTCTTTCCGGCGCCGCTCGGGCCGATGACGGCAACCCGCTCCCCGGTCCGTATCGTGACATCGATCCCGGCCAACGCGCGCACGGCTCCGTGCCGGACGACGGCGCCGGCAAGCTCGAAGACAGCGGCATTCGGCATCGGACGCTACTTGATCAGCCCGGCGTTCCGCGCCACCGTCTCGATCTGGTGATAGTTCTCCGGCTTCGTGGCGATGAACCTCTTCGCCTGGAACAGGGCGAGGATCTGCCGCTGCTGGTCGGTCCGGCCGTCGATGGTGAGCAGGGCGTGCACCACCCGCTGGCTGAATCCGGCCCCGAAACGCTGGTCGGCGTCCGGCCGCAGCAGCCAGTGGTAGTCGTGGTAGGGAGCGCTGCGGAAGACCTCGTGGACCTTGCTCAGATTCACCAAGCCGCCCTTCACCCGCTGGTCCCAGACGGCCGCGCTGAGCGGGCCGGCGTCGTACGTGCCGGCCTCGACCAGCTTCACCGTGGCGTCGTGGGACCCGGAGAAGCCCGGTTGACCCTTGAAGTCGGTGAGCCGGATCCCGGCCTGCGACAGGTAGTACTGCGGCATCAGCCGCCCGGAGGTGGAGGACTCGCTGCCGAACGTGAACGTATGGCCGGCGAACTCGCGCAGGCCGGCGACGTCGGACACGTGCTGGAGACGGCTACCGGCGCTGGCGATGAAGACGCTGCGGAATCTCTCGTCGATGTCCCGCTGGGCCACCGACATCGCGCCGGGAACCTGCAGCCGCGCCTGCACACCGGTCAGCCCACCGAAGAAGGCGAGGTCGAGGTCCCCGTGGCGGAAGGCGGTCACGGCGGCCGTGTAGTCAGTGACCGGCACGTACCGAACG
>Ga0210378_10000837_pt1 | contig 16043 bp, 14 predicted proteins | sample PLM1_60_b1redo_FD_155465 | JGI IMG/M metagenome (GOLD analysis project Ga0210378, IMG submission 155465) | Groundwater sediment microbial communities from an aquifer in East River, Colorado, USA - PLM1_60_b1 redo | ecosystem: Environmental > Terrestrial > Soil > Riparian zone | place: USA: East...
CGACCCGACCGAGGTGCTCGCCGGCGTCGAGCTGCCGGCCCCGACGGCCGGCGAGCGGGCCGCGTACCACCGGGCCATCGCCCGTGCCGAGGCGGAGTGGCCGCTGGTCGAGGCCGTCGCGCGGCTCGTGCTCGACGGCGACACCGTGACCATGGCCGCGGTCGCCGTCGGCGGGGTGGCTCGAACTCCCTTGCGGCTGCCGGAGGTCGAGGCCGTCCTCATCGGATCCGACGCCTCGCCGGCGACCCTGCGCGCGGCCGCCGAAGCCGCGACGGCGCGGTGCACGCCGTTGCCGCAGACCACCTACAAGGTCGCACTGCTGCGGGACACGGTCCTCGAGGTGCTGGAGCGCGCCACGGATGGGCGGCATGCCCGACGACCGGACTGAGCGCATCCTGGACGCGGCGTACGCATGCTTCGCCAGGCACGGCGTGCGCCGTACCACGATGGACGACATCGCGGCGGCGGCCGAGATGTCCCGGCCGGCCGTCTACCGGTACGTGCGGAACAAGGACGACGCGTTCCGCCGGCTCGCCCTGCGGCTCTTCGACGGCGCGCTGGCACGAGCCACGGCGGCGGCAACGGTCGACGGCCCGCTGGCCGAGCGACTGCACGCCATTCTCGCCACCAAGCTCGAGCTGACCCTTCAACTGTGGCGCGACAGCCCGCACGCGACCGAGCTGCTCGACGCCGGCGCGCGCCTCTCCGGCGACCTCGTCGAACGCTTCACCCAGGCCATGCACGAGTTGGCCACCGCGGCCGTGGCCGCCGCCGCCGAGCGGGGCGAGGTCGCTCTGGACGGCCAGAACGCCGCCGAGCTCGCCGACATCGCACTCGCCCTGACCCGAGGGCTGGAGGCCGACCCCACCGATCCCGACCTGCCGCGCCACCGATTGCGGCGCGGTGTCGAGCTACTCGTCGCCGGCCTCCGCCCGTAGGCCTGGACGGCGAGGCGCCGCCGCTCTCGCCTGCCTGAGCTAAAGGGTGATGCCGTACGACTCGTCGAAGAAAGCAGCTGACACATAGGACGGCGTGAGATGGCCGAAACCGTTGTCTCCCCAGCCCATCCCCCAGCTGTTGCGCACGATGAAGCGCCCGTCGGATCGGTATCCGACGATGCAGACCGCATGCCCGCCGCGCACCGTGTCCGGCTGGAAAGTGTCGATCATGCCACCGGTCGCGGCCGCGTTGTCCCACGATGCGTCGACTTGCAACGCGGCGAGAATCGGACCGCCTGCGGCAAGCCACGTCTTCCAGTCCGGCAGTCTCTTCCCAAGATTGAAGTACGACCTGATCCGCCGCTGTGCGCAGCCGGCGTAGAACACATTTTCTACTCCGGTGAACATCGTCGTCGCGACGTGGAACGGCAGGTCCGTCTCGAGTGCCACGCCGTATTTCCGGGCGACGTCGACCGCGGCCTTCAGCGTGGTGCCGGCCTGCTCGATGAAGGTCTCCGGCCGAGCGATGATCGCATCGGTTTCCTTCGAGGCCATCCAGACGTATCGGGGTGACAGCAGCTGCGACTGCCCGATGCGGCCGGATTGCACCAGGTGGTAGCGGACCAGCCCGTCCGCCGTGGCCCAGCCGACGCACGACCCGGTTCGCTCCTGGCTGTTGATCGACCACCACGGTGCCCGAAGATCCACCGACGGCGGCAGCGCTGCTGGCGCACTCAGCGCGCCGGATGCGAGCGAGTCGCCGAAGAGCCAGTCCCGCTCGGTGCCGCGCGATGGCACGACATTGCAGATGAAGTCGCGCGTCCTGACGCGCGGTCCGGCATCCGACCGTGGATTCGGCTTCTCGGTTGTGGCCATGTCATCCCCTTCGTCAGCGGTGCGTGCCTCAAAGGAGCGCAGCGGGCGCGTACGGATACAAGAAACCCACGGCCGTGGTTTGGCCGGGTCAGCCGCCAAAGCAGACGAACGGCACGAGTGGCTCGCAGGCGGTGGCCTCAGCGATGGCGCGGGCCGGCTGTACGCCGGATGCGAGCGCACGGTGATAGGCGGACATGACCTTGACGGCGACGTCGTCGGCCACCCGGCTGGCGCTGGACACCACGCTGCGGGTGCCGCCGTACAGCAGTGCCGCCGTGAAGCCGAGGAGCTCGTCGCCGGCGCGAACCACCGCCCTGCCGACGTCGCACGAGGACAGCACCACGTGGGCCGGCGCCGCGGCGAGCTGGTGGATGTCGTAGGCCATCAGCGGGCCGTCCACCAGATCCAACCGGGAGAACAGCACGTTGTCCTGCTCGTGGTGGCCGTGCGCGCAGACGTGCACGATGCCGCGGCCGTCCATCGCGGCCAGGGTGGCCGCCACGGTGGCCGCGCCACCGCTGAGCACCGCGCCGCTGCGGTAGATCCCGGCGATCGCGGCGACCTCGGCCGGCGCGTAGTGCAGCTGCGGACCGGCCACCAGCAACGGCTCCTGCGCCGACCAGTCCGGCGGCTCGCGGCGCCTGGTGTGCAGCCAGCTCGACGCCGACGGCGTCACCACCACCGGCCGGCCGCTCAGGTCCGGCAGCAGCCCCCATGGCAGCGCGGACAGCGTCCTGGTCGGCACGATCACCACGTCGCGGTCGGCCAGCATCGGGCGCAGCGGCGCGAGCAGGACGCCGGTGAGGGTGTCGAGCTGCCGCCGGATCGACCCGCGGATCACCGCGTCAAGCGCGGCCGGCAGCCGGCGCCCGCACACCGTGTCGAGGTCGCCGTGCAGCCGCGCCGCCGGCTCGGCGACGCCGGCCCAGGCGCCGAGGTGCCGCACGGTGGCAGACCGCTCGGTGATGGCCAGCACGAGCAGCTCGCTGCGGCGGACCACGAAGCTCAGCATCACCGCGGACGCGTGCCCCAGCTCGGCCGTCACCTCGGGCAGCGTGGCTGGCACGCTGTGCTGGCCGGTGCCGTCCAGCTGCCACCCCTTGGCCCTGATCTCGCGTTCGAGCTCGACGCAGCGGCGCCGCGCCTGGGGCTCGCGGCGCCCGTTCAGCTCGGCGTCGCGCACCACGTGAGCCAGTTGCCGCAGCTCGGCGACCGCCGCAACAGTGTCGGCGTCGGCCGTCGGCCGCACCTGCCTGACCCGGAACGCCTGCGCACGGCAGCGCTCCAGCCAGGCGAACACCTGCGCCTGCCGGCCGCCGTCCAGCGCCGTCGCGAGCCCCACCTCGGCCAGCTCGGCGCCCAACGCCGTGGTCCCCGTCTGCAGGTCGAGGCTGCCGAACCGGCTGCGGTGCTCGGCAAGCAGCGCCAGCCCGGCGCGGGCGTGCGCGAACGTGTCGGCTCGCCGGCGCCGCGCGGCGCCGAGCTCGGCGAGGGCCAGCCGGCGTTGCAGGCGGTTCTCCAGCAGCTTCGGTCGGCGGACGCCGTCCAGGCACCGCCGCGCCTCGTCCAGGCGGCCAAGCGCCACGTTCGCACGGCCAGACAGCAGGGCGGCCAACTCGGCGTCGTTGGGCCACTGCAGCGCCTGCAACCGCACCGCCAGCTCGGCCGCGCCCGCGGCCACCGACGCGAGCCGCCGGCGTTGGGTGAAGTCGGCGCGCAGCCGGGTCAGGGCCGCCGTCGCGGCCCACGTCTCGTTGCCCCTGCGGTGGAACCGGTGCTCGGCCCGGCGCGCCCATCCGCGGGCCGCCACGAGATCACCGGCAGCGAGCGCGACGTGCGCCCGGAACAGCTCCGCCTCCGCCAACTCCTGGCTGAGCCGCTGCACGCGAAGCGAGCCCATCGCGAGGTCGAGCTGGGCGGCGGCCTCCGCCGGCAGCCCCGCCGCCAGCAGCGTCCGCGCGAGATCGACCCGCGCCACCTCGACCCACTGCGCCCCGTGCGCCCGGTACCCCTGGATGGCGGCCTCGAAGGACCGCAGCGCGGCCGGGATGTCCCCCTCGAGCAGGTCGCAGAGGGCCCGATTGTGCGCCACCTTGGCAACCTCGAGGTGCATACCGTTGGCGATCGCCGCCCGCTCGCAACGGTCGTGGTCCGCCCTGGCCAGCCGGACCCGACCGGCGGTGTGGTGCAGCATGGTGCGGTTCTGCAGCGCCCTGACCAGGACCTGCGGCTCATCGGACCGGGACAGCAGCGGGATGGCCCGATCGATCCAGGACAGCGCGTCCTCGATCCGGCCGACGAGCATCAGCAGCAGCCCGCGTTGCTGCAGCAGCACGCCCTCATCACCGGGCGCGACCAGCTCGGCCGCGCGGTCCAGCAGCCCGAACCCGATCTCGGCGTTGCCCATCTGCACCTCGGCGCTGGCCAGGCTGAGCAGCAGCCGGGCGGCAAGCGCCTGGCGCGAGCCCGGCACTACGGGCTGCGTGGTGGCCAAGGCGTCCGGCCAGCCGAGCAGGCGAAGCCCCGACCGGAGGAAGCGGGCCCCCGCGATGGGACGGGCCGCACCGATCGCCGCGACGCCACGCCGGTGCAGCACGCGTGCCTTGTCCTCGATGGCGAGCGGTCCGTCGGCCATGGCCCTCCCGAGGCCCCGGCTCGCCATTCTGGCCTATCCGCGCTTACTACGACCAGACGTAACCCTCATCCTTCCACTGCCCGGTTTCTCGTCATAATGGTCCTAATCGTTCGAACCTGACGTCACGCTCGCTGCTGAAGTAGGAGCTCAGGCAAGGTGCTCGTCATTATTTGGGCGGGCCGCTGGGACTGTATGCACCCCCCTCGGTGCCGTCGTCGGCAGAACTGTCGGCAGAAGTGCTGCCGGCGGCAGGACTGTCGGCGGGAGAGCTGGCGGCGGTGGAGCTGGCGGCGGTCCAGCCCCCGGCGACAGAGCTATCGGCGACAGCGCTATCGGCGACAGAGCTATCGGCGATGGAGCCATCGGCGATGGAGCTATCGGCGGCAAGGACCAGGTACTCCAGCGAGATTCTGACCACGACTGCCGGGTCGGGCGCCCCTGCCGAGTCGGACGCAGCCGACGACCGCAAGCGTCGAAGGGCCTGCCACGCGTCGACGTATGGGGCGGTCGTGGCCTGGAGCGTGAGGCGCTGCAGGTCGGGCGCAACATCGTCGCGGCCGAGGAGTTTCAAGCCGATCTCGCCGAGCTTCTTGTTGATGATCTCCAAGTCGACCGGCACGTTGCCGGGCTTCAGCAGCAGGGTGTCCGTCCGGTACACGGTCGGCGGCGTCGGAGGGAGCACTCGCCACTCGTAGGAAGGGTCGTTGGACATCGCGATCTCCGTCTCCTGGATCATGGGGCTCGAATGGGTGACGAACCGATTCGGTGTCAGGAAAGGGATCGCTCGAGGTGCCCAGATACACCCTATCGGCCGTGAGTTACAACACGATCGGCTGAGTGACGACCGTGGTGTCCGGCGCGAGGGAGCTGCCCGGCGCCGGCAGCACGGCGAGCTGCATCTCGCCGGGGCCCACGTCCTCGAACGCGAAGCGGCCGCCGTCGTCGGACATGGTCTGCAGGCGCAGTCCCGCGGTTCGCAGCTCGACCGGCAGGCTGGCCGCCGGCGCCAACCAGCCGTCCACCCGGTTGTGGTTGGTGTCGGCCGGACTGATGGTGATCGCGATGGTCAGCGAGTCGCACTCGAAGGTGATCGTTCTGGCGTGTTCGGGCCCGCGGACCGACGACGCCACCTCCAGGTCGGCGCAGACCATGGCCAGCTCGCGTTCGATTGAATCGAGGTCGAGGGCGAACCGGACGCGGGTGAACAGCTCCTGCGGTATCGGATCGGCCGCCAAGTACAGGCCGCGGATCGAGTCGATGATGGCGATGTCGATGCCGTCGGTCTCGCCGTCGGCGTCCATCGAACGGCTCTCGGGGGAGTAGTTCATTCCATGCTCCACATCGGGTCGGCGGCGAGCAGGGCCCGCAGCTTGCTCAGGCATCTGCCCCGGTTGGGTCCTATGCTCCCCCGTGGCATGTCCAGGACTTCCGCAACGACCCGATAGTCCGGCCGGTCGGCGAAGGCCACGATGCGCAGCAATTCCTGGCAGCGTGGCGAGAGCTTCTGCAGGTTCCGCCAGAGAACCAGGTACTGCTCCTCGTCGGCGATCTCGGATTCGATGTCCCTGGCGGGATCCGGCCGATCCGACAGCGATTCGGGTTCGACGACGTCGTACCGGCGCTGCGCCGTGCGCACCCTGCGGGCTTCGCGACGGGTCACGGTGACCAGCCACGCGGCAAGCGCCTCAGGTGACCGGATGTCGTCCAGCTTCTCCAGCAACCTGACCCACGTCGTCTGCGCGACGTCCGAGGCCGCCTCGACATCGAGGCCCTGCCCCCTTGCGACGTTCCAGACGAGCGGCATCAGCCGTTCCATGATCTCGTCGAGGGCGCGGCGGTCACCGTCACGAGCGCGCAGCAACAGCCGGCCGAGCTGGCGACGGCGGATCTCGTTCGGCGGCACCGCGACCGTGCTCACGGCGGGCGTTCCACGAGGCTCGACCGCCTCTGGCGGATCTGGCTGACTGTCCATCGAGCCCTCTTCCTACCGGCCGACCGAGGTCGGCCATGGGGGTGAGGAGTGGCGTCACCACGGTCACAGTGGACCGCCGGCGGGCTCAGATACACAACCGAGATTACGGCTCGATAACGGTTCAGCCGATCCGATGTCAACCGATCGGGTGATGCCGGCTACGGCTGCTCGTCGTGCACGAACACGTCGACCGGGAAGCCGCCGTCGGACGGCACCAGGGCACCCTCCGACTCGAACGCGACCACCTGGCCGTCGGCGCTGATCGACGCGTTGAGGCTGCCCAGCTCGAAACCGGTCTCGGTGCCGTCGGTGCGCACGCTTGCCCGGGGCCGTGGTGTGCACGAGCCGGTCGTGCACGAACACGTCGATGTCGAAGTTGCCGTCGCCGGGCACCAGGCCGCCGTCCCATGAGTGGTACGCGACGTAGCGGCCGTCGGCGCTGATCACCGGCGCGCCGCTGTGCCGCAGTATGCCGGTCGACGCCGTGCTGATGCCCTCGGTCGTGCCGGCCTGCACGTCCCGCAGGTACACGTCGCTGGCGAAGTCCTCCACCTCGCCGGGCACCAGGTTGGACGCGTCGGAGGCGAACGCAACGAACCGGCCGTCCGCGCTGACCGCAGGCGAGCCGCTGGCGTTGTCGGCCTCACCGCCCGCGCTGCTCACGCTTACCCGCTGCAACGCGCCGGTGGAGCGGTCGAGCAGGAAGGCGTCGCTGGTGAAGTTCGTGTCGCCGGCCACCAGGTTGTCGGCGTATGACGCGAACAGGATGAACCGCCCGTCGGGGCTTATCGACGGGTGCGAGCTCTCGCCGTTCGCCTCGGTCCTGCGCCCGACCACGGTCACCCGCTCGGTGGTGCCGGCCGCCCGGTCCCGCACGAAGATGTCCGCCGCCTGGTTGCGGTCGCTCTTGACCAGGTTCGTCGCCGACGAGGCGAACGCGACGAACCGGCCATCGGCACTGATCGCCGGCCGGCCGAAGTTCGTGTCCAGCCCGCCGCCGCCGGTGGCCTGCCGCTCGCGGCTGTCCACGCTGAACGCACGCGGCGGGCACGACAACTCGTGTACGAGTCTACGAACGGCCTGGTTCAACCGGGCTACCGACACGGGCTCCTGATCCCCCACATCGGTGGGCGTTCGCCTTACCGTGCACGGAAGGTGACGACCGAACGCTTCGGCTTGTGCTGGGGGTGATGTGCGGATGCGCTACCCGGTGTTGCGCCCGCCGTACATCTACCGCTGGGCCGTCCTCCTCACCGCGGTGGGCGCGGCGATCCCGCTGGCCATGGTGGCCGCCGTGCACGCCGGCGGCGCCGATCAGCCGCCGGCCGGCCCGGTCGTGCACCTCACGCCGCTGCCCACCACGACCGCGGTCGAGCCCGTGCCGGCCGACCTCGTGCGGCACACCGCGCTGGCGGGGCAGGTGGTGGCGCTGACCTTCGACGACGGGCCAAACCCCGAGTACACCCCGCAGGTGCTGGACCTGCTGGCGCGCTACCGCGCGGTGGCCACGTTCTGCATCATCGGCGTCGAGGCGCAGCGGCATCCCGAGCTGGTACGGGCCACGGCGGCGGCCGGCATGGGGCTGTGCTCGCACACCATGAGCCACGACGAGAACCTGCCAGAGCAGCCCGACGCGCAGGTCGAGGCCGAGATCGTGGGCTGCCGGCACGCCATACTCACGGCAGCCGGCCCCGGCGCCACCGTGCCGTACTTCCGCGCCCCGGCCGGCCGCTGGTCCGACGGCGTCCGGGACATCGCTGCCCGCAACGGCATGCGGCCGCTGGCCTGGTCGGTCGACTCGCGCGACTGGCAGCACCCCGGCGCGGCGCAGATCCTGGCAGCCGTCCAGCAGGCCGTACGCCCCGGCGCGGTCATCCTCATGCACGACGGCGGCGGCCGCCGCGACCAGACCGTCGAGGCGCTCGCCACGCTGCTGCCCTGGCTCGTCGACCAGGGCTACGGTTTCGCCCTGCCCGGCTGATGCCGCGCCCCGCTATGGCGAGGATGTGACATTCCCCCACCTAGAGCGGGCAAATGTCACATCGTCGCACCTAACAGAAGCGGGCTCAGTGCACGCTGCCGCTGCCGTGGATCTTGCCGGTCGGGTGCGCCGCGACGCGCTCCGGCGGCGAGAGCAGGGTCAGCGGCCGGGCCTGCTCCTCGCTCGGCATCGGGCAGCCGTCGCTGATCCACGCGGTGGCGACGTCCGCCCAGGTCACGCCGCCGGTGCCGGCCGCGACGCCCTTCAGGGCCCGGCCCATGGCGTTGCGGCCGCGCAGCAGGTCGGTGACGAACGGGCTGTCCTGCGGCTTGCCGCGGACGATCCAGCCGTTGTCCTCGTTGGCCAGCGCGTGCAGGAACGCGACCGTCGGCTGGCCGAACCACCAGGCCACCGGCTCGGTGACGGTCCGAGCCGGATCGGCGGGGTCCGGCCCGGTGAGCTTCTCCGCCTTGTGCGCCGACACGCCGTCCTGCCGGCCGCGCATGGTGTCGACCAGGCGCACCATCCGGCCGGCCGACGACTCAGCCGACGACTCAGCCGACGACTCGGCCGACGACATAGGCACGGCGTCGGCTGAAGCCACCCTGGCGGCCGCGGCACCGGCAGCCGCCCGGGCCGCCGTCCCGTCGCCGGCCGCTGCCTCGGTGACGGCCGGCAGCGAGCGCACCCACTCCCGCCAGGTCTCCAGCTCGGCGTCGGTGAAGATCTTGTACATCGGCCCGTCGGACGTCACCAGCTCGAAGAACGGGCTACCGGCCGGGTCGCCTGGGACGACGATGCCGCCAGCGACGAGCGAGGCCATCAGCCCGGCCGGGTCGGCGAACAGGTCGTTGATCAGCTTGCCGGCCAGCCGCTTCTGCCCGTGGTTGAGGCTGGCCTTGGGCGCGCGGTCCCGCACGATCGCCTCGACCTTGTCGGCGGGGGTGGCCGGGTGCAGCCGCCGCTTGCGCATGTCCTCGGCCAGCGTGCCGGTCGTGGCGAACGCCACGTAGCCGTTCCAGACCCGCTCCCACACGTCCTGCATGACGTCGTCGCCGCTGTCGACGCGCACCCGCTCCAGGTACAGCTCGATCGCCCGCCTGGCTTTAGCGCCGTGCCCGGACGCGGCGTTGTCGATGGCGACGTGCATCTCGTAGAAATGCGAGTCGAGCCCGAAGTGCTGGTTCAACAGCACCATGTTCTTCAGCTCGACCGAGCTCCATTCGAGGTACTGCGTCATGCCGAGCAGCTCGGGAAAGAAGTCCTGCGAGAACTCTGACACCACGAGCTGGAAAAGCGCGAGGGTGAATGCCGAGTCGAGCAGGTCCGGATTGTCCGCGTACTCCCGCGACCGGATGTCCGGCAGCTCGACGTCGACGCTGCGCAGCAGGTCGGTGTAGAGGTTGGGGTGGTGCAGCTCGGGGTTGCCACTACCGAGCTCCTCTATCCATATGGTGAACAGCAGCGCCCTGACCTCGTCGATCGGCCCGACCGGCGCGATGTTGCGCAGCCACGACCCGTCCGTCTGGTTGAACGGCGCCATCTGGCGCATCCACTCCACGACGTCCTCGCGGGTCCGCATGGTCCAGCTCCGCTGCGCCTCGTAGCGGTTCACGTCGTCGACAAGGCCCTGATAGATCTGGTCGAGCCTGGCCTCGAAAGCGGCCTTGCTGTACGTGAACGACCGCAGCTCCGGTTCGAGGCCGGGATCGTCCTGGCGCTTGCGAGCATCGTCGAGGAACTTCTCGGCGAGCGCCCGCGCGGTCGGCAGGAAACCGTCGTAGGAATCCAGATTGAGCATGATGTGGAAGTAGTCGCGGTCTCGCAGCCCCGCGTACGACTCGTTGGAACTCATGTCAAACCTCACCGGCGCCGCGTCGGAATGCGTTACTGTACACGCACCTCGGAGACCGGTGGCCAGGCGAAAATACGGACCGTCACCCCTGTGGTTGGCCGCCTGGCGCGCTGGGGTCGTGCAGCTCGGGGTCGTCGTCGGCCGGCGGCTCCGGATCGCGCCACTCCTGCGCCCGGCTGGGCCTGTTACCGCGCAGCATGCCCCCGTCGTAGGTCGCGAGCAACGCGCGGCGGTCGGCCTGGCGCACCTCGCCCAGCACCCGGTCCACCTCGCGGCGCAACGCGTCCCGCGCCGGCCGCCCGGCCGCCGGCCTGGGCTTCCACCGCGACGTCGCTCGCCGGGTGTGGCAGCGCGGCCAGCACTGCCGACCTCGCCCGCACCTCGCCGGCGACGACCACCGCGCGAGCTCCGACGGCCCGCGCCAGCCGTGCGGTCTCCTCGGCCACCGTGTCCACGTTGTGCTTGACCGTCTCCTCGACCCGGCGCTGCATCGACAGCTGCGACCACCCGCCGCCGCGCACCTTGTGCACCGGGTGGTCCCGGCCAGCCACGTGCTCGGTGGTGGCCACCCGGCCGCGGCCGTCGACGGCCAGGAAGTCGGCGCCCACCTTGTCGACCACCACGACCACGTGCGGCACGGCGGGCTCGGTCAGCTCCGCGAGCGGCAGCAGGTACGGCAGTTCGGAGAAGCGGGTCACCTCGCGCGCCGGCGGCCGCGGCAGCACCTCCTCCACCAGCACCTCGCCGTCGGCGCCCACCACGGCGAGGCCCGCCCGGCCGACGGCCGGCTGGTGGTTCTTCTCGTCCACCCCGCCGGCTACCCCGATCGGTGGGTCATTTACCCGCCGCGGGCGCGGTGCGGTTGTCCGGAAGCGTCGCCGGTCATGAGTCCGACCGTCGGCCGCGGCGTCGGGCCGGACTTCTCGTTCCACCTCCGCCGGCGGGCGGGCCAACGCGGCGGAGAAGTGGTGGGTTGCGATTTAAAGATTCGCTTTGGACGAGAGAGCTGGGTGGGACCGGGCTTGTCTTCCGTTTTGCTGGGGGACGTTGAGCCGGGACGGGCCGTACTGGTGCTGGTTCTCTTTGTTCGGTGGCAAGTCGATGCCCGTGTAGGGCATCGACGCGGCAGCCGGTTCGTTCCTCGCAACCGTCGGCCGAACAACGGAAAGTAACCAAAAGAACCTACGGCGTTCGGCCTCGAAATTGTCGGTGCTCCGCGGTAGAATCGGTCGCATGGCGAAGGGGGTTCGAGAACTCGGCGAGCGGATGCGCGATCTGCACCGCGATATTGCCCAGTTGCAAGCCGAACTCGTCCACACCATCGGCGAATTCGACACCGCCCAAGGCTATGAACTGGACGGTTACCGCTCCACGCAGTCCTGGCTGCGCTACGAGCTGCGCATCCACCCGCGCGAGGCAGCCCACCTGGTCGGCATAGCCCGCCAACTGCGCAAGCTGCCCGTCGTCGACGATGCCTTCACCGCAGGGGACATCTCGCAGAGCCACGTGGCCGTGATCAGCCGCACCGCCCGTCAGATCGGCGCCGAACACGTCAACCCGGTCGAGGGCAACCTCGTCGAGGTCGCCGCCACCTACGACCCGGAACGCCTGCGGATCGCCACCCAACGGTTGCGGGACTGGGTGGATCCGGACGCCGCCGGACGCGATGCGGTGAAGGCATACGAGAAGCGCGAGCTGTCCGTGGCGCGCACCATCTGGGGCATGGTGGCCATCGACGGCCTGCTTGACCCGACCAGCGGCGCAACCGTGCTGGCCGCCCTGGACGCCCTCACCCCGCCACCGCGCGACGACGATCCGCGCACCGCCGGCCAGCGCCGCGCCGACGCGCTGACCGGGATCTGCCGCCAGGCATTGGACAACGGCGTCCTGCCCCAGGTCAACGGCGAGAAGCCGCACCTGCTGGTCACCGTCTCCTACGAGTCCCTGGCCGGCCAGGTGGGCGCGGAGCCGGCGAGGCTGGACTGGGTGGGGCCGATCAGCGCCACCGAGGCGCGGATACTGGCCTGCGACTGCGCAGTGATTCCCGCTGTGCTGAGCAGCGCCGGTGAGGTGCTGGACATCGGACGCAAATCACGGGTATGGCCCACCGCCACCGCCCGAGCAATCGGACTGCGAGACAAGACCTGCCGGCACCTGCATTGCGACGCGTTCGCCCAACACTGTGATATCCCACCATAAGGTATTTTGGGCCGACGGCGGGCCAACCACCTACGACAATGGCATCCTGGCCTGCCGATACCATCACACGGAAATGCACAAGTACGGCGTGCACTACCGACCCGACGGCCGATTTGTCATCACCCGAGATCGGCAGTGAGTTGGGCACGGGCCTCGTACAGCAGAATTGCGGCGCACACCGACACATTGAGCGAGTCGGCCGCGCCGAGCATGGGCACGATCACCTGAGTGAAGCCGTGATCGTGCCATGGGCGCGAGATACCGTATCGCTCGTTGCCGACGACGAGGGCGGTGCGCGGCGCAAAGGGGACGCTGCGGTACGGCACGGCACCGGCCGCCGTCGTCGCCAGGTACACCGTGAACCGGCGGTCGAGCAGCCATCGCATGGCGCCGTCGGGGGTGTCGAACTCGATGATCGGTACGCGCAGGTTCATGCCGCGGCTGCCGCGGAACACCTTGGGGTGGGTCAGGCGGGTACGGCGGTTGGTGAGCAGCAGGCAGTCGCCGCCGCAGGCGTCGAGGGTGCGCAGCAGGGTGCCGAGGTTGCCGGGGATCTCGATGGCATCGGCGACCAGCACGAGGGACGGCCACCGCACCGCAACCCCGTCGGGATCCCACGGCGGCAGGCGGGCGAGCGAGATCAGGCCGTCGGGGCGGTCGCGCTCGCTGAGCAGGGCAAGCACGCGCGGCGAGATGCGGTAAGCGTGCCTTGCCCGCGCCGCGATGTGGGTGCAGCGGGTGTGCGCCTCGGCGGCGTACGCGGCCTCCGGGCACCACAGGAACAGCTCGACGGGCGCGTCGAGGTCGAGCAGCACGTTGTGCGCCCACAGCCCTTCGGCGACGAACAGCCGCTGGTGGTTCGGGGAGCCGTTGCGGGCCACCACGCGCAGTTGCCTGACGCAGGGGTGCTGCAGCCCGATCTGCTGCAATTCCATGGCGGACTCTTCGTCGTGTCGGGAATGCGCACCGGACGGGCCGCGCGAGGTGCGGCACACTGACGAGTGGAAGCGGCGGCGACGGCTCAGCACTGACAGGACATGCGGCAACGGTAGGACGGCCGGCCACCGGCACAAACCGAATTACCGCGGCCGCGGTCGGACCCTGCGCCTCGGTGGCGCCTCGGGGGGCGTCTCAGCGGCGCATCAGTGGCCGCGGAAGGCCTCCTCCAGCCACCACGAGCCGCGGTCGGAGACCACCTTGGCGTCGACGAGCAGGGGGCGCGACCGAGGGCCGCGCAGCCAGTCGGCGACGGCGCCCAGGTCCTCGAGACCGCGCACCACGACGCCGTCGCAGCCGAAGCCACGGGCAATCGCGGCGATGTCGGTCGGCGGGAAGACCACGGTGTCCAAGGCGTGCCCGTCCGGGCCGAAGTGGTGCACCTCCGCGCCGTACGCCTCGTCGTCGTAGATCACGATCACCATCGGCAGGCCGAGCCGCACGGCGGTGTCCAGCTCGGCGATGCTCATGAGCGCGCCACCGTCGCCGAGCGCGGCGACCGGCAGCCGGTCGGGCCTGGCCAGCGCCGCGCCGATCGCGGTGGCCAGGCCGAGGCCGATCGACTGGAACGCCTGGGTGAAGCAGAAACCGTCGTCGTCGGGGACCGACAGGTACATGCTGGGGTAGCCCATGAAGTTGCCGGAGTCGACGGCCACGACGCGCTCGAGCGGCAGCAGGTCGTCCAGCGCGATCGACAGGGTGCGCGGATCGATGCGGGTGCCGTCGCTCTCGTCGCGGTACGGCACGTCGCGCCACCGGTGCTCGGCGGCGATGCGCGCCCGCAGCTCCTCAGACCGGTAGCCGCGCGCCACAGGCCCGCGCGCCCCCGGCCCGCCGTCCAGCCCGCCGTCCAGCTCGGCGGCCACCGCGCTGGCCGTCTCGTCGACGTCGCCGAGCACGCCGAGCGCCACCGGCCGGTTCGCGCCGATCGCGTCCGCGTCAAGGTCGACCTGGACCACGGTGGCATCGCGGCCGATCAGCGCGCCGTGCCGGGTGGTCCACATGTTGAGCGCACAGCCCCAGCCGACCACAACGTCCGCGCCGGCGATCAGCTCGGCGGCCAGCGGGGAGGCGAAGCCACCGCTGACGTCGAGGTACCACGGGTTGCCGTTGAACATGCCCTTCGCCACCGCCGAGGTGGCGAGCAGTGCGCCAACCGCGTCGGCGAGGCGCTCCAGCGAGCCGCGGGCGGACGCGACTCGCGCGCCGCGGCCGGCGATGAACAGCGGCCGTCGCGCGTCCGCCAGCACAGCCGCCAGCTCGGCGACGGCGTGCGGCGCGGCGGCCGGCGGCCGCAGCTCGGGAGCTGGCGGCACGGCCACCGCGTCCGGCGGGCACTGCGCCGCCTGCACATCGAGCGGCAGGTTGAGCACCACGGTCCTGCGCTGCCCGAACGCCGTGCGGTAGGCACGCGCCGCGTCGGCGACGGCCGACTCCGGCGTGTGGATCCGCTCGGCAACCGCGCCGACGGAGGCCACCAGCGCCGCCTGGTCGATGCGGAAGTTGGACCGCACGGCCGCGCTGCCCGTCTCGGCCGCGAGCACGATCAGCGGCGTGCGACTCTTCGCCGCCTCGGTGATGCCCGTCATGGCGTTGGTCAGCCCGCACCCCTGGTGCACCGAGACCGCGCCGACCCGCCTGCTCGTCCTGGCGTACGCGTCGGCCATGGTCGCCGCGCCGCACTCGTGCCGCGCCGCCACGTACCGCGCGCCGCCGGCCACCAGCGCGTTCGTCACGTGAAAGTTGCCGCTGCCGACGACGCCGAACACCAGGTCGACGCCGAGCCTCGCCAGCGCGGCACCCACCGCCTCGGCGACCAGGGCCATGTCGGCGAACCGAGGCTCAGCGCTCGACCAGGGCCAGCACCCTGGTCGGGCTGCCGGAGCCGCCGACGATCGGCAGCGGACCCGCGATCAGCACCGCGCCCCGGCTCGGCAGCCGCGAGAGGTTGCGCAGCTGGGTGAGGCCGTACTTGTTCGCGCCGAGCAGGAACGAGTGGCACGGGAACGGCGGGTGGAAGCCGTGCGCGGCGCCGGCGTCGGTGCCGACGGTCTCAACGCCCAGGCCGATGATCGGCGTCCGCTCCGCGAGCCAGGTGGCGCACTGCGCCGAGATGCCCGGTGTGTGCGAGCCGGTGTCGTCGGCGTTCAGGAACGCGGCGGCGTCGTCGGAGCGGGCGTCCCAGCCGGTGCGGTAGAGCAGCCAACCGCCCTCCGGCAACGGTCCGTGCTCGGCCTGCCACTGCATGACGTGGTCGATCTCCAGCAGGAAGTCGGCGTCCCGCGCGGCCTGCTCGGCGAAGTCCAGCACCACGGCCGGCGCGACCAGCCGCGCGGCCGGCACCTGGCTGACGTCGTCGCCGTCCTTGCCGGTGGTCCAATGGATCGGCGCGTCAAAATGGGTGCCGGTATGCTCACCGGTCGCAATATTGTTCCAGTACCACGCCGGGCCGCGCTCGTCGTAGCGGCTGATCTCATGCAACGTGAACGGGATTGTGTTCACGAACGGCTCGGGCAGCCGCAGGATCGGCGTCTTCTCCGACAGCGGCGCGGTAAGATCGACTACCTCGATCGACCCGCTGGCAAGCCCGC
>Ga0210378_10000838_pt1 | contig 16035 bp, 10 predicted proteins | sample PLM1_60_b1redo_FD_155465 | JGI IMG/M metagenome (GOLD analysis project Ga0210378, IMG submission 155465) | Groundwater sediment microbial communities from an aquifer in East River, Colorado, USA - PLM1_60_b1 redo | ecosystem: Environmental > Terrestrial > Soil > Riparian zone | place: USA: East...
AGTCTCCATGACCTGAACGTTCGCGCTCGCGGCGCCGCCAGCGGTGGCCCGTCGAGCGATCTGTGGACGACGGTTCCTGTCCACAGCCCTCGCTGCGTGATGCGCCGCGCCGACTTATCATGCGCGCCGCATCACAGGGCGGCGGGACGACCAGATGGGCGCTGCTGTGTGATGCGCGGCGCGCGTTGAGGCGGCGCGCCGCATCACAGGGCGCAGGAGGGAGGCGGGCGGCCAGGAGGGAGGCGGGCGGCCAGGAGGGGAGCGGGCGGCGGCCGAGGAGGGGAGGAGGGGAGCGGCGGTGGCTCCCTGCTGGCCATGGGCGAGCGGGCGGTTCTGTCGTAGTGGCGGCGTAGGCTGGAGACACAGACACCCCCCATCGCGCGCGGTCGGGGGCGTCGCCGCGTGTGCACGATATGGAAGGCAGCAATGAGCCTCACCGGTCTCCTCGACGCCGTTCTCGCCGATCCCGCCCTCGCCAGCGCTGTCCAGGCGTCCGGCACAGAGGCCCTTGATCTCACCGCCCCCGAGGCGCTGCGCCCGTTCGTCGTGTCCGCCCTCGCCGCCGATCGCGAGCGGGGCGGCGCCGCCCGCCCGGTGCTCGCCGTCACGGCCACCACGCGTGAGGCCGACGATCTGGCCGCCGCGTTGCAGTGCCTGCTGCCCCCGGACAGCGTCGCCGTCTACCCGTCCTGGGAGACGCTGCCGCACGAGCGCCTCTCCCCGCGGGCCGACACGATCGGCCGCCGCCTCGCCGTGCTCCGCCGCCTGGCGCATCCCAGCAAGGACGATCCCACCACCGGCCCGCTCAGCGTCGTGGTCTCGCCAGTACGCAGCGTCCTCCAGCCGCAGGCCGCCGGCCTCGGTGACCTGGAGCCGGTGCAGCTCCAAGCCGGCGACGCCGCCAACCTCGACGACATCGTCCAGCGGCTGGTCGACATCGCCTACGCCCGCGTCGACCTGGTCGAGAAGCGCGGCGAGTTCGCCGTTCGTGGCGGCATCCTCGACGTCTTCCCGCCCACGGAGGAGCACCCGGTCCGGGTCGAGTTCTGGGGCGACGAGATCGAGGAGGTGCGGTACTTCGCCGTCGCCGACCAGCGGTCCCTCGAAGTCGCCACGCACGGGCTCTGGGCGCCGCCGTGCCGGGAGCTGCTCCTTACGCCAGAGGTCCGCGCCCGCGCCGCGGAGCTGGCCCAGAAGCACCCGGCGCTCGCCGAGATGCTGGACAAGATCGCCGACGGTACACCCGTCGAAGGCATGGAGTCACTCACTCCGGCGCTGCTGGAGGGGTCTGGCAAGCTCGAACTGCTGCTCCACTCGCTGCCCGCCGGCACCCACATCGTGGTGTGCGACCCCGAGCGGGTGCGCACCCGCGCCCACGACCTCGTCGCCACCAGCGAGGAATTCCTGGCCGCGTCCTGGGCGGCCGCCGCGACCGGCGGCGCCGCGCCGATCGACCTGGGTGCGGCCGCGTTCCATTCGCTCGCTGACGTTCGCTCAGAGGCGGCTGAAGTCCGCCTGCCGTGGTGGACCGTCAGCCCATTCGCCAGCGCGCCCGGCGCGGAGGAAGACAACACCGACGACCGGTACGACGTCGTGCTGCCGACGATCCCCGAAATAACCGACACCACGGCGACGCTGACGATCGGTGCCAAGGCGGTTGAGTCGTACCGTGGCGAAACCGCCCGCGCTGTCGCGGACATCGCCGCCCACGCCCGCGACGGCTGGCGCACGGTCCTCGTCTTCGAGGGGCACGGCCCAGCCCAGCGCGCCGTCGAGGTCTTGCACGATGCCGAACTGGGCGCGACGCTGGCGTCCACGATCGACACCGATCCAGCCCCAGGCACGGTCACGGTCACCACGGGACGGCTCGGTAACGGGTTCGTTGCCGACGGCCTCAAGCTCGTGGTGCTCACCGAGACGGACCTCACCGGCACGCGCGGAGTGTCCACGAAGGACATGCGCCGGATGCCGTCCCGCCGCCGCAACGCCGTCGACCCGCTGCAGCTCCAGCCCGGCGACTTCGTCGTCCACGAGCAGCACGGCGTCGGCAGGTACATCGAGATGATCCGCCGCACGATCAACGGCGGCGAGCGCGAGTACCTGGTGCTGGAGTACGCGCCGAGCAAGCGCGGCCAGCCCGGCGACCGTCTCTTCGTCCCCACGGACTCGCTCGAACAGCTCACCCGGTATGTCGGCGGCGAGTCCCCCAGCGTGCACCGTATGGGTGGCGCCGACTGGCAGAAGGCCAAGGGCCGCGCCCGCAAGGCAGTCAAGGAGATCGCCGCCGAGCTGATCCGCCTCTACGCCGCCCGCACGTCCGCCCCCGGCCACGCGTATGCCCCGGACACCCCGTGGCAGCTGGAGTTGGAGGACGCCTTCCCGTACACCGAGACGCCCGACCAGCTCGGCGCGATCAACGAGGTGAAGGCCGACATGGAGAAGCCGTACCCGATGGATCGCGTGATCTGCGGCGACGTCGGCTACGGCAAGACGGAGATCGCGGTGCGCGCCGCGTTCAAGGCGGTACAGGACGGCAAGCAGGTGGCGGTGCTCGTGCCCACCACGCTGCTCGCGCGGCAGCACTTCAACACGTTCACCGACCGGATGAACCAGTTCCCGGTGAACATCCAGATGCTGTCCCGGTTCCAAACCGATGCCGAGGCGCGCATGGTCATCGAGGGCCTTGCGGACGGCACGGTCGACATCGTCGTAGGTACCCACCGGCTGCTGCAGACGAGCACTCGCTTCAAGGAGCTCGGACTGGTCGTGGTCGACGAGGAGCAGCGGTTCGGCGTCGAGCACAAGGAGTACCTCAAGCAGGTCCGCACGGCCGTCGACGTGCTGACGATGTCGGCCACGCCGATCCCGCGGACGCTGGAGATGAGCCTTACCGGCATCCGCGAGATGTCCACGATCCTCACGCCGCCGGAGGAACGGCACCCGGTGCTCACGTTCGTCGGCGCGTACGAGGAACGGCAGATCGGCGCCGCGATCCGCCGCGAGCTCCTCCGCGACGGGCAGGTCTTCTACCTGCACAACCGGGTCGAATCGATCGAGCGGGCGGCCCGGCGCATCCGCGAGCTGGTGCCGGAGGCGCGGGTCGCCGTCGGCCATGGCCAGATGAACGAGGAAGCCCTGGAACGGGTGATGCTCGGCTTCTGGGAGAAGGAGTTCGACGTCCTGGTCTCCACGACGATCGTCGAGTCGGGCCTGGACATCCCCAACGCCAACACGCTGATCGTCGAGCGGGCGGACGTGTTCGGCCTGTCGCAGCTGCACCAGATCCGGGGCCGGGTGGGGCGTGGCCGCGAGCGCGCGTACGCCTACTTCCTGTACCCGCCGGAGAAGCCGATGACCGAGACGGCGCACGACCGGCTCGCGACGATCGCGCAGAACACCGACCTCGGCGCCGGCATGGCCGTCGCCATGAAGGACCTGGAGATCCGCGGCGCCGGCAACCTGCTCGGCGGCGAGCAGTCCGGGCACATCGCCAGCGTCGGCTTCGACCTGTACGTCCGGCTGGTGGGCGAGGCCGTCGCCGAGTTCAAGGGCGAGAAGCACGAGGTCGAGACGGACGTCAAGGTAGACCTGCCCGTCGACGCGCACCTCCCGCACGATTACATCCCGGGCGAGCGGCTCCGGCTGGAGGCGTACCGGAAGCTGGCGGCGGTGCACGACACCGACGATCTCGACGCCGTCCGGGCCGAGATCATCGACCGGTACGGGCCGCTGCCGCAGCCCGTCGAGAACCTCTTCGCCGTGGCGGCGTTCCGGGTGAAGGCGCGCAAGGCCGGGCTCACCGAGGTGTCGTTGCAGGCGCGGAATGTCCGCTTCTCGCCCATGATCCTGCCGGAGAGCAAGGTCATGCGGCTCCAGCGGCTCTACCAGGGCGCCGCGTACAAGAACGCGATGAACACCGTGATCGTGCCGCGTCCGGCCACGGCGCGGGTCGGTGGGCAGCCGCTGCGCGACACCGCGCTGCTGGACTGGGCCGCCGACCTGATCGACGCCATGACCGATCAGCCGGTGGGCGCCCGCTGACACTGGGGCGTGGGAACGGGTGCCGCAGGTTGCGGACCGCCACTAGCCTGCAGACGTCGAGGACGGGGCTCCGTCGCCGCGCGGGTGGGGCGCGGCCGCGGATCGAAGACTGGTGGGGACATGACAGCGGTAGTTCCTGGTCAAACGCCGTCCGGCGGCGACCTCACGCCTGAACTGTTGAGCAGCGACCTCTGGACCGATCAGCAGGTCGCTGAGGCTGGCATCCCGATCGTCGATATCCCGTTCGTCACGATCGGCGGCGGCATCGGCTCGTTCGTCACCGTGGACTACCTGCGCATCGCCGGAGTCCCGACGTCGCAGATCAAGATCCTCTCCAACCTCGACAACCCCTGGCAGACGTACGAGTACCTGACCCGGGTTTCCCAGATCCCGCGGCCGGAGCGCATCCGGTCGGACTCCGCGTCCCGGCCGGACAACATCTGGGGCTTCCCCTCGTACGCGATCGAGGAGGTGTTCCGGGCGAAGAGCCTCAGGACGGCATGGCAGGTGCTGGTCGAACCGCTCTGGGCCGATTTCTATACGCCGCGCGCAGGCATGGTCTTCGAGCACCTGGAGCGGGAGGCGAAGCGGATCCGGTACTGGGACATGCTCGCCAAGGGCCTCGTCCGGATGGTGCGCAAGCGCGCCGGCGGCGGTTACTTCACGATCCTCACGCCACCCGACGGCGCCTCCCGTACCAAGCGGATCGCGTACCGCTCCCGGTTCGTGCACGTGGCCGTCGGCTACCCGGGCCTGAAGTTCCTCCCTGACCTGCAGGAATTCCGCACCAAGCACCAGGACTTCACGCACGTCGTCAACGCCTACGAGCCGCACGAGCACGTCTACGAGTTCCTCCGCACCCGGCCCGGTACGGTGCTGCTGCGCGGCGGCGGCATCGTCGCGTCCCGGGTGCTCCAACGGCTCATGGACGATCGCGCGAAGTACGGGCTCCAGACCCAGATCGTCCACCTGTTCCGGACGTTCGTGACCGGCGCGCACGGGCCGAGCGTCTTCATGCGGCGCAAGGGCGGCAATGGCTTTGCCTACCAGGGCTTCAACTACCCGAAGTCCGTCTGGGGCGGTCAGCTCAAGGCCCAGATGCGCAAGCTCGAAGGCGCCGACCGGGCCCAGCTCTACAAGGACATGGGCGGCACCAACACGCCGTGGCGGCGCAGTTGGCAGCGGCAGATGCAGGAAGGGCGTGAGCAGGGCTGGTACCACGCGATGCAGGGTCAGGTCCGTGCGGTGGTTCCCGGTCCGGACGGCACGCTCATCAGCCACGTCGAGGGCGCGCACGGCCAGACCCAGATTCAGGCGCACTACGTGATCGACTGCACGGGGCTGGAGGCTGACGTCGCCGAGCACAGGCTCCTGGCCGACCTGCTCCAGCACGGCGGGGCCGGCCGTAACCCGGTCGGGCGCCTCGACGTCGAGCGCACGTTCGAACTGCGCGGCACCGCCAACGGCGACGGGCGGCTCTACGCGTCCGGATCGGCCACGCTCGGCGGCTATTTTCCCGGCGTCGACACGTTCCTCGGGCTCCAGATCGCGGCGCAGGAGATCTGCGACGACCTCGCCCGCCACGGACTCTGCAAGAAGATCGGGCCGGTCCGCTCCACGGCGCAATGGTTCCGCTGGGCCATGAACAAGGCGGTCTGACGATGCTCCCCACGCTGTTCGGCCGGATCCAGACGCGGCTTGTCCTGCTCGCCGTCGTCGGCGGATTCCTCACCCTGATCGTCGCCCCGATCCTGCCGATCGACGCGGGCATCGGAGAGAAGTACCGGGTGAGCTTCGTCGTGCTGGTGGCGGTGGCCGCCCTCGGCATCGGCTGGGAGCTGATCTACCACGCGGTCATGCAGTTCCGGTGGGAGAAGGATTGGCCGACGCTGTTCGGCCTGGTCACGCTCGTACCCGAGGGGCTGTTCCTTTGGGCGCTCCTTGAATCCGGTGGGGTGCCCACCATCGACGGACCGGTAAGTTCGGCGGCGTTCTGGCTGCACTTCGTGCCGGTCTGGATGGCGGTGTGGGTCGTCGCCAACGGGCCGATGCGGGTGCCGTTCATCCGCTGGCGGTTCCGGGGTGGGAGGTTCGTGTGACGGTGTTGCGTCCCCTACCGGGCAACGGCCTCCTCGCCCGGTACGGCGACCTCGTGCTGCTGTGCGAGGCCGACGACGCGCGCCTGCCCGCGCTGCTCGACGCCGTCGCCGAGGTGGCCGCCGCAGGTGGCGACGGTCGTCGGCTTGGTCGCCGGCTCGCCGGCCTGCTGAGCGCCGCCGGGCTCGATGACGCCGACGAGTACCCGGCGCTGTGCGCGTTCGGCCCGTCGGGCGGTGGGCTCGCGGTGCTGGTCCACGGTGCCGCCGTGGTCGAGGCGGTCGCTGCCAGGCAGCAGATCCGGCTCGACGGCGCTACGGCGGTGACCTGGGTCGACCGGGTCCTGGTCGGGCCGGTCGAGTCGGTGCGCGCTGGGCTGGCTGGCGCCGACATCAGCGCCACGCCGGATCGCTGGGCCCGGCTGGACGGCGGTGTGGTGCGTGCCGGCGGTCTGGTCTTCCGGGCGGGCGTTGCTCCGGTCCCGGTGCCGCCCGTTGAAGTACCCGCACCCGTGGACGAGCTTGAGCAGACGATGGCCGCCGGGCTGGATGAGCTGGACGACGAGACCGACGCCGCCGTCGCGATCGAGCCCGGGGCGGCGCCGGAACCGTCGCCAGCGCCATACGCGGCCGAACCGTCGCGAGCGCCATACGCGGCCGAACCGCCGCCCGCACCGTTCCCACCGCCGGTCGCCGCCCCGTCTCCGGTCGTAGTCCCACTGCCGCCCGCCCCGGCGCCGGTCAGCCCAGCGGCACCTATCCCCGGTTCGCCCGTCCCGGTGCGCATCGACCGGTCGGCGCCGTTCGAGTCGGTGTTGCTGGTGGGCGCCGCTCCGCTGGAGGCCGCCCCGCCCCTGCCTCGCGCGGACGAACCGGCGCCGGCAGCGGACGGCGCCCCGGTCGTGCTCGGCATCTACTGCACGAACGACCACTTCAACGATCCGCGGGCACCGTACTGCGCGGTTTGCGGCATCTCGATGGTGCAGGCCACCCACGTCTCCCGGCCGGGGCCACGGCCGCCGCTGGGCGTCCTGGTGCTCGACGACGGGGCGACGTTCCGCCTCGACACGCCATACGTGGTCGGGCGCGAGCCGGAGCGAGACGCCGAGGTCGTCGGCGGCCGGGCCCGCGCGCTGCGGATCGCCGACCGGGACGGCGTCGTCTCGCGGATCCACGCCCGCGTGCACCTGGACGGCTGGGACGTGCACGTGGTCGACCTCGGCTCGTCCAACGGCACGCACATCTGCGAGCAGGGCACCGACACGTGGATCCGTATCCCGTCGCAGACGCCGGTGCCGATCCGGCCCGGTACCCGGGTGCTGTTCGGCCGGCGCGGCTTCCGGTACGAGTCCCACCGCAACCCGTAACCGGCGGCGGCCGTCAGCCAGCGGCGGGTGCCAGTACGGCCGCCCAGTCGGCGGGTTCGGCGTCCTGCTCGGCGCGCACCACTAGGTGTGCCCCGGTCACGTCGCCGCCCTCGGACGCGATCACGAGCGCATCGCCTGCGGGTGCTCTCCCGGCTCGCGCCGCCACGCCGTGCTTCGCCAGCTCGGCGGCGAGCGCCACGGCACGCCGGCTGGGCCTGGCGCCGTCCACCACGACCAGCTCCACGCCACGTGCCGCCGCGAGCCGGGCGGCCACCTGCGCGGCGGCTCCACCGTCTGCGCCGGCCGCCCAGCGCAGCATCACCGCGGCCGGCTCCGCGGGCGGATCGGCGAGCACGGTGACGATCTGCCCGGTCACCTGCTCACGGATCGCGTCGTACCCGGGCTGCCCGGCCGGGACCACGACGATGTCCGCGCCGGCGGACGCGAGCTGCGCCGGCAGGTCGCGGGCGACGTCGTCGGTGAACCGGGACAGCACCGGTGCCGGCACGCCGCGATCGCGGGCTCGGGCGGCGAGCGCGTCCAGCTCGCCCATCGTCCGCGTCATCTCCAGCAACTCACCGGAGAGGCCGCTGCCGACCTCCAGCGACGGCGCCGCGTACGGCTTGAGGTGCGAGAGCACCAGTTCGGCCGGGCGCCGTCCACCGACCAGATCTAGGCTCAGCTCGACGCGCCCGGCCGCCGAGGACGGTTCGGGGACCACGACGGCGACCCGGTACGCGTCGGGCACCCCGAGGGCGGCCTGCTCGGCGTCGGCGATGTCGCGTTCGATCCGGCGCGGCGGGTAGATCCAGGAGAGCAGCGGCCCCGCCATCACCGTCGTCACGATCGCCATGACGACCATGAGCGAGAACAGCTCGCCGTCGAGTACGCCGAGCTGGAGCCCGACCGTGAGGATGACGATCTCGGTGAGGCCGCGCGTGTTCATCAGCGTCGCGAGCACCGCCGACTGCCGGGGCGGCACGCGTTGCAGGCGGGCCCCGGCGAACGCGCCGACGAACTTGCCGGCGATGGCCACGAGCAGGATCAGCGCGAGCTCGCCGAGTCCCGTCAGGCCGACCGTGGACAGATCGACCTTGAGTCCGGCGACCACGAAGAAAACCGGCAGCAGCAAGAGGACACTGATCTGCTCCAGCCGCTCCAAGATCTCGTAGCGCAACTGCTCGCCGCCGGCCCGCGGCATCACCGCGCCGAACACGAACGCGCCGAAGATGAAGTGGACGCCGAGCCACTCGGTGGCCCAGCACGAGAGCAGCAGCCCGGCCAGCACGACGGCCAGGACCCCAGGCGTGAGCCGGCCTGCCGAGTCCCTGGCCGCGACGAGCCGCCGCAGCAGCGGACGCACGACCCCGAACATCACGGCGACGTACGGCACCGCGAGTAGTACGTGCCACTGGTCGGCGCCGCCGGACCCGGCCACCGTCACGACGACCGCCAGCAGCGACCAGGCGATGATGTCGTCCACCGCGGCGCTGGCCAGCGCGAGGCCGCCGATCGCGGTGCGGTGCATGTTGCGGTCGGTGAGGATCCGGGCGAGTACGGGGAAGGCGGTGACCGACATCGCGGCGCCGAGGAACAGCGTGAAGCCCAGCTTCTGGTCCGTCGGATGGTTCTGGATCAGGTAGAGCGCGAGCACGGCCCCGAGCCCGAACGGGAGCAGGATGCTGCCAACCGAGACGCTGACGGCGATCCGTTCCTTGCCGCGCATCAGCGTGTGGTCGAGTTCGTACCCGACGATGAACATGAACAGGACCAGGCCGACGTTGGCCAGCGCGGCGAGGAACGGCCGCACGTCCGTCGGGAAGAGCGTGCCGGCGATGGCGCCGCCGAAGAGCGTCGGCCCGACCAGGATCCCGGCGAAGATCTCGCCGATCACCGGCGGTTGGCCGATCCGTTTCGCGGCGGCACCCAGCAGCCGGGCGAGCACGAGGATGATCGCGAGGCAGAGCAGCATCGTCCCGGCTTGGTGTGCGGTCACGTCGAGTGCTCCAGTTGGCTGCGAGAGATAACGTCGAGGTCCGATCACGGGGAGGGCACGTGCAGGGGATCGCCGATTACGAGTTCGAGCGGTCGCTGGGGGACGGCAACCACGGGGAGTTCTTCCTCGCGCGCAGGCCCGAGCGGCTCCCGGTGGACGCGGAGCATGTCGCGGTGAAGGTGCTCTCCGGCCCCACCACGGAGGACGTGTTCCGCCGCGCCACCCGGGAGCTCACCGCGTTCGCGGCCGTCCGTTCGCCGTACCTCGTCGCGCTGTACGACGCGGGCCAGCAGGGCGGTGTCTTCTACTACTCGATGGAGTACCTGCCGGGCGGATCGCTCGCCACGCCGACGCTGCCGCTGACCAGCTACGACGTGCTGGTGGCCGTGGCCCAGGCCGCCCGTGCCGCGCACGACCTGCACGAGGCCGGCATCGTCCACCGCGACATCAAGCCGGGCAACGTGCTCCTGCACGCGGGCGGCGCCAAGCTGTCCGACCTCGGCCTGAGCCAGGTGCTCTCGCCGGGCATGACGCTCACCGGCATGGGCTCGATGGCGTCGGTCGAGTTCAACGACCCGACGCTCCTCCACGGCGACCCGCCGTCGCGCGCCACCGACATCTGGTCGCTCGCGGTGACGCTGCACCGCGCGCTCACCGGGCACGGCCTGTACGGCGAGCTGCCGGACAACGACCCGGTGCTGGTGCTGCGGAAGGTGCTCTCGACGCCGCCGGCGGTCTCCGACGAGCTGGACGGGCCGGCCGCCGAGCTGATCCGCGCCGCGATCTCGCCCGACCTGTCGGCGCGTCCGGCCACCGCACTGGAGTTCGCCGAGCGCGTCGAGGCGCTCGCCGCCTGATGACGTGCACGACGAGCAGTGGCGGCACAGGTACACCTCGCCCATCCCGCCCACGGCGAGACGTTCGCGCACCTCATACGTGGCGAGATACGTGGCGAGGCGGGACCCGGGTGAGAGCACGGACCCAGGTTGGCACGGCGCCGCACCCCTGCGGCGAGTCTGCTCCGCCGCAGTCCCGGCCGGGGTCGGCGCCGGCTCCGGCGGTGGTCGTGAGAGCCTAGGCTGCCAGTATCCGACCGTTTCCGCGCGAAAGAGCCACTCGTGACCCGTCGAACTCTGCGCCTGACTGCCGTCGCCGCTGTCGCCGCTCTCGGGCTGACCTTGGCCGGCTGCCAGAACTACCAGGGCACCGCCGCGTACGTCGGCGACAGCCGCATCACCACCCGCGACGTGGAGAAGCAGGTCGACGAGTTCTACGCGATGCCGTTCTGGGCGAAGCAGGCGAAGGACGCGCGGGCGGCGGTGAACAACGCTGCGATACGGCTGCTGATTCTCGACCAGCTGTCGGAGCAGCTCGTTCGGGACAGGAAGGTGACGGTTCCGGAGGCCACGTTGCAGGAGATCGAGGCGAGCTTCAAGAAGCAGCCAGAGCAGATCCCTAGCCTGGTGCAGGGAGTCTCGCCGGAGCTGTCCGCCGAGGTGTACATGCGGCTGTCCGTGCTCGCAGGCAAACCTGCTCACTCGCTCGACAAGCAGGCGGCCAGGGCGTTGCTTGAGGGCCTGGAGGACGTCGCGCGCCGGCACCCGGTGAAGGTGAACCCGCGCTACGGCGCGTTCAAGGTTGATGCGAAATCCCTCCAACTCGGCGTCCTGCCCCGGAAGGATGCGGGTGTGCAGGAGCTGGAGGAGAGCCCGCAGCCGGTCGAGGAGCCGCAGCCTGACCAGCAGCCGAACTGACGGCTCCGTGGCTGATCGGCTCGCGCTCCTCGTCACGTCGCCACGGCTGCCTGCCGGGCTGCTCACCGCCGACGCGTGGGATCTCGTCCGTTCGTCCCCGGTGTTCGCCGCCGCCGAGTCACCGCTCGCCGCGGCGATACGGGCGGCGGGCGCTGTGGTGACCGTGCTCGACGGCGCTCCGGCCGAGCAGGCCACGGCGTTCCGGGACGCGGCCCGCGGCGGCACCGCCGTCTGGCTCACCGGTAGCGACGGCGATCCGGGCTTCGCGCACGCCCTCGGCGACCGGCTCACGGCTGACGGCGGCGCCGAGATCGAGGTCGTCTACGGCTCGTGGGATCCGCCCGGCGCCCGCCTGCTCGACGTCGTGGCCATCATGGATCGGCTCCGCTCGCCGGGCGGATGCCCGTGGGACGCCGAGCAGACCCACACGTCGCTCATGCCGTACCTGCTGGAAGAGGCGTACGAGGCCTACGACGCGCTCGCCGACGGTGACCGCGCCGCCCTCCGCGAGGAGTTGGGCGACGTCCTGCTGCAGGTCGTCTTCCACGCGCGGCTGGCCGAAGAGGGCGCAGGCGAGGAGGGCACAGGCGAGGAGGACGACGACGCGCCGTGGAGCATCGACGACGTCGCCGGTGACCTGGTGACGAAGCTGGTCCGCCGGCACCCGCACGTCTTCGCCGGCCACGAGGTGTCCGGCGTCGACGAGCTGCACGCCAACTGGGACCGGATCAAGCGCGAGGAGAAGGCCAGGACGTCGGCGCTGGACGGCGTCGCGCAGTCCCAGCCGGCGCTGTCGCTGGTGGCGAAGTACCTGTCCCGGGTGGAGCGTGAGCATGTGCCGGTGACGCCGCCCGCGCTTCCGGACGGCGTCACGGCCCCGGGCGACGACCACGCTCTCGGCGAGTTGCTGTTCGCTCTGGTCGTCGCCGCGCGCGAGCACGGGTTGGATGCCGAAGCGGCGCTGCGCCGGGCCGCGCACGCCTACGCCGAGCAGGTCCGCGCCGCCGAACGCGGTTAGTCCGCCACGCTCAGCCCGGTAGCGTGCGGGAATGGCACGTGACTTCCACCCTGTCGCCGAGCAGATCGTCGACGACCTGTTCTCCGCGAGCCCCGCGCTGGCGGAGTGGGCCGGCGACCACCGGTACGACCACCAGCTCCCGGACTTGTCCGCCGCGGCGGTCCGTGCGGAGGTGGCGCGGCTGCGCGAGTCCGTCGATGTGCTGCACGAGGTTGATCCGGAGGTACTCGACGCCGAGGACGGCGTGGACCTCCAACTGCTGTCCGCCGCGGTCGATGCGCGGCTGTTCGAGCTGACCGAGATCCGCGAGTACGAGTGGAACCCTCTCCGGCACAACCCGGGGTCATTGTTCCATTCCCTGCTGACGAGGGATTTCGCGCCGGCGGAGGAGCGGCTCGCGAGCGTGCTGGCCCGGCTGGAGGCCCTGCCGGACGCGCTGGCCACGGCCGAGTCGGTGCTTGTCGACTGCCCGACGATCCACGTCGAGACGGCGATCAACCAGCTCGCGGGGACGACCGCGCTGATCCGAGACGACGTGGCGGAGCTGGCCGCGCGGGTGCCCGTCCGGGCTGGGGAGGTCGCCGCCACGCAGGCCAAGGCGCTCGAAGCGTTGGAGCAGCACGCTGGCTGGCTGCGCCGTGCGCTCGCGAAGCCCGGCCGTGATCCGCGCCTCGGCCGGCGGCTCTGGGAGGCGAGGCTCTGGCACAGCCTCGACTCCGACCTCACCGCGTCGGCGCTGCTGGAACGCGCGGAGGCCAACCTGATCGAGGCCGGCGAGCGGATCCGGGACACCGCGAGTGAGCTGACCGGCGCTCCCGACGTCCGCGCCACCCTCGACCGCCTCGCCGCCGACCACCCGGACGACGCGACGATCGTGTCCGACGCCGAGGCAGCGCTGGCCGCGGTGACCGACTTCGTGCGCTCCCACGAGCTCGTGTCGCTTGTGGACGATCCGTGTCTGGTCGTGGAGATGCCGGAGTTCGCGCGCGGCGTGGCCGTGGCGTACTGCGATGCCCCTGGGCCGCTGGAGACGGCCGACGTGCCGACGTTCTATGCGATCGCACCGACGCCGTCCGACTGGTCCGCGGCGAAGGTCGAGTCGTTCTACCGGGAGTACAACCGGCACATGGTGCACAACCTCACCGTGCACGAAGCCATGCCGGGCCACTTCCTGCAGTTGGCGCACGCGCGGAAGTTCCGGGGCTCCACCCGGGTGCGCGCCGCGTGCGAGAGCGGCACGTTCATCGAGGGCTGGGCGGTCTACACGGAGGAGCTGATGGCCGACGCCGGTTACGGCGGCCTCGGTGTCCGGATGCAACAGCTCAAGATGCAGCTGCGGATGACGATCAACGCCATCCTCGACCAGCTGATCCACTGCGCCGATCTGTCCGAAGAGGACGGTATGGCGTTGATGTGGGACCGTGGATTCCAGGAGGAGGGGGAGGCGGCTGGCAAGTGGCGCCGCGCGCTGCTCACCTCGACCCAGCTCTCCACGTACTTCGTCGGCTATACCGAGATGGCGGCGATCGGCCGGGCGCGTCCGGACGGGACCACACAGCGGGAGTGGCACGACGCGATGCTGGCGCACGGCTGCCCGCCGCCCCGCCACCTCCGCACGCTGCTCGCCTGAGCCCATTGGGCCACATTCTGGTGCCTATGGCCACAAACGTGTCGCGCAGATGCCGTGGCACCGGTTGTCCGGCGGCGGGGCGGCTCCGGGGGACTGCGCCTGGCGGCTAGGCTCGTTCCGGAGCGATCCCGTCGACGCGATCGAGCCGTGCCGTGCTCTACCTTGACCCAAGGAGCGATACACGTGGCCACCATCGAGGCCGTCGCCGCCCGCGAGATTCTCGACTCACGAGGCAACCCCACCGTCGAGGTCGAGGTCATCCTCGACGACGACACCGTCGCCAGGGCCGCGGTGCCCAGCGGCGCCTCCACCGGCCAGTTCGAGGCCGTCGAGCTGCGGGACGGTGGCGACCGGTACAACGGCAAGGGCACCGAACAGGCAGTGCAGGCCGTGCTCGACACGATCGGCCCGGAGCTGGTCGGGTACGAGGCCAGCGAGCAGCGCCTCATCGACCAGGCGATGCTCGACCTGGACGGCACGCCCGACAAGGGCCGGCTCGGCGCCAACGCGATCCTCGGCGTCTCGCTCGCCGTCGCGAAGGCCGCCGCCGACTCCGCCGGCCTGCCGCTCTTCCGCTATGTCGGCGGGCCGAACGCGCACACGCTGCCGGTGCCGATGCTCAACATCCTCAACGGCGGTGCGCACGCTGACAGCAACGTCGACGTGCAGGAGTTCATGATCGCGCCGGTCGGTGCGGCCACCTTCCGGGAGGCGCTGCGCTGGGGCGCGGAGACCTACCACGCGCTGAAGAGCGTCCTCAAGAGCAAGGGTCTGAGCACCGGCCTCGGTGACGAGGGCGGCTTCGCGCCGAGCCTGGAGAGCAACCGCGCCGCGCTCGACCTCATCGCGGAGGCGGTGGACAAGGCCGGCTACCAGCTCGGATCCGACATCGTGCTCGCGCTCGACGTGGCCGCCACCGAGTTCTACACCGACGGCGTATACAACTTCGAGGGCGCCAAGAAGACCGCCGACGACATGGCCGCGTACTACGCCGACCTGGTCGCCTCGTACCCGATCGTCTCGATCGAGGACCCGATGAGCGAGGAGGACTGGGGCGGCTGGATCGGGCTCACCAGCGCGCTCGGCGACAAGATCCAGATCGTCGGCGACGACCTCTTCGTCACCAACCCGGAGCGGCTCGCCCGCGGCATCGAGGAGCGGGCGGCGAACGCGTTGCTGGTGAAGGTCAACCAGATCGGCAGCCTCACCGAGACCCTGGACGCCGTCGCGCTGGCGCACCGGGCCGGGTTTCGCTGCATGATGAGCCACCGGTCCGGCGAGACCGAGGACACCACGATCGCCGACCTCGCCGTCGCCACCGACTGCGGCCAGATCAAGACGGGCGCCCCGGCGCGCTCGGAGCGGGTCGCCAAGTACAACCAGCTGCTCCGGATCGAGGAGGAGCTGGACGACGCCGCCCGGTACGCCGGCATCGGCGCGTTCCCGCGCTACCGCACGGAGAGCTGAGGGCGCATTGCCCTCGACGCCGCGACGTACTCCGGGCAGCCAGACACCGGCTGGCCGGGCGTCCGCGCGACGCCCCGCCGGCACCGGTGGCGGTGGCCGGCCGGGGGCGGCACGGTCGGGCCGTAGCGAGCCCACCCGGCGTGAGCCCAAGGGTCGTGAGCCGGGCGCCTTGGGCCGGCTGGCCGGTGCCCTGCGGCAGCCGTCAGGAGATGAGCCGCCGCGCCAGCCCGCCAACAACCGGAGCCGCTCGACGCGGCGGCCCGGCGCCCGGCGCACGACGGCGTCCAGCAGCGCTGATCGGCGGTTCCACCGCCGGTCGGGCGGACGGTTCACCGGGCGGGCGGCGATCGTCGCGCTGGTGGTGTCGGTGCTGGTCCTGACGCTGGCGTACCCGATGCAGGAGTACCTGGCGCAGCGGTCCCAGATCGCCGCGGCCGAGCGTGCCCAGGCCGAGCAGCTGGAGCGGCTGGCGGACCTGGAGGAGCGGAAGCAGAAGTGGAGCGATCCCGCCTACATCCGCTCCCAGGCCAACCGCCGGCTCCAGCTCGTCGAACCAGGCGTGACCGTGTACTACATCAAGGAAGATCCGCGTTCGGACGCCGAGCAGCCCGGCCCCGGCGGCCGGCCCGCGGGCAAGCCGTCGAGCAAGGCGCCCTGGTACAGCCA
>Ga0210378_10000839_pt1 | contig 16034 bp, 16 predicted proteins | sample PLM1_60_b1redo_FD_155465 | JGI IMG/M metagenome (GOLD analysis project Ga0210378, IMG submission 155465) | Groundwater sediment microbial communities from an aquifer in East River, Colorado, USA - PLM1_60_b1 redo | ecosystem: Environmental > Terrestrial > Soil > Riparian zone | place: USA: East...
GACCCGGCGAGGCCTCGCGGTGGTGCTGGTGTCGTCGGACCTGCCGGAGCTGCTGGGGATGTCCCACCGCGTGCTGGTGCTCAGCCAGGGGCGCCAGACCGCGCTGCTCGAGGGGGCGGCGGCCACGCCGGAGACGGTGATGGCGGCCGCGACCATGAAGGCATGAAGCGCATCCCATGGCGCGCGCTGACGATGGTCGGCGCCCTGCTCGTCATCTGGGTCGTGTTCTCCGTGATGACCGACGGCACCTTCCTCGTGTCGCGCAACCTGTCGCTGCTGGCCCGGCAGATGGCGGTGACGGGGATCCTGGCCGTCGGCATGGTCCTGGTGATCGTAGCGGGCCAGATCGACCTGTCGGTGGGCGCCCAGGCCGGCCTGCTCGGGGGCATCTCCGCCATCGTCTTCGTGAACCACGACTGGCCGCTGGCGGCCGCGTTCGCGCTCGCGCTGGCCCTCGGCGCGGTGCTGGGCTGCGCGCAGGGATGGCTGGTGGCCCGCCTGGGCATTCCGCCCTTCATCGTGACCCTGGGCGGGATGCTGCTCTTCCAGGGAATCCTGCTCGGGGTGACCGGCGGCGTGTCGATTTCCCCCGCTCCGTCGTACCTCTACGTCGGCCAGGCGTACGTGGCCCCCCGTCTCGGGTGGCTCTTCGCGGGGCTGGCCGCGGCCGCGTTCGTGTTTCAGAGCTTCCGCACCGCGGGAGCCGGCCGGTGGCGGTTCCTGGGCCTGGCCGTCCTCGTCCTCGGCTTCACCGCGGCCATGAACGCGTACGAAGGGATCCCGGTGCCGGTGCTGTTGCTCGTCGTCCTCGCCACGCTCTTCTCGGTCGTCGCCCAGCACACTCCCTTCGGCCGCCACCTGTATGCGATCGGCGGCAACCGCGAGGCCGCCTTCTACTCGGGCATCAATATCGAGCGTCACATCGTGGGCGTCTTCACGCTCATGGGCGTGATGTCGGGGGCGGCGGGCATCGTCCTGACGGCCCGCGTCGGCTCGGCCACCTCCGACGCGGGCCGGACGATGGAGCTGGATGCCATCGCCGCCGCGGTCATCGGCGGAACCTCATTGCTCGGAGGCCAGGGAACCGTTTGGGGCGCGCTGCTGGGCGCCCTCGTCATGGCGTCCCTCGACAACGGCATGAGCCTGCTCAACACCGAGAGCTTCTGGCAGCCGATCATCAAGGGCACGATCCTGGTCGCGGCGGTGGCGGTGGACATGGCGGGCCGCCGGCGAGCCTAGTCGCGTCCGGCCACCTCCCCGGTCGGCTGGAGTGCTAGCACCAAGACAGCCGTTGCCCCGGTTTGCTCGACCTTTCACCTCTTGGAGGGGGCCATGGAAACGTTGAGACATTCCCTACAGACCATCGGCGATCTGGCCTGGAAGGCGTTCCAGGCCGTGCGCGGACCGGAGACGCCGTTCGGCGAGCTGAGCTGCGGCTGCCACCCCAACTGCGGCGCGTCGGTGATCCTGGCCCGGAGCCGGCGCACGAAGGCCTGGGCACCCGTCTCGGCCTTCTTCGACATCGACCAGTTCATGAAGGACATCGACGTCATCGTCGACGCCGGCCGCGGCCGCCCCCTCTCCCTCGCCCAGGTGGGCCTCTCGTTCCTGCGCAACTTCGACGAGCGCAAGGCGCCGCCGGGGCTCACCGTGACCCGCGTCATCGAGCTCGTGCGCAGCCGGCTGGGGGGACCCAAGGCCGCGGGCGGGCGCGATCCGGACGGCGAATGGGAGTTCATGTGGGTCGCGAGCATGTGGTTCCAGGACCTCTGGACCTACGACTTCCGCCGTACCGAGATGTGCGTGATCCCGTATGGCACGCAGGAGGGCGAGATCTCGTTCTGCGCGTACAACACGGGCGTCGGCTGGAGGCAGATCGTCGAGAACATGCACATGGTGGCGACCACGCGCGACTGGTTCAAGCAGAAGGGCCGGCACGCGATCTACGCCGGCGACCGGCCGATCCCCCTGCCCGATGCCCTCAAGCGGCGGCTTCCGGTCGTGGCGGTCGAAGACGGCCGAGGAGGGCCGGCCGCCCCGGCTCGATGCGGAACCGGCTGCGGCTGCCATTGACGCTCAGAACGAGAGGATGCGGATGAGGCGGAGCTCGGCGTCGTTGCCGAAGCGCGCCGACGCCACCCACGCGCCGCGGCGGTCGTTCCGCTTCACCGTGGGGCCCACGAGCCACGTCATGTCGCCGCGGGTCTCATAGGCGCCCGCCGAGGCTCCGAGCTCCCAGCGCCCTGACACGCGGGTCAGGTCGAGCGCGTCCACGAACGTGTAGTCGGAGACCCCGCCTCCCGTCCGGAAGAAGTGCCCCACGAAGCCAAGGACCTTCCATCCGCCGCGATCGACCGAGAGCAGTGCGCCCAGGCACGCGCCCCGCTCGCGGTTCTCCTTCCCCAGGACCGCGTAGAGAATCGGCGCCACGCTGACGCCCGCGGCCGGCCGGAGCTGGTACCCCGCGCCCAGGTACAACTCGTTCATGCCCGGGACGCCGAGATAGAGGGCGTCGAGCACAACATGGTTCGCGAAGATATGGGCGACGTCGAGGAAGCGGTACTTCGTCGTGGAGGCCCTCAACTCCACGACGGTCTGCGCCGACAGCGGCGCGGCCAGCGTGGCGGCCGCGAGCGCGGCCGCGGCGAGGAAGGCGTCAGGGTTGCGCATTCGGATCGGATGGTAGTCCAGCCTCCGGTCAGCGCGTGATCGTGTACACCGCGGCTGCACGGGGCGGAAGCGTCACCCGGAGCCGCCCGCCTTCCGTACGCACGGGGGGCGCAGCACCCAGGCGGTCGCCGAGCGCGATTCCGTCGGCGAGACCGGTGGGACCAGCAGGCACGTCCAGGTCTCCGGGGCTCGCCGCATTGTTGATCACCACGACGACCGGGTCGCCCCCACCGACGCGCGTGAAGGCATAGGCCTGATCGCTCACGGCCAGGCTCAGATGGCGGCCGCGGCGCAGCGCCGGAAGGTCGGCCCGCAAGCGGCCCAGCGTCCGAACGCGATCGAAGACGGCCTGTTCGGCCTGCGTGCGGCCGCCCGCGGAGAAGGCGTTGTGAGGGTCGCCCGCCCAGCCGCCCGGGAAGTCGCGGCGGTTGTCGGGATCGCCACCGCCGGGCATCCCGATCTCGTCCCCCGCGTAGATCATCGGCATGCCGCGGGCCGTGAGCAGGAACGTGAAGGCCAGCTGCAGACCCTCGACGGTGGCGCCGACCTCGTTCATGAAGCGCGGCGTGTCGTGGTTGCCGGGAAACGTCAGAAGATCGCGCGCGTCGTGATAGAGGTGGTCGTGCGCCAGCATCGTCGCGACCTCCTTCAGCGGCTTGCCTTCGGCGAAGGCGCGGCGGACCGGATAGAAGAGCGGAAAGTCGAAAAGCGTGTCGATGCCCGAGTCGACGCCGTCGAAGCGGCGCACGCCGCCCTGGAAGAAGGACACGAGGGCGGGGTCGCCGTCCCACATCTCCCCCACGATCCGCAGCCGGGGATACTCGCGATGGAGGGCCGCCGACCAGTCCCGCCAGAACGTGCGCGGCACGTAGGGAAGCGTGTCCTGGCGGATGCCGTCGAGGCCCGTCATGCCCACCCACCAGAGCGCGTTCTGGATGAGGTAGCGCGCCACCTCGGGATCGTCCTGGTTCAGGTCGGGGAGGATGTTGATGAACCAGCCGTCGAGCGTGGATTCCCGCAGCTCGCGGGAGGCGTGAGGGTCCGCGACCGTCCACGTCTGCCAGGTCTCGTCGAGATGCCGCTCCGCCGTGCCGTGGAACCAGGTGGGCGTGGGCGGGTCGGCGACCCACGGATGATACGGCCCGGCATGGTTGGCCACCTGGTCCTGGATGACCTTCATGCCGGCGCGGTGCGCGGCCTCCACCAGCTCCCGGAACGTCGCGAGGTCGCCGAGGTGCTCGTCGACCGCGTAGAAGTCCACCGCTCCGTAGCCGTGGTAGTCGGTGATGGCCTCGCCGTCGTAGCGCTCCTTCTCGTTGAGCCGGTCGTTGTTGTCGTAGACCGGCGTCAGCCACAGCGCCGTCACGCCGAGCTCCTTCAAATACGGCAAGTGGTCGATGACGCCCTTCAGGTCCCCGCCGTGGTAGTAGCGCTTCTTCGCGCGGTCGAAGAGGCCTTTGGACTTGGGAGGATCGTCATTGCCCGGGTCGCCGTTGGCGAAGCGGTCTGGCATGATCTCGTAGACGAGGTCCTCCGCGGAGAAGCCCTGGAAACGGCCGGGGCGCGCCAGCGGGCGCAGAAGGTCGAAGGGCACCTCCGTGGTGCCACCCGACGTGGTCACGCGAAGGGTCTTCCTTCCCGGCGCCGCGCCGGGCGCGACCACCAGATCGGCGAACAGATACGTCCCGGCCTCGTTGACGCGGACGTTGCGCGCGCGCAGGCCGCGCGCCGCCGCCACGCGGGCCCCGGCCAGGTTGCGGCCGCGCAAGAGCAGCCGGACCGCGCCCCAGCGGTGGCCGGGCCACCAGCTCGGGGGCTCGACCTTCGTCACCTCCGGAGCCGCCGCGAGGGTGAAGAGGATTGCGAGGATCACGCCGCTGCCGTGACGGGCCGCCGGGCCGCCGCCGGGTCGTCGAGCGGGTCGCGGACGCGCTGCGTGAGCAGCGCGGCCAGGGCCAGGAAGATGCCTCCGGCCACCACCGCCGCCAGCCGGTTGTTGCCGAGCAGGTGCGACATCACCCAACCGAATCCGAGCGAGGCCGCGATCTCCGGGATCACGATGAAGAAGTTGAAGATCCCCATGTACAGGCCGGTTCGCTCCGGCGGCAGCGAGCCGGCGAGGATCGCGTAGGGCATCGAGAGGATGCTGGCCCAGGCGATGCCGACGCCCGTCATGGAGAGCAGCAGCGCGTACTTGTCCTGGATCACGGCCACCGAAAGCAGGCCCAGGGCGCCGCAGAGGAGGCACAAGGTGTGCGTGCTTCGCCGGCCGAGCTTCGCGGCCACCGAAGGAAGGAAGAACGAGAACACGAAACAGACCGCCGAGTACATCGCGAAGCAGAGCCCGCCCCACTCGACGCCCGCCTGGTAGAGCGGGGACGCCTCGTTGGGCGCCCCGAAGACGTTGCGGGCCACCGCGACCGGGAAGTACAGCCACATGCAGAAGAGCCCGAACCAGGTGCACACCTGCACCCAGGCGAGCTGCCGCATCGTCGGGGGCATGTGGAGGATGGCTTCCTTGATCTCGGCCACGCCGCCCCCGATCCCGACCCGGCTCGCCTTCCTGGCCTGGAACGCGGTCATGTCGGCCGGCGGGTACTCCTTCGTCGTGACGATCGTCCACAGCACCGAGGCCAGGAACGCGGCCGCGCCGACGTAGAACGAGAGCTTCACGTTGAGAGGGATCGCGCCCGGGCCGCCGGTGCCGATCCCGACGTGGAAGATGTTGGTCATGATCCACGGGAGGGCGGAGGCGACGACCGCGCCCAGGCCGATGAAAAGGCTCTGCATCCCGAAGCCGCGCGTGCGCTGGTCCTCGGGCAGCAGGTCGGCCACGAAGGCCCGGAACGGCTCCATGCTCACGTTGATCGACGCGTCGAGCACCCACAGCAGGCCGGCCGCGATCCACAGGGTGGGCGAGTTCGGCATGAGCACCAGCGCGGCCGAGCTGAGGAGCGCGCCGACGAGGAAGTAGGGCCGGCGCCGGCCGAGCCACCCCCACGTGCGGTCGCTCATGCTCCCGATCACGGGCTGCACGAGCAGTCCGGTCAGCGGCGCCGCCAGCCACAGCATGGGGATCTGCTCCGGCTTCGCCCCGAGGTATTCGTAGATGGCGCTCATATTGGCCATCTGCAGTCCCCAGCCGAACTGGATGCCCAGAAAGCCGAAGGACATGTTCCATATCTGCCAGAAACTCAGGCGGGGTTTCTCCATCACTCCTCCTGCTTCTTGCGCCGGGCCTTGCGCTTCACGCGGCCGTAGGTCTCGGTCATTTCCCGCAGGCGCCGCCGGATCTCGGGCGTGAGGGCGCCCGCGGCGAAGCGCCAGCGCCAGTTGCCGTTGGGCCGGGCCGGCACGTTCATCCGCGCCTCGCTGCCGAGGCCGAGCACGTCCTGCAGCGGGGCGATGGCCAGCTCGGCCACCGAGCCCAGCAGCGTGCGGATGAAGTCCCAGTGGATCTCCTTCCCGTCGCTGTGCATGTAGCGCCGGGCGAACTCGCGCTCGGCCTCCACTTCCTCCGGGGTGCGGGTGCTGTCGCCGATACCGCTCGTCCACCAGCCCAACACCGTGTCGTTGTCGTGGGTGCCGGTGTAGACGACGCGGTCACGCGTGTGGTTGTGCGGGATGAAGGTGGAGCTCTGCGGATCGCCCCCGAAGGCGAACTGGAGGATGGCCATCCCCGGAAAGCCGTAGCGCTCGCGCAGCGCCTCGACCTCGGGCGTGATGACGCCCAGGTTCTCGGCCACGATCGGGAGCGCGCCGAGCGCGGAGTGCAGCGCGTCGAACAGCGCCGCCCCCGGGCCCTTGACCCATTGGCCGGTGGCGGCGGTGGGGGCGGAGGCGGGAATCTCCCAGTACGCCTCGAACCCCCGGAAGTGGTCGAGCCGGATGAGGTCGACCACGGAGAGCGTGGAGCGCAGCCGCTCGATCCACCATGCGTAACCGGTCCGGGCCAGCTCGTCCCAGCGGTAGAGAGGATTGCCCCAGAGCTGGCCGGTGGCGCTGAAGTAGTCGGGCGGCACGCCGGCGACCACGGTCGGCCGGCCCGTCTCGTCGAGCTGGAACAGCTCGGGATGGGCCCACACGTCGGCGCTGTCGTGGGCCACGAAGATCGGCACGTCGCCCATCATCCGGATGTGGCGGGCGTGGCAGTGGCGCCGCAGCTCGGCCCACTGATGAGAGAAGAGGTACTGCGTGAACCGGGTGGCCTCGATCTCGCCGGCCTTCTCGCGCTTCCATTTCTCGAGCGCGTCGGGGCGGCGCGCGGCGATTTCGCGGTCCCACTCCGTCCACGCCACCCCCGCGTGCGCCGCCTTCACCGCCATGAACAGGGCGAAGTCATCGAGCCACGCCGCCTGCTCGCGGGAGAAGCGCTCGAACGCCTCACGCTGCTCCGGCCCCGCCACCTCGCGGAACCGCGAGAAGGCGCGGGCGAGCGCGGACCGCTTGAAATCGATGACGGGGCCGTAGTCGACCTCCGTCTCGGGAAAGGTGGGCGTGTCCGCGAGGTCGGGCGGCGTGAGGAGGCCCTCCGCTTCGAGCAGGTCCAGGCTCACGAGCAGCGGGTTGCCGGCGAAGGCCGAGAAGCACTGGTAGGGTGAGTCCCCGTATCCGGTGGGCCCCAGCGGCAGCACCTGCCACAGCCGCTGCCCCGCGGCGGCCAGGAACTCCGCGAAACGGAGCGCCTCCGGCCCCAGCTCGCCGATCCCGAAGCGGCCGGGCAGCGAGGTCGGGTGCAGGAGGATGCCGCTCGTGCGCGGACGCTGCATCCTCAGGGCTTCGGTTTCGGCGGCGGCAGCTCGTAGGCCTCGCACTGCGACTGGAAGCCCACCTTGTTGTGGCTGCCGTCGCAAAACGGCTTGTTCGCGGATTGCCCGCACCGGCAAAGGGAGATCACCGTGCGGCCGTAGAGGGAATAGGTCTTGCCGGTCTCGTCGGTGATGACGATGTTGTCGCCTTCGATGCGGTAGGGCCCGTTGTTGCGTACGATGACCTTTGTCTCATTCATTCATTGACCCCCCACCCATCATTAGCCCCTCCAGTCCCCACGTAGGGGGAGGGAACGGCTGCTGTGAGCGTTGCTCCGCTCTGTGGCGCATTCTATTAGAATCCTCACCCCAGCTTCGGAGGTCCCGTGATCAAAGCGCGCCGCTTCGGCCTGGCCCTGCTGGCCGTCCTCCTTGCGGTCCCGCTGCAGGCGGGATGGGCGTCGCTCGGCGCGATGCCGGCGCCGCGGCGCGACGAGCGCTCCCTCGTCTTCCACAACGCCCAGGGCACCGTGGCCCTGACCGTGCTCGCCCCCGAGATCGTGCGCGTCCGGTTCGCGCCCGGCCCCGCCCTCGGCCGCGACCATTCGTATGCGGTCGTGAAGAGCGATTTCGGCGACCCCCGCGCGTCCTTCGAGGTGGGCGCGGCGCAGTCGGTGATGCGCACCGCCGCCCTCAGGGTGACGGTCCGTCACGACCCGTTCCGCATCTCGCTCGCGACCGCCGGGGGCGACTCGCTCGACGAGGACGATCCCCTGCGCGGAATCGGCTTCGCAGGGGGGGAGACGCGCGTCTGGAAGAGGCTGCGCGACGACGAGCACGTGTACGGCTTCGGCGAGAAGACGGGGCGGCTCGACAAGCGGGGCCGCAGCCTCGGCGGCTACGGCTACGTGATGTGGAACAGCGACACGTATGCCTACGGCGACGACACCGATCCCATCTACGTCTCCGTGCCGTTCTTCATGGTGATGCGCGGCGGCCGCGCGCACGGCATCTTCCTCGACAACACGTTCCGCACCAGCTTCAGCGTCGGGAGGGAAGACCAGAACCTGCTCTCTTTCGGCGCCGCTGGCGGAGAGCTGAACTACTACTTCATCGACGGTCCCACGCCGAAGCAGGTCGTCTCGCGTTACACGGAGCTGACGGGCCGGACGCCGCTGCCACCGCGGTGGGCCCTCGGTTACCAGCAGAGCCGCTACAGCTACTACCCGGAGGCCAGGGTTCGCTTCATCGCCGAGAACTTCCGCCAGCGCCGGATCCCCGCCGACGTGATCTGGCTCGACATCCACTATCTCGAGGGCTACAACCCGTTCACCTGGAACCGCGAGCGATTTCCGGATCCGCCGCGCCTCATGAAGGACCTGCGCGCGCAGGGCTTCCGGGTGGTGCCGATCGTGGATCCGCACCCCAAGAAGCAGAAAGGCTGGTGGGTATACGACACCGGCCTCGCGGGCGACCACTTCGTGAAGAACCCCGACGGCTCGGTCTACGAGGCGCCCGTCTGGCCGTCGAACGCGGAGAAGGATCCGGGCCCCAGCGTGTTCCCCGACTTCACGAAACCGTCCACCCGCGACTGGTGGGGCGATCTGATGAAGTTCTACACCGACGCCGGCGTGGCCGGGATCTGGAACGACATGAACGAGCCCGCGGTCTTCGTGGATCCCGCGCACACCATGGCCCTCGACGTCCGCCACGACCACGAGGGCCAGCCGACGGATCAGCGGGAGATCCACAACGTTTACGGCATGCTCAACAGCCGCGCGACCTTCGAAGGACTGGCCCGCTTGCGCCCAAACGAGCGTCCCTTCGTTCTCACGCGCGCGACCTTCGCCGGCGGCCAGCGCTACGCGGCCGTGTGGCCGGGCGACAACGTGAGCAACTGGGCGCACCTGCGGGCGACCGTCCCGATGTTCGCGAACATGGGCCTCTCCGGCTTCTCTTTCGTGGGCGCCGACATCGGCGGCTTCGCGGAGGCGCCCACGGCGGAGCTTTACACGCGGTGGCTGCAGCTCGGCGTCTTCTACCCGTTCATGCGCACGCACACGACCTTCGGCACGCCGGACCAGGAGCCGTGGAGCTACGGCACCTTCCACGAGGCCCTCAACCGTCGCGCCATCGAGATGCGCTACGAGCTGCTGCCCCAGATCTACAACGTCATGGAGGAGGCGAGCCGCACCGGAATCCCGGCCATCCGGCCGCTGCTCCTGGAGTATCCCGACGATCCCGCGACGTGGGAGCGTGACGACGAGTTCCTGTTCGGTTCCGACCTGCTGGTGGCCCCCGTGCTCCGCGAGGACGCCGGCGACCGGGAGGTCTACCTCCCCGCGGGCGAGTGGTACGACTACCACCGCGGCTGGCGCTTCGAGGGCCCGCGCACGCACCTCATCCCGGTGACGATGGAGACGATACCGGTCTTCGTCCGCGGGGGGGCCTTCATCTTCCGCCAGCCGGTCGTGCAGCACACGGGAGAGATGGCCGGCCAGGCGCTGCGGGTGGCGGTCTTCCCCGCGGCGCGGTCCGAGGCGAGCCTGTACGAAGACGAGGGCGAAGGCCTCCAGTACCAGCGCGGCGCCTACTCCCGCCGCCGCTTCTCCCAGCAGCGCGAGATTGGGCGCATCACCATCCAGGTCGCGGCGCCCGAAGGCTCGTGGCGTCCGGCTCCGCGTGACCTCATCTTCGAGCTGCCGGGGGCGGGCGAGCCCTCTCGGGTGATGGCGGGCGGCGCGGCGCTGGCTCGTCTCGACGCGGCGCGGCTGGCGGCGGCGGACAGCGGCTGGACTCGGACCGGCGGGGGCCTCGTGGTCGTCAAGCTGCGCGACCGGCCCGAGGCGTTCACGGTGACGGTAGAGCCCTAAGAAGAGGTGGCGGGAGTAAGATCGTGGCTGGAGGTTTCATCATGGCCAAAGAGTTCCTGACCGACATCAAGACGCTGCGCGAGCGGGCCCGGAGGCACATCGAGAACGGTGCCGTCACCGAGGGCTACAAGGCTGACCGCGAGACCGTCATCCGCCTCCTGAACGAGTCGCTGGCCACCGAGATCGTCTGCGTCCTTCGCTACAAGCGCCACTACTTCATGGCCGTTGGAATCCATGCCCAGGCCGTGGCCGCGGAGTTCCTGGAGCACGCCAACGAGGAGCAGGGCCATGCCGACCAGATCGCCGAGCGCATCACCCAGCTCGGCGGCGCGCCCAATTTCAACCCCGAAGGGATGCTCTCCCGCAGCCATTCCGAGTACAAGGAAGGGGAGACGCTCGTCGACATGATCAAGGAGGACCTCATCGCGGAGAGGATCGCCATCGACTCCTACGGCGACATCGTTCGGTACCTGGGCGACGACGACGTGACCTCGCGGCGGATGATGGAGGGGATCCTGGCCGTCGAGGAGCAGCACGCCGACGACCTGGCCAAGCTCCTCGTGACGCTCGACCCCACGAAGAAGGGCTGAGGGCGTGGCGGAAGGGCCGCCCGCGGCCTTCGTCGTCCTCCCCGACCGAGCCGTGCTCGCCGTCACCGGCCCCCCGCGCCTGAAGTTCCTCCACAACATCCTGAGCAACGACGTCGAAAGCCTGAAGCCCGGCCAGGGCCGCCGGGCCGCCCTTATGGACGTCAAGGGACATCTCCTCGCGTTCGTGCGCGTGCTGGTCGACGCGGATGCGGTCCGGCTCGAGGTCGCGGGGGGACGGCGGGAAGCCGTCGAGCAGGCCCTCGTCCACTACCGGGTGGCCACCCCCGTCCGCTTCGCCGCGCGGCCCGACGTCGTGCTCGCAGTACTGGGCCCCGAAGCGCGCGCCGCACTCGCCCGGGCGGGGGCCGAAACGCCGGAGCTGCCCGAAGAGGGCCACGTGGCCGCGCGCGTGGCCGGCGCCGAGGTGCACGTCGCGCGGGCGGGAGACCTGCCGGGCACGGGCTACGTCCTCCACGTCCCTCCGGACGCGCTGGCCGCGGTGGTTTCGGCGCTGCAGGCGGCCGGGGCGGCGGAGCTGTCGCCCTCGAGCCTCGATGCCCTGCGCGTCGAGGCCGGCCGGCCCTGGTACGGTCCCGACGTCACCGAGGCCAATCTCCTGCACGAGACGGGACTTATCGGCGAGTACCATTCACCCACGAAGGGCTGCTACGTCGGCCAGGAAATCGTCGCGCGCCTCGAGGCGCGGGGAGGCAACGTCAACAAGCTGCTGCGGGGCCTGCGTTTGACGTCGCCGGCCGCCGCGGGCGACACGGTGACGGCGGAGGGCAAGGATGTGGGACGCGTCACGACCGCCGCCGCCTCGCCCCGCTTCGGCCCGGTGGCCCTCGCCTACGTGCATCGCAGCCGGTCGGACCCCGGCAGCATGGTGGAGGTGGGGGGCGCATCGGCCACGGTCGTCGCGCTTCCCTTCGCGGAGGCAGGTTGAAGATCTACACCCGGACCGGGGACGAGGGCGAGACCGGCCTCGGCGACGGCGCCCGGGTGGGCAAGGACACACTGCGGGTGGAGTGCTACGGCGAGGTGGACGAGCTCAACGCGTGCCTCGGCGTCGTGCGGAGCCAGCACGAGGATGAAGGTCTGGACGTCCTGCTCGCCCAGGTGCAGAAGGACCTCTTCGCCATCGGCGCGCAGCTGGCCGACCCCCAGGCGCGCGTGGCCGAGCGGAAGCCGAAGGCGGCCGTGACCCCTGCGCATGTGAAGGGGCTGGAGGACGCGATCGACACGAGGCAGGAGTCGCTGCCGCCGCTGAAGGCCTTCATCCTGCCCGGCGGCTCGCCCGCGGCGGCATGGCTCCACTTCTCCCGCACGGTGTGCCGGCGCGCCGAGCGCCGGGTGGTGGCCCTCGCGCGCCACGAGCAAGTGGACCCGCTCGTTGTGGTCTATCTCAACCGGCTCTCGGACCTGCTCTTCGTCCTCGCGCGCGAGGCCAACCGCACGTCGGGGGTGCCCGAAGACACGTGGTGAAGCTGCGGCCGGCGGTGGTCGAGACCCTGGCCGGCTTCGGCATCGTCCCCGGGCCCGACGAAACGCCGGAGGAGTTGCGCGACCGGCTGAACGATCGCTACCTCGAAGAGGTGCGCGCGCTCAAGCAGCGCCAGCGGGCCGGCGAGATCCCGCGGCGGGAGTACGCGGGGCACGTCCAGTCGCTCAAGGAACGCTACGACTTGCTGGGCCTTCCTCTGGCGCTCTGGCGGGAGGGGGGGCCGGCGGGCGGCCGATGATGCTTTCGAGCGTCTGACCCAGCGCCAGCAGGCCGCGGTCACCGCCGGCCGGTCCCGCGAACTCGATGCCGACCGGCAGACCGTCCCGCGTGAGCCCCGCACAGAGCACGAGCCCCGGGAGCCCGGCGCAGCTCACCGGCGCGATATTGCGGGACATCGCGGCCCTGAACGGCATCTTCTTGCCGCCGATCTCGACCTCCTGGTCCTGCCCGATGGGCGTGGCCGGGACCAGCGTGGTGGGATAGACGATCGCGGCCGCGCCCGTGTTGCGGAAATACGCCTCGAAGGCCTGCTGTAGAGCCGGCCGATGGACGTCCCGGGCCTGCGCGTAGGTCTCGTCCGACACCCAGAGCCGGCCCCCGGGCGAGGTACGCGCCTCGAGAGGCTCCCGGATGTTCTCGCCGACCAGGCCGAGGAGCTGCTCGAACGTGACCCCCGTCTCGAACTCCCTGAGGTATCGCGTGATCATCGGCAGCGTGTCGTGGCAGATGATCAGGAAGTTGGCGGCCTCGACCCGCTCGGCGAGGCCCGAAACGTCCGCCTCGACGAACGTCACCCCCGCGTGACGGAGCTGGTCCAGGGCCTCCGCCGTGACCCGCGCGACTTCCGGATCCAGGTCCGTGAAGTACTGGGCCCGCGAGACCGCCAGTCGGACCGCGCTCGGCGCGACGGGCACGAGCGGATCGAAATCCCCCGTCATCACCGAGTCGAAGAGGGCCAGGTCGGCCACCGTGCGTGCGTGGGGCCCTACGGTGTCGAACAGCGGCGTCAGGGGCATTACGCCGCGGGAGGGGTAGCGGAGCGTCGTGGGCCGGAATCCGGCGATGCCGCACAGAGCGGCGGGGACGCGGATCGATCCGCAGGTGTCCTCGGCGACGCCGAGCGGGGCCATGCGCGCGGCGATCGCCACGGCGGTGCCGCCGCTGCTTCCCCCCGGAATCCGCGTCGAATCGTAGGGATTCCTCACCGCGCCGAACGCCATGTTGGTGCTGGTGTAACCCAGCGACATCTCCTGGAGGTTGGTCTTGCCGAGCACGAGCCCGCCGGCGTCGCGAAGGGCCCGCACGCACGGCGCGTCCTCCTTCGGACGAAAGTGCCGCAGCGATGCGGTCCCCGACGTGGTGGGGTAATCCCGCGTGTTGACGCTGTCCTTGATCGGGATGGGCAGGCCGTGGAGCGGCCCCAGCCGGCCCCCGGCGGCGCGGAGCCGGTCGGCCGCGCGCGCGGCCTCCTTCACCCGGTCGGGAGAGATGGAGATGAACGCGTTGAGGTGCCGGCCGGCGTCGCAACGGGCCAGGAGCGCGGTCGCGTAGTCTTCCGCCTTCAGGTCACCCTGGCGCATCCGCGCGACCGCGTCGACGGCCGAGAGCTCGATCACTTGCCGGCCTCTTTGTCCGCGAGCGACCGTGGCGCCACGTTGCGCCACGCGACGGCGAGCGCAACCCGAACGCTCCGCGTCTTCGCCGGCCGGAGGCGCACAATGGTGGCGCCCCGACGTCCCCAGCCCCCCTTCACCGGCGCGAACACCTCCGGTTCGGCGCTGACGAATGCCTCCTGCTGCTCGGGCGTCAGCTTCACCATCCCCCAGCTCTCGTCCGGGTAGCCCAGCGTCGCAAAGATCTTTCCCCGTACGCGGAAATCGGGATGTCCCATGTGCCCGACCTCGGAGGCTTCGGGCATGCCGACGGCCAAGCGCCGAAAGCCGTCAGGAGTCATTCGCCGATGACCTTCCCCGGCCGGACGGCCGAGCGCACCGCTTCGAAGACGCGGCCGGCGATCTCGCGGCTCACGCCTTCCCGCAGGGTGCCGCAAGCGATGCGCTCCGTGCGGCCGGCGTCCAAGAACAACAACACCTCCCATCGCTCACGGCCTTCGTACTCCTCGGAAGCGGAGGGCTCGGGCAGGCGCTCGCCGTCTCGCGACACGCCCACCATGATCCCCCCGTTCAGCAGCAACCGCGCCCCGCGGACGTCGCGTTTGCGCACCTGCCGGCCGCCCCAGTAGAATCCGTCCTCGTCCTCCACGAAGAAGACGATCTCTTCATTGGAGAGGGGGATCTCGGCCACCACCCTCCGCCCCCGCGCCTGCTCCGCGGCCCGAGCGTCCTCTCGGGAGACCTTCGCCCAGCGCAGGCCCATGGAGAAGCGGAAGAACGTCCACAGGAGGAAGCCCAGGGCCAGGAGGGCGACGATCTGGTCGATCATGGGAGCGCAGCGATTCTAATGCGGGCGGTGGTTTTCGACTTCGACGGCGTTCTCGTGGACAGCGAGCGGCTGCACTTCCGCGCCCAGCGCGAGGCGCTGCTCCGCGAGGGGGTCACGATCGAGGAGGAGGAGTATTACCGGCACTACCTCGCCTACGACGACCGCGGCGCCCTTCGCATCGCGCTCGAGCGGCACGGGAAAACGTCCCACCGCGACCGCGTGGAGCAACTGGCGCAGGACAAGGCGCGGATCTTCGCCAAGCTCCTGCCGGAGGTGCCGTTCTTCCCCGGCGCGCGCGAGCTGGTGCGCAGCCTGGCCGGACAGGTTCCGCTCGCGGTGGCTTCCGGCGCGCGGCGACCGGAGATCGAGGCCATCCTCACCGCGGGTGGGCTACGCGACGCCTTCGCGGCCGTCGTGGGAGCCGACGACGTGACTCATACGAAGCCCCATCCGGAGCCGTACCTTCGGGCGATGAGCGAGCTCCAGGACCTCGCCCCCGCGCTGCGGGCCGCGGAGTGCCTGGTCTTCGAGGACTCGGTGCCCGGCATCGCGTCCGCCCTCGCCGCGGGAATGAAGGTGGTGGCGATCACCAACTCCTACCCCGCGGCCAAGCTACGCTCCGCCCATAGAGTCGTAGACTCGCTCGAGGGATTGACGCTCGCGCAGTTGCAGTCCCTGTTCGCAGGCGGATAGATGCCGTCGCGCTTCCTCGACGCCGACCAGGCCCGTCGCCACGCCGAGCAGCGCTATGACTTCAGCCGCAAGGCTCTGGCCGGCCGCGTGATCCTTCTCCCCGGAGGCGCGGGCGGCCTCGGTGCAGCCATCACCGCCCTGCTGCTTCAGGACGGGGCCCTGCCCGTCGTCGTGTATCGCTCGTCCCGCGGTCGCGCCCTTGCATTCCAGCAGAAGCTGCAGGACCTCTACGGCGGGCCGGTGACTCTGGTGGAGGCCGACGTCTCGCGGCCAGAAGGCCGGCAACGCTGCCTGGACGCCGCCTTCGACGTGAAGGGCGAGCTCTACGGGGTGGTGGCCCTCACGGGCGACCCCGCGAGGGTGAAGCCGCAGGAGCTGGACGGTCCGGCGCTCGAGGCGTCTTTCGCCGCCAACTACGGCGCGCCCGTGCTCCTGGCGCGCGCGGCCGCCGAGCGGATGCTGGCCAAGGACACCCGCGGCGCCATCGTGCTGTTCTCCAGCATGCAGGGCACCC
>Ga0210378_10000840_pt1 | contig 16021 bp, 6 predicted proteins | sample PLM1_60_b1redo_FD_155465 | JGI IMG/M metagenome (GOLD analysis project Ga0210378, IMG submission 155465) | Groundwater sediment microbial communities from an aquifer in East River, Colorado, USA - PLM1_60_b1 redo | ecosystem: Environmental > Terrestrial > Soil > Riparian zone | place: USA: East...
CCTCGGTGCCGGCCGACAGCACGTCGAGGTGCACCGCGTCCGGCGTCACCGCGGCCAGTGCCTTGGCGAGGTGCAGCACGCTGAAGAACCCGCGGGACTGGGCCCGCCACGTCGCATCGACGTCGGAGCCGGCCGGGTCCCCGTCCAGCGCCCAGGCGTGCACGATCCGCTCCGGCGGCCGGCCAAGGTCGGCGATCAGCGCGTCGTAGTCGGCCCGCTCGGCCGGCCGAAGCGTGAACGCGTCGCCGGTACGGCCGAAGGTGGCGCCCGACCGTACTGCTGTCACGTTCGTGCCGGCGGCGCGCAGCGCGTCGGCGACCGCGGCGCCGGCCGGGCCGTCGGCGAAGACCAGGCAGTGCGACGGCGGGGCTGCCGCAGCGGCCAGCGGCGGGAGCTGGTGCCAGGTCGGTACGGCGAACCACTCGTCCAGCGGCAGCGGCCCGGCGTGCGCGGCCGGCCCGGCCTGCGCCGAGATCGGCTGGTCGGGATCGGGATCGATCCAGTGCCGGGTGCGCTGGTACGGGTAGGCCGGCAGGGCGGTCCGGCGGCCGGGCACGGCGAACGCCTTGGCATCCAACGCCACCCCGGCGGCCCACAGCCGGCCGGCCGCGGTGTAGAGGGTGGCGAGGTCGCCGGCCTTATCGCCGGGACCGGGCAGGCTCGGCTGCGGCGGCAGGTCCTCCCGCCGCAGCTGGCGGCGGGCCAGCCCGGCGAGCTGCCGGCCGGGACCGCACTCCACGAGGGCCGGCGGCTTGCCACCCGGTCCGCCCGCGAGCAGGGTGGCCAGGCAGGCGCCGAAGCGCACCGGCTGGCGCAGGTGCGCGGCCCAGTACCCGGGGTCGGTGGCCTGCTCGGCGGTGATCCAGTCGCCGGTGAGGTTGGACAGGAACGGCAGCCGCGGCGCGCGGCGCGGCACGGCGGCGACGGCGTCGGCGAAGGGCGCCAGGATCGGCTCCATCATCGGCGAGTGGAACGCGTGCGAGGTGCGCAGCTCGCGGCTGCCGACGCCGTCCGCGGCCAGCGCGCCGGCGAACGCCCGCACCTGCTCGGCGGGGCCGGAGACCGCGCAGGCGCCCGGCCCGTTCACCGTGGCCACCGAGACCGACGCCGGCAGCCGCGGCGCCACCTCGGCCTCGTCGAGCTGCACGGCGAGCATCGACCCGGCCGGCATGGACTGCATGAGCCGCCCGCGGGTGGCCACCAGCCGCAGCGCGTCCGGCAGCTCGAACACGCCGGCGAGCGCGGCGGCCACGTACTCGCCGATCGAGTGGCCGATCATGGCGGCCGGCTCGACGCCCCACTGCCGCCACAGCGTGGCCAGCGCGTACTCCAGCACGAACAGCGCAGGCTGGGTGTGCCGCGTCTGCCGCAACTGGGCGTCGGCCTCGGCCTGCGACCCGGCGCCGGAGCCGAACATCAGGGCGCGGACGTCCAGGCCGAGCTCGGGCTCCAGCAGCGCGGCGCAGCGGTCCACCTCGGCGGCGAACACCGGCTCCAGCTCGTAAAGCTGGGCGCCCATGCCGGCGTACTGCGCGCCCTGGCCGGAGAACAGCAGCGCTACCCGCGGCCGCGGGCCGCCGGCAGCGTCGCGGTGCGGCTTGCCCCGTAGCGCGGCCACCGCGTCGTCCACCGACGCCGCCACCACCACGGCCCGGTGCGGGTGATCGGTGCGCCCGGCACGCAGCGTGTACGCGACGTCGGCGAGGTCGACGGCCCGGTTCTCCTGCAGGTGGGTGGCGAGCCGTTGCACCGCGGCGGACAGCGCCGCCGCGGTGCGGGCCGACAGCGGCAGCAGGTGCGCCGGTCGGGCCGGCCGCGGCGTGATCTGCGGCGCCGGCGCCTCCGCCAGGATGACGTGCGCGTTGGTGCCGCCGATGCCGAACGAGCTGATCGCGGCCCGCCGCGGGTTCCCGTCGGCCTCCCACTTGGACAGCGTGGTGGCGATGTAGAAGGGGCTGTCCGCCAGGTCGATGGCCGGGTTGAGCCGGTCGAAGTTGATCGTCGGCGGGATCATGCCGTGCTCGAGAGCGAGCACCGCCTTGATGAACCCGACCACGCCGGCGGCCTGGCTGAGGTGGCCGAGGTTCGACTTCACCGAGCCGAGGCCGCACCACTGGCGCTCCGCCGTGCCGGCGGTGTACGCCGCGGTCAGCGCGGCCACCTCGATGGGGTCGCCGAGCGCGGTGCCGGTGCCGTGCGCCTCCACGTAGCCGACGGTCCGCGGGTCGATCGCGGCCGCGGCGAGAGCCGCCGCGATGGCCTCGGTCTGGCCGGAGACGCTGGGCGCGGAGAAGCCGACCTTGTCCGAGCCGTCGTTGTTGATCGCGTTGCCGAGCACCACCGCCCGCACGTGGTCGCCGTCGGCGATCGCGTCGGAGAGCCGCTTGAGCAGCACGACGCCGACGCCGCTGCCCCACAGCGTGCCGTTGGCGCGCGCGTCGAACGGGCGGCAGTGCCCGTCGGGCGAGGTGTAGCCCTCCATGCCCTGGTAGCCAAGGCCGTGCGGCAGCTCGATGCACGCCCCGCCGGCCAGCGCCATGTCGCATTCGGCGTTGCGCAGCGCCTCGACGGCGAGGTGCACTGCGACCAGCGACGTGGAGCACGCCGTGTGCACGGTGAAGCTCGGGCCCCGCAGGTTGAGCCGGTAGGACACGGTGGTCGCCACGTAGTCGGGATAGTTGCCGCTGGACACGCCGAGGAAGCCGGCAGCCGACTGCCACACCTTCGGGTTGCGCGCCAGGTTGAGCCACTGGTAGTGGTCGGCGCCGGTGCCGGCGTACACACCGATCGCGCCGTCGTAGCGGGTGCTGTCGTAGCCGGCGTCGTCCAGCGCTGTGTGTGCGGCCTCCAGGAACACCCGGTGCTGCGGGTTGGCCAGCTCGGCCTCGCGGGCGGTCATGCCGAACAGGCCGGCGTCGAAGCATTCCATGTCGTCGATCACCGGCGCGGCGGACACCCAGCTAGGGTCGGCGAGCTGCGCCTCGGTGGCGCCCAGCGCGAGCTGCTCCTCGCGGCTGTAGAAGGTGATCGACTCGACGCCGTCGACCAGGTTGCGCCAGAACGTGGCGACGTCGCCGGCGCCGGGCAAGCGGGCCGCCATGCCGATGACGGCGATCGGCTCGACGCCGTTGGCCGCGAATTCGGTCTGCATGCGCCTGAAGTCTCCTACTCGGTGGTGCGGGTGGTCCTGGCGCGGTCCCGCTGGGCCTGGGTGCGCTGGGCCTGGGTGGGCTGGGCCTGGGTGGGCTGGGCCTGGGTGCGCTGCGGCCGGTTGCGCTGGGCGGCGTCGCGGCGGGCCGCGGCGCGCTGGGCGGCCCTGGCGAGCGGGCCGTCGCCGGTGACGGAGCCGTCGAGGTGGCCGGCCAGGGCCCGCACGGTCGGCCACTGGAACAGCTCGACGACCGGCAGCCGCCGGCCCAGCAGATCGGTGAGCCTGGCGTGCACGGCCATCATCGCCAGCGAGCCGCCGCCGATGTCGAAGAAGTTGTCGGTGGCGCGCACGGCCGGCCGGCCGAGCACCTCGCACCACACCCTGGCCACCAGCCGCTCGGTGGCGGTCTCCGGCAGTGCCGGACCATGGGCCGGACCCTGCGTTGGACCCGGCGCTGGACCCGGCGCCGTGGCCGCGGCGCTGTGGACGGCGGCGCTGTGGACGGCGGCGCCGGGCGCCCGGGTGCGGTCCGTCGTGCCTGGCGGCGAGGTCACCGGCACCGGCACCGCCGCGACCGGCTCGTGCGGGGCCGCCGTCAGGGCCGCCAGGACGGCCACGTAGTCGGCCAGGAACGCCTCGATGCGCGCGGCGTCGAAAAGGTCCGGGTTGTAGACGACGTCCAGGGCGAACGCCCCGGCGCGCTCGACGAGGTAGACGGTGAGGTCGAACGGCGAGCCGGGCATCGGCACCCGCACCGTCTCCGCGGCGAGCCCGGGCAGCCGAAGAGACGGCTCGGCGAAGTTGAACACGTTGAACAGCACCTGCACCAGCGGGCTGCGGCTGGGGTCGCGGCGGACGCCGAGCGCGCCGACGATCCGGTCGAGTGGGGCGGTGGAATGTGCCGTGACGTCCAGCAGCTCGGTCAGGCCGGCCCGGACCGCGTCGGCGAAGCTGCGCCCGCCGGCGGCCCGCAGCCGGACCGGCAGGACGTCCACGAAGAACCCGACCAGCTCGTCGACCTCGGCCAGCCGCCGGTCGGCGACCACGGCGCCGATGACGTGGTCGTCGCCGCCGGTGAGCCGGCGCAGCAGCTCGCCAAGTCCGGCCAGCAGCACGGCCGACGGGGTGGCGCCGAGCGTGGCGGCGAGGCCGCGGATCGCCGCGTCGACCGGCGCCGGCAGCACCGTCGAGGCGAACGCGCCGGCGTAGCTCTGCACCGCCGGCCGTGGCCGGTCGGCCGGCAGCCGCAGGACGGTCGGCGCGCCGGCCAGGTGGCCGGTCCACCAGGCCAGGTCGTCGGCGCCGTGCCGCTCGTCGGCGGCGGCGCGCCACACCGCGTAGTCGGCGTACCCGGCCGGCGGCGGCGGCAGCTCCCGGCCGGCGTAGGCGGCGGCGAGGTCGCGGTACAGCACGGCCTGCGACCAGCCGTCGCACACGGCGTGGTGCAGGGTGAGCGACAGCACGTGCTCGCGCGGCCCGAGCCGGTAGAGAACGGCACGCCAGACCGGCCCGGTGGCCAGGTCGAACGCCGTGCCGGCGTCCGCGGCGAGCCGGTCGGCCAGCGCGGCGGCGCCGGCCGGCCCGGCCGGCTCGGGCAGTTCCACGACCGGCAGCGGCACCTGGGCCGGCGGGTCACACACCGCGCGCGGCACCCCGGCGGTGTCGGTGATCCGCCAGCGCAGCACGTCGTGCCTGGTCGCGACGGCGGTGAGGGCGGCACGCAGCGCGGCCACGTCCAGCTCGCCGGTGAGCCGTTCGGCGAAGGAGATGTTGTAGGCGGCGCTGCCTGGGGCGAGCTTGTCCAGGAACCACAGCCGCCGCTGCGACGGCGACAGCGCCGGCGGGTTACCGGTGCGCAGCGCGGCCCCGGCCGCCGGCGCCGCCGCCACCCTGGAGACCAGGCCGGCCAGCGTGCGGGCCGCGAACACGTCCTCGGCGGACACCTCGCGCCGCAGCCGGGCGCGGATCGCCGCGACCAGCCGCATGACGGCGACCGAGTGCCCGCCGGCGGCGAAGAAGTCGTCGGACAGGCGCACCCGGCCGGCGTCGTCGCGCCCGAGGGCACGGGCCCACAGCTCGGCGAGGTGGGTTTGCAGCTCCCCGACCGGCCGGGCTCCGTCCACCGTGCCGTCCGCGAGTGCGGCCGCGGTGGTCTGGTCCAGCAGGGTGCGCAGCGCGGCGAGGTCGACCTTGCCGGACGGGGTCATCGGCAGCGTCGGCAGCCGCAAGATCCTGGACGGCACCATGGCCGCCGGCAGCCGCCGCCGGCAGTACGCCCGCAGCTCGTCCTCGCCGGGGGCGTCCCGTCCAGGGGGGTCCAACACGGTGCAGTAGGCGACCAGCTCACCGGCCGCCGTGTCGACCACGGCGTGCAGCACCCGCGGGTGCCCGCGCAGCACGGTCTCCGGCTCGCCGAGCTCGACCCGCTGGCCGCGGATCTTGACCTGGCGGTCGGCGCGGCCGAGGAAGAGCAGGTTGCCGTCGTCGAGCCGGACCACCCGGTCGCCGGTCCGGTAGAGCCGCCGGCCACCCTGGTCGCTGCCGTCGGCGCCGCCGTCGTCCGGCCAGCAGGGATCGGGCACGAAGCGCTGCGCGGTCAGCGCGGCGTCGCCGAGGTAACCCCGCGCCAGGCCGACGCCGCCGATCAGCAGCTCGCCCGGCTCACCGGGGCCGAGGGGCCGCAGCCGCTCGTCGACCACGAGCAGCCGGTGGTTGGGCTGCGGCCGGCCGATCGGCAACGGCCGGTCCCAGTGCCCTCTCGCCTCGAACCAGGTCACGCACACGGTCGCCTCGGTGGGGCCGTATGCGTGCACGAACCGCCGGCCACCGGCGGTCCACCTGGCCACCTGCTCCGGGCCGGGTGCCTCCGCGCCGGTGTAGACCGTGCGCCACCGTGGCAACCCGGCAGGATCGAGCAGCGGCAGTAGCGCCGGTGGCACGAACCCCCAGTTCACCGCGTGCTCGGCGGCGAAGCGCTGCAGCCGCTGCGGGTCGGTCCGGTCGTCCTCGCCGATGAGCGCCACGCTGCCGCCGACGGCCAGCGGCAGCAGCAGGTCGTGCACCGAGACGTCGAAGCCGAGGGAGGTGAACCCGAACGCGCGAGTGTCCTGGCCGGCGCCGGTGATGTCGGCGAACGCGAGCACGTGGGCGACAAGGCTGCGGTGGGTGATCACGACACCCTTGGGGCGGCCGGTCGAGCCCGAGGTGTACAGCACGTACGCCGGGTTCTCCATCCCGGCGTCGGGCACGAGCTGGCGGCCGGCGTGGCCGCCCGGGTCCGGGACGCGGACCAGGCGCTGCGGCGCGCCGTCGAGCAGCGCCGCGGTCTGCGCGTCCACCACGATCACGTCGACGGCGGCGTCCGCGGCGAGCTGGTCTCGGCGGGTGGCCGGCCCGTCGGGATCCATCGGCAGGTAGGCCCCGCCGGAGAGCAGCGCGCCGAGCACCCCGACGACCATGGACGGCCGCCGGCGAAGGCACAGCCCGACCACGGTCTCCGGCCGGACACCGTGCCCGCGCAGGATTCGGGCCAGCTCGGTGGCGGCGGCCATCAGCTCGCCGTACGTGAGCTGCTCGGCCCACTGCCGCACGGCGGCCGCGTTCGGCGTGCGCGCGGCATTGGCCAGCACCAGCTCCGGGAGCGTGCGGGTGCCGTAGTCGAAGCGGGGGCCGTCCAGCCACGGCGCCCAGGTCGCCTGCGCGGTCACGCCCGCCTCCCGGACACCCAGGACTCGGCCGCCAGGTCCTGCTCGATCAGGCTGGCCAGCGCGGCGAGCCGGTCGTGCAGGAAGAAGTGGCCGCCGGGCAGCACGTGCAGGGCGAACGGCCCGCCGGTGTGCTCGGCCCAGCCGCGCATGAGGGCGGCCGCGACCACGGGGTCGTCGCGGCCGGCGAACGCCACGATCGGCACCTCCAGCGGCGGCCCCTCGACGTAGCGGTAGCGGTCCAACCAGCCCAGGTCGGCGCGCAGCGCCGGCAGCACCAGCTCCAGCAGCTCGGGTTCGGCGAGCACCGCGGCCGGCATCCCGCCGCAGCCGGCCAGCCGCGCGGTCAGCACGGCGTGGTCGGCGCCGGACACCCCGTCCAGCGGCCCGTCGGTCCGCGTGACGTGCGGCGGGCGGCTGGCGCTCGGGTAGAGCCGGCACGGCTGCCCGGCGCCGGCCAGCCGCAGCGCCCTGGCCACCTCGAACGCCAGCCGGCCGCCGAAGGAGTGGCCGAAGATCGCGAACGGGCGGTCGGCCCTGGCCGCGATCCGGGCGGCGATCTCGGCCGGGTCGATGACGATCGGGTCGGTGAACCGGTTCTCCCGGCCGGGCAGCTGCACGGCTTGCACCTCGACGCCGTCGCCGAACGCCGCCGGCCAGCCGCGGAACGCGGACGCGCCGGCGCCCGCGGACGGCAGGCAGAACAGCTGCGTCGACGCCAGCGGCCGGCGCTGCAGGCAGCGGAACCAGCGCTCGCTCATGGGTGGCGTCCTTCCGGCTGGGTGTCCGGCGGCCGCACGGCCGTGCCGCCGCGCCGGCCCGCGCGCCGCCGGGCCATCCGCTCGGCCATCCGCTGGTCCATCCGCTCGGCCAGGGCGTCCGGCGCCGGGCTGTCGCGGCCGTCGAGGTAGCCGGCCTGGGCCTGGACCGTTGGGTGCGCCAGCAGCTCGACCGGCGACACCCGGCCGCCCAGCTCCGCCTCGAGCTTCTGCTGCACCCTGGCCAGCAGCAGCGAGTGGCCGCCGACGTCGAAGAAGTTGTCGGTGACGCCGACCGTGGGCAGCCCGAGCACCGCGCACCAGGCGTCCCGCACCACCCGCTCGGTGGCGGTGACCTCCGCGTCGCCGTGCGCGGCCGCACCGAGCCGTCCACCGGGCCGGCCACCGCCGGGTTCGGGCAGCGCGAGCAGGTCGACCTTGCCGGTCGGGGTCAGCGGCAGCCGCTCGCACACCACGATCGCGCCGGGCACCAGGTAGTCGGGCAGCACGGCCGCGAGCGCCCGCCGCAGCTCGGCGGCGTCCGGCGCGGCGGTGGCCAACGACGGCTGCACATAGCCGACCACAGTGACGCTGCCGGTGGCGCCGCCGGCCGCATCCTCGCGTGCCACCGCGACCGCCCGTGCCACCCCGGGCAGCGCCTCCAGGTGCGCCTGCACCTCGCCCAGCTCGACCCGGTAGCCACGCACCTTGATCTGGCTGTCGCGCCGGCCCAGGTACACCAGCCGCCCGTCCGGCAGCAACCGGCCGAGGTCGCCGGTGCGGTACAGCCGCCGGCCCTTGGCGTCCCGCACGAACCGCTCGGCGGTCCGCTCCGGGTCGCGCCAGTAGCCCAGCGCGAGGAACTCGCTGCGGATCGCGATCTCGCCCTCCGGTACTCCGGACAGCACCACCTCGTACCCGCGCAGCGGGTGGCCGATCGGCACCGGGCCCTGCGCCGGCAGCGGCACCGTCGGCCCGACGTGGTACTGCACCGCGAAGCTGACCTCGGTGGCGCCGTAGCCGTTGACCAGCACGCAGTCGTCGGCGAAGAGCCGCCGGGCGGCCAGCACATCGCCGCGGGTCACCTCCTCGCCGCCGAGCACGGCGACCCGCAGAGCCGGCAGCCGGGCACCGGTCGAGCGCAGCACGTCGACGAGGTAGCGGTACACGGTCGGGGTGGAGTGGTAGATCGTCACGCCGCGCTGCGCCAGCGCGTCGGCCAGGTGGCGCAGGCCGTGCCGGCGGATGTCCACGGTGACCACCGCGGCGCCGGAGAGCACCGCGGAGTACAGGTCCGTCACGGCCATGTCGAAGCTGAACGAGGTGAGCAGGCTGATCCGGTCCTGCGGCGTGATGCGCAGGTTGGCGACGTGGTTGCCGACGCCGTATAGCACGTTGCGGTGGCTCTGCACGACGCCCTTCGGCCGCCCGGTGGACCCGGAGGTGTACAGGATGTACGCCGGCTCGTCGGGCCCGGCCTCGTCGGGCCTGGCCTCGTCTGGCCTGGCCTCGGCGGGTACGGACCCGGCCGCCGGCGGGTGGCCGAGCACCGCGCCGAGGTCGTCGACGAGCACGGCCGGCGCGGCTGACACCTCCGCGGCGAGGGTGCCCAGCGCGGCGCTGGTGACCGTCGCGGACACCTCGGCGTGCGAGCACATGTGGGCCAGCCGTTCGGGCGGCCAGGACGGGTCCAGCGGCAGGTAGCACCGGCCGGCGCCGAGCGCGCCGAGGATCGCGGCCACGGTGCTCACGCCGTGCTCCAGCAGCACGCCGACCCGGTCGCCCCGGCCGCCGCCGGCCGCCCCCAGCGCCGCTGCGACGCCGGCCGCGGCGCGGGCCAGCTCGGCGTAGCTGAGCCTGCCCTGGTCGCCGAGCACGGCCGGCCGGTCGGGGTACCGCTCGGCGGTGGCGCGGAACTCGGAGTACAGCGTCACAAGACCACCGCCGCCGGATCGACCCTGGCCGGATCGACCCTGGCCGGATCGACCCTGGCCGGATCGACCCCGGCCGGATCGACCCTGGCCGGATCGACAAGGTGCAGCCGCAGCTCGCTGAGGTAGCGCCGGCCGGCCGCGTCCGGCACCCAGGCGTGCTCGGGGCCGGGCAGCATCTCGCTGACCACCACAGCGGTGTCGCCGTGGCTGCCATGCGCCGAGCGCAGCATCGCCAGCGCGGCGGACACCAGCAGCGGGCTGGAGAAGTCCAGGTAGCACGGCTTGGTCTCGGTCCCGATCTTGAAGTACACCCGCTCGGGCAGGCCGGCGTCCGCGCGCCAGCGCCGGGCCTGCACGAACCGCCCCCGCAGGCCGCGCGCGGCCAGCGGCGCGGCGAGCTCCGCGGTGCTGGTGCGCCATGTCTCCCGGCACACCACGAGCCTGTCGATGGTGATCCGCGGCGTGTGCCGGCCGGCCGCGACCAGCTTGAACGCGTCGACGGCGTGCCTGGAGACCAGCGAGGAGAACACCTCGACCAGCGGCCACCGGCGGCCATCGGGGGCCACCGCGACCAGCTCCCCGTGCCGCTCGTGCACCCGCATCGCGGCCGCCGGCACCAGCCGGTCCGGGTCCGCGCCCGGCGCCGGCGCCACCCCGAGCTGCAGGTCGGCCGGCGAGCCGAGGCTGTGCGAGACCCGCCCGGTGTGCCGCGGCCAGTCGGCCGGCAGCAGCGGTCGCACCGCCGCCCCGCCGAGGTCGGCGGCCAGCGCGCCGGCCAGCCGCCGCGGGTCCGGGTGCATGACGGTGAGCACCGCGGCGTCGAAGGTGGCCCAGGCGGCGTGCAGCTCGCCGAGAACCCAGAAGAAGTCCCCGGCCCGTACCGCGTCCACGTCGGTGGCGCACAGATGCAAGTCCGGGCTGTGCAGCCGGCCGGCGGACCACCCGGGTGCGGCCGCGGGGAACGCCTCGGCGACGCGCCGCGCCAGCTCCGCGGCCGTCAGGTCGACGCGTCGCGTACCGGCCGGCAGGCCGTCCAGGCCGAACAGCCGCGACCACCGGCCGGTGAACTCCGCGGCCACCGCGTCCACCGGCCGCGCACCAGGGCCGAACAGGATGCCCTGGGCGAGGAACCACAGGTCCGACAGCCGCACCCGGTCCTCGTCCGTACGCAGCTCGTCGTACAGCTCCCGCAGGCCCGCGCGGTACGCGGCGGCGAGCTCGACGGTGAGCCAGCGGGCCGCCTGCAGCAGCGGCGCCAGCGGCTCGGCGAGCGCGGCCAGCGGGGCCGCCCCGATGGCGAAGTCCAGGTCGCGGGTGGTCTCCTCGTGGCAGAGCGTGCGGCCGGCGTAGGTCTGGCCGGCGCGGTGCCGCGGCGCCAGCCCGGTCTGCGCGGTGAACTCGGCGTCCTGCGCGGCCAGCGCCGCGGCCAGCCGCTCTGCATCGCCGGCCGCGCCGGCCACCTCGTCGCGCAGCGCGCACAGCCGGTCGAACCGCTCGGTGGCGGGGCCGGCCGGCAGCCGGTCGCGCAGCACGCGCTCGGCGTCCAGGCTCATCGGCAGGTTCGCGTCCCAGTGCAGCACGCCGCGCTGCACCAGGCGCTCGAGCATCAGGTACACGTCGCCGGCGCGGCGCAGCGGGCTGGCGGGCTCGGCCAGCATCGCCGCCGCGATCCCGCTGGCCGCCGTCCGGCCGTCGCACCGGCCGACCAGCGACGACTCGAGCGCGCCGATCTCGACCACCCGCCCGGCCGGCCCGTGCACCCGCCGGCCCTCCACCGCGAGCTGCGGCTGCAGCCGGGGCGGGAACGCGGCGCGCACCGCCGGGTCGGCGGCCACCGCGTCGGCGAACGCCTGCAGCGCCCAGTGCTCGAAGAACACCCGGCGGTGCCGGACCAGCCCGGCGCCCGGTTCGGCCCACAGCGCGTCCTCGGCGTCGGGTGCCAGCACGCCCCAGCACACCGGGCCGAAGAAGCCCACCGTCTCGTTCTTGGCGCAGTACCGCTGCCAGTAGCGGGCCAGCACCTCCTCGGTCTGCCGGCGGTCGGAGTTGTGCCTGACCTGCGGGCCCTGGCGGACCAGCCGGTCGAGGGCCACCATGACGCCGCGGTTCTGCCAGGTGACGGCCTCGCGCAGCAGCGGGTCGGCGGCCAGCCGGCTGGCCGCCTCGGCGCCGTCCGCGGTCGCCTGGGTGAGCGGGCCGTCCAGCTCCTCCTCGCTCAGCCCGCCGGCGAGGTAGGCGTCCACCGCCTTGGCCGCGTCCGGCGTGCTCAGCAGCTCCAGGCCGGCCACCGGGAAGCCGGTGGTGCGCAGCAGGGCGTCGCGCCAGGCCAACCAGCCGGTGGCGCCGAAGCTCAGCAGGTGCCCGCTCATGGCGCCTCGATCCAGTGCCGGGTCCGCTGGAACGGGTGCGGCGGCAGCCACACCCTGCGGTGCCAGCCACCGGCGTACTGCGGCGCCCAGTCCACGTCAGCGCCGGCCGTCCACGCCTCGGCCAACGCCTCGGCCAACGGCACGGCCGGTGGCACGGCCAGCTCATGCCGCCGGCCCGCACCGGGCAGCGACGGCGGCCAGTCCGCCAGCGCAGCGACGGCCTGCGCGACGTTGCCGGCCACCACCGCGGACCGGTGCTCGAAAGCGCGCCGCCCGGCCAGCGTGTAGGCCACGTCGGCGAGGAACCACCCGTCGCCGCCGCGGGAGGCCAGGTGCGCCCGCAGCGCCCGCACGGCCTCGTGCAGCGCCCGCTCGGTGTGCCCGGACACCGCCAGCACCGAGCACGCCGGGGCCGGGCCGCGGGCCGCCGCCGGCGGTGGCTGCTCGACGACCACATGCGCGTTCGTGCCGCCGAGCCCGAAGGAGCTCACCCCGGCCAGCCGCACGCCGTACCCGGCGGGCCAGTCGGTGGTCTTGGTCGGCACCGCGAAGCGGCCGAACGCGATCTCCGGGTTGGGCGTGTCGAAGTGCAGGTTGGCCGGGATGACGCCGTCCCGGACCGCGAACACCGCCTTGATCAGCCCGGCGGCGCCGGCCGCGGCGTCCAGGTTGCCGAGGTTGGTCTTGATCGATCCGAGCAGGCAGGTCACTGGCGCGGCGCCGCCGTCTCGCAGGCCCGGCCCGAACGCCCGGTTCAGCGCCGCCACCTCGATCGCGTCGCCGAGCGGGGTGCCGCTGCCGTGCGCCTCGACATAGCCGATGCCGTCCGCCGCCAGATCCGCGCAGGCCAGCGCCTCGGCGACGACGGCGGCCTGGCCGTCCAGCCCGGGCGCGGCGAAGCCGGCTCGTGCCGCGCCGTCGTTGTTCACCGCCCAGCCGCGCAGCACGGCGTGGATGGTGTCCCCGGCATCGAGTGCGTCGGCCAGCCGCCGCAGCGCGAGCACCGCGACAGCGCTGCCGTACCCGCTGCCCCGCGCGGCCGCGTCGAACGCGCGGCACCTCCCGTCCGGTGACACCAGCCCGGCCGGCGAGTACCGGAACCGTGGCTCGGTGACGCTCACCCCGCCGGCCACCGCCAGGTCGCAGCGGTAGTCCAGCAGGCTCTGCGCCGCTGTGCACACCGCAACCAGGGAGCTGGAGCACGCGGTCTGCACCGCGATCGCCGGGCCCGTAGTGCCGAGCCGGTAGGCCACCTGCGCCGGCAGGTAGTCGGCGGCAGCGCCGGCGAGGAGCTGCCCCTCCCGGTCGTCCCGCTGCGCGCCGGTGGCGGCGGGGTTGCCGAGCAGGTGGAACAGCACGTACCGGCTGGTGGACGAGCCGGCGAACACCCCGATCACCTCGTCGGCGCCGCGGTCCGGCGACGACGGCCCGCCGGGCTCGCGGCCGGCGTCGGCCAGCGCCACGTACGCCTGCTCAAGGAAGAGCCGGTGCTGCGGGTCCATCAGGGCCGCCTCGGCCGCCGGCACCCCGAAGAACACCGCGTCGAACTCGGCCACGCCTTCCAGCCGGCCCGCGCCCCTGACCAGCGCCGGGTCGGCGATCAGCCGCTCGCTCAGGCCGAGCGACCGCAGCTCGGAGTCGGTGTGGTCGTGCACCCCGTCCACCCCGTCGAGCAGGTTCTGCCACAGCGCCGCGACGTCCGTGGCGCCGGGGAACCGGCCGGCGAGGCCGACGACCGCGATCTCGTCGCCAGTGCCGCCGGTCATCGGCACCGGACCGCCTCGGCGATGTCGGCCACTGTGGCCACCGGCGTCATCGCAGACGGTTCCATCGGCCGGTAGTCGGCGGTGCCGTAGCAGCCGGAGCCGTGCACGACGACATCCCAGCCGGCGCCGAGCAACCCGCGGTCGATCGCGTTCAACACGCCGGTCATCGCCATCACGACCGACCACTCGCGCAGCGTCCGCAGGTCCGCCGGCAGCGCGCAGCCGGTGCCCGCGAGCAGCGCGCGGACTTGCGGGTAGCGCCGCACACACTCGGCGAGCGAGACCACCACGCCGTCGCCGCCGTACCGTCCGATCAGCTCGTTCATCGCCGGCGAGGTGGCCGGCGCCCTTGTGTAGAACGTCGGGTCCAGCACCTCGTCGAGCGCGTAGGTGACCTCCGGGAACCGCGGATCCGAGGACTGCACGAACACCCCGCCATCGAGCTCGTATGGCGGCACGTGAGCCGGGTCGAAGTCGCCGTGCCGGAGGTTGATCACCATGTCCGGGGTGGCCAGGTGCTGCACCAGCAGGCTGGCCGGCCTGGTCCGCACGTCCGCCTCGCCGCGGGCCTCCAGCACCGCGCGGCCCTTGTGGTAGCCGAGCAGGCCGAACGCGCTGGACACGGCGTGCGCGTGCAGCCGCGGCGCGGCGTCCGGCGCGTCGGTGGGGTCGGTCCGCTGCTCGAAGAACGCCCGCGCGGTGTCCGCGACCAGGTAGTTGCGCAGCTCGAGAGAGAACCACAGGTTGGCGTCGAGCCCGGCCGAGTGCTCGTCGACGAACTCCCGGCCCAGCGCCTTGACCTGCTCCGGCTCGTCGCCGGTGTAGAGCAGCAGCGGGTTCAGCCCGCGCAGGGTGGCGTCGGTGGACAGCCGGCTCGACCACAGCTTCAGCTCGCAGGAGCGGGGCGCCAGGATGATCACCCGCAGCTGCTCGGGCGCCACCAGCCCGGCGTCGATCGCGCGCAGCACGGCGTCGCGCAGCGCCGTGCCCTTGTTCGCCGAGGTGGGCGAGAAGATGACGATCGGCTCGCCGGTGCGGCGGATGTACTCAACGGCCCTGGCCACGATCAGCAGCGACGCGATGGTCTTGGTTGTCCGGGTGCCGGGGTTGCCGGTCAGGTCCAGCAGGCTCAGCCGGTGGCCGCCGTACGCCCCGAGCCGCTGCCAGCCGGCGGTGGCGGCCGCGAAGAACGCCAGCACCCGCTCGTCCAGCTCGGGCAGCGCGAACCCCGGCGAGAAGACACCGCTGTCCTTGATCGGCGCGGTGTCCGGCACGCACTCGGCGATCGCGCCGGGCATCAGGCCATAGAAGTCGACGAGGAGGTTGGCCAGAACCGCGTCGGAGGTTCGCGCGGGCGCCTGGATGGTCAAGTCGGTGTCCTTTGCTCTCGGGGCGACTCTCGGGGTCATGACGGGCACGGCCGACCTCGCAACCGGTCCCGCAGCTCGTGCAGCCGTGCCGTGACGGCCTCCAGGTCGGCCAGCCGGAAGCCGCCGGCCAGCTCGGGGGCGACGGCATCCAGCTCCGCACCAGCGGTGTCGGACAGGACGACCCGGTCACCGCCGGGGTCCAGGGTGGCGCCGTCGGCCAGCGCCCACCGCCGGTTGCGGGCCACCGCGTCGGCCATGGTCAGCCCGGCCGGCAGCCGCAGCTCCAGCCCACCGCCGGCCCGGACCCGCACCGGGTAGCCACCGGGCAGGCCCAGCGGTCCCGGCAGGCTGGTGTCCAGTGGCGACTCGGACAGCAGCGACTCGGACAGCAGCGACTTGGACAGCAGCGACTTGGACAGCAGCGCGCCGGCCAGCCGGGCCGCGGTGAGCCCGGTGACCTGGTTGAGCTCCGGCCGGCTGGCGGCCCGCTGGGCGGCCAGCAGCTTGCCGACCTCGGCCAACGGCTCACCGTCGCACCAGGCGAGGGCCTCCTCGTCGGCGCTGGCCGGCGGGTTCAGGTGAACGTGGTGGGCGAGCACCTGAAGCCGGCGCTGGTCCGGCAGGTCGAGGGCGGCCTGCAGGCTCGCGGCCAGCAGCCCGACGTTGCCGACGCCGCACAGCACCGGCACGCCGCGGGCGGCCAGCAGCGGGTTCACCGCGTCCGGAAAGCAGGCGTTCACCAGCCAGGCGCCCGGCGGCATGGCGGCGCCGACGGCCAGCGCGTGCTCGGCCTGGAACGGCAGGGTGACGCCGAAGCCGGCGCGCCGGACCAGCTCGGTCCATGCCGACGGCGCGGTGAGCCGCTCCCACGGCGACTGGGTCGACGCGCACAGCAACACGCCCGCCGGGGCGGCCGCGCCCAGCACGTCCCCCAGGTCCACCAGGTCGCGGCCCGCCCGGCCGGTCACG
>Ga0210378_10000842_pt1:0-15000 | contig 16013 bp, 13 predicted proteins | sample PLM1_60_b1redo_FD_155465 | JGI IMG/M metagenome (GOLD analysis project Ga0210378, IMG submission 155465) | Groundwater sediment microbial communities from an aquifer in East River, Colorado, USA - PLM1_60_b1 redo | ecosystem: Environmental > Terrestrial > Soil > Riparian zone | place...
ACCGCCGCCTCGACCACACCCCGCGACAGCGACGTCTGGCGCATCAGACCGAACGGCGTCACATAAGGCGTCGACCGCGCCCCAGCCGACACCCCAGCCCGAGCTTCGAGGTCCTCGCCGCGATCACGCCGAACACGTACAACGTCTCCGGATCAGCCAGCGCGGCGACCACAGCCCGAGCGTCCCTGATGACCACGCCGATCACCATAGCCGCGACCATGTCGGCCGGCCGGCCCAACCGACCACCACCGCGGATCCCCCATCAACCACGCCGAAACACCTGAATGTTTACATCGCAGCGACGCTATCGTAGTGCTCAATCCGGGCACGATTCCATCACGGGAATTTATGGAGGCGACGGATCCAGCCATCGTCTTGATTCAAAGAGCAGCGGTTTGCTCAGTACGAAGCTTGGCCGCCTGACGGATGGGTAAAGGATAGGGCGAATGCGCAGGCGACGGCAGCCAAGAGAGGTCGGTGAGCGTCGCCGACGAACATTAGCCCCGGCTCTTCATGATCTTGGGGCGCTGTCCGGCGTGTGGATGAGAGAAAGTGCCTGCCTGTAGGGGATTCTGGTCTTGCTGAGGGACCGTCTCCGCCGCACGGGAAGGCACTTTCTGGATGCAGGCTACCGCTCGCCCGACGTTGATGGTGTCCGCGGACGGCCGGGGTGTCGTCTCGCCCGGAACGGCACGGCCCGAGGCAGAACGCCGACCCGCATCCGTCAGCAGGCCGCCGTGCACCCGCCGCCGGCTGCGGAGACAACACCCGCCCAGCCGGCGCCCAGTCCGGCCGCGAGACCACCCGACAGACCGGCCAGCCCACAGCGGCACCGTTGCATTGAGCGTCGGCCGGTGATCTTGACCGAAAATCCTTCGGTCGTGGCTGACACCCGAGCAGGAGAACCCGGCAGCTCAGGCCGGATGGTCAGTCACGAACTCACTTGGCCGGCACACCACAACAAGATCCACAACCGACGTCGCAGCCACTCGTGAACAACCGGGCTAGGAGGTCGCCCGGTTGGCCGCCAGCCGGCCCGGGTTGGGCCAGCGCACGTCATGTGCCCAGCCGAGTCGCTCGAAGAGCCAGATCAGCCGGGCGGACGGGTCGATCTGCCCGCGCAGTACGCCGTGGCGGGCGCAGGTGGGGTCGGCGTGGTGGGAGTTGTGCCAGCTCTCGCCGAATGACAGCAGCGCCAACGGCCAGAAGTTGGCGGCGCGGTCGCGGGAGTGGAACGGGCGGTCGCCGACCACATGGCAGACCGAGTTGATCGACCAGGTCACGTGGTGCAGCAGCGCCACCCGAACCAATCCGCCCCAGAAGAACCCGGTCAGCATGCCTTGCCAGGACCAGGTGATCAGCCCGCCCACGGCCGCCGGCGCCAGCAGCGAGAATCCGATCAGCCCGAGCGAGTACCGTTCGACGCGCCGGATATCGGGATCGGCGAGCAGGTCCGGCGCGAAACGGGTCCGGTTGGACGGCTCACGCTTGAGGAGCCAGCCGCAGTGCGCGAAGAACATGCCCTTGGCCAGCCCGCTGGGGTTCGGCCCATACCGCCAGGGCGAGTGCGGGTCGCCGTCCCGGTCGCTGAACGCGTGATGCCGCCGGTGGTCGGCCACCCACTGGGTCACCGACCCCTCGACCGCGAGGGACCCGGCGATGGCGAGACCGATCCGCAGCCAGCGGGTGGTCTTGAACGAGCCATGGGTGAAGTAGCGGTGGAAGCCGACCGTGCCGCCGAATCCCGTGATCAGGTAGCCGACGCCGAGTATCGAGACATCGGTGACGGACAACCCCCAGCCCCAGGCGATCGGGACAGCTGCGACGAGCGCGAGAAACGGGATCACGACGAACAGCCACATGGTGATCACCGCACCTCGAGACGGGGGTGACTCCACCAGCGGCTTGAGGCCGGGCCGGGTAGGGGCGGCGGTGTGCAGGGTCATCGAGCCCCGCTCCTCTGCTGACGCCCGTTGTCCGCTGTGGGACTCGGGAAGACCTGTGGACCCAGGCGTTGCGGCGACCGGACCAAGCCGCCGCGGTGGGGCTGGCGGCGAATTCTCCTTGCTGCACGAGACTTCCGGGAAGCCACGCTGCCGCTCCCCGGCTGTTGCCCGAGCGTCGCATCCAGCTGAGAGAACCATCCGAACAAGACAAACAGCCGCGGTCGGACCTCCGCAGGTCTTTGAGGAACGCTCGCGGAAATACAATACCCGCAACCTCGGCAGGCGTAACACGGAAGTGACCGGGATCCGGTGCGGTCCCGATCGTGACCGCTGCCTACGGGGATCTCCGCTGCCGCAACGACTCCAGGCCTCGCCGTCCACCGGCGCCGACGTACCGTCTGACGTGGACGTACGGCGACCGAGGACACCACGAACGCAGCAGCCAGGCTGGCGTCGACCTAGCCAGGAACCGGTCGGTCACCGCGCGGGGCCCTCGGCGACCAGCCGGTCGGAGCATATTGTTGTAAGCCCAGTACGGCATCGGAACGTCCCTTCCTGGAACGTTCGCAATCACCGGTAGGACTGGAGGGGTCTACCCGGTCATTCATCGACGCCATCGTGGTGAAGGTCCGCGACGGGCAAGTCACCAACCGGCCCGTCTACGTCGCGATCGGCGTCACCGTGAACGGGGACCGGGACATCCTCGGGGCCGGCGACGGCTGCGAAGACGCCGAGTTCTGGCTCGAGTCCTGACCGAGATCAAGAACCGCGGGGTCTGGTCCAGCACGATCTCGGCGACGCGGTCGAGCAGTGCCGCCTTTTTCGGCTCGTGGCGGTAGAAGTCCATCGGGTCCCGGCCGAGGGCTTGGCAGAGGCGGCGCATGGACAGCCCGTCGATTCCGGGGCGGTCGATGATGTCCAGTGCGATCCGCAGCACCAGCGCCCGCGTGATCCGCCCTCGGGCCGGGCACCGCCGCCGGCACGGCCGGCAGGCGTGTCCCGTGGCCATAGCTGGATGCCGGGCCGCTGGCGGGAGGTGTCCGGGTGCGGCCGGTCGAGGGGCGGGGCATCAGGCAGGATCCCCTCGAGAGTCACTACGGATGTGGCGCTGACATGGCCATCGAGTAGGCGTTCACTGATCTTACGACGCAACCCCCACGGAGGTCGCCATGGTCATTCTCGGGCTGCTCATCCTCGTCGCCGCGGCCGCTGTCGGCGTTGCTGGAGTCCTCGGGAACGGGGGCAGTGCGCACGCGCTGACCGACAGCTTCGCCGTCTTCGGCTACCACGTTGTCGGCTCCACCGGTCGGCTGTTCCTCTACGGAATCGTGGTCGGTGCGGCGGCCATGTTCGGGCTGAGCGTGCTACTGGCCGGGGCAAGGCGCTCCTCCCGGCGCGGGCGCGCATCCCGGCGGGAGCTCAAGCGGTCTCGGGGGGAGACGAAGGCCATGCGGCAGGACCGCGATGAGCTTGTCCAGCAGCTCGACGACGAGAGGGCGAGCGGGGCACGAGGCCCGCAGCAAGCCACCCCGCCGGATGCCGACCGCGAGCCTGGCCCACCCGGACCACCGTGATGTACAGCGTTAACGCAATCTGCTCGGGCATCGGCCGACGTCCAGGCCAAGGACCGAGGCATCATCCGCGGCGGGTACCCGCGCCTGGCTTCTCCGCCCGGAGGGATGAGGGGGTCCCCGTTCGTCGAGCACTCGCAGGTAGGCCGCCGCGTTGTCGGTGGTGACCTCGACCGGTGCCGGCCGGTGGGCGAGCGGCGCTGAAGAACCGCCGGGCGGCTGCGTTGTCCCGCTGCTCGGACGGCAGTACGTCGATGACCTGCCCGTATTGGTCGACCGCCCGGTACAGGTGCCGCCACCGGCCGGCCACCTTGACGTACGTTTCGTCGACGAACCACCGATCCCCCGTTGCGTGCCGGCATCAGCGAACAGCGGTGTGAACCGCTGCACCCACCGGTACACAGTGACGTGGTCGACCTCGACACCACGCTCAGCGAGCAGCTCCTCCACGTCCCGGCAGGAGGGTCCGTAGCGCGGTACCAGCGGACGGCGATCGCGATTACCTCAGGCGGGAACCGGAAGCCGGCGAAGGGCGACCGCGCGAGAACTGGACCGGCTGTCCGATGTCGCCGCATCGCCACAGCCTCCCCCAGCCCGTGCCCATCGCCGGCGAGCCCGGCTCGATGCGACAGCGCCTGTCGTGCGGTAAGCCTTCAGGTTTGAGCGGCCAGTCGGCGTCCCGACGCGCGGGATCGGCGTTGGTGCGGCGCTGGTGCGCGCTGCAGACGCCGTGGGCGCATCGCCCGTGCCCTCTCGGCGCGGATGGGTGTGGAGTTGGCCGGGGCGCTTCAAAGTCCCACGGAACTCGGGACATCCTCGGAAGCCCTCGGCCACCGCGTCGCCCTCGACCCGACGCCTGAACACCGCGACCCTCGGCCTCACGTCTGACTAACCTAGCCCGACACGCCGCGCATACTGACGGGGTGAGGCAGGTGTCGTGGCTGAGTTACCTGATCGTCGGCGTGTTCCTCGCCGTCCAGGTGCCCGCTCGGGTCGCGGCGTCCCAGTGGCTGCGCGCCGGCTTGCTGTCGCTGGGCGCGGCGGTTTTCCTCGCCCTCGGCGTCGCTGCCATGGTTCGACGGCGGCGGACCAGCCGAGCGCGGCACCTCGATCAGGACGGCGCCGAGCATCCGGCGGAGTAGGTCGACGGCCTGGTCTTCGTCGGCGTTCACAACGCCTCCCGAGCCGCCCGGTGCCGTGTTGCGACGGCGGCGAGCTGGTGGACCTGCTCGTCGGTGAGGAAGGCGGCACGGTTCCGGCGCGGGGTGCCGCCGTCGGCGATGCGCCAGCGATGCCGCGGGTGGCTGGGTCGATGTCGGAGGCGGAGTAGCCGCGGCCGGCCAGCCGTGGCCGAGGATGACGTCGGAGGAAGAGTCGGTGGAGCAGCGGAACGCCCACCGGTAGCCGAACACTTCGCGGAGCGAGGCCGGCACGATGTCCGCGGAAGGCCGCTGTGCGGCGGCGACGACGATCACGCCGGCGGCCCGGCCCGGGGCGACCAGGTCGCGGCCGAGCGTGGTGAACTCGTTCTGCTGCTTGTGGTCGCCGACGGTGGCGGAGAAGTAGGCCAGTTCGTCGAAGACGGCCAGGAGCGGCGGCACGCTGCTTTGCCCGTTCGATGTTGCGGTGGCCGGCGTCGAGGAGCTGATGAGCTCGGCTGGCTCCACGATCAACGGGGCCCACCGACGCGAGTGCCCGTAGCGCTCCCGTACGACGAGCCGGGTTGTTCCATCCGGCGCACCGCGCAGGACGAAGGCCCACGTGAACTCGTGGGGCGCTGGCGTCCGGCCCATCGGGACCCCGCCGCGCAAGACCAGCGCCCGCCGCGGCTCAACAAGGGCCACGGTCAGCGCGACCTCCGGGTGGAGTTTGACCTCGGCGCCGACGTCGATGCGCTGCCATTCGGGGACAATCCGGTTGGCGCTGTGGATGTCGCAGCCCACGAGATTTTCGAGGAAGTCATAGCTGTAGAAGCCGCGGCTGGCGGTCTGCAGCGCTTCCATAGTTGTCTCGACATGCTCGCCGAGGCAACCGCCGAGTCGGGATACGGGTCGACGACGCCTTTCGGTCTGTATGACCATGCAGCCGCGACCTGGCGAATACCCGGTCACGCCGCCGAGCGGGCTGCGGAGCCGGCAGCCCGCTCGCCGCACGATCTTGCCGAAGAGCGTTGACCTGGAACGGTCCACGACCGGGCGCGCCTCGCAACACCACCCCGCCCGGAAACCGAGAAACGTAGGGATCTGCCGCCGTCGGGCTACTGAGTCGGTGTCAGAACCGCCATCGGGATCTCGCGCTCGACCTTCGCTTGGTATTTGGCGAAGAAGGGTGCACGGGTGAGCAGCTGCTCCCAAAGGATCTTGCGCTCTTGAGGTCCGGCGATCGCCACCGCGACGTCGATCCGTCGCGATCCCACCTCGATCACGGCATGGTCCGCGCGCCTCAAGTTCCGAAACCACTGCGGCTCGGACGGAGCCCCACCGGCCGATCCAGTGACCACGAAACGGCCACCGTCCTCGAAATACGAGATAGGCGTCGTGTGCGCGACTGCCGTCTTACGACCAGCGACCGTGAGCAACAGCACCGGAACGCCTCGCACCTTTCCCATCAATCGGCCGCTGGACGCCCTATAGATCCGCGTGTTCAGCGCGCCAGCGGTACGCATCACCAGTCTCTGGATATCGGCCATGTCGGTCCTCCTCGCACCGGGTGGAACGGCTCCGGGACTCAGCGCCGGACCAAGATCGAGCCATCCACCTTGCTCATTGTCCTCGGGATACCACCGTTCGGAACATCCGCACCTGCCGCGGGTGGTCCGTCTGTTTCATCGTCGCTGTTCTGGCCTTGCCGGAGCGATGATCGTGGCCACGGGTCTGTGCGGTGAGGGCGGCCAGGATCGCCATAGGCGGTCCGGACGAGTCCGTCGAGCGCCCGTCGCCGGTGGTCGACTTTGTGGTCGATCGCACCAAGTAGGTACGCGACTCGCGAACCAGCCGGTCCCGGACCTGCTGCTCGACGTCGACCACGCCGCCGAGCGTGTCACACCGCCTACCGAAGGAGGCGCGGGAGCACGCGTCGCGCGACGTGCTATGGATGCCGGTCAAGAGGCGGATCAGCTCGCTGTTAATGGTCGCCGCTGCCAGCAGTCGGGCGGATGAGGCGCCGCTCGCCGGCGGCAGCCACACCCGGAGCTGCATCTCGTGATGGACCCCGGGGAGCCGCTCGGGATGGTCCGGGTCGTCTATCAGAACCCCGAGCACGGCGCCATCGTCGAACGGCGGTCGTCCCCACCGCCAGCGGCGGTTCTCGTTGTCGGACCCCCAATAGACGAAGTCGGGGCTGACAGGCCCGCGCGAGCTGCCGCATGGTGAGGTTGGTCCGGTAGTACGTGGCGACCAGCAGCACCCGGTCGGCCAGCGGCAGCGACCATTGCCGGCCGTTCACCCCGTCGGCCACCTGCCGGCCGCCGCCCCGGGCCACCTGGGTCACCAGCCGCCGGAACGCCCGCGGCGGCACCCCGGCGAACAGCTCCACCAGCTCAGGCCACGACGCCGTGATCACCTGCTGCACGGCGAGACATGATCAACGATCAAGACCAGCGAGACCTACGGGACACGCCTTAGCCCGGCCGAACCCAACAGCGCCCCTCGCTTGGCCAGCAACTCCTCCGTGTCCCGATAGGACAGGCCGTAACGCAGGTACCAGCGGACCGCCACCGTGATTACTCCGGCGGGAACCGGAACCCGGCGAACGCTGACCGCTGGACTTCCTTGCCGGCCGTCCGACGTCCCCGCATCCGCCCAGCTGCACCGACCAGCACACGCGGCAGCCGTCGCCCTCCCCAGATGCCACAGCGCCTCACAACCTCGATCTTGCCCGGGGCGATTCCGACACTCCTGCGACACTGCCGTCGGGCGTCGCCCCACGCAGGTAGTCCCGTTCCGTCCCGCTGTGCCGGAGGTGGCAGGTACTGACACCCAGGTCGTTGGTGGCGGAGATCCCATTGGCCGGCCACAATGCTTCCGGCGAGAACACGCAGCGCGTAGCGCCTGGCTCTTGGTGATGGGTTTCGAGAAGTTCAACGTGCCCAACGTGCAGTAAGCAGGCCAGCCGCCCGTCGAGAAACCGACACTCAGCGCTAACCAAGGTCACCGTCCTGTTCCTGTAGAGAAGCTGGGCTGACAATCCGACGGTGAATATCTATTGTCGATGCCAGAGCAAGCCCTGAGGAGGCGTCGAGAATGTCTAGCCGCACCATTGTCACAATCACCGACGACCTGACCGCCGAGGGAGCCCAGACGGTCAGCTTCGGTTTCGAGGGCACCAGCTACGAGATTGACCTGACCGAGCCCAACGCGACTGAGCTGCGTTCGACGCTCGGCCGCTACATCCAGCACGCTCGCCGTGTCGGTGGCCGACCGCGCCGACGGGTCTCCCGGATCTCCAGCGACGGGACCAACCCCAAGGCCGTCCGCGCATGGGCCGCCCAGAACGGCATCCCGGTCAGCGGGCGAGGCCGCATCCCCGCCGACCTCCTCGAGCGCTATCAGGCCGCCCAGAACCGGCCGGCGGCTCTGAAGGCCACCGCCCAGGCCCAGCCACATCGCCCGCGATCCCGCGCCAAGAGCTGACTTTCCCCTCACCGCACAGCCTCCCACCCCCGACCGGCCTGATGCCTCCATCACCGCGTCCGGGTCCGGACCCGCCTTCGCGATCTCCAACCCGAGCGCGAGCGGGTCGTCGACGATCCGCACCATCGACAGCCCCGCACCCGCTGGCGTCATCCCACCCCATTGCAGCTGCCGGGTGGCCCTGTGAAGCTAGTGTCGCGTTGCAGTGTTCCTGTGTGTCTTCGTCGTCGCCTTACACGACCAACTGACGGTGCTCTGGCCGGCGAACCGCGGTTGTGCTCTGCCGCCCCGGCCGAACATCGGCCGTCGGGCGGGTCTGCTGATGCCCAGGTAGCGTCGCATCAGGGGAGCCGGTGAGGCGCCGCCGTCCTCCCACCGTCAGTTTCATCTCAGTGCGTTCCGCCGGCATGCGGCCCACGTTAGGGTGGAGGGAGACTTGCGGTGGGAGGTGCTCGATGGCCAGGCGGGAGCCGATCGCCTTCGACGCCGAGGTCCAGCGATTCTTCCAATTCCTCGTCGACAGCTACGGCATGGCCGGTCCCGAGTACAGTGAGCTGCTGCTTCCCGGCGTTTTATATGAACGACCGGAGCTGAGGGTCTGGGTGTTCTTGCAGGCGGGCGATGGCGCCGGCACACAGATCGACGTCGATGTCTGCCTGCCGAATCGCGATTGGCCGGCCAAGGCCGAACTACGCGATCTAGTTGAAGCGGCGGTGTTCGCGCCCCGACACCGGGTCGCCCACAAAGCCCACACACCTGATGCCGCACGAAAGACTCTCGACGAGAATGCTACCTGGCTGCGCCGGTTGATGCCCCTGCTCCTCGGCCCTGACGTCGAAGCGCTGATGAGAAAGGCGAACGAACGGCAGGTCGACTGCGCGGGCAACCCGAAGAAGCGAGGGCCAGACGTCAAATGGAAGTTCGACTGAGTAGACCGCCCACCCCGTCTGATGGCCCTTCCGGTCAGAGCGGTGGTCTCTCCGTCAGGATTCCGCTGACGACTCCCCAGCACGCCACACTCACATCGGCACGTGGGGTGACGAGCGGATGTCGGGGCTTGTCCTGCACCGATCACTCACGGTGCCCAACATCACCTTGCACGACCCCATATCCCCGAGCGACCGGCGGCATGAGCGTGTCTTCGTGATGTAGCCCCGGCCCTCGGTCGCGACCAGAGTCCGCACCTGGCGGGCGAACTCAGGGTCCGGCACGGCGACCTGCACCACTGCCGGCCCGTCCGTCGCGGTCGTGGCACTGGTGACGAAAGCGGCCGTACCCCGCTCAACGGCTTCCCCACCACCACCGACCAGCGAGCTGCCAGCGCGGCGACGGTCTCCGGCAGGTCCTCCACCCACCGCTCGCCCGCCGCACCGACCGTCACGGCCCTCGCCCGGATGAGGCCGGGCACCACCAGCGAGCGCCTGCCCACATCGGTATCCTCCCGGCCCCGGCGGCTCGCGCACCTACGTCCAGGCGTTCGCGCTCGGGGCGGTCTCAGGGGGCGGGTTCCGGTGACGGCAGCGGGCCGACCGCCGTGGCCTGCGACCAGACCACGTCCCAGCGATGAAAGAGTCCTGTTGCGCGAACCGCTCCCGCAGGGCGGCCAGGATCAAGCCGTAGCTGCGGTCACTGACGTCCAGGAGGCGCCGCTCGAACGCGTCGGTCGCTTCGCGGCGGGTCGCCCGCAGGAAGTCGGCTGGCGCGAGATCGCCCAGGGAATCCCGCAGGGTCGCGAACGCCGCGGCGTGCGTCGGGCCGTCGTCGACGATGACGGAGCGCAGCTCGTCGAGGAGGTCACCGTCGAACACCGGGTCGGACGTGATCGCCGGGCGGAGCCCCGCGTACCGCTCGTCGACGGCCGAGGCGATCGCTTCCTCGCGTTCGAGGAGTCGTTCGAGCTGCGCCGGGCTGGGCGGGCCGAGCGCGATCTCGGCGACCGAGTCGCTGGAGATGCTGGCGGCCCGCCCCAGCTGCGCGGACCGTCCGGCGTCGACGAGTCCGCGGTTGACCACTTTCAGGTGGAACATCTGCCCGTGCGCGAGGACGGAGGCCGCCCCGGCCGCATCGCGCCCCTGCTTGGTCGTTGCTCCCCCTTCCTTGGCCTCCAGGTCGTGACCGAGCGCGCAGCACACCGACAGATACTCGACGACGAGCGCGTGCTCGACGGTGGCGAGGAACTCCAGCTCGTCGAGTACCTGCTCGCGACTCAGCGGTCCACTCGCCATGCCCTGCTCTCCTGCTGGCATCCCAGCCTCCTGTACCGTGCCAATACTGGTCGTTGGGTGTTTCACCTGGGTTTCGCTGCCCGGTCATGCTGCTTGCCGGTACTCGTTGATGATGCCGTCCAGGACCCTGCGGCGCCGGATCGGGCTGTTGACCGGGATCACAACCGCCGGGTCGTGGTTCGGCGAGTGCTGGCCCCGGCCTAGGTGCGGGCGATGCTCGTTGAAGTGCGCGGCATACTCGATGAGCACCTTCATGGTGTGCCGTTCGCCGTAGAGCAGCAGCCGGTCGGTGCATTCCGCGCGGACGCTGCGCACGAACCGCTCTGCGTAGCAGTTCGCCCGGGGCGTCTGCGGCGGGATCTTGATGGCCTCGACGCCCTCGGAGGCAAACACGGCGTCGAACGCGCCTGTGAACTTCGTGTCGCGGTCGCGGATCAGGAACCGGAACGACCCGATCCGCTCCCCCACGTCGTGCAGTAGGTTGCGGGCCTGCTGGGTAGTCCGCTGGCCGGTCGGGTTCGCGGTGACGCCCAGGATGTGTACTCGCCGGGTGGCGACCTCCATCACGAACCGCATGTACAGCCGGCGCAGGTTGATCGTGTCGACGCAGAATAAGTCGGTGGCCAGCAGCCCCGCGGTCTGCGCACGCAGGAACGTCCGCCAGGTCGGGTCACCGCTGCGGGCGCCGGGCCAACACGCGCCGTCGCCAGAATGCGGCGAATGGTGCCAACGCGGACCCGCTGACGAAGCCGGAGCAGTTCGCCCTGGATGCGGCGATGCCCCCAGGCCGGGTTCTCCCTGGCCAACCGGATCACCAGCCCGCTGACCTCGTCACCGACGCACGGACGTCCAGGCTGATTGGGATACGTCCACCTCCTCCGGATCAGCCGCCGGTGCCAGGCCAGCACGGTGGCCGGTGCGACGATCCGGTGCGCCCGCAGCTCCCGCGGCAGCAGCCGCGCCAGCGCGGAGAGCACCGCCCGATCCGGCCACGACAGCCGCGGCGGCCTGCCGACCTGGCGACGAAGCACGGCCACCTCATGCCGCAGAGCCGCACAGCCACAGCCCGCGATCATCCACGGCCGCACCGTTCGGCAAACGCGCAGTCAGCAGGGCTGTGCGGGTTTGGCACGGTACACGCCCGGCGAGGGACGGTCCAGCGGCGGCGGGGCAGGTCGCGGTGCCAGCGCAGCACCGTCTCCGGGGTGACGAACAGGTGAGGTCAGTGGTGGCGCGGAACGAGCCGGCTCAGCGCGGCCTGCACGGCCCGATCGGCCCAGGAGGGCCGGGGGTTGTCGAGCGACCTGCCGGCGCAGCGCCGCCGGCTGGTGACGCAGCACGAGGATCTCAGCGTCCTTCGACGCCTGGCTCCGGCCGAGCACGCCGAGTCAGCCCACCGCCATCCGCAAGATCAGGTAGAGCAGTCTCAGAGCAACGAACCGGCGATCATGCCCGACCGCCTCCGGCGCCGAACGAGCAGGTCAAGCACCGCGGACGAGGTTGTCGGCACCGACAGGGTCCGTTCTGTTTCGGCCGAAGACCATATTCGCGATTCTGCCTAGTATAATGCCGCTATGAGAATCGTCCTTCTCGGCGCCACCGGTAAAGTCGGCCGGCTCGTTTTACAGCGGGCCCTCGAGCAAGGCCATGAGGTAACTGCGCTCGTGCGCAACCCGGCCAAAATCAACCGAACGCACGATAGCCTCACGGTCAAAACCGGCAACCTCAAAGACCCGGCGGTCATGGCCGAAGCTATGGTGGCCAGGATGCCGTCATCAGCGCGCTGGGCCACAAATCCTTCAAGAAATCCGACATCCAAACCGCGGCCACCCGGGCGGTGCTGGCAAACATCAAACCAGGCCAACGCTTTATCAGCCTCACCCACCAGGGCGTCACCGATCCAAACGACCCGCCACCAACCGTCGACAACCGGCTCATCACCGCCGGCATCAAGCTGATTCCCGGCAGCCTCTATGCCGACAGCGCTGAGCACGCCCGGCTCATGCGCGAAAGCAGTGCAGATTGGGTCCTGGTGCGCTCCCCCGTAATGACCAGCGGTGCCCCGACACACCGCTACCGCACCGGCTATCTACGCCTCGGGCTATCCACCACCGCTCGCCGCGCCGACGTGGCCGACTTCCTGGTCGCAAACGTCTCGGGCGACACCTGGCTGCGCCAATCCCCGATGATCGCCAGCACCTAACCTCCACTGCCCCAGGCGCACGGCAGACCAATCGGCCGGGTCGAATCGACGCCGAGCATCGGACCTCCCGGCCTCGCGAGACCCTGCGCCATCCGATGCGCCCATGGTTGATGAACGAATACCGCCGCGACCCGGCACTGCTGGCATGGCATCTCCCGCACCGCGACCAGACACGCCTCGACGCTGCTCGTCGCCGATCGGGATGGCTGGCCTGGGAAGAATGCAACCATGTCATCCCCCGGGCGTGCAGCTGGCTGACCCGATCCCAGCGACACATCCCAGCCGACCATATCTGCGCGGCCCGCGACACCGGCCGCAGCGGCTGTCCCACCGCAGGTCACGCCACCGACAACCGGCAGACTCCGCGCGGGTCGCGGCACGAGCGAGCACTTGCATGCCCCCGGCCACGCATGTCCATGCAGTCGATCGCCCCTCGATCGCCGGCCAATTCAGCGGCCACCCCCGACTCGCCTCGACAGCGCTGGCCAGGCGTGGGGGCGGAAGGGGGGAAGGCAGCCGGAGGTCATGCATCGATGCGCCGGCGAACCGGGCTGCAGCGAGCCCGGCGGTCGGCGTCCAGCGCGCCCTACAGTGCCGGAGTTGATCTCGTGTGCCCAGGTAACCAGGTCGGCGCCGGATTCCCGGACAGGTCGTTGAGGGTCGCCGGACCGTTCCGAACTCCCGCCCGCGGCTGACCGCGTGCCGGGCGGATCTTCCACAGACTGGCACGCTGTCCGGGGATCGGGTGCCGGGTCGGGCGCGGCAAGCAGTCCACGGTGGTGTGCGCGGCAGGTCACTCGCCGCGGCGACGCGCGGCTGGTGTTGGATACCCGGCGTGGAGCTCTACACCAAGAGCGATGTCCTCGATCTGGCCGGCCGGACCTCATACGACCGCGGTGTCGACTACATCGACCGCATTGCGGACTTGGCCTTCGATGGTGGCCGGGTCACCGCGATTGTGGAGGGCACCGACGAGTACGAGGTGAACCTGCGTGTCGACGGCGGTCTGGACGGCCAGTGCGACTGCCCGTACGGCGAGGAGGGGAACTTCTGCAAGCATTGCGTCGCGGTCGCGCTGGTGTACCTCTATCACGCCGAACACGGCACGCTGGCGACTGTCGTGGGCGAGCCCGGGGAGTCGGGGGACCTTGCCGGATACCTGACCGCGCTGGACCACTCCGAGCTGGTCGACCTGCTGCTGGAAGCCGCCGACCGCGATTCGGCGGTGGGGCAGTGGCTGGCGTTGCGCGCTGCCGCCGGTGCCGGGCGCCCGCCGGACTTGGGCGCCGCAACCGGGCGTATCGACGATCTGCTCACGGTAGAGGACTATGTGGGATACGAGGTCGCCGGGGCCTACGCATCCAGGGTGTATGACGTCACCGCCTGGCTGGCAGACTTGCACCAGATGGATCGGGGCCCGGCTGTCCTGCCGCTGGTGCGGCATGCCTTGCGCCGGCTGGGCGAGGCTTTCAGCTCGATCGACGACTCAAGTGGGCAGGTCGGCGGGGCAGCCCAGCAGCTCGCCGAGCTGCACGCGCAGCTGTGCGCCGAGACCCGGCCGGACCCGAACGAACTGGCCACCTGGCTGGCGGAGTTCCAGACCGCCGGCTTCGACTGGCCCTCGCTCGAACTCGCCGACTATGCCGACGCGCTCGGCGAGGACGGCCTGGCCACCTACGGCGAGCAGGTGACCGCACGATGGCGCGACTGGCTGGCCGCCGGGGAGGCCTACGGCGGCTACGTGATCGTCTACCTGATGGAACGCTGGGCCGAACAGCGTGGTGACGTTGACCTTCTGGTGGCCGTGCTGAGCACCAACCGCCCGCACGGGGTGGCCTACCGGCGCATCGCCGAGGCACTCACCAGCGCAGGACGGCATGCCGAGGCTCTCGACTGGGCCGAACGCGGCATCGCCGACAGCGGTGTTCGCATGGACGAGGCCCTCGTAGAGTTCGTCGCTGCCCGATACGCCGAGGCCGGCCGCCTCGCCGACGTGTCGACTCTGCGGCGCCAGCATTTCCAGCGCAGCCGCAGCGTGGCGACCTACCGTGCGCTGCGCGAGGCGGCCCTGGCCGTCAACGACTGGCCAGACACCCGGCGATGGGCACTTGACCTGCTCCATCCCACGACCACCGCGCCCCGCGCGGCACCGGCACGGTACGCCGGCAACCTTCTGGTCGACGTCCTGCTCTGGGAGGGTGCGGCCGAGGAGTCGTGGGCGGCCGCGCAGCGGCACGGCGCCACCGACCCCCAGTGGCTTCGGCTGGCTGAGACCCGCGCTGCCACCCATCCCCGCGACGCGATCAGCGTCTACCAGAAGCTGATCGAACGGCAGGTCGAGCTCCGCAACAACCAGTCCTACGCCCAGGCCGCCGACCTTGCCGTACGCGTCAAGACGCTGTACGGACGGCTCGATGAGCCTAA